>Ga0075474_10000568_pt1 | contig 14398 bp, 15 predicted proteins | sample DEB08_DNA_2_FD_71485 | JGI IMG/M metagenome (GOLD analysis project Ga0075474, IMG submission 71485) | Aqueous microbial communities from the Delaware River and Bay under freshwater to marine salinity gradient to study organic matter... | ecosystem: Environmental > Aquatic > Marine > Coastal ...
GGTGGTGGAAAAGCAGTTGAAGTTCCTGTTTATGCACAAGTATCAGCATCAGCAGTAGCAGAAGCAACTGATCTTTCTAACACAGCAATCGACCCAAGTTCAGTAACTATTACTGCATCTGAGGTTGGTGTTATGACTACTCTAACAGACTTAGCAAGAAATTCAGCACCTAGAAATGTTGCTGGAGACATTGGTAAATTGTTCGGAGAAGCATTAGCTAGAAAACAAGACGCAGACTTAATTGCATTGTTTGATGGCTTCTCAACTACACTAGGAGATGGTACTACTGCTATTTCTCCAGCTGTAATCTTTAATGCTCTATCTACTTTAAGAGCAAATTCATTACCAGCTAACGAATGTGCAGTTGTGTTACACCCTAAAATCGCTTACGATCTAAAATCTGGCTTAACTAATACTTTTGCTGGTTTAGATACAGAGAACTCAAACGAAGCCCTAAGATCAGGTTTTGTTGGTACTCTTGCTGGTATGCCAATATTTGAAACTTCAAACATGGCTAATACTGGTACTGCTGGTGATTACAAAGGTGGTGCTATGCACAAAGACGCATTAGCAATCGCTATGATGCAAGATGTTAAAATCGAAACTCAAAGAGATGCGTCTCTTAGAGCAGACGAAATCGTTGCTACTTCAGTATATGGTGTTGGAGAAATCCATGATTCATATGGTGTTGAGTTACATTACGATTCATCAATCCAATAATAATTGGATACTTTGTGAGGGTGGGAAACTGCCCTCGCAACTAACACAAGGAGAATAAAATGGTAAAATTAGTATTATCAAATGAGAAGATGGTTACTCTTAAAAGAGGCAACAAAACAATCACTAGAAGTCAGTTAGATTATGAAACTAATAAAGTGATGTATGATTTTAGAGGTTTTAAACCTGAGCAAGATGTTGTAAAAGAAGTTAAAGAAGTTGTTAAAGAAAATGTAACACCTTTAAAAAAGAAACGAAAAACAAGGAAGAAAAAAGATGAACAAGTGGATTTGGAAACAAACTAGAAAATGGTCTAAGTGGGTTTGGAGAAAAGCTGTTAATAACCCAATGTATTCTATTCCTTTAGTTTTAATAATTGCTTATTTAATTTGGAAGTAGATTATGGCTAATTATACGGGTGCAGATGTAATCGTTGCTGGAGATGTAACTAAATATCAACCAGATGCGTTTGATTTTGGTATAGCTTCAACTGATACAGAAGCAGTTAATTTCTTTGCACAAACTACTAATGATATTTTTAGACAGTTAAGAATAGAATGGTGGCCTGTATATAAAACAAACATATTTACAGATATTACAGTTTTAAATACTGCTGAGATGGTTAATACAAAAGTTAATTTAGATCAGTTTGAACGGGCTGGTGTTTATCTATTTCTTGGAAGATTCTTTTTACCAGCATTAACTAAATTTAGACCAGAAACAGAAAAAGATAGATTTGAAAGAATGGCAGAATATTATATGAGCCAATACAATATCGAATGGAGAATGATATTAGAAGATGGTGTAGAATATGATGTAGATGCTGATGGAACTATCATATCTAACGAGAGAGAACCTTTACATGGATTTAGAAGATTGACTAGATAATGGCTTTAGATTTAAAGATCAAAACCAACTCTGACCTTATCCAAAAAAGATTTAAAAGAATAGAAAAAAGATTAAAAGGCATAATCCAAAAAGGAATACTACAAGCTGGTTTTCAATTATTAGATATTATCAGAACTAAAACTCAAAAAGGAATAGATTTTAGAGATGTACCTTTTGTTCCTTACTCACAAGGTTATTTAAAGAAATTACAAAAAGAGGGTAAATCTACAAAAGTTGATTTATTTTATTCAGGTCGTATGTTAGGTGCATTAACTCCATCTGGTAGAACTTTAAGAAAAACAGGAATAAATAAAATTAGTGTTAATTTTAGTAATTCACAGATGATGCAAAGAGCAGTATTTAATCAAGTATTAGGAAAAAATAAGAGGGAATTTTTTGGATTTAATGATAGAACAGCAAATATAATAAGAAAACAATTTAATAGATTTGTTGCAAAAGAATTTAGGAGATCAAGATTATGAGTGTAAGAGAAGATATAGCATCTGAATTATTATCTACTTTATCTGGTATATCTAGCCCAGCAATTAAGAAAGCTACTAGACAACCTTTTTTATTAGATGAATTATCAGAACAACAATATCCAGCAATAATAGTTCAAACATCAGAAGAAAATAGAGAAGACGTTGAATTAGGTTCTGGTGCTAAAACTAGAACAGGCACAATTGATTTTGTTATCTTAGGTTTCGTTAAAGGTGCAGAGGCCAATATAGATACTAAAAGAAATGAATTAATTACAGCTATTGAAACTGAGATAGAAAATGATATTACTCGAAATGGTAATGCACTTGATACAGAAGTTATCCAAGTAGAAACTGACGAGGGTAGTTTATTTCCTGTTGGTGGAATAAGAATGACAATTAGGTGTATGTACGAATATCAAGCTGGAACACCATAGGATAAATTATGAAAAACGAAAAACTATTAGATAAAATATCTAAGAAAATAGATCAAATAGAAAAGATGCACGATAAAGAGTCTATGCTATGCGAAGAAGTAAAAGACTTAGTAGAAGAAATTAGAGAAAACTCTTTAGAAGATGAAGATGGTACTTGGGAAGAAGAAGATGTATCAGATGAGTTTGAAGAAGATTTTGAAGAAGATGAAGAAGATATTGACGAAGAAGACGATAAATTGTAAAAGGACTTATGGCTAAAGATATTAAATTATATAAAGGTAACTCAGAGATCATTATAAATGAATCTAACCTTGAACATTATTTAAGACTAGGCTATAAGCAAGAAAAAGAAACTAAACAAACTAAATCTAACAAGGATAAAAAATGGCAACACATCACGGAAAAGAAGGCGTAGTTACTGCTGGTGGAACTGCTGTTGGGGAACTAACATCATTCACACTTGAAACTACAGGAGATGTTGTAGAAGATACAGCTTTAACAGATGCTACTAAATCATTTGTTGCTGGTCGAACTTCATTCTCTGGAACATTAGAAATGCACTTTGACGAAACAGATGCTCAGCAAGAAACTTTAACTGCTGGTTCTTCTATCTCATTTGTTTTATTACCAGAGGGTAATGATTCAGGAGATGCAAGTTACACAGGTACAGGTATTGTTACTGGTATGAGTATTAATAACTCAATGGACGCAATCGTTTCAAGAACTGTTACTTTTCAAGGAACTGGTGCATTAACTGTAGGTACTGTATAATCCTAATTTATGTCAGTTATTGATAGAGTTAAATCTCATTTTGAAACTCTTAAAACTATCACTATTGAAGTTGAGGAGTGGAAAGACGAGCATGGTAATGCTAGTATATTCTATTCAGAGCCATTAACCCTTGAAGAAAAAAACATTATCTTTAAGAAGTCTAACAACTTTCAAGATTTAACTATTCTTGTAGATTTGCTTATAATGAAGTTGCAAGTCAAAAACGATAAAGGCGAAATGATTAAAGCCTTTAGCCCAGAAGATAAATTTGCATTAAGAAAAAAAGCTGATTCTAATGTTATCTCAGAAATTGCGAATAAAATCCTTTTAGATATTAATTACGAGGACGCTGAAAAAAAGTAGATAGCGACCCTGATGTTAGGTCGCTTTTAGTTGTAGCAGAACGATTACATCTCACAATCCAACAAGTTCTTGATATGCCAGTTAGCCATTATAATCTTTGGTTAGCTTACTTGAAAAAAGAACAAGAACAGTATAAAACAAAACAATCACTAGCAGAAGCAAGGAAATTTAAGTAATGGCAAATCAAAAATTATTAATTGATATAATCGCAAATGATAAATCTAAACAACCCTTAAATGGTGTTCAAAAAAGTTTAGGAAGATTAAAACAATCTGTATTTAATTTAAGAAATGCTTTTATAGGTTTAGGTGCTGGTCTAGTTATTAGGAATTTAGTTAATACAGGAAAAGAAATTGAAAATTTAAGAGTAAGATTAAAATTCTTACTTAAAAATACTAATGAGGGTGCAAAGGCATTTGAGAATATGACCAAGTTTGCATCAAAAGTTCCATTCTCACTTGAAGAAATATCAAGAGGTTCAGGAATATTAGCAACTGTTACAGATAATGCTGATGATCTACAAAAAATGTTAGAAATAACTGGTAATGTTGCAGCAGTTACAGGATTAGATTTTCAAACATCAGCAGAACAAATACAAAGATCATTTAGTGCTGGTATAGGTGCAGCAGATTTATTTAGAGAAAAAGGTGTTAGAAATATGCTTGGCTTTAAAGCTGGTGCAACAGTTTCTATTGAAGATACAGTAAAAGCATTTGAAAAAGTATTTGGCAAAGGTGGGAGATTTGGAAAAGCAACTGATGAATTAGCAGAAACTTTTCAAGGTACTTTATCAATGATTGGAGATAAAGTATTTAACTTTAAAAAAGTTATATTAGAAGCTGGATTATTCGAAACTCTAAAAAAAGAATTTGGAAAATTAGATGTAGCATTAGCACAAAATGCTGAATTAATTGAAAAAATAGGAGTAGGAATAGGAACTACTTTAGCATTAGGAGTTGAAAAATTAGCCCAATCAATTAAACTAATTGCAGAGTATTCACATTTAGTAAAAGAAACATTTAAAATACTTATTTCATATAAACTTGCTAAACTGTTTTTAAATATAGGTAGAGCATTAATACCAGTTGTTTCTGGTATGTCAGCAATTGCTACTTTAACTGGCCCAGTTGGTATTGGTCTAGCTGCTGCTGCTGCTGCTGCTGGTACTGCTGCTTATCATCTTTTAGGAAAAGAATTAGATTCTATTGCAGAAAAAATTGAAGAAAACCATAAAAAATTTAAAGAATTAAAAAGAGTATTTACAGGTGGTGGTTTTGATGCTGCTCAATATATTAAAAAAGATTTGTTTGATATTGCAAAAGTAGAAGAAACTATTGCAAAAGCAAAAGCAAAAGAATTAAAATTACAAAACTTTTTATTAGAAGAAGCTAATAAAAAAAGATCAAAATTCCATGAGTTAGAAATTCAAGGTATAAAAAAATTCCAAGAATTACAAGAAGAACTTAAACAAAAAGCAGAAGAAGAAAGAGTAGAAAAAATTAGAGAAGAAGGTTCTGCATTAGAAAATCTAAAAGAAAACTATATAGAGTTTTTTGAAAACTTTAATGCTGGTAGAGAAATTGCAGATATATTTTTTAATTCATTACAATCAGTAACTAAAGGTATTGGAGATGCTGTAGCACAAACAATATTATTTGGAAAATCTTTTAAAGATACATTTGGAAATATTGCAAGAAATATATTAGCACAATTAATATCGTCTTTAGTTCAAGTTGGAGTTAATATGGTAATAAATGCAACAATAGGTAAAAAATTACAAGCGGCATCAGTTGCATCAGGTACAGCTAGTGCCGCCGCTTTATCTGCCGCTTATGCAACACCAGCCGCTTTAGCTTCACTTGCTTCATTTGGAACAAATGCTATTCCAGCACAAGCTGCTTTAATATCAACTGTTGCATTATCAAATGTTTTATCTTCTGTTAAAGGTTTTGCAAAAGGTGGTGCTGTATCAAAAGATCAACCAATTCTAGTTGGAGAAAACGGGCCAGAAATGTTTGTACCAAACTCAACAGGCCAAATAGAACAATCTGCTAGAGGAACAGATATGGGAAGAACAATATTAAATTTTAACATTACTGCAACAGATGTAAAAGGAGTTGAGGAATTACTATTAGATAACAGATCAACTATTGTAAATGTAATCAATGGAGCATTAAACGATCAAGGCAAAGAAGCATTGGTCTAATATGAAAAAGTATAAAATAACGCATAAAATAAATGCAGATTTTATTGCTGAAGTAATTGTTAATGAAGATCAAATTGATAGTTCAATTAATGATCTGAAAGAATACAAGAAACCTAATAGTAAATTTGAATATACTATGTTAAAAGGTACAGAAAACGTAACCCAAACAACTTATGAAGAAGTTAATGAAGATAACAATAAATAAAAGGTATTAATTATGAGTGGCACATATCCTACATCTCCCGTTTTTTCTTCATTAGGCTTTAACAGTACACAAGCCACTAAAATTACAACAACAGATAGTGGTAAGGTTTTTGCTACACAAATAGATGGTCAAAGGTTTAAATTTTCAGCATCATATCCACCAATGAGAAGAACTGTTTTCTCTCCAGTTATTGCTTTTATAATGCAACAAAGATCACGAAAAGAAACATTCCAAATTACTTTGCCTGACCTTAGTAATGCAAAAGGAGATGTATCTGGTATTATAAGCACAAGATCAAGTGCAAGTGCTGGGGCTACTACTGTTGATATACAGAACATAACAGGAACAATTAAAGCTGGAGATTTTATAAAGTTTAATGGTCATACAAAAGTTTATATGGTTGTATCTGATGCAACAGCAGATGGAAGTAATGAAGCAACATTGACTATCGAGCCACCTTTAAGATCAAGTGTAGCTTCTGATGAAACTATATTATACGATAATGTTCCATTTACTGTTAGACTTGCAAATGATGTTCAAGAATTTTCAACAAGTCAAAATGATATTTATAGATTTGAAGTAGATTTTATAGAGGCTTTATAATGCCCAGAGGTTTATCTACAATACTCCAAACAGAAATTGCAAAGCAATCAATTAAACCTATTGCATTAGTTCAAATTAAATTTCCAACTACACAAAGATTTACAAATCACTATAAAGATATTGAAGTATCTGAAATATGGGATGATGCTTTAGGCTTATGGGATGATAGGGCTGGTAATTGGGATAGTGGAATAACTTATCTTGCAAGTTCTCATTTATTAAGAATATCTGCAAAGTCAGAAAGTTCTACACTAAATGTAAATTCTTTTAATATAGAATTATCAGCAGTAGAAAGTACATTTACATCAATACTACTTAATAATAATGTTTCTAATGATGAAGTAGCAGTAGATATAGGCTTTATAAATGATAGCGAACAATTAATAGATGTATTTAATTATGCAAAAGGATTTATAGATAATTTTAGCATAGATACTGATAAAGGAATTATAAATATAAATTGTACTTCTCATTTTGGAGATTTTAGTAGAGTTACAGGTCGTAAAACAAACGAGGGTAGTCATGGTAGATTTTTTGAAAACGATACTGATAGTTTTGAGTTTAGTTCACAAACTATAAGAGATTTAAAGTGGGGTAGAGAATAATGGGATTTTTTAGTAGTATTTTTAAAGCTATAACAAGTATCATTACTGATGTTATTAGTTGGATAATTCCTACTCCTGATGTTCCTGACATTGGCCAAAATGAATTTGAAAAAGGTATCTTAGTTAATAAACAATCTAATAACGCATCTGTTCCTGTAGTTTATGGAACAAGATTATTAGGTGGAACAAGAACATTTATAGAAGTTGAGGGAGACACAAATCAATATTTATATATTTGTTTAGTTTTATGTGAGGGAGAAATTAGCAATATTTTAAAAGTTAAAGTTGATGATAGTGATGTAACCTTTGATGCAGACTTTCAACATGGTGTAACTGTAACATCTGATGACGAGAGATTTGGAGCAAATATAAAAGTACAACCATTCTTTGGTAAAGACGATCAAGTACAATCCAGTTTATTAAATGAAGATACAAATTGGAACAGTAGTACAAACAGAAAATTAAAAGGCATTTGTTATCTTGCTGTACGTTTAGAGTGGGATCAGGACAAGTTTTCTAGCATACCAAAAATCCAAGCAGAAGTAGAGGGTAAAAAAGTTCCTGTAATTAATTCTAATTTAACTATAACTGAAAATACATTCTCAAATAATCCTGTATTTTGTTTATTAGATTATTTAACAAATGATAAATATGGTAAAGGCATTAATTATGGAGATATTGATAGACAAAGTTTTTATGATGCCTCTGTTGTAGCAGATCAAGAAGTAACTCCTTTTAGTGGTGCAAGTAACATTCCTCAATTTAGCTTAAATGTTGTTTTAGATACAGATAATAAAATATTAGATAATGTTAAATTTATTCTAAGAGGTATGAGAGGATTTCTACCTTATTCAGAGGGTTTATACAGATTAATAATAGAAACTACAGGCACATCAGTTTTATCATTAAGCAAAGATAATATTGTTGGTGGTGTTAAATTATTAAGCGAGAAAAAGAACTCTAAATACAACAGAATTAATATTGATTATATATCGCCAGAAAAAAACTATGAGAAAGATACTTTAGTATTTCCTGAAACAGATGCAGATCATCAAACATTAAAAACAGCAGATGGTGGTTTTTTACAAGAATTAAATTTAGACTTAAATATGATTACAAACCCTTATCAAGCATTACAGTTTGGTAAAGTAGTTTTAAACAGAAGTAGAAACCAATTAACTGTTGAATGTACTGCAACCTATGAAGCTATGAATTTATCAGTAGGAGACATTGTAGATTTAACAGATGATATATTAGGCATGAGTGCTAAACCTTTTAGAGTAATTGGTTTATCTATTAACTTTGATTATACTGTTCAATTATCTTTAGTAGAGCATCAAGATTCTTGGTATGTGTTTGATGAAAAGCAAGAAGTCGCTGTTGTGCCTGATACTAATTTACCTAATCCATTTAGTGTAAGACCACCAGCAAGTATAAGTATTAGTGATGAATTAATTGCCTATAATGATGGAACAGTTATCGTTGCATTAAATATAGCTATCACACCCTCTACTGATAATTTTGTTTATGAGTATCAAGTAGAATATAAAAAATCTAGTGAATCAGATTATAAAGTTCATGCAAAAGGTTCTATATTAAATCAAAGAGTTTTAAACGTAATTGACCAACAAACTTATGACGTGAGGGTTAAGGCCATCAATAGTTTAGGAGTATCTTCTACCTATGTAACAGAAACAAATTATTTAGTTGTAGGTCAGGTTGCACCACCTTCAGATGTTGAAGAATTTTCTGTAAATATAATTGGTAAAGAGGCACACTTAGGTTGGGAGCAAATACCTGATCTCGACCTTGCATATTATCAAATTAGATACTCAACACTATTAACAGGTGCTACTTGGCAGAACTCAGTATCATTAGTAGAAAAAGTATCAAGACCAGCCACATCAATTTCAGTTCCAGCACTTAAAGGAACTTACCTTATCAAAGCATTTGATAAATTAGGTAATGCTAGTGTTAATGCTTCATCAATTAATACTAATATTGCACAAATTGGAAACTTTAATGCAGTAGTAACACAAACAGAAGACCCAACATTTAGTGGAACAAAAACTAATTGTAGTGTTGTAGATGGCACTTTAAAATTAGATAGTGTTGCCTCAGATGGTATTTATGAATTTAGTTCTGTTATTGATTTAGGTGGAATATTTACAAGTAGAGTTACAGCAGTATTAGAACAATTTTCTGCTGACCCTGATGATTTATTTGATGCTGGTAGAGGATACACAAATTTTGAAGATGTACCCACAAACATTTTATTTGATGGTGCAATACCTCAAGGTGCAAAAGCCATATTACAAATAGCAATTTCAGACGACAATGTAACATACACACCATTTAAAAACTTTGTAATAGGAGATTACACAGCACAATATTATAAATTTAGATTAATATTATCTTCAAGAGATGCTAGTTCAATTCCTGTTGTATCAGGTTGTGAAGTTGTGGTTGATATGGAAGACAGAGTGATAAGTGGAGACGATATATCAAGTGGAACAAGCACAAAATCTATTACATTTGCTAGTCCTTTTAAATCTACCACTTATGCGATTGGAATATCGGCTCAAAACATGACATCGGGAGACTTTTACGAGATAACAAACAAAACATCATCTGGCTTTGATATTGCTTTTAAAAATAGTAGTAGTACAATTATAGATAAGACATTTGACTTTATTGCGAAGGGATACTAAAAGAACTTATGGCTCAACATGATTACGTAATAGCAAACCAAACATTTCCATCATACAGGAATGACCACAATAATAGCTTATCTGCTGTTGTTTCTAAAAATAGTGGTGCATCTGAACCATCAACAACTTATGCTTATCAATGGTGGTATGATTCAACAAATGATATTTTAAAAATAAGAAATGCTGACAATGATGCTTGGATTAACTTTGCCTCATTTGATCAAAGTAATGATAATTTTTCTCTAACAGTACAAGATTTAACAGTTAATGGAACAGGGGTTATTCCATCAGGAACTAAGATGTTATTTCAACAAACATCTGCACCAACAGGATTTACTAAATTAACTACAGAAAATAACAAAGCATTAAGAGTAGTAAGTGGAACAGCATCTACAGGTGGAACAAACTCTTTCACAAATGCTTTTAATTCTTCAAAAACTGTAAGTGGTACAACAGGAACATCATCAGTTACTATTTCAGGTGCAACTGCATCTCATACTTTAACAACAAGTGAGATACCAGCACACACTCACTATATAGGAAATAAAGATAATAATTTTCCTAATAGTTTATTCAGTAACCCAGATTTTACAGTTACAGTAAATAGTAATGGTGGTGCTGGAAATAACGACTACACTATGTTCGCTAGTAATAATAACACAACTAATTTAGCTGGTAAATCTAGTTCTGCTGGTGGAAGTTCAGGTCACACTCACAATATTAGTGTTACATCTGGAAGCCACTCACATTCATTTAGTGATAGTTTTAATTTAGATGTTCAATATGTAGATTTAATTATAGCAGAAAAAGATTAATGAAATTAGAGATTAAAGATAATTGTCCGTTAAACAATTTTAAACCTTGTAAAAAATTTGATTGTAATTGGTTTATACAAGTAAGAGGAACAAATCCTCAAACTGGAAAAGAACAAGACGAATATGGTTGTGCTATTTCTTATCTTCCTTTATTAATGATAGAAAATTCACAACAAACAAGACAAACAGGCTCGGCCATAGAAAGTTTTAGAAATGAAATGGTACAAGCAAATTTGAACTCTATGAAAGTATTATTAGGTAATAAAGTAATGCAAAAAGTAGAAAAAAAGGATAATATATAAAAATGGCACAAGATGGAACAACTGCTGGTGGGTCTAGTTATACTATAGATAATGTTACGTTTCCTGTTGGAAGAACGAAACTGCAATCTATATTTGATGCTATTCGTAGTACTAATATAGGAAATACTGCACCTGATCTTGTTGCTGGACAATTTTGGATTGACAATAATACACCCTCAACAACTGTTTGGACATTATACTTATATGACGGAACAGATAATATTTCTTTTGCAACAATAGATACAATTAATAACACAGTTAATTTTTTAGATAGTACCTTTGATTTAATAAATGATACAACACCACAACTAGGTGGAAACCTAGACCTAAACTCAAACGATATTACAGGAACTGGTAATATTAATATTACAGGAAGTATAACTTCTAATGGTGTTAATACATCAAGTTTTAATAGTGTGGATATTTCTGGTGAATTAAATTTGAATGCAACTGGAACTAATATTATTGATTTTGCAGGAACTGATACTAATGTTAGATGGTTAAATAGTAGTCCAGTTTTTGAAAGTGTTTTTACTGCAACAAGAAATGGTGAAATTAGTCTTAAATATAATGGTGCTGAAAAACTAGCTACTACATCTTCTGGTATAGATGTTACAGGAACAGCAGTTACAGATGGATTAACTGTTGCTGGTAATGTTAGTGTAGATGGTGGCACAATCAAACTAGATGGTAATTATCCTGTAGGTGCTGATAACGTAGCTTTGGGAGACACTGCTTTAGATTCAAATGTAGGTGGTGGTTATAATACAGCTATAGGTTCAAAAGCATTAACAGCAAATACAACTTATTGGAATACTGCTGTAGGTTTTGAGGCTTTATGTGATACTACATCTGGTGCAACAAACACAGCTGTTGGTGCAAGAGCCATGTGTGATAATACAACAGGTGGAAATAATGTTTCTGTAGGCTATAGTTCAATGTCTAAAAATACAACAGGTGGAGACAATACTGCTATTGGTCAAGGTTCTTTAATATCTAATACGACAGCTTCAAACAACACCGCTGTTGGTAAATCGTCTTTATCAGCTAATACGACAGGTCAATACAATATTGCTATAGGTACCTCTGCATTATGTGCAAACACTACAGCTTCTAATAATATAGCTATTGGAGTAAACTCACTTTGTTCTAATACTACAGCAAGATTTAATGTTGCTTTAGGTGACGTAACACTAAGAGATAATACAGGTGGTCAATATAACACAGCTATTGGTTATTCGGCTTTATGTTCCAACACAACAGCTTCCAACAACACAGCATTAGGTTATTTATCACTTACTGCTAATACGACAGGTCTTTATAATGTTGCAATAGGTGCTTGTGCTTTAAAAGCCAATACAACAACTAACTGTAATGTAGCAATAGGTTTTGAAGCACTAGAAAACATGGAGGGTGCTGATAACGTAGCTATAGGTTTTCAAACTATGGATATTGGTACAACTGGTAATTATAATGTTGGAGTTGGAAAACAAACATTAAGAAATAATACTGCTAATGGCAATACAGCTATTGGTCAACAAGCACTTTGTTCTAATACGACAGGTGCTAGTAACGTAGCTTTAGGTTGTTTTTCACAACTTGGTAATACAACAGGTTCAAATAACACAGGAGTGGGTTCTCAATCTTTAAGATGTAACACAACAGGTACTAATAATATAGCATTAGGAGCAAGTGCTTTAAGAAACAACACCACTGCTTCCAATAACACAGCAGTAGGTTTATGTTCACTTTATGCTAATACGACAGGTACAGGTCTTGTTGCAGTAGGTTGTGGTGCTTTACAATCTAATACGACAGCAAATAATAATACAGCAATTGGTTATCAAGCTATGAGATTAACTACTACAGGTGGTGCTAATACATCAGTTGGTCACTGCTCAATGTGCACTAACACAACAGGTAGTGCTATTGCAAGTTTTGGTAATGAATCTTTATTTTCTAATACGACAGGTACTCAAAATACAGCTTTAGGATTTAGAAGTTTACGTTCTAATACAACAGCAGATAACAATACAGCAGTGGGTTTCTGTTCACTTTATGCTAATACAACAGGTACTAGTAATACTGCAGTTGGTTTTGCTTCTTTAGATGCTAACACTACTGGCGTATTACTAACTGCAGTTGGCTCATCTGCTCTTAGTACGAACACAACAGGCAATGGAAACACTGCGGTTGGCTCATCTGCTCTTGGTGCAAACACAACAGGAACAGACAACACTGCCGTTGGCAGTTACTATACTACTCAAGCACCATTACGTTATAACACTACTGGTAACTACAATACAGCTTTAGGTGGAGGGTCATTATCTTTTAACACCACAGCATCAAACAACACCGCAGTGGGTTATCAATCACTTTTTACTAATACGACAGGAACTAGAAATGTTGCAGTTGGCTATTTAACACTTACTAATAATGTAACTGGTGGAAATAATACGGCACTAGGATTTTGTGCTGGAACAAGTAATACTGGAACTGCTAATACAGCTATAGGAGATTCAGCACTTAGATTAAATACAGCAAATGATAATACTGCTGTTGGTAACAGAGCATTGTATTCAAATACAACAGGAACATTAAATACTTCTATAGGTTACCAAGCCTTATGTGCTAATACCACAGCAGATAGCAACACAGCAGTTGGTTATCGGTCTTTATGTGCTAATACGACAGGAACTTCTAATGTAGCAGTAGGTTGTGGTGCTTTAAAATTAAACACAACAGCATCACAAAATACAGCAGTAGGTTTGGATGCTTTAAGAGATACTACAACAGGTTGTAGAAACACAGCAATGGGTTATAATAGTTTAGTTCTCAACACAACAGGTATATGTAATGTTTCAATTGGTAGAACTACTTTAGATGCTAATACAACAGGAGATTTTAATACAGCAGTTGGTAATAGTGCTTTAAGTGCTAACACAACAGCATCTAATAACACAGCAGTAGGTTATAATTCACTTTGTGCTAATACGACAGGTGCTGATAACACAGCAGTAGGTCTTAGTGCTTTAAAAGTTAACACAACAGGTGTAAGAAATGTAGCATTAGGTGTAAATGCTTTAGATGCCAACACAACAGCAAATGATAATACAGCAGTAGGTACTTCATCTTTATCAGCTAACACAACAGGTATATATAATACTGCAGTAGGTGCTGGTGGCCCATTAGGTAATGTTACAACAGGTAATAATAATACATCAATAGGTTATAGTTCTGGTTCAACAATAACCACAGGTTCAAACCTAACTCTATTAGGTTTTAACGCAGAACCA
>Ga0075474_10000569_pt1 | contig 14396 bp, 13 predicted proteins | sample DEB08_DNA_2_FD_71485 | JGI IMG/M metagenome (GOLD analysis project Ga0075474, IMG submission 71485) | Aqueous microbial communities from the Delaware River and Bay under freshwater to marine salinity gradient to study organic matter... | ecosystem: Environmental > Aquatic > Marine > Coastal ...
GGCAGGGCGTGGCGGACCACGTCGGCGAGCGGCGACGCGAACCGCTCCGCCGCCCAGGTCAGGACGTCCAGCTCGTCGTCACGGACCCACCCGAAGCCGCCGAGCGCGCGGCGGAGGGGACGCAGACGACCGGGCTCCAGCGCGCTCGACGCCGCCGTCGCGACCACGAGGCCGCGGGCCCGCCGGCCCGAGAACGGGACCTCGACGCGGGACCCGACGTGGACCGGGACGTCGTCGGGGATCAGGTAGTCGAGCGGCTCGGCGAGGTGCGCCGGTGCGCCGTCGACGACGACCCGCGCGACGCGGGCCGGCGGCGCCGTCGCGTCAGGCGCCGACCGCGTCACGCAGGGCCTGCACCCGGTCCAGCCGCTCCCACGTGAAGCGGTCGCCCTCACGGCCGAAGTGGCCGTAGGCGGCCGTGTCCCGGTAGCCGGGCCGTCGCAGCTCGAGCGCGGCGCCGATGGCCGCCGGACGCAGGTCGAAGACCTCGCGGACACCCGCGAGGATGCGGTCGGGGTCGACCGTCTCGGTCCCGAACGTCTCGAGGTTCAGCGAGACCGGGGCGGCGACGCCGATGGCGTACGCGACCTGCAGCTCGGCCTTCCGCGCGAGCCCCGCGGCGACGACGTGCTTGGCGACCCACCGCGTCGCGTACGCCGCCGAGCGGTCGACCTTCGACGGGTCCTTGCCCGAGAAGGCGCCGCCGCCGTGGCGGGCCATGCCGCCGTAGGTGTCGACGATGATCTTGCGGCCGGTCAGGCCGGCGTCCGCGACCGGGCCGCCCAGCTCGAACCGCCCCGTCGGGTTGATGAAGACCTTCAGGTCCGAGAGGTCGACGTCGCCGGGGAGCAGCGGCCGGATGACCTGCGCCTCCATGTCCGCCCGCAGGTCCGCCAGCGTCACGTCGGGCTTGTGCTGCGTCGAGAGGACGACGGCCGTCACGGCCTTCGGGACCCCGTCCTCGTACCCGACGGTGACCTGGGTCTTCCCGTCCGGCCGCAGGTAGGGGAACGTCGCGGTGTGCCGCACCTCGGCCAGTCGTCGGGCCATCCGGTGCGCGAGGTCGATCGGCAGCGGCATGAGGCTCGGCGTCTCGTCGGACGCGTACCCGAACATCATCCCCTGGTCGCCGGCGCCCTGGAGGCCGTAGGGGTCCTCGGCCGCACCCTGCTCGCGCCGCTCGTACGCGGCGTCGACGCCCATCGCGATGTCCGGGGACTGCGGATCGATCGCGACCGAGACGCCGCAGGACGTGCCGTCGAACCCGGCCTCCGGGCCGTCGTACCCGATCGAGATCAGCGTGTCCCGCACGGTCCGGGCGACGTCGACGTACGTCTCGGTCGTGATCTCGCCGGTGACCATGACCTGACCGGTGGTGACCAGCGTCTCGCAGGCGACGCGGCCGGCCGGGTCGTCGGCCAGGACGGCGTCGAGGACGGCGTCGGAGATCTGGTCGGCGACCTTGTCCGGGTGACCCTCGGTCACGGACTCGGAGGTGAAGAGACGGAGCGGCACGGCGGACTCCTGCGCGCACGGCGCGATCGGGGACCAGCGGGCGCCGACCGGGACTCCGGTGCGCGGGCCGGCAGCCTAACCGCTCGTGCCGACGCGGCCGGGGTCACCGAGCGCCGTGACGACCTCGTCGAGGATGGCCGTCGCGACGGCGGCCTTCGCGGCCCGCGGGACGGCGCGGACCGGCCCGTCGCGGTGGAGCACCAGCACCGCGTTCTCCTCGGTGTCGAACCCGACGCCCGCCGCGGCGACGTCGTTCGCCACGAGGAGGTCGACGCCCTTCTCGGCCAGCTTCCGGCGCGCGCCGGCCTCGAGGTCCCCCGTCTCGGCCGCGAACCCGACCACGAGCGGCCGGGCCGCGGCGCCGCGCCGGGCCACGACGCCGGCGAGCACGTCGGGGTTCGCGACGAGGGTCACGGTCGGCGGACCGTCGCCGCGGCGGAGCTTCGTGGCGTGGGCGGCGTCCGGCCGGAAGTCGGCGACGGCGGCGGCCATCAGCACGACGTCCTGCCCCCCGGCCCGGTCCGTCACGGCGGCGTCCATCTCGCGTGCGGTGGTGACGTCGACGCGCTCGACCCCCGGCGGCGTCATCAGGGCGGACGGCCCGGTGATGAGCACCACCTCGGCGCCGCGGGCCCGCGCGGCCGCGGCGAGTGCGAATCCCATCCGCCCCGAGGAGCGGTTCCCGAGGTACCGGACCGGATCGATCGGCTCGCGCGTGCCACCCGCGGTGACGAGCACCCGGCGACCCGCCAGGTCCCCCGCGCCGGTGGTGATCGCGGCGATCGCGGTGAGGACCTCGTCGGGCTCGGCCAGCCGACCGGGGCCGGCGTCGCCGCCCATCAGCGGACCGGTGGCGGGGCCGACCACGAGGGCCCCGCGGTCCCGCAGGGTCGCGACGTTGGCGGTGGTGGCGGGGTGCTCCCACATCTCGGTGTGCATCGCGGGGGCGAGGACCAGCGGCCCGCGGTGCACCAGCGCGGCCGTCGTCAGCAGGTCGTCCGCCAGGCCGTTCGCCAGCCGGGCCAGGGTGTGCGCGGTCGCCGGGTAGACGACGAGGACGTCCGCGGCACGGGCGAGCTCGACGTGCGTGGCGTCCGCGACGCCCTCCCAGACCTCGCCGCGGACCGGGCGTCCCGTGATGCCCTCGAACGTCGCGGCGCCGACGAACTCGCGGGCCCCGCGGGTCAGGACGACGTCGACCGTCGCACCTGCCGTGACCAGCCCGCGCGCCAGCGCGGCGGCCTTGTACGCACCGATACCGCCGGAGACCCCGAGCAGGACGCGGGGACCGTCCATGGGTCGCTCCGGTGGGTCACCGTCCCCGCCCGCGGGGACGGACGGGCCCTCAGGCCCCGTCGGCCGGAGCCGCCGCGGCGTCGCCCTCGTCGCCGGGCAGGTCGGGCAGCCCGGGCAGGACCGTCAGGCCCGGCGCGGCGGCGTCGCCCTCCCCCGGCAGCTCCATCAGTGCGAGCGCGTCCTCGGCGGCGTCCTCCGAGGGCTCGACGGCGATGACCTTCTCGGCCGCGATCTCCTCGAGGGCGATCGAGAGCGCCTTGTTGCTGTCGGTGGTGACCAGCGGCGGGACGTAGGACGCGAGGCCCTCCCCGAGGTGGGCGTAGTAGCCGTTGATCTCGCGCGCCCGCTTGGCGGCCAGGTGCACGAGGTGGAAGGTGGAGTCCACCTTCTCGCGCAGGACGTCGAACTCGGCCACGGGACGGCTCCGGACGGGGACGGGAGGTCCGGAGCCTACCCCTCGGCCGGCGTCCGCGCGGGCCCCCTCAGGCCGCTCGGGCCGCCGCGATCCGCGCCGCGACGGCCGCGACCGCGGTCCCGAGGTCGTCGTTCACCACGACCGCGTCGAACCGGTCGGCGTGGCCGAGCTCGGTCTCGGCGACCGCGAGGCGGCGGGCCAGGGCCTCCTCGGTCTCGGTCCCGCGGGACCGCAGCCGCCGCTCGAGCTCGGCGAGGGTCGGCGGGACGAGCAGCACCAGCAGCGCGTCGGGGTCCGAGGCCCGGACCTGCAGGGCCCCCTGGACCTCGATCTCGAGCAGGACCACGGCCCCGGCCGCGACCGCCGCGGCGACCGGCGCGCGGGGCGTGCCGTACCGGTGCCCGGTGTACGCGGCCCACTCGAGCAGCTCGTCCGCCGCGACCATGCGGTCGAAGGCGGCGTCGTCGACGAAGCGGTACGCGACGCCGTCCTCCTCCCCCGGCCGTGGCGGGCGCGTCGTCGCCGAGACCGACGAGACCAGCCCCGGCACCCGGTCGCGGAGCCCCGCGTGCACGGCGCCCTTCCCGACGCCGGACGGGCCGGCGAGGACGACGACGAGACCCCGGTCGCTCACGTGCCGGACCGCGCGGCCGGTCCGTCGGACGCCGTCAGGGCGGCCCGCTGCCGCGGACCGAGGCCGCGGAGGCGGCGGGTCGGGGCGATGCCGCAGGCGGCGAGGATGCGCTCGACGCCGCGGGGTCCGACCCCGGGCAGGGCACCGACCGCGTCGGCGACGCGCATCCCCGCGAGCGCGTCGTCGGCGTCGCTCGCGGCCAGCAGCCCGTCGAGATCGGCCTCGCCGCGGGTCAGTCTTGCCTTCCACTCCGCCCGCGTCCGGCGCGACGCGAGCGCCCGCTCGCGCGCCCGGGCCCGGTCCGCGTCGTCGAGCGGCGGGAGGGCCACGGTCGCTCCGTCACCCCGCGGGTCCGCACGACCGTGGCCGCGCGCGGAGCACGGCGGACCCTAGCCGCGGGACCCGACGACCGGACCCCGCGCAGTAGCGTCCCTCTCCGACGGCGGACGGGGACGACGGTCGTGACGGCGGGACTCGTGCTGGGCGTCGACCTCGACGGCGTCTGCGGCGACTACACGTCCGCGCTGCGCCGCTCGGTCGCCGCGCGGCGCGGCGTCGACCCGGCCTCGCTCGCCGAGCAGCGCACGTTCGGCACGTTCTCCGAGTGGGGTCTCGACGCCGCGACGTTCGAGGAGGCGCACCGCGCCGCCGTCGTCGAGGACCGCATCTTCCGCACGATGCCGGCCCTGCCCGGCGTCGCCGACGCGCTGTGGCGGCTCTCCGACGCCGGGGTCTGGATCCGGATCATCACCCACCGCCTGCTGTTCAACTGGGCCCACGAGATCACCGCCGCGGACACGGCCGCCTGGCTCGAGCTGCAGCGCATCCCGTACCGCGATCTCTGCTTCATCGGGGACAAGCCGACCGTCGGCGCGGACCTGTACGTCGACGACAGCCCGCGGATGGTCGGCGCGCTGCGCGAGGCCGGCCGACGCGTCATCGTGTTCGACCAGCCGTACAACCAGGACCTGGCGGGCCCGCGCGCGACCGACTGGGAGCAGCTGACGGACATGGTGCTGGCGGAGGTCGAGGAGCGGCGGCTCCAGACCGCCCTGCCCCTCGACGGCGCCGGCCCGGCGGTCGGCCGTGGCTGAGCGGGCCCTCGACGACGCGGGCGTCGCGGCCCTGGCGGCGGTGCTGGCCCGGGCCGGCGCGCTGACGTTCGGCGACCTCCGCACGAAGTCCGGCCGCCCCACCCCCTACTTCGTCGACCTCGGCCGGGTCGCGACGGGCCGGGACCTCGCCGAGCTGGCCGAGCGGTACGCCGACGGGATCGAGCGCGTGTTCCTGCCCCCGCACGGCCCCGGCATCGACCTGCTGTTCGGGCCCGCCTACAAGGGCATCCCGCTGGCCGTCGCCACGGGCGTGGCGCTGGCGGCCCGCGGCCACGACGTCGGCGTCGCGTTCGACCGCAAGGAGGCGAAGGACCACGGCGAGGGCGGGACCCTCGTCGGACGGCGGCCGCGCGACGGCGACCGCGTCCTGATCGTCGAGGACGTGACGACCGCCGGCACGTCGGTCCGGGCCGCGGTGCCGCTGCTGCGGGCGGCCGCGGACGTCCGGGTCGTCGGCGTCCTGGTCGCCGTCGACCGGCGGGAGCGGCTGGACCTCGACGACCCGGCCTCGCCGGCGGCGCTGGACGCGCTCGGCGCGGAGTTCGACCTGGTCCCCGCGGCGCTGGCCCCGATCGCGGACCTGGTCGCGGCGCTCGACCTCGCGGACGCCGACCGGGCCCGGATCGCGGCGCACCTGGACCGCGTCGGACCCCGCTGAGTCGGGTCAGCCGAGCGCGGCCGCGATCGCGTCGGCCGCCGCGGCGGGGTCCCCGGCCCGGGTGATCGGACGACCGACGACCAGCAGGTCCGCGCCGGCGGCGACGGCCTCGGCCGGCCCCAGGGCCCGCGCGTGGTCGTCGACCCGGGCCGGGTCCGGACGGATCCCGGGCGTGATCAGGAGCGGCGCCGCGCCGACCGCGGCGCGCACGCCATCGAGGTCGGCGGGCGCGCAGACGAGGGCGTCGACCCCCGCGTCGACGGCGAGCCGGGCCAGGTTCGGGACCCGCGCCGCGGCCGGCGGCAGCGCCAGCGCCGCGAGGTCCTCGGCCCCGAGCGACGTCAGGACCGTCACGGCGACCAGCCGCACGTCGGCGGCGGCGGCCTCGACCGCGGCCCGCAGCATCGTCGGTCCGCCCGCGGCATGGACGGTGAGCAGCCCCGCCCCCGCCCCGGCGGCGGTCCGGACCGCGCGGGCGACGGTCGTCGGGATGTCGTGGAGCTTCAGGTCCAGGAACACCGGGCCGTGCGCGCCGACCGCCGCGACCGCGTCGGGTCCGTGGGCGACGAACAGCTCGAGGCCGACCTTGAACCACCCGACGTGCCCGGTCAGCGTCGCGGCCAGCGCCTCGGCCTCGGCCAGCGTCGGGACGTCGAGCGCGACGGCGATGCGGTCCGCGGGCCTCACGCGACCGACCCGCGGCGCGGAGTCGCGGTCCCGACGAGGGACGCCGCGCTCGGGTGCCCGTGCCGGTCGAGCCACGCCGCCAGCCCGTCGCGGAGCGTCGCGGCCGCGAACGGGTCCACGAACGTCCCGGTCCCGACGGCGACCGCGGAGGCCCCGGCACGGAGGAACTGCACGACGTCCTCCACGGTCCGCACGCCCCCGCACCCGACGATCGGGACGTCGGGCAGCGCGGTGTGGACCTGGTGCACGACACGGACGGCGATGGGACGGATCGCCGGCCCGCTGAGGCCGCCGTACCCGTTCGCCAGCTGGATGCGACCGCTGACCGGGTCGATCGCCATCCCCAGCACGGTGTTGATCAGCGTGAGCCCGGCGGCGCCGGCGTCGACGACGGCCCGGGCGACGCCGACGACGTCGCTGGCGTCCGCCGAGAGCTTCGCCAGGACCGGGACGTCCGCGACCCGGGCGACGCCCTGGACGACCTCGGCGGCGGCGTCGGGGTCGAGGGCGAACACGAGGCCGCGGTGCTCGACGTTCGGGCAGGAGAGGTTGATCTCGATCGCGTCGACGCGCGACCCGCGGAGACGGCGCGCGACGTGGACGAAGTCCTCGACGCTGTCCCCGGCGATCGAGACGACCGTCGTGGCGCCGCGCGCGACCAGCCAGGGCAGGTCCTCGGCGAGCCAGGCGTCGACGCCGGGGTTCTGGAGCCCGATCGCGTTCAGCATCCCGGCCGGCGTCTCGACCATCCGCGGCGTCGGCAGGCCCTCCCGCGGGGCCCGGGTGACGGACTTCACGACGACGGCACCGATCCGGTCGACGTCGATGAAGCGGTCGATCTCCTGGCCCGACGCGAAGCAGCCGGACGCGGTCACGATCGGGTTGTCGAGCCGGAGCGATCCCAGCCGGACGGCGAGGTCGGCGCTCATGCCCCGTCCTCCCCGCCGCCCGGTGCGGCCAGGTCCCCGGTGTCGTCCGCCACCACGTCGCCCGCCGGACCGCGGGCCGCGTCCGGCCCGGCGACGGCGGCCAGCCCCATCGCGGCCCAGTCGATGCGGGCGCCGTCGAGGACCGGACCGTCGACGCAGGAGCGACGGTGGTGCACGACGCCGTCACGGTCGCGGACGGGGACGACGCAGGTGAAGCAGACCCCGACGCCGCAGGCCATCCGTTCCTCGACCGAGACCCGGACCGGCAGCCCGAGCGTCCCGGCGACGCCGGAGACCGCGGCCAGCATCGCGTTGGGACCGCAGGCGTACACGACGTCGGTCCCGCCCCGCGCCGCGACGGCCGGCATCACGTCGGTGACGCGACCCTGCGTCCCCGCCGAGCCGTCGTCCGTCGTGAACTGCAGGCTGGTCGCGGCCCGCTTCGCCTCCATGCTCCGGAGCAGCTGCTCCTCGGTGGCGGCGCCGACGATGAGGTCGACACGGTGCCCGGCCGCGGCCAGCACCTCGGCGAGGTGGTGCATCGGGGCGGCGCCGTACCCGCCGCCGACGAGCATGCAGCTGGCGGGGCGGACCGGCATGGGGAACGGTCGGCCGAGCGGGCCGATGAGGTCGACGACGTCGTGGGCGGCGACGTCGCCGAGCCAGGCGGAGCCGGCGCCCTCGGCGCCGACGACCAGGTCGATCGTCCCGACGCCGGAGCCGGTCAGCGCGGCCCGCGCGATCGAGAGCGGCCGGCGCAGCAGCGTCCCGGGCGCCTCGACGGCGACCTCGACGAACTGGCCCGGCCGGGCGCGCTGGGCGACGGGTCCGGCGGCCAGCGTCAGCACCGCGTACGGCCCGGCCCGTCGTCGGGCGACGACCTCGGCCCCGACGCGCAGCGCCCCGTCGACGTCGGTCCGGCCCTGGACCTGCCCGGCGCGCAGCCGGCTCACGCCCCGACCCCCGCGGCGGCGTCGGCCTCGACGGCCCGGCGCGCGAGGTCGGCGTGCCGCTCCTGGAGCGACCGCACCGTCAGGTCGCCGCGCTGGACGGCCTCGACGCCGAGCAGCGCCGCGCCCATCCCGGCGAGCGTGGTGACGCAGGGGACGCCGTGGCTGACCGCGGCCTGCCGGATCGTCTGGCCGTCGCCGCGGGCCCGCTCGCCGAACGCGGTGTTCAGGACCAGGTCGATACGGCCGGTGCGCAGCGCCTCGAGGATGGCGTCGTCCCCGTCCGAGACCTTCCCGACGCGCTCCGCCGGGATCCCGTGGCGGGCCAGCACGCGGGCGGTCCCCTCGGTGGCGAGCAGCCGCAGCCCGAGGTCGGTCAGGCGCCGCGCGACGAGGACGGCCGCCCGCTTGTCGCGGTCCGCGATCGAGAGGAACACGGTCCCGCCGGCCGGCAGCCGCTTCGAGGCCGTCCCGGCCTGGGCCCGCGCGAACGCCGCCCCGAAGTCGTCGGCGACGCCCATGACCTCCCCGGTCGAGCGCATCTCGGGCGTCAGCGCCGGGTCGACGCCGGGGAACCGCTCGAAGGGCAGGACCGCCTCCTTGACGGCGACGTGCTCGAGCAGGTCCGGGTCGAAGCCGTGCGGCGGCAGCACGCCCTCGGCGCGCAGCTCGGCGAGGGTCGCACCGGCCGAGACGCGGGCCGCGGCCTTCGCGAGCGGCAGCCCGACGGCCTTCGCGACGAACGGGACGGTCCGCGAGGCCCGCGGGTTCGCCTCGATGCAGAACACCTGCTCGCCGCGGACGGCGTACTGGACGTTCAGGAGGCCCCGGACGCCGAGCTCACGGGCGATGGCGCCGGTCAGCTCGGCGACCTCGCGCTCGACGGCGCGTGACAGCGTGATCGGCGGGACGGCGCAGGCCGAGTCACCCGAGTGGACGCCGGCCTCCTCGATGTGCTCCATCACCCCGCCGATGAGCACCTCGTGGCCGTCGTACACGGCGTCGACGTCCACCTCGACGGCCGCCTCGAGGAACCGGTCGACGAGGATCGTCTGGTCCCCCGCGGCCTCGAGGGCCTCCGTGACCATCCGCTCCAGCGAGTCCGGGTCGTCGACGATGCGCATCGCCCGCCCACCGAGGACGAACGACGGCCGGACGAGGACCGGGTACCCGACGCGTCCGGCGACCTCGCGGGCCTCCTCCACGGTGCGCGCGGTCCCCCCGGCCGGCATGCGGCCGCCGATGCGGCGCATGACCTCGGCGAAGGCGCCGCGCTCCTCGGCCTGCTCGATCGCGTCGGGCGAGGTCCCCCAGATCGGCACCCCGGCGGCCTCGAGGCCGCGAGCCAGCCGCAGCGGCGTCTGCCCACCGAACTGGACGAGCACGCCGTCGGGCCGCTCGCGGTGGACGACCTCGAGCACGTCCTCGAGGGTGAGCGGTTCGAAGTAGAGGCGATCGGCGGTGTCGTAGTCGGTCGAGACCGTCTCGGGGTTGCAGTTGACCATGATGGTCTCGAAGCCAGCGGCGCCGAGGGCCTGGACGGCGTGCACGCAGCAGTAGTCGAACTCGACGCCCTGCCCGATGCGGTTCGGGCCCGAACCCAGCACCACCACCGCGGGCCGGTCGCGCGGCGCGACCTCGTCCTCCTCGTCGTAGGTGGCGTAGTGGTACGGCGTCGTCGAGTCGAACTCCGCGGCGCAGGTGTCGACGGTGCGGAACACCGGCCGGATCCCGAGCCGGTGCCGCAGCGCGCGGACCTCGTCCTCGGACGCCCCGACCAGCCGTCCGAGCAGCGCGTCACCGACGCCGTCGCGCTTCGCCTCGCGCAGCAGCGCCCCGTCCTCGGCCTCGAGTCCCGCGGGGCCCGCCGTGGCGACGCGGGCGTGCAGGCCGCTGAGCGCCGCCATCTGGTCGACGAACCAGGGGTCGTACGCGGTGCGCCGCGCGACCTCCGCCGCGTCCCAGCCCCGGGCCAACGCCTCGGCGACGGCATGGATGCGGCGCGGGGTCGGCCGGTCGAGGGCCGCACCGAGCGCGTCGTCGTCGAGGTCCAGCCGCGTCCCGCCGAACCCCACCGTGCCGTCCTCGAGGCCGCGGAGCGCGCGGTGCAGGGCGTCGCGGAAGGACCGACCGAACGCCATGACCTCGCCGACCGAGTGCATCCGGGTGGTCAGCGTGTCGTCGGCGCCGGGGAACTTCTCGAAGTCGAACCGCGGCACCTTCACGACGACGTAGTCGATCGACGGCTCGAACGCCGCGCGCGTCCGGCCGGTGATGTCGTTCGCGATCTCGTCGAGCGAGTAGCCGAGCGCGAGGCGGGCCGCGATCTTCGCGATGGGGAAGCCCGTGGCCTTCGAGGCGAGCGCCGAGGACCGCGACACGCGGGGGTTCATCTCGATGACGAGCTGACGGCCGGTCGCCGGATCGACGGCGAACTGGACGTTGGACCCGCCGGTCTCGACGCCGATGCGCCGCAGGACCGCGAACGCCGCGTCCCGCATGCGCTGCAGCTCGGGGTCCGACAGCGTCATCGCCGGGGCGACGGTGATGGAGTCGCCGGTGTGGACGCCCATCGCGTCCACGTTCTCGATCGAGCAGACGATGACGCAGTTGTCGTTGCGGTCCCGCATCACCTCGAGCTCGAACTCCTTCAACCCGAGGACCGACTCCTCGACGAGGACCTCGCCGACCGGCGAGTCGGCGATGCCGCGGGCGATCGAGGTCACGAGCTGGGCGCGGTCGTGCGCGACGCCGCCGCCCTTCCCGCCCAGCGTGAACGAGGGTCGCAGGACCAGCGGGTACCCGAGGTCGTCGGCCGCGGCCAGCGCCTCGTCGACGGTCCTGACGTACCGCGATCGGGGCGTCTCGAGGCCGATCTCGAGCATCGCGAGCCGGAACCGCTCGCGGTCCTCGGCGGTCCGGATCGCGTCGATGTTGACGCCGAGCAGCTCGACGCCGGGCCGCTCGAGCACCCCGGCCTCGGCCAGGTCGATGGCCAGGTTCAGCGCCGTCTGACCGCCGAGGGTCGCGAGCAGGGCGTCGGGCCGCTCGCGCTCGATGACGGCGGTCACGGCCTCGACCGTCAGCGGCTCGACGTACGTCGCGTCGGCCACCCCGGGATCGGTCATGATCGTCGCGGGGTTCGAGTTGACGAGGACGACCCGGAGGCCCTCCTCGCGGAGCACCCGGCAGGCCTGAGTGCCGGAGTAGTCGAACTCCCCGGCCTGCCCGATGACGATCGGGCCGGAGCCGAGGACGAGGACGCTGGCGACGTCGGTGCGCCGCGGCATCAGCGCACCCCCTGCGGGTCGAGCTCGGCCGCGCTGCGGACCCGGCCCGATCGGACCCCGTCCATCAGCGCGGCGAACCGGTCGAAGAGGTACCGGGCGTCGGAGGGGCCGGGCGAGGCCTCCGGGTGGTACTGGACGCTGAACGCCGGCAGGTCCCGCGCCACGAGCCCCTCGCAGACGTCGTCGTTGAGGTTGACGTGGCTGACCTCGACGGCGCCGTGACCGGCGGACGCGTAGGTCAGCTCGCCCGTCCGCTCCCCGAGGGTCGCGGGGTCGACCGCGAAGCCGTGGTTGTGGCTCGTGATCTCGACGACGCCCTCGCGGCGCCGCAGCACCGGCTGGTTCACGCCGCGGTGGCCGAACGTCAGCTTGTAGGTCGACGCGCCGAGGGCCCGGCCGAGCAGCTGCGACCCGAGGCAGATCCCGAACACCGGCACGTCGCCGAGGAGCGCCCGCAGCGTCGCGACCGCCGGGCCGACCGTGGCCGGGTCACCGGGACCGTTCGAGACGAACACGCCGTCGGGGGCGAGCGCGCGGACGGCGTCGGCGTCGGTGGCGCCGGGCAGCAAATGGACCTCGGCGCCGACGTCGTTGAGGTACCGGACCATCGAGCGCTTGATGCCGAGGTCGAGCGCCGCGACCCGGAACCGGACCTCGCCGTCGGGACGGTGCACGACCGGTTCGCGGACACCGACCTCGCTGGCGAGCTCGCGGCCGAGCATCGACGGGCCCGCGGCGGCCATCGCGACCAGCGCGTCGGCGTCGAGGACCTCGGTGGAGACGGCGGCGCGCATCGCACCGGCCGACCGCAGGTGGCGGGTGAGGCGCCGGGTGTCCACGCCCTCGATCGCGACGACGCCGGCGGCGCGCAGCGCGTCGGGCAGCGACCCGACCGAGCGCCAGGACGACGGCCGGTGGGCCATCTCGCGGACGACGAACCCGGCGACCTGCGGGGCGTCGGACTCGGCGTCGTCGGGGTTCATGCCGTAGTTGCCGACGTGGGCCGCGGTCATCGCGACGATCTGGCCGCGGTAGGACGGGTCGGTCAGGACCTCCTGGTACCCGGTCATCCCGGTGTTGAACACGGCCTCGCCCAGCGCCGTCCCGGTGGCGCCGCAGGCGGTGCCACGGAACACGGTCCCGTCCTCGAGGGCGAGCAGCGCGTCGGTCATCGGGTCACCTCCCCGTCGCGGAGTGTGGCGCGTCCGGCGAGCAGCACGTGCCGCGTCCGGCCGACCAGCTCCCGGCCGGCGTACGGGGTGTTCCGGGCCCGGCTGCGCAGGGCGGCCGGATCGACGGTCCAGCGGGCCTCCGGGTCGAAGACCTGGAGGTTCGCGGGCGCGCCGGGGACCACCGGGCCGCCGTGGCCGCGGGTGTCGCGGACCGACGCGGGGCCCGTCGTGAACCGGGCGACGGCGGTCAGCGGGTCGAGCGCGCCGGCCAGGACCAGCTCGGTGTGGACCAGCGGGAACGCGGTCTCGAGCCCGAGCATCCCGCAGGGGGCGTGCTCCCAGGGCTGGCGCTTGTGCTCGGCGCCGTGGGGCGCGTGGTCGGTCGCGACGGCGTCGATCGTCCCGTCGGCGAGCGCCGCGCGCAGGACCTCGACGTCGCGCGGCGTGCGCAGCGGCGGGTTGACCTTCATCACCGGGTCGAACGCGGCGACCTCGCGGTCGTCGAGGACCAGGTGGTGGGGCGTGACCTCCGCGGTGACGCGCGTGCCGGCCGCCCTCGCCGCCCGGACCAGCGTGACGCCGCCGGCGGTCGTGAGGTGCAGCACGTGCAGCCGAGCCCCCGCCCCGTGGGCGAGGATGAGGTCGCGGGCCAGCATGACCTCCTCGGCCTCCCGCGGCCAGCCGGGCAGGCCGAGGACCGAGGACGTGGCGCCCTCGTTCATCTGCGCGTCGGCGGTCAGCGCGACGTCCTGCGCGTGGTTCGCGATGACGACGTCGAACGCCCGCGCGTACTGCAGCGCCCGGCGCATCACCAGACTGTCGGCCAGCGGGATGCCGTCGTCGCTGAACAGGTCGACGTGGGCGCCGGAGGCGTGCAGCTCGCCGAAGGGGGTCAGCTCGGTCCCGGCCATCCCGCGCGTGATCGAGCCGACGGGCAGGACGTCCACCAGCCCGACCTCGCGGCCCCGTCGCTGGACCAGCTCGACGACGACGGCGGTGTCGGCGACCGGGGTGGTGTTCGCCATCGGGGAGACGACGGTGTAGCCGCCGGCCGCCGCGGCGGCGCTGCCGGTCGCGATGTCCTCGGCGCCCTCGCCACCCGGCTCGCGCAGGTGCGTGTGCAGGTCGACGAAGCCCGGGGTGACCCAGCACCCGGTCACGTCCAGCGTCTCGACGCCGGTCCGCTGCGCCGCCTCGGCCGCCGCGGCGTCCCCGACGGCGACGACGGCGCCGTCGGCGACGAGCACGTCCGCGTCCCGATCGACGCCCGAGGCCGGGTCGAGCAGCCGGCCGCCGCGCAGGAGGACGCCGCTCACACCGTCACCTCCCGGGCCGCCTCGGACCGCGGTCCGGCGAGGAGCCGGTACAGGCAGGCCATCCGCACCGCGATGCCGTTGGTGACCTGTTCCTGCACGAGGCAGCGCGGGTCCTCGAGAGCCGCGGAGGACAGCTCGACGCCGCGGTTCACCGGTCCCGGGTGCATCAGCAGCGCGTCGGGGCGCAGTGCGGCCAGCCGGGCCGGTCCGATGCCCCAGGTCGCCGCGTACTCCCCCGTCGGCGGCAGGAAGGCGCGGTGCATCCGCTCCTTCTGGAGGCGCAGCACGTAGACGACGTCGAGGTCCGGCAGCACTCCGTCGAGGTCCGCGGTGGTCGTGACCCCCCAGGCCGAGACGTCGGTCGGCAGCAGCGTCGGCGGGGCGACCAGCGTCACGTCGGCGCCGAGCAGGCGGAACAG
>Ga0075474_10000575_pt1 | contig 14307 bp, 15 predicted proteins | sample DEB08_DNA_2_FD_71485 | JGI IMG/M metagenome (GOLD analysis project Ga0075474, IMG submission 71485) | Aqueous microbial communities from the Delaware River and Bay under freshwater to marine salinity gradient to study organic matter... | ecosystem: Environmental > Aquatic > Marine > Coastal ...
CGTTTCATTCGCGAGCTTGTAGGCGTCCTCGGGCGTCATGCCGTTGTTGAGCGCGTCGGTAAAGCCCTGGACCCAAACGACGCCAGCGGAGAAGCTCGCATCGTACAGTCCGCCGGGATCCTGCCGGTCCGCCCCGAATAGGAGCGCGCCGACCGACGCCGCGCCACCAAACAGCTCTTGCGTCTGGCCGGGATCGAAGCCCTCATAGGGACCATATATGGGGGTACCTGGTCCGTAGCCTTGTTCTTCCAGCCACCTAATCTGCGCTTCACTGGGAGCCTGCCCTCCCCTGCGCCCGTAGCCGGGCGCAAGGTACATGATCTCCTCATCGCTCCCGGTGTATGTGGGATTGATCAAGCGCCCTTGTTCATCGAAGGTGGGCTGACTAAAGCCATAGGGCATACGCTGGTCGCCTAGCTGACCGTAAGCCATCGCCCGGCGATAGCCCGAGCCGAACGGCACGACGCCAGTGATAGGGTCGCGAGCGCCGCCTGCGATCTCTCCGGTACGATCGAGGTCGAACACAACTCCGCTCCGACCGAGACCGCCGAATGCGCCTTGGGCGTTCTCGCCCTGGAGCTGGTCGATCATGTCCATACGGATCATGGTCCCGCGTGTCGGCGCCTGAGAAAAAAGCATCGCGAACACATCGACCAGAAGCATCGCGACGCTAGCGACGGCGCCGAGCGATCCGGCCATCTGCCCGAGTCCTCCGAGCACGTCACCGATGGCGCCGCCGAAGTCGCCGAGCGCGCCTCCGACCTCGCCGAGCGGTCCGTCGTCGGAGAACAGACCGCCCAGGCCCGCTGCCGCGCCGGTCACGCTTGTCGAGTCCTCGAATACCGGCGAGGGTTCCGGCCGAAACATCCCTTCCTGTGCCGTCTGATTCTGCGGCCCGACGCCGCCGAACACGTTCTCGAACATCCCGCCAGCCGCGTCGTCCGCCTCGAGGAACGATCCGAGGTTCGACGCCGCCGCGGCGCCGGAGAAGATACCACCGAAGACCGATTCGCCGAATTTGCCGAGGTCGAGGAAGTTGCCCTGCACCTTGAGGTCGAAGTTCAGCTTGTCTTCCAGGATCGCGTTGAAGAAGTCCTTGCCGATTGCGAGCCCGAGCGAGCGCATGGCGTCCTCGAGGTCGAGCGTTCCGCTTACCAGCGCGTCGAACACCGAATCGAACGCGCCCTTGATCGTCGCGCCCAGGTCGACGAACCCATCCTCGGCCACCTCGGCGAACGTCATCGCCTCGTCGCCGATCTTCTGGAGGTCGCCACGCGCCGACGCGACGCGATCTTTGAGGTCGAGCGCTGCGAGCGCCGTCTCGCGGTACTGGTTCGCGATCTCGATCGAGTTCGTGTTTGCCTCGATCTCGGCTGCGCGCCGCTCGATCAGTGCCACGGCCAGTTCGCGCTCGGCCTCTGCCAGCGTCAGGCCGGACGCGGCGGCGCTCTCCAGCACCTCGGCCGTAACCAGTAGCTCTGCGTTGCTTTCCCGCGATGCGCCGATCTGCTCGAGTTGGGCATCGCGCAGCCGCTGCAAAGCGTCGCTCAGGTCGTCGGTGGCTTCCGTGCCTCGCTCGATCGGCTCGTACTCCGAGCCCGTCACCTCGCCGTAGAACTGATTGCGCGCTTCGGCCAGCGCGGCCTCGTACTCCGCCGAGGCGATCGACTCGCGGATGGCCTTTTGGAGTTCGGCCGGGAGCTTGTCGATCGCCGCCTCGCCGAAGCGTCGCACGAACTCCGCACCCACATCCGCGCCGGCCTCGCCGAAGCCGCCGTAGAGCAGTTTGCGCGCCTGCTCCTCGAGTCCCTCGGGTCCGAGTTGCCGCGCGAGCTCCTCCGGGTCGACGTAGAGGAAAGCGTCGACGAAGCCGCCGACGAACCGGCCGCCGAGTTGCAGTCCGCGAGTCGCGAGCCAGCCGCCAAGATCGGAGAAAGCCTCGTCGAACGCCTCCTCGAAGTCCATGCCCGAGATGCGCTCACGGATTCCGTCGAGATCGCCGGCCAGATCGTAGAAAATATCGCCCAGGCCCTCGCCGAACTCGCGCGCGGAGTTGCCGCCGTTTATCAATTCCGCGGCCAGATTGATCGCGGCCTCGAGTGCTGCGTTCAAACCCGGGCCGAGACCTACGGCGATCTGTTGGCCGACGCCGGCGTAGGCATTGCTCAGGATGTCGAGATTGTCGGCCACTGAGTCGAGTACCGCGGCCTGATCGGTCGAGAGCGTCATGCCGAGGTCGCGCGAGAGTTTCGTCAGGCGCTCAACCTCCTGCGAGGACTGCGCCAGGAGTGGCCCGAGTTGAGTGCCGGCCTCGCCGAATATCTTCATGGCGAGAGCGGTTCGCTCGGCAGAGTTCCCGACCTCGGCGAGCCTCGGCGAGATCAAGGCGAAAGCCTCGCTGGCGTCCTTGCCCGCGAGCGCTGCCTGATCGAAGCCGAGCCGCTCGAGCGCGACTCGCGCCTCGCCGGTGTTGTTCGCGAAGTCGAAGAGATTCTTCGATAGCGTGCGGATCGCGATCCCGTAGGACTCGATCGAGACGCCCGAGTCGCGCAGGAGTATCTCGACGCTGGTCAGCGCCTCGACGGTGACGCCGAGTTGCGCGGAGAGGTCGTCGAACCGCCCGCCGCGCTGGATGCCCTGAGAGATCGAGTTAAAGGTAGCGACCAGCGTCGCGCCGGCGGCAGCGGCAGCAGCAGCGGCGACGGTGAGCGCTCCGACCTTCGCGCCCATGAGCGCCATGTCGGCTGCCGCGCGTCCGGCGCTGCGTCCGGTCTTGTCGAGTGCTCCCTCGGTCTTGCCGAGGGAGCGCTCTGCTTTGCCGGCGGTCTTGCCGAGATCGTCGAGGCTCGACTCGGCCCGGTCGACGCCCTTCACCATGCCCGACGAGTCGAGCGTGATCTTTACGGTCCAGTCGCCAGCGTTAGGCACGCCGCACCCATTTCGAGCCGGCCGCAGCCGGTCCCGGCGTCAGTGCTCGTTGCTGCGCCTTCTGCGAGACCGTCGCCACGTCGGAGTCGTTCGCGCGATGCGCGACCGTGCGAGCGACCTCCCATGCGTGCCACCAGTCACGCAGCGGCACCCTGCCGCTAGGAGGCTCGGACCGGGCGTCGGACGGCAGTCGATAGAGCCGCGAGGCGAACTGGAACCGCTCCAGGCTGACCGCGTACTGCCGGCGCTCGCCCATGTCGTCCTTCGTTTCGTGCGACTCGATCGCCAGGAGCACGAACTCGAGGGCAGCCTGGAGGCCGGGTCGCTCTGCAATCGATCCGAACAAGCACTCCTCCTCGGCGAACCAGCAGTCCGTCGGCCTGGTCGTTGTTTCCTGCTTCGCGCGACAGTCCGCGCAATCTTTCGGCGCCTCGCTCTGTTGCAGCGCGCAGAAGAGCGAGGTCAGTCGTTTTTTAGTGCGTCGTCTCGGTCGCTCTCTTCGCCGACTCCGTCCTTGATCGCCTTGAACAGCGGCTCGCCGAACCGATCGCCCCAGGTCGAACGATAGAGCGTGACGGCCAGGTCGTGATTGTATTCGATGGTCTTGCGCCCGGTCCGATACGCCTCGGCGTCGTCGGAGTCCGCGTCTATGTTCACCTCGAGGTTCGGGAGCAGGTCGGCAAGGTTCGCGACGGTGAGTCCGGTCCATCCGAGGATGACCTTGCGGCAAAATGCGTCCTGGAACTTTGCGTCGTAGGTCTTCGCCGTCTTGCTTGTCGGGTCTACGTTGCTCGGTGGCCGGTGACGGCTCACGAGGTCGCTGAACTGCTCGCGGGAAAGTCGCTTGAGCTCGACAACGAAGGATGGCCCTTCCGGGTCGGCCTTGTTGATCGTGATCGAGAGAGGCTCCGTCCGTTCGACGAACGAGAGCCCGCTGGGCAATAGGTCGGTCTTCATTTGGTCTCCATGGTTGGGCGGGCGAGCGGTCTCCCGCCCGCCCGCTCGCTAACTAGCTGGCCGCTTTCTTGAAGGTGATGGACGCTTCGCCGTCGTCGGTGGAGTTCCACAGACGATAGGAGAGCGAGTAGTCGCGCACGCCGCCGGTGTCGGCGTAGCTCACCCCGACGAGTTGCGGCGCGTTGATCTGGAAGATCACCTTGTCGGTCGCGCTCGTCGAGTGCGTCCAGGTGATGTTGTCCGACGGCGTGGCGGTGTAGATGCCGCCCGAGGAGCCGAACGGGTCGAAGGTGTCGAGGTCGTCGTCGGGAACGGAGACCTGGCAGGTGAGCGTCGGAGCCCGCGCGGTGAGCTCGTAGCCGCCGTGGCCGAAGGTGTCGTTCGCGTCCGGGATCTCGGAGATCGTGTTCGCCCAGTTGAGGTTGATCGACCGCACCTTGAAGTTCGAGAAACTTCCGATGGTGAATCCCTCGTTCTCGACGAGCGTCTTGTTGTCGCTAGGGTAGGTGATGGTCGGCGTCGCTGCCGTGGCCGGCGCGACGTACTCGCCCTGGTACGAGAAAGTCATGTTCGGCGCGGCGCCGGCAGTCATGTCCAGCGTCCAGGAGCCCTGCGCGCCGATCACCTTGTGCAGGATGCCGTCGGCGTATGCGTAGAAGGTCAGCGTCTTGAAGGCGTCGGAGACTGGAGTGTAGACGGTCGAGCTCGAGCCCGAGCCGGCGCCGGTCGCCGAGGTCCAGCCGCAGCCGCGAATCAGCGCGTCGAACCACGGAGTGTTGTATCCGGGCGAGGCGTCGCCGGGCTTCTGGGAGGTCATCAGCTTGGTGCCGAGCGTGACCGCGCCGGTGGTCCGGCCGACCAGCGCCTGGAACTGCGTCAGCGAGTTGCGCAGGGACGGATCGTCGACGACCGTCGTGTCCTGCGAGTAGACTCCGGCGCCGTCGCCGAAAACGAGTTGCGCGTCGGTGCTCGCGCTCGGCGCGTCCTCGGTCCCTGCCGTGCTTTCGACCTTGGCGAGGATGGTAGTTTTGCGGCTGAGATTGGACATCGAACACCTCTACCCGGGAGGGCCGGGTCTCTACTGGGTCGATGGTCTCTGGGCGTCGGCCGAAGCCTGCGGCACCGCGCGGGCGCCACGTCGGACGCCCGCGGGCAGCATACCATACGAGCGCAAAACGGTACAGAATCGGCGAGCGGTCGAGTGCCAGGAATATCGGGCGGCGACCTCGGCCGCGGCGCGGCCCTTCTTCTCGGCCCGGCGCGGGTCCCGGTACCATTCGGCGATCCGGTCCATGGCCGAGGCGTAATCCGGCCAGCCCAGGTGCTGGACCGCTCGCCGGCCGGTCGTCGGGTCCTCGGTCTCGATCGGGCCGTAGTCGACATCGACCAGATAGGCCGTTTTCGCGCTGGTAAAGTCCCGAGTCCCGCTCCAGTCGGAGACGATCGGCGCGAGCCCGGTCGCCATGGCCTCGAGCGAGGTCAGGCCCCAGCCCTCGCCGCAGTGGAGATGGACGAACCCCGACGCCGAGTGATAGAGCTCCTCGAGCTCGTCCGCCGGCAGTCGGCGATTGTCGACCACATAGCCCGGACCCACGATCCTCTCGTCGTCGGCCGAGTCGACCTCGAGGCCAGCGCTCATCATCCGCTCGAGCGCGATCGGCGTCGTATCCGCTCCGGTGGTCTTGAGGTAGAGTTCGACGCCGGGGAGGCGCCGGATCAGTGCCTCGAAGAGGCTCGGCAGGATCGTGAGCTTGCGGTAGTTCGGCGCGCCGACATAGAGCAGGCGCCGGCTCTGGCCGGATCGGTGCCGCCGGCGTCGGTAGCGGAACCGCTGAAGGTCGACGCCCAGCGGGACGACCTCGACGGGCGTGTCGGTGTACGCCCGAAACACCTCCGCGCACCAGCGCGATGGCGTCAGGATCAGGTCGGCCGACTCGAACGCCGGCGGGAAATACTCGTCGAGGATCGGGCTCTCGAACATCGTATAGAGGACGTTCATCCGGCCCGGCAGCGGTTTGTAGATCTTCGGGTAGCAGTAGTGGACAGCGACCGGCGCGCTGTCGTCCAGGTCGACCGACTGGCCGATGAACCGCTGAAGTTGGCGCGAGCTTTCGCCGTAGCCGAGATGGTTCCGGGTCTCGCCGCCTTCCGGCTTGACTGCCCAGGCGATTGATCCGCGCATCGTCCTAGATCTTGTTCGGGTCCTTCAGGTGCCGCGAGTATTCGACCGAATAGCTCACGTCGCCCGCGGCAGTCTGCTCGTCACAGACGTACGAGTTGCCGGTCTCGTACAGGTTGACCGTGAGCGTGATCGACGCGCCGCTCGAGTAGCCCGTCGTGGTGATCTCGAACTCGTTGCCCATCGCCCGCTGCACCTCGGCCATGAACGAGCGCGCCACCTCGTCGCCTGCCTCCTGGCCCTTCACTCGCGCGATGAACGCGACCTGAAGCGGGATCGTGCAGCGGTAGTTCTCGGTCGAGTCGAACGAGACGCGCTCGTCTCCCTCGAGGACGAGGATCGCCGGCGGCGGCACGTTCTCGGGCAGTTCGCTCTCGTGGTAGACCCGGCGCTCGCCTACGTCGCGCGTGTAGCCGTTGGCGATCGTGATCGACCGGAGCCGGACGAAGATCGCGTCCATGATCTGCTGTCGGATGAGTGCCATCAGCCGAGCTCCCTCTGGACCGCCTCGCGCAGGATCTTCATGCCGGCGCCCTCGCGCATATCTTTGAAGGGCTTCTGGATGTATCCCGTGCCCTCCTGCGTGACCTTGGAGGCGCGAGCGAAGAGCCGGACCGGGCGCTCGTCGTCGCCGCGCCAGCCAAGGATTGATCGCTTCGTGAAGCTCACGCGATCGAAGCCGAACCGCTGCGGATTCTGCACTACGTCGCGAGCGCGAATGCCTGAAATGCCGGCCTTGGTGAATAGTTCGTCGTCGACCGGCCACGCGAGCTTCTTCGCGCGTACCGGCCGGATGGTCCCGCCAACGTCGCGAATCTTCGCGTAGACCAAGCGCTTGCCTCCGACCGGCGTCCCGATGCCGTGGTCGATCGTCGTCTTGCCCTGCTCCTTCTTGATCACGGTTTTGATCGAGCGGACCAAGCGCCCGGTCGCCTGGCTCGGGCTTCCGTCCTTCTGCGTCGTCCGTCCGCGCGTCGGCGCGAGAGCCTTCGACGCGCGCAGCAGCGTCGCGCCGATGTTCTTCATTCCTTTGTCGAGCCCGGCCTCGATCTTGTCGGCGTAGTTCCCGAGCTCGCGGAGCCAGTCCTCGGTCGGGATTTCGATCTGCGAGGCCATCAGGCGAGCGACCTGTGCGTATGGCTCGCGAGCGTGGCTCGAACGTCGTCGAGCAGGTCGCGGGCGTAGAGTTGGACGTTGCGTCCGTCCATCGAGACGCCGCTCTCCCCGAGTTGCCGCCGGCGCTGATACAGGAATCCGACCTGGCGCACGGCAGCCATTCGGAGGTCGAACGGCACCTCGGCCGGGTCGCGATACCCGCCCGCGTAGACGATCTTCACGGTTCCCGTGCCACAGTAGAAGGACCGGAAACGCATCCGGACCACGCCGCGCTCGGCGTGCGTGACGGCATCCCAGTCGTCGGCGTCGATCGCGTCGCTCGCCTGGAAGTCGCCGGCCGAGTCCTCCGATAGCGTCGTCACGCTGGCGATCGGGTAGCGCTTGACGCGGATGATGGTCTGGCCGTCGAGCGGTGAGTGGTACTCGGTGACCGTAGCGCGCCGGAACTTGCGCCCGGTCTCGGCCTCGAATCGAGCGGTCACCTGATCGATCAGCATCTCGACGAATTCCTGATCCTCGTCCTCGATTGCGAGTTGCTCTCGCACGTCGTCGAAGTTGCAGAGCGGCGAAGCGTTGCGGATGCGCAAACGGTGCTCGTGGCGGCCGTACTTCGTCGCCGAGTCGTCGTCGACGTAGGTCCAGGAGAAGGTCGCGACATGCTCGGCCGTCGCGCGGTCGGCAGACGCGGCGAGCACGGTCAGGTCGGCCGGCTGAATCTTCCACGACAGGACGCCGGAGCCGTCGACGGTCACGTCGTTGGTGTTGAGCACGTCCTGCGCCGATCTGCTGTTGACCGTCTCGCCCGAGGCTCCGTCGACCAGCGAGAGAGTGAGAGCAGTCACGCGAGGCTCGGCCGTGCCGCCGGCGTCGTAAGGGATCGCGGTCCCGTCGTCGTTTTTAAGCGTGGCGGTGAATGTCGCGGAGACTGCGGCCGGATAGCGAGCGCTCGACATCAGGGCACCTCGTTGGGAGTTGGCGCCGGTGTCGGTGCGGGCGCGGGAGTAGGAGTCGGCAGGGCGTTGACCGCGTATATGGACGCCTCGACGAGCTCGAGCGCGACGAGGATTGTGTCGATCTGGTCCTGCGTGTAGCCAGCGGCGAGCGCCTCCGACTCGGAGTAGATCCGGCGCATCGGCCGCGAGACTTCGGTGGTGCCGTCCGAATAGAGGATCTGGTAGCCGACCTTTATGCGCGGCTCGCCCGTCCCTTCCCTGTATAGCGAGACGACGATCGAGTCGGGCCGCACGGCTTCGAGTGCCGGCGGCTGCGCGTTCGCGATTGCGACGGCCAGCGCCACCAGTCCGAGAGTAAACAGAATCCGAGTCATCCTATCTCCTATCCGAAGCACGCCGTCGAGGCGTCGCTCGGCAGCGTGCAGCCGCCGCAATGCGAGTCGCGATAGCCGACCGTGATCCACTCCGACCCGCGTCGCGTGCAGTTGCTCCCGTCGAGCCAGCAAGAGCAGATCTTGCAGATCTCCGCTTGCGTCAGCGGCACGTCGAACAGCGCCATCTCGTCGCAGTCTCCGCCGTTGCCGACCGGGTAGCAAAACGAGTCGATCCCGGTGGAGTTTGCCACGGTCTGGCCGGTGGCGGTTGTGCAATTGAGGATCGGCGGAGGGCCGCCGCAGAGCAGGGTCGTGTCTGCCGACTCGTCGAAAGACACCGCCAGGAAACCAAGGTCGGTGCCGATGTCTTTGAACGTGGTGACGGGCGCGTTCGTCGCGATGTCCGCCGTCGTGCTCGAGTATACGCGAACGCCGGTAGTGTCTGCGCCAAAGGCGAGAAACGTCACGATGAACCCGCCCGTGCCCGCCGAAACCCAGCCGAGCACCGTCACGTCACCGATTGCCGCGCAGGACGCAGGCGTCGAGCAGGTGAGCGAACTGCCGAGCGCGTGCGTGAGCGCGTTGCCTCGAATCCCTGGCGCGTAGGACGGCGTGCCGTCGCTCGACAGGTCGCAGTCAGTTCCCGACGCGCAAGACCCCGCCGAGGCATCCAGGCCGCTTGCGTCGTCGAGCGTCCAGTAAGCCACGACGCCGGTGCATCCCGACCAGTCGGGCGATGCCGTCGTCGACCCGGGAGCGTAGACGCCATCGGCGGTAACGCCCGCCAAAGTCACGCCGAGCAGTAGCGGCGCGAGCGCGATCAGGCCGACGCGAATCATTCGAGCACCAGGACCGCGCCGATCAGCATATTCGTCGCGCAGTTGTTTGTGTCTTCAACGAACTGCACCGAGATCGTGTCGCCCGCAGAGTAGGCGTGCGAAGCGGTGTCGGATGCCGATCCCTCGCCCGATGTAGACGCGGAGCAGGCCGTGGTGCTAGCGCCGTCCATGACCGTCCAGGTCAGGTCGCACGTCGCATCGTCCCCGGCGTAATGGAATTTGCAGTAGGTCAGTGTCGCGTCGTGTTGCAGCGTGATCTCTACGTCGGTGCGCGTGTCGTCGCAGTTCAGTCCCAGGTAACCAGTCCCGTATGAACCGCAGGACAGGCCCGCGTTGAATGCGAGGTAGGTCGGCGCACCGAGCACGACCTCCGTGCCGCCTTCAGGATGGAAGCGCAGCGTGTCGTCGGTCAGGGCATAGAGCGCGGTGTAGGCCGTGCCCGGAGGATCGCCAGGTGCCGACGATAGTTGCTCCAGGAGCACGCCGTCGGTGAGGTCGTCGGTCAGTACGCGCTCCGCGCTCCCGCCGTAGTCGTGCAGGAAGCAGGCATCGAAGCCCGTAGCGACGGCGTCGTCGTCGCAGTAGAGCCGCGTGCGATCGTCGGACAACGGAGCGCCTGGTGCGGTTGCTTCGTTTTGCCTCAGTTCGACGAAGCGCGACCCGTCGGCAACGGTCACGCCCGCGTCGTCGACGGACGTGGCCGTGATCTCGCCGCCCGATCCGTCGGGCTGTAGCGTCTGCCCGCTCGGTACCGTCACGACCGATCCGGTGTTTGTCCAGTCGAGGCCACGCGCTGGCGAGGGTAGGGCGAGGGCCGCCACCAGGACGGCCCTCGCTGCTATGTGGGCAGAGCGTCGCATCTACTCCCGCTTAGTTGGCCGTCTTCTGGATCGAGCAGGAGACGTGGACGGCGTTCGTGTCGCCGCTCGCCACGAGCGCAAGCACGATACACTCGTCGGCGGTGATCGAGGCACTGTTCGACGTGTCGGAGACGACCGTCGTCCCGCTGATCGTGACGGTGGTCGAGGTAGCCGACTCGCTCCCGCAGGTGCCCTTGTGGAGGGTAGCGACGAGCGAGGTCCCGCCGACGGTGCCCGATGCCCGGCAGCGGAGATTCGCCAGCGTGCCCGCGCCGATGGGAACGACGACGTTCGCCTTCGTGCTCGATACCTTGCCGCCGACGCCGACGTAGAGCGTGTCGCCGTTTTGGTCGAGCTTGGTCTCGGCGTTGAAACTGATTTCGGGGTAGACCGTCGACCCCGCGGAGATCGTGTTGCAGCCGAAGGCGTTGGTCGTCGTATTGTACGAGACGGCATCCGTCGAGCCGCTGCAATTCGTGAGCGCCTTGAGCTCGAACGCCGAGCCGTTGCCGACCATGACGGTATCGTCGGTGGCCGAGGTCAGGCCGGTGCCGCCGGATGCGACCGGGACGGTATCGAGCGAGATCGCTCCGTTTTGGACGACGATCGGGCTCGTGCCCTCGATTGCCATTGCGGGTTGAGCCGAGAAGAAGAGCCACGCGAGCGCGAAGGCGAGAGCGCCTCCGTGCGCGCGGGCGTGTCTGCGAAGTCGTGCGATCATATCGCCTCCGATGTTTTGTGGGCGCTGATCATGCGGAAATCGAATACCGAATCGAGTAGCGGTGCTTTGCGCTCGCTGCGCCGGCCGACGTGACTAGGCGCAGAGCGAGCCGGTCGCCGTTCGCGCAGCCGACCGGGTTCGCGGTGGTTGTTCCGGCGGTCGAAGTATCGGAGACGGTCACCGTCATCGAGGTCGCGCTGCCGTTTTTGATTATCGTGAACGCGAACGACTCGCCCGACCCCGGCGCCGCCGTCGACTCGACGAACACCTGCGCCGCAGTTCCAGCCGGCACGGGCAGAGAAACGTCGGCCACGTCCGCGTCCTCGAACAGTCCGAGATAGAGGGTCTGGCCGGCGCCGACCGAGCCGAGAGTAGATCCGGCGATCATATCGAGGACCGTCGCAGTCGACGGGACGGGCGTCGTCTCGTCGTCCAGGCGCGCGAGGAACGAGGCGCCGCTGTGGAGGAATCGGAGGCTACGCAGGCTGGCCTCGAGCTCGCCGACGCTTGCCGTGGCTGGCAGGCCAGACGAGACCCGGTCTCCGTCGATCGACGCAGATCGGCCCGTCGGCCCGTAGTCGACCGTCGTCGGCTCGGAGACCTCGAGCGAAGAGAGGGCACGCGGCATCGGTCCTCACGGCTTTGGTCGTTGCGCCCGCTGCGAGTATACCCGATATGCTCGGGATCGCCTACGAGCCAGGGCCGAACGAGTCGAGGATCTCGTAGGCTCGCGCCGTCGAGGCGCTTGCTTGCCAGCCCTCGCCCGGCCGAGTCAGGACCGCGAGCAGGCCGACCGACCTCGACCCGGGCGTCTGCGCCTCCGCGATCGGCTCGAAGCCGGCGCGCGAGACCAGCGTGCGCAGTCCGGCGGGAGTCCAGCGCCAGAGGTCCGGCGCCGGGTCGTGCGACTCGAACAGAAACGGCACGGTGACGAGCATCCGGCCTCCGGGCCGCAGGCAGGCCGCGAGATTGCGCAGCACGACCTCGGGACGCTGGCAGTGCTCGAGGACCTCGGAGCAGACGACGAGCTCGGCCTCGACGCCTTGCGCCGGCGGGCGCTCTAGGTCCCAGACCAGATCGGGCTCGGTCGTCGGGTCGCGGTCGACGATCCGGTAGGCTCGGGCCGGCGTCCCGCGCTGGATCAGCAGGGACTCGACGACCGACCCTCGCGCGCTCGTGCGGTACTCACGTCGATACGCCGGCGGGACTGCGCCGACCTCGAGCACGGCGAGCGGGTCGCGCGGTAGCCGGTCGACCAGCGTCAGGAGTAGGTCGAGCAGGTCGGAGCGGTAACTATCCACGGTGAGCCTCCCGGTCGGCGTGCAGTATTGCGCCCAGATCGCCCTCGATTCGGTCCGCCCAGCGCTCGGCGAAGAGGGTCGCGTTCGCCGCCTCGTGCGTGTAGCGTCCGGGAGTCTGGCCCTCGAGGTGCTTCGATCGCATCGTCGGCTCGATCGAGACCCGGTAGCCGCGCTCGAGCCGGGCGCGAAAGCAGAGGTCTACGTCCTCCCAGCCGTTGCGGTACGACTCGTCGAAGCCGCCGAGGGCGTGCGCCAGCGTGGCCCGAACCATCATGCAGGCGCCCGTCACGGCCTGGAGGTCGCGCGGACGGAGTAGGGCAGCGGGCGGCAGGTCTCCGAGCCGTGCGCCACGGTAGAGGTGCGACGGAGAGCGCAGGCGTGCGAGGTGCTCGTTCTCGGCCGACTCGCCGAGCGTGGCGCCGGAGAACGCCATGCCGAGGTGATTGATCCGGCCCGTCCGACCGTCGAGGATCTGCGCGCCCACGATCCCGAGGTCGCACTCGTCTCGGAATCGCGCGACCGGCACCTGCCACCAGCGCGGCAGTAGTTCGGCGTCGTTGTTTAAGAACAGCAGCAGCGAGTGCGGGAACTCCGGCACGAGAGGCAGGGCCGAGTTGCAGCCGCGAGCGAAGCCGAGATTCTCGGCGTGCCGGACGACCTGCACGGTCGGATGCAGGCGCTCGAGCTCGCGGGCGGTCGCGTCGGTCGAGCCGTTGTCGACGACGACGACGCGCGTCTCTCGCGGCGACGTGCGCCGGATCGACGAGAGGCAGCGGTGCGTCAGGTGCCAGTTGTTCCAGACCGGCACGACGACGGTCATGGTTACGCCGTCCGGGTACGTCCTAGCCACGCAGGCCCTCCCGCCGGTGGTCGGTGCCGAAGTTTCGGTGCCCGCGGCCGTGGTGCCGGTAGTTCAGAAGGACGGCCGGGATATGCACGCCGCGCAGGCCGGCCGAGTCCATGGCGCGCCACAACATCCAGTCCTCGTGCGACGAGTAGGCAGCGAAGCCGCCGAACCGCCGGAAGTCGCGGAGTCGCACGGCAGCCGAGCCGTGGACGTAGTTGCCGGCCTGGATCGCTCCGGGCGTCCATGGCCGGTCGGCCAGTAGCGACCCGTCGAGGTGCGCGACCGGCGCGCCCGGCTCGGTCATGCGGTAACGGCCCGTGCAGTAGACGAGCGCGGTCCGGTCGTCGGCCGTCTCGATCGCCTCGATGTGCGCGCCGACGAACTCGGGCTCGATCCAGTCGTCGGCAGACAAGATGAACGCCCAATCCGTCGCGAACTCCTCGAGCAGCCCGCGGTTTGCGTTCAGGACGAATCCCAGACGCTCGGGCCGCACGACCAGGCGCGCCCACGGCCGATCGGCGACCCACGCGCCGGCGATCTCCGCGCTCCTGTCGGTGCTCGCGTCGTCGACGATAACGACCTGCGAGGGCCGGACCGTCTGCGCGTCGAGGCTCGCGAGCGCTTCGCCGAGGAACGCCGAGTAGTTCCACGACGTGACGAGGCAGCCGAGAGTCATGGTGCGCCGACCTCCGCGAACCAGTCCTCGATCTCGCCCTTCTGCTGCGCCGGCGTGATCCAGTGCGTGCCCATGTCGATATGCCGGACGACCAGCGTCCGGTCGAACTCCGGCGCCATCCTCTGCACGTCCGCGGGCGGCTCGATCTCGCCCAGCGCCAGGCCGACAAGCAGGCCGACCAGATCGAGACGGACTCCGAGCCCGACGTGCGAGGTCGTGAAGAAGCGTCCGGCGTTGACCTCGGTCGGGACGGGCTCGCCGCGCTCGTCTTCGCGTAGGTCGACGCAGTAGACGCCGTGGAGCTCCTCGCGTGCCGCTGCTCCCAGGGCCTCGACCGCACGCACGGCCGCGCTCTCGATCTCCGGCGCCAGGATCAGGCGTGCCGCCGTCGGCGTGCCAGTGCGGCCCGAGACCGCGTGCTGCGGGTAGATGTACTCGAGGCGCTCGCGAGCCATGGCGCCGACCAGTCGGCCGTGCCAATAGACCAGAGTCACGCCGTAGTCCCGGCCGGGAAGATACTCCTCGGCGAGTAGGCTCGTCTCGCCGAATCGCATCG
>Ga0075474_10000584_pt1 | contig 14197 bp, 9 predicted proteins | sample DEB08_DNA_2_FD_71485 | JGI IMG/M metagenome (GOLD analysis project Ga0075474, IMG submission 71485) | Aqueous microbial communities from the Delaware River and Bay under freshwater to marine salinity gradient to study organic matter... | ecosystem: Environmental > Aquatic > Marine > Coastal ...
TACTAGGCTCGTTTAACTTAACCAAGTACATAGTAGAACATGAGGGTAAGTACGTCTTCAACACAAACCAACTGCGTAACGATATACCTCACGTTGTACGTGCTATGGATAATGTAGTTGATCGTGCAACGTATCCACTAAAAGAACAGGAGTTAGAAGCCAAGAGTAAAAGACGTATGGGCCTTGGTGTTACTGGGGTAGCTAATGCTATCGAAGCACTAGGGTTTGAGTATGGCAGTGAACGATTCCTGCAAACCCTTGAAGAAATTATGGGGGTGATTAGGGATGTTGCATATACTACATCTGTCGAGCTTGCTATTGAGAAAGGTCCGTTTCCTCTCTTTACTCAAGCTTATCTGGAGAGTGACTTTGCTAAGTCTTTACCTAGCAATATCCGTAACCTTATTAGCAATCACGGTATTCGTAACAGCCATCTGCTTTCTGTTGCTCCAACAGGAACTATCAGTCTGTCAGCCGACAACGTATCCTCAGGGATTGAACCAGTCTTCTCACATTACTACGATAGAACTATCCAGACCTTTGACGGACCAAAGGTTGAACGAGTAGAAGACTACGGCTATCGTGTGTTTGGGGTGAAGGGTAAGACTGCAGACGAACTGTCTGTGTTCGATCACGTCAAGGTACTGAACGTTGCCTCTCGTTTTGTTGACTCAGCCTGTTCTAAGACGTGTAACGTAGGTGAAGATGTAACGTGGGAAGAGTTCAAGCAGGTGTATATGGATGCCTATGATGGCGGTTCATCTGGTTGTACCACATTCCGTGCAGCAGGTAAGCGGTACGGTATCCTCAATGCATCTACATCTGAGGACGTTGTAGAGGAGCCACAGGTAGAGGAAACAAAAGACTACGTAGATGAAGGTGGTGCTTGTTACTTCGATCCTGCTACTGGCTTACGTCAGTGTGAGTAGGAATAGGCCAAAGAAACTGGGTACTGTCCCATCACCCTGCGTGAAGGTCTGTCGTATAGACAATGATGGCTTTTGCGTGGGGTGTAAAAGAACTCTTGACGAGATACGAGAATGGTGTATAATGTCAGAGTACGAGCAACAGAAACTCTTGTTTGAGTTAAAGTGGAGACAAGATGCAACTTGATCTATTCAATGAGCCAGTAATTAATAACCTAGACCCTGATCTTAGGGTGTGTACTAAATGCGGAGAAGAGAAGGACATAGAGTTATTCCACGTACCTTACTACAAAAGTGATGGCTCTCCTAGCCACAGTCATACTTGTAAGTCTTGTAAGAATCACTTCAGTTCAACAGTAAATACTTTGAAAAAGATATACCCAAAACCTGAAGACTCTAAATGTGAATGCTGTGGAGACTTCACAGTCAAGCTAGTGCTAGACCACAATCATAAGACTAATGAGTTTAGGGGTTGGCTATGTACAAACTGCAACCAAGCTTTAGGTAAACTAAAAGAGGATGTAGATGTATTAATGAAAGCAGCGAGGTATCTACGTGAACGATCCAGTAAATAAACCAGCGCACTACAATCAGGCTGGCATCGAATGCATTGACGCTATCGAAGCTATGACTGAAAATATGTCGGGGGCTATTGCACCACAAGCAGCTAACGTACTGAAGTACATGTGGCGATGCGAATACAAGAATGGCTTAGAGGACATCGACAAAGCTATCTGGTATCTCAATCGAATGCGACAGCGCTGGGTAGAAACACACAAATAAGTGTTGACAGTGTGTGTTGACTTTGATAGAATATACACACATGCCCAACAACGGAGTGGTTATGGCTTTCAATATAGAAGAAGAAGCTAAGCGTTTCATTGAACATAAGCGTGTACAGTTCATCCAAGGATTAGACGATGCAGCGTCTGACTTAATCCATTACTTAGATGATAACTTACACAATGCTGATGAGAAGGATTACGCTATCAAGGCTCTAAAGGAAGCTGTGTTATGGTCTCGAAGTTGTGCAACCAAACACGGCATAAAGTAGTTAGCTTGCTAACACTGTAGAACTAGAAAGGGGGGCAACTAAGCCCCCCTCTTTTTTTACCTAACTCCTATAGCTTTCTGGAAGTCTTTCTCTTGTTCCTTTTCTAGCTTGATATAAGCAATGAGGAACTCAATAGTCTCCGTATCTAGCTTAGATGGGTCAGGGTCTAACCCCATATCGTTAAGCATAGTCTTAAGAGCATTCTTGCCAATCAAAGAGCTTTGCCCTAGTTGATACAACAAGAGAGAGCGATTGTCTTCTACACTGAAGGAGTTCTCCAAGATGTCCAGCGCCTGTTTCTTAGAGTTAAGCACAGCCTGATTAAGTAGCTTCATCTTCTCTTTACTTGAAGAAGACTTCCATCTAGGTGTATCCAAGAACTTAGAGACGTTGTAGTTCAAGATCGGAGTGATCATACGGTTCACATCATTCATAGCTTTAGGTATGTTAGTACGAATGTTAGTACGCCACTGAGGTAAACCTACTTCGTTAAACGCTTCTTGAATAGGCGACTGTACCGTCTCCTCTCTGTAACCAAAGATACGACCAATAGGAACACGATCTGGTTCAGATGTAAGTGTACGCTCCTTAGCCTCAGGCTTAGTGTACAGGTCCATAGCATCCAGTAGTTCATCTACATAGCGTACAGAGTTATTGACCCACTCACTGCCTTGCTTACGGTCTGGGGATACGTAGTTCTGGCCTCGTGTCATAGCTACTACTTGGTTTACTGGGTCAATAGGACGAGTGTAGCCTGACATATACATAGCTGTAGACTTAGTGACAAACTCTTTCAGAACTTCTTTAGTCTCGAAGTCATCAGACGTAGCAAGATCAATAAGCATATCGTAAGACATCTTGATACTGTCGCCTAGCTGACGGGTAAGCTGTTGTGGACCAAAGGTAGTTACAACATCTTCTACCAGCGCACGTGGAACTTCACCATCACGATGTACATGAGCAGCCATACGACCAATAGCCTTGTAGAAGCTAAAAGGAAAATCGTATAAGCGATTGCGGATTGAACCGTCTGAGCTACGTTCTTGATACCAAGCAAGGCCATCCTCTAAGTTCTCCATTTCATATGCGGCTGATGCTCCGATAAAGCTGATACCTACAGCTGACTTAGTTAGTAGTTCCATAGGGTCACGAGTAGTACCAGCTATGTATTTGTGCGCCAGACTGATACCTGAGTAGTCCATCATGTGGCCTAGCGTGTTGTTAAAGAACTGACCAAACGGAACCATCGCACCAACTAGAGGGTACTTACGTAGGTCTTCAACTACTTTAGCTGCGAACTGTAGCGTACCTTTTGTGCCACCATAAGGCTTAGCGAATACGCTACGTAGTGCATCATCAGCTGCTTCACTTACGATCCGTGAGTACTCATCACCTTGCATCTTCTTCCACAGGTTAGGGTCTTGTAAGAACTCAGAGTAAGTAACCCCATACTCAATACGAATACGCTTATCAACAGCATACATGAACTCCTGCGTCTTAGTTAACATGTCTTGTGCTTTAACGCCGTAGATAGTCTGTAAGCCATCCATAACTTTGTCAAACATGTTACGGTTAGCAATAAGGTTATCAGCACCTTCAACGCCAGCTTCTTTAGCTAGCTTACCGAAGTCCTCGAAGCCAACCTCTTTAGCTAGAGCTTCTAGTTCGATACCGCCAGACAAGTAGCTGAACATCTTCTTCTGTGCTTCAGGGTTATACGCAAAGAAGTCCATCGCTGCTTCGTACGTCATGTGTGGATCAAGCAGGTTGCGCATCTTCTGTGCTTGTAGTTTATACATCAATCCAGCTTTGTTAGCGTACTTAGCTGCACCCTCTTTGTTGAACATAAGAGAGTTAAGTAATGCCCCACCACCATACAGCGTACCACGTAGTACATCAGCTGAACTCTGTAGTGTACTTGCAGTCTTCCAACCGATCAAGTTGAGGGCAGTAGTACCAGGGTGTGTAACAAGCATACGGATAAGGTTACGCTGCAAGTAGCTAGTCTTGTTAGAGAAAGCCTCACGTACACGCTGAGACACAGGCATAAGCTCTGTATCCATTAGCTCAGTAAGCATCTTATCAGGCTCAGCCTTGGGGATGTACTGCAGTGTCTTAGCTGCTTGAGCTACAATGTTTAGTTCCTGACCAGCTTTACTGAACACCTGTGCATCCATGTCTAACGCCTGAATGAAAGACTTGCCTTGGTACTCAGGTACAGCTTTACCTAGAGTCTTACGGAATGCCTGATCAATCTCTTTCTGTACGCCTGTAGGCATCTCTTTAACGAGGTCCATTAGCCAGTTAGAGAAGTTATCCTCTTCAGTACGTCTTGTCCAGTTACGCACACCGTGCTTAGCTAAGATTTGAGCTAGACCTTCAGTCTTTGTAGCCTCATCACCTAAGTAGAAAGCCTTACGGATTTGTGTAGCTTTAGGTACAGTCTTATCACCGCCAATCAAACGGATCAAACTACCACGCTCTACTTTATCTGCAAAGTCTTCAATGTTTTTCGTGAAGTCAGCTAGAGAGTTTTGAAATCCATCTAGGTCTAGGTCTTTGACTGACTGTCCTACGTCTCCTGCAAGCTTACGAGCATCAGCTAGACGTGTGTTGGCAGTGTCAAACATCATAGCGCCTAGCATGTCTGTGTCTGGATCACCTGCACGGCTAAGAGAGGACAGCCCCATAGATAGCCCTGTACCAAACAGACCACCAGCCGCAGCAAGAGAGCCTTGAATCATGTTGTACTCTGTCTGTATACCTACTTCTTTCATAGCTTGCTGATACACAGCATCCATAGACACACCAGCTACAGTATCAGACAACCCTGTGTAGAACGCTTCCTTACGTGCAACCTTCTTAGACGCATCTTTGAAAGCTTGTGACTTAAGTACCTTACCAATCTGTTGACGCTCAATCTGTTTAGCTGCTTGCTTAGTTCCTTCAGTGATACCTTTACGCTTAAGAATCTGAGCTACTTCTTTCTTGACTCCCTCTTTAGCCATCTGCACAGCTAACTTACTACCGCCTCCAGTAACCAATTTACCTACACCTAGAGACACAACGTTAACTGGGTCAACGATCAAGGCTCTACCGTAGTCGTATACAGCGTCTAGCTTCTCCATGCCAGACGTACCCTCAGCAAAGGCTCCCTTCATAGAGTCAAACGTATTGTACGCTGCAGCTGCTTCAGCTTTACCTACATCGTCTAAGCTGTTGAGGTAAGCCAGTTCACTGACTGTAACGACAGACTGACCAAAGTTAAACTTACGCATAGTGTTAACATACGCATCGACAATCTCTTGACGGCTGTGCTTGTCTTCAGTCATACCAAAGCGACGAGACATGTAAGGACTAATCTTAGCGAACACATTATCGTCAGTCAGGTCACGTACACCTTCAGGCGCTGGGCCTTCAAGTGTAGGAATAGCTTCTTCAGTCTGCTCTTCTATGTTCGGACGGTCCGAAGACAGAGGAGTAAGGTATTTAGTGAAGTCTGTAGGGTCATCCTCTACAGGCTCCACTGGTGTTAAGTACTGGGTATAATCAACCATAACTCTACCTTATCGTTTATTCAGTGAGTCACGTAAGTCGAATAGAGAGTTCAGTAGTTTATCCTTTGATTTAGTATTAGGTAGTTTACGTGTAGCTTTAATCAAACGTGTGACATCAGCAGCTGTTACTTTACCTGATGATACTTTATTGTTGAACGCTTCAGCAGCTTTAGATGAACCGTGTACACGATCAATCAAGTCACCAAACTCAGCTTGTCCTAGCTTAGGTGCAGTACCGCTACTTGGTGGAGACATCAAGCCTGAAGGTCTAGCTTTCTTACCACGAGTAGTCATCTGTTCTGCTACCATACTTGCAGGTAGAGTTGGGTCAGCGTCAGTACGAGTGTCACCTAGCGGTGCTCTTGTTCTAGTCTGTGCATCAGGAGAGTCACTACGAGGGTAGCGTACATCATCAGCAGTACTACGTAAACCTAAGTCTTGAAAGCCTACTGTGCCTACAGTACGAGGGTTATACTCAGTCTCTTCCTGAGTGTAGAAGTTGTAGATGTCGTCTAGTTTTTCTACTAAGGTTTTACCCGAGATAGGGCCACGATATAGTTCATCTGTAGATGTGTCGATTAGTTGCTCTTGCTCTAGGATAGTCTTTAGTTTTTCTACCTCTTCTCGTGATGGAGTTCTTCCCATCTCGTCCATCTTCTGTACATAACCTAGCATAGCTTGATCTACTTCGAGTTCCTGTACTTTTTCTACAACCTTTTTAGCTTTTTTAGGTGGTATGTTTTTGCGCTCTTGAATTAACTCTTCTAGCTGTTTATACGCAGGAGTGTCTGACGCTCTAGTGAAAACATCAGTGAATGTCTCTAGGTCTTCTGTTGTTTCTGCAGCCTCACCTAAAGTGTCTACCATAGCGCCTACTATCATAAAGCCTAAAGTGTTAGACGGTGTATCTGTTAGCTGGCGCTGGGATAGAGGTCTAGATGGCATAGTGTAGCTATACTCGTTTACTGCTTTGGTAAACTTACGCCACGCATCCATACCTTGACTTCCTAGTTTTTCTAAGTGATCAGGTAGTCTATCAAGTGCAGCATCTATGTCGGGGGCAGCTTCAGGTATATCATCACGCTCACGGAACCCAGGAGCACCACTCATGTCACCTAAGCCTGTAGTTTTAAAGGCGGTATCAACCTCCTTTATATCATCACGCTCACGGAACCCAGGAGCACCACTCATATCACCTAAGTCTGTAGTTTTAGGTGCTGCTGCAGCCTCAGGAGGGCTAAACGTTTGTACTGCGCCCCCACCAATCTGAACAGAAGCACCAGCAGGAATATTACCAGCAGCTGCAGCTGTGTTAAACTCTGCAGTCGTCTCAAACTCCATTACTGCATTGCCTGTCTGAAGAGTTATACCTTCACCTCCTGGAGGAGTAGTAGTAATTATAGGTGCAGTAGTAGCAGCAGTAGACCCAGCGCCAGCAGCCATCTTAGCTTCATCTTCAGCTTCAGAGAAGTAGTCTGTGTAGTCTACTAAGAATGGTGCTAATAAAGGGTGACGAGTTACAACTCCAGGAGTCTGACTCTCTAAAGTTTGAGCAAAAGTAAATAGGGACGGGTCATACTTTTTAGCGTACGTACCAATACCATTAAAACCCTGTCCTTTTAAAGCTTCTAAGCTACTTATATTGTCTAGGTAGTTTTTAGCATTAGGGTCATTCTTGTCTAACTTAGCATACTCAGACTTGACAGAGGCAATCTTAGCGTCTACAGAAGACTCAAACTGATCCATAAGAGCAGTACTTGTAAAGTTAAGCATCTGACTATTGGGACGTTTAGCAGGCAAGTTAAGATCAAGAGCCTCACCTGGCTTAGGACCAGACGTACCCATAATGCGATAGATATCACGTCCTGAATATCCGTTTACGTACAGATCATCAAGTACATCCTCTTCCATCATGTTAGCATCTAAGCCAAGCATAGCTGAGAAGATGTTACGCTCACGTTGTACTGGATTATCAGATGTCTTATACAAGCCCCACGCACGGTTGATGACTGTCTCGAAGTCTTCATCTTTGTTGTTAGCTACATAGTCAGAAGCTTTCTTAACTAGGGTAGTACGTTCTTCTGGAGTCAAGTCAGTACGTGAGTCTATAGTAGCCTTCAACTGAGCTAGACCTTGAATACCACTCTTATCTAATACATAACGTACGTCTTCTTTTGGCACACCAGCTGTGATCAATGAGTTCACAACACTCATACTCTGTGCTGCTTTGTCTTGACGATCAGTTACTGCACGAGTTCCGTATGTCTGTAGGTACTCTTGACGCTTAGCTGCACGATCACGAAAGTATTCTCTGTCGTTCTCAATGAGCTTAGCCATCGTAGTGCCAAACCCTGCCATAAATCCTGCTGCCATAGTATTAACCTCTCGCCATTAGGCCACGTTGCTCAGGCTGTGGCATTTCTTCTTGTTGTTGTTGCTCTACAGGTGCTTCTTCCATAGCTGGTTCAGCGCCCATCATTTCGTCTTGACCTTCAGGCTCTGACATACCTTCCTCTAGCATATCAGCAGACTGACGCATAAGCTCTGCACCAGAGTCATCCTCGTCTGTACCCTTAATCTTGTCTAGCTCTTTACGGATAAGCTGAACAACTTCTTGGTCACGCTTGAGTTGCTTCTGCTCTTCTGTCTCACCTTCGCCTAGCACATAGTCAATGCCTGCTTCCTCAGCAATAGTGATAAGCTCTTCACGTACGACAGGTCTAACTATAAGCCCTACGTCTACAGAGTGAATACCCTCCATCTGTGCTGTAGTGATGATACCCTTAGTAAGAACTTTAATAGGCATACCCATCTGCAAGAGCATCAATAGATTGTCTAGTGTCTCAGGTTTGTTTAATCCATCCAAGTGAAACTTAACTGCCTCATCAGGGTTAACAATCTCAGGAGGTCTTTCCCAAGCATAGTTACGAGGTTCATCAGTTAAAGATTGGCCTGGGACAGGCGCACCGAATATATCTGCCATCTGTTATTTACCTTCTTATGCTTAGCGATAGTAGTTCTTGAGACTGCCTAGCGTGATAGGCCCGTTCTTACCTTTACGCCATCCTGGGTTTGCGTTCCACTCATCTGAGTTTACAGCAAAGACGACTGTATTGTCTGGCTTACCTTGTAGGGCTTTAGCTTTGCCTGGTGCTGCCTGCATCACAGCTAGAGGTACAGAGCCATCATACCCCCAGCGCGACAAGTATTTATCGTATGCAGCAACTTGTTGAGAAGGCTTCATGCTAGCAAGATTGTCATAGTCTATACCTGCCTCTGACGCAGGAGTTTCACCAATCTGAAACAACCCTTTGTAGCCTAGGCTGTTTGTTACATTTGCAGTCCAGTTAGATTCACCGTCAATGATCTCGTAAACCTCACGTGTAGTAATGTCATATTTATCAGCAAGACGTTGTACAGAATCCTTGAACTCACTGTCGCCAGATTCACGCTGTAGTTTAGTAGCACTTTCCTCAAAGCTAAGTGTACCGCTGTCACCTTTTAAGCGAGGCTTAGGTGTATACTCAGGAGGACGTGACGCTACAGCATCTTCTCCGTATTCTACATCTAAATCACTATAGTCGTCAACCTTTTGTGGAACTTTTTTTGTAGAAATTATTTCTTCTAAGATCGTGTTGATGAAGTTCGGGTTACCTGTAGTCTCATCAACTTCAGCCCAAGTAGAGTCAATGTTAGCTAACTGCTGTTGTGTTGTAGCCTTAGTGCGGCTACGTGATGCATCCATAATACCGTTTGCCATTATTAGATTCCCTTTGTGATGTAGTCCATAGCACCTTTAGCTAAGGTAGCTGTAAGTGTACCTTTACCCATAGCGTCTGCATATGCCGCTTTTTGTTCTCCAGTCATCTCAGCAATAAGAACATTAGAAATACGATCCGCAGAGTTCTCAGCTGAAGTAAAAGAGTAGCTCATAATATCACGCTCACGTTGCCAATATTCGTCTATGTTTTTAGATGTCATGTTATTCATAGTACGAGCATACTCGGCGTTAGACTGGTTCTGTGCAGCTGTGTTAATAGTAGCTATATTCTGTCTCCAAGCTGCGTTAGCTTGAGCTACTACAAGACCATTCTTAGCGTTGAACTGATCACGTTGCTCTTGCAGACTACTATTATGCTGACGCATTGCGTTAACACTATCTACGTTAAACTGAGCGATAGCGTTAGATTGACTAGAGTTAAACTGATTGACTTGCGTTTCTAAGTTAGCAAAGAACTGATCTGTCTGAGTCTGACTTGCAGCGTTAAACTGGCGAGATGCGTTCTCTGCAGCCTGATCGTTAAATAAAGCTTGAATGTTTTGCTGAGACTTGAAGATAGATGTTTGTTGCTCATTGTTTAAGTTAGCCATGTCCATCTGTAGGAATGCATTAGCTTGTTGTACTGCTGCTTGTTGCAAGTTACTTAGATTAGCCATGTCCATATTAGCTAGAGCAGAAGCTTTAGCCATTACGACAGCCTGAGAGTTAGATAGGTTAGCTAGTTCCATCGTGTTAGCTGCACGAGAGTTTTCCAGAGCAATCTGCTGTTCAGCAGTAAAGTTCATGTTTGCTACATCAGAAATTTTACCTGCGTTAATAACACGGGCTTGGAAGGTTTGGTCAAACTCTTGTCCGATAAACTGGGCACGTTGTTGTGCAGCTAGCATCATACGAGACTGACGGTTAGACAAATTTTGAGCTTCAAACTGTGCGTTAGTTGCAGCGTCTGCTTGTGCAATAGGTAGTGCAGACTCCATAGCAGCTTGAATGATAGCTTGACCAGCCATACTTGAAGCACCAAGACCACGTGCAGCCATAGTAGCTGTAGCAGCCCTCATAGCTCCTGCAGCCCAAGGAGGTGTTTGACCCCCCTCAAAGTCAGCCATAAGATTATCTAGCTGCCCTGCTACAGTAGCTTGCTTACTTGGTGTAGCTTCAGCATACTGTATTTGTTCTGCAAACTTAGCAGCTTTTTCAGCTTGACCTGAGATTTTATCTAGATCAATAAGTTCACCTTTTTCAATCTCACGTGCTGCTGGAGCCTCTACGTCTATAGAGGTGCCTTTCTGAGCTTTTATTTCTTCACTGTTCATTAGCTCAGAATCAGCTGCCGTCATAGTTGCAGCTTTAGCTTTAGCTTCCTCTGAAACTTCACCTTCTGCAGCTGTGAGTGCGTCTGTCTCTTTCTTTACGTCAGTTGCGGAAGTAGTAGCACTATACGTAGTAGCGTCAATCTTATCAGCTACATCAGCCTGAGTCACCTCTTCAACTTTAGCAGCCTCTTGTATATTAGCTTGAGGAGTCAACTGACCTGCATCCTCAGGGATCATATCAGCTGCAGTTGGAGTTATCTTAGCTACAGTAGATTGACGTGGTGTCATCGTTTGAGTGATGGTATCCTGAGCCTGCTCCGCAAAGTCTGTAGTGAATGTGTTAGGTTCTACTGTCTCTTCTTGTTCTTCTTCGGTTGAACCTGCTGAGTTATCTACGCCTTCATTTGCATACACTACACCGCCACGCGCCATAGCTACACCTACAGCACGAGCCTTAGCTTTCAACCCTTCAGTACTACTCATAAATGCTTTAACTGAACGAGGGTCACCTGAGCCTGTGTAGCCGTTCACTTTGGCAATAGCTAGAAGAGCCTTGCCCATAACGTCACCGCCCTCGGCGTAGCCCTGCTGTTGTACATAGCCACCTGCAGCCATACGAGTAAAACCTGGAGGTACAGCAATGATAGGCTTACCGTTCATCTCAGTGATCATCATCTGAGCGCCGTACTTGTTGCTATACATAACGTCCTTGACACCACTACCGATAGTCTCACCTGTACCTGGCATTGTGTTGACTAACTCAGGAGCTACGTTACCTTGTGTGCCTGTGTAGCTAGTCTTGTAAGTCAAAGTCTTAGGCACAGCACTCTCAGTAGCACCACCAGCTGGTACTGTGTATGTACCACCCTGAGAGTCAGGTTGACCAATCACAGTAGTAGCACCTGGAGTCACACCTTCTGGACCAGCCATAGCTGCTTTCTCTTTAGCTAAGTACTCTTGATTTAGTCGGTAACCGCCTGTAGGGACCATCACAGTTTCACCTGTGTTAGGGTTAGTAAAGCTCTCTGCTGCTTGTGTTACTATAGCGTCTGGGGGAGGAGCTATAAGCCAAGGTGGAACACTGAAGCCTGGTTTTGTCTCGTCCATTCCACCAGGATACCCGACTTCTGCGCCTTCTTTTGGTAAAGGCACAGCTTTCATGTGCTCACCTTTATGTACAGCTAGCGCATCAGCAGATGTAACTTTGCCATCACCGTCCACATCAAACCTTGGGTCATACTCAAGTATACCTGTAGCTATTTTAAGAGCAGTCTCAGCGTCTGCCTTATACTTATCATACATACTTAGGTCTTGATTGTATGTAGGAGGTGTAACAGGCTGAATAACTACTCTAGGTTTACCTGGGTCAGACGTAACGACTTCACCTGGTTCAGCTAAAATAGGAGTAGTGTTAGGAGTAGTAGGTACAAAAGGCTCAAACACTTCTTCAGTTTGATTTTGAGTTGAGTCGTCTACTACAACTTCTTGTTCATCTCCCTCTACAGAATCAACTACTTCTTGCTCTTCCTCTACAGGCTTCTTACCTGCTTCGTAAAAACCTTTAGCGTTAAGGTAAGATAGAGCATCATCCATGCTGGAGAAGACATACTTTCTTTTGTTTGTATTACCGCTAGAGCCAAGAACAGTATTATTACTAAGATACGTACCGTCCATCGTCTTAAGATAAAACTTACCGTTTTTCTCTTCTATTTGAGCCTCATCGCCCTTTTGAATTTGTATCGCCATAATGTTTATACCTTAATGTCTTACGGTTTAGTGGGCCAGTCAGCGTCAGATAAGTTAGGCCATTCTGCGTGAGTAGTAATGTCACGTAGAGCCTGACGATAATCTATCTGTGCTTGTGTCATAGTGTGATCTGATAAGGCCCACCAATCTGTTTCAGCTAGTAGGTCATTTCTTGTACTGCGATTAGTCTCAGCAGCTTTAGCATCTAGTGTAGCTTGATAGGCTATTTCATGTTCTTCTTTAGTAGTTGTGACACCATCCTCTGTAGTATCAGCAAACATGTCTACTGCTGTGTACTCAATCATCCAGTAGCCACCGTCTTTTAATGTAGGTAAGGCATTACGTTGTACACGTTGGTAGTCATTTAGTGTAGGCTTTGGCCCTTCTAGTACACCTACCATGCCATACTTCTGCATAATACTCTGTGTGATGTTCTTAGGGAAGGACACATTAGGGTGATCCTTACGTAAGTCTCCGAATGTGTATGGGAACTTAACTACTGTTCCACCGTTTATTTTAGCATACATGTTGTGTTCTCCTTGTTATGCTATTGCGTAAAAGATGTAGGTTCTACCTGATGCGTTTACATCACCATAACTCCCATCGTGATTAAACTCAAAACCAACAGGATTAGGGTCTATGCGAACTGTAGAAGTAACTTCTGCCGCTGTACTGTTTAGCAACAAGGAAGGATCGTTACCTGAGACAATTCCACGCTCACTGTCCCATAAAACCCAGTTACCAGCATCAGATGCTGCCTTTACTAACACAAAACGTGCGCCGTTAGTAAAGCCACAGTCAATAACATTCTGTGTAGTACCTGTCCCAGTATAACTCCCCACCTTAGAGATACCATCTAGGCTTGCGAATAGGTAGGCTATGTAGTTGTCATTGCTGGCGTTTACCCTTGAACCATTCCCGACAGTAAAATTGCTATCAGTAGGTGCTGTATCATTCCAGAAGTTTACACTATCAACTCTTGCGTCAGTAGAGTTCAAATAAAGACGATAATCTTCAGGTGCAGATGCATCTACTCCTGAGTGGTAAACTGCCCATTCATTTGATGAGCTTCTATCTTTCACCCAAATCATCTCAGGTGCAACGCCAAGGTTATGGCTTACAGTACGCCCTGCTGTTCCGTTCCCCGTGTAAGCAACGACATCAAAGTAGTTGGGGGCACGTCTCCACATCCAGTGAATATAGTCAGTACCCCAGCCACTTGAGTTAAGACCTGTCATATCGTCAAACAAAATAGCAGTGTTAGTGGTTTCAGCGTTAGTTCTATTGGCTGAGAGATATTTTGCGCCACGCAGCCTGTCTCTAACGAAGTGGTCACTAGCTGTTGGTGTAGTTTTGGTAATGACTGCATCTACAGGAAATGTGCCATTAATACTATCTTCGGCATAAGACATTCCAAACACATCAGTCGCACTCTCAGGCACAGCCATAGGGCCACGGCGAATGGCTATGTAGATGTAGGTTGCACTGTTTTGGCTTACAAACGCATTGCCACTCTGTTTTATCTCAAATCCGTTTGCAGTAACATCTATATAATCAGTTGAAAAAGTAGTTTCAGCACTACTGGCATTGGGGCTTAAAAATTCATCTGCGCCTCCTGTTGCGATACCACGCATAGTATCAAACAAGACCCAGTTTTGAGTAGAGCCGACAGCACCTTTAATCAAAATACATTGAGGCTCAAACCCTAAGTCAACTGAAATAGGAGCAGTTCCGCCAGTATAACTCCCACACTTGATAATATCAGCATCACCATCAGGGCCGAACTCACCGTCACCATCGTTGTGGGCGAATAGGTAGGC
>Ga0075474_10000587_pt1 | contig 14158 bp, 18 predicted proteins | sample DEB08_DNA_2_FD_71485 | JGI IMG/M metagenome (GOLD analysis project Ga0075474, IMG submission 71485) | Aqueous microbial communities from the Delaware River and Bay under freshwater to marine salinity gradient to study organic matter... | ecosystem: Environmental > Aquatic > Marine > Coastal ...
GAAACCTGCGAATCCTTGGCGAACGGTTCGCGTAAACCGGCCCGTCACCATTGGTCTTGGAGCCCACACCGGTACGTGCCATCCACCGGTAAGAGGGTTACCCGGTTTTGATTCCGAGCGCGACTCTGATGCCGCTGATGATGGGTGGGAGACAGCCGAACGCGCCGGTTCTTAGAACAGCGGGTTGGCCCAGTTGCTCGCGGCCCACAACGAACCGCTGAACAGCAGCACCGCAAAACCCGCAGCTACCAGCGTCGCGAGCCAGTCGGGTTGCCGGGCTCGTTGCATCGCGACAAACCATGCGGCAACTGCAGATCCGGCGAACAGACCCCCGACGTGACCACCGACCGAGACGCTCGGGATCAAGAAGGTGAACAGCAAGTTGACCAACAGCAACGAGCCGATCCCGGACCGCCAAAGGTCGATTCCCGCTGAGCGCTGCACCACCGCCACCGCACCAAAGAGCCCAAACACCACCCCGGATGCCCCGATCGTCAACGCCAACGGGTCAAGCAGCAGCACCCCGAACGCACCACCGACCAGGCTGCAACCGACCAGCGCGGTGAACCGCAGTCGACCGAAAGGACGTTCCAGAAATGGCCCGATCATCCACAACGCCCACAGGTTGAGACCCAGATGGACAATGCCGTCGTGCAAGAACGCTGAGGTAACGATCCGGTACCACTCACCGAGGCTGTCAACCGCCCAGCCGTGCAGGCCGTACCGGATAATCCACTCGCCGGGCCCAAAGTTTCGGCCACCTCCAAACATCGCGGCGAGTACCGCGACCGCCAGGTTGATACCGATCAGTGCCTTGGTCACCACCGGCTCGCCGGCACCGGGTCGCCCAATGACGCTCCGGGACGGTGCCCGCTTCGCAGCGAGACACTCCGGACAGTGGAAACCGACCGAAGCCTGACTCATACAGGCCGGGCAGATAGGGCGGTCGCAACGCTGGCAGGACACTCCAGCCCGACGGTCGGGGTGCCGGTAGCACAACGAAAACGGTTCAGTGCTCAGAGTTGCACTGCGCTTTCACTCATCCCCAACGCGTTGATCTCGACCACTTCGGTCACCCCATCCACGCGGTCTTTCATGATGCGTTCGATACCGGCTTTGAGGGTTTGTGTGGATGCCGGGCAGGTGACGCATGCGCCCTGCAACTCAACGGTGACCACACCCGTGGCCTCATCAACCCCAATCAGGGCGATATCTCCTTGGTCAGCCTGAATGGCCGGACGAATCGCCGCGATGACCTTCTCAACCTGTTCGAGCACGAAATATCTCCGATCAGCGCCGGGTGCGCATCGCCCGACGATTCTGACAGGAGATTCCCGCAACGCCGACTTCGGGACACGCATTTCCTGGCCCTAGGGTTCGCAGATGGTCTTGTGCTGGCTACTAGCCCATCAAGGTGGGTGGGACGAGTTGATGTTGGTGTCCGGGCCGGTGCTGGTGTTCGCCGGTCTGCTGGCGCTGGCTCGGCGGCGAGCACTCAGCCTCAAAGCCGCCGCCAACCAGGCCAACCGCGCGGCAGACGGTGACGAAAACCGTTCCGATTTCCGATCAGCTGACGACGACTGACGCGCCGATACCGTTGAGTTTCCCGGCGAGGTCTTCGTACCCTCGGGCGACGTGTTCGGCGTCAGAAACAACCGTTTCGCCATCGGCAGCCAAACCGGCGATCACCAGCGCCGCACCAGCCCGGATGTCATGGGCTCGCACCGGTGCTCCCGATAGTTGCGGCACCCCGCGAATGACCGCGTGGTGTGAGTCGGTGCTGATGTCGGCCCCCATCCGTCGCAGCTCGTCGACGTAACGGAACCGTCCCGAGAACAGGTTTTCGGTAACGATCCCGACCCCAATCGAGGTGGCCAGCAGCGACACCACAAACGGTTTGAAATCGGTTGCGATCCCCGGGTACGGCAACGACTGGCAGTCAACGGCACGAAGCCGACCGGGAGCCATCGCCCAGATCCCGTTCGGATCGTGCGAGATGCGCATACCGGTCTCTCCGAGTTTCTGGCACAACATCGCCATGTGTTCGTGGCGGGCCCCACCCACGGTGATCTCACCACCGGCGATCCCGACCGCACACAGGTATGTGGCTGCTTCGATGCGATCCGGGATCACTCGATGGTCGGCGGCGTGGAGTTCAGCAACACCATCGATGGCGATCGTCGGCGAACCCGAACCCCGGATCTTCGCGCCCATCGTGTTTAACATCTCGCACAGGTCCACGATCTCCGGTTCGCGGGCCGCGTTTTCGATGATGGTGGTACCGGAGGCCAGCACCGCGGCCATCAACAGGTTTTCGGTGGCACCGACCGACGGAAACTCCAACACCACTGTCGTTCCCACCAGTCGATCGGCGCGCACTTTCAGGTAGCCGTGACTGGTTTCAAATTCGGCTCCGAGTTCCTGAAGCCCCCGCACGTGCATGTCGATCGGTCGAGGACCGAAATCGTCACCGCCGGGCATCGCGACCTGCGCTTCACCACAGCGGGCCAGCATCGGCCCCATCACCACGATCGACGCCCGGAACTGCTCCACGATCTCATACGGGGCGATCGGTTCGATCACCGCCGGCACGTCGATCGTCAAGCGATGCTCGTCGAACCACACCTGGCATCCGGTCGCTCGCAGAAGATCAGACATCAGGTCCACGTCGGTGATACGAGGCACGTTGTCGAGGTGGTAGGTCCCTTCGGCAAGCAACGTGGCCGCCATCAGTTTCAACACAGAGTTCTTGGCTCCACCGACGGGCACGATCCCGTTCAGTGGGCCACCTCCGGTTACGGTGATCCTAGATATCGACGGTCCCATTGCTGCTAAGTCTGCCAGCGGACCACTGCGGTCACGGCCATAGAGACAACAACCACCACCACGAACGGTGCTTTACGCCAGACCGAGATGGCCCCTGCGGCCACCCCGAAGATCCGGGCGTCAAGCACCAACGTCTCGTCAAGGGAAACGGTCTGGACCGCGATCAGCGCCGAAAACAGCGCGGCTGGAATCAACGCCACAACCGGCTGGAAACGTCCGGGACTCGTGGCCGATGCCCGACCTAACCCCAATACCCCGAACGCCTTAAACAGGTAGGCACCGGCCACCAGCCCCCAAATCGCTAGCCAGCTCATGGGGTTGCCTTCCGCTGAACCCACCATCCGGGAACCACCGCCAACGCGGCGACTAACAGCGGCACCCCGGCCGGAGCGATGGGGACCATCAGGATCGCCAAACCCGCCCCACCAAAAGCCGCGACCCGACCGGGTTGATGGCGCAGGTGAGGAGCGAGAAGGGCCAGAAACGCCGCCGGGAACGCCGCGTCGAGCCCCCACGTTTCGGGCTCGCCGATCACTGCACCAAGCAGCGCGCCAATCACCGATCCGACGTTCCACAACGACCAGAGCCAGATCGCCGTCCACCAAAACGAATCACGACCGTCGATGTCGTTGTCCGGCAACGAACCCATGGCGGTGGTCTCGTCGATCACAAACTGGGCTGAACCAGCCCGAGGTACCACCGACTTTGGCAGCAGATGGGCCACCACCGGGCCGTAGAGCGCGTTGCGGGCGGCCAGCAGCAGCGCTGACCCCACCGCGGCGAGGCCCGAACCTCCGGCGTCGATCACGCTTACCGCCGCAAATTGGGATGCCCCGGTGAACACCAGCGCCGACATGACAATGATCTTGGGCAAGCTCAAACCGGCGGCGTCGGCCAACACCCCGAAGGTCACACCGACGATCCCGACCGCGATCGACAACACCAACCCTTCCCGACGATGGCTGCTCATTGGGTCACGATCCGCAGCTGTTGGGCGAGGTCGTCGATCAGCGCAGCCAATTCATCAATACAGCGATCGAACGCCTCCTGCTGGCCCGCTCCCGGGTCGATGATTTCCTCCCAAGGCTCCATGACATGGTCGGCGAGCCCCAGCGCCGCGACCCGCTGGTCTAGATCCCCGTCGTAGTTGGCTAGATCGCGAACCACCCGACGTAACGAACCGGCGATCGGCAACGCTTCAGGGAGCCGCCGTCGCATCCATTGATGGTGCGACGGTTCCATGGTCAACAGCAACGAACTTCGACGGACCTCGGCCAGGTCCAATTGCCGGGACCGGTGGTCGGGGTGGCTGAGGTTGTGGCGGGCCAGCGCCGCCCGGGTTCGTGAACTCATCGGCTGGTCCGGGAGCACCAGCGTGCCGGCACTGGCCACCTCCACGGGGCTGTGCTCACCGAGCCGGTCGCGCAGCAGCGCCGCGGCCATCACCGAACGGGCCGCGTTTCCGGTACAGACCATGGTGATCCGCGGTCGTTCGTTCATCGACGCCTCAGGAACAAACCATCCGCTTCGGCGGTACGGACCGGGCGGTCATCATCGAGCGTGTTGGCCAGCAGGCATTCCGATTCGATCCGCATCCGCAACGGCCGGTCCTCACTGATCCAACTACGAAACACCAGATCCTCATCGAGCGGGGTCGGTCGCCGGTAGCGCACCGTCAACCGACCGGTGACCGCTGCTGGCCGTTCGGACAGTCGCAGGGCGGCACCCATCATCTCGTCGAACAGTCCCGCCACGACGCCACCGTGCACCGACCCGGCGGGTCCTTCACGGAAACGGTCGATGCGGACCCGCCCGACGATGCAGCGCTGCCCTTGTCGTTGTCCATACTCAAACGTCAACGGCAGCGCCACCGGGTTGAGTGTTCCTGACCAAGCGGACAGGTTGGACCAGACCGGCTCGCGGGTTTCGCCGCTCGCTAACAGTTGGTTGGCCTGCCGCAACAGTTGGATCGCTTCTGCTCGCGAGGTCGGGCTGGCATCGTGGTCACAGAGGCTGCGCCCGAGCCCACGGATCGCCTCGCTGAGTTCGTGATCGTCAACCATCAACCCAACCTCATCGCTTTGCGCACCCGTGGGTTCAGCACAGGCCGAGCGCGGCCCCGACCTCGGTGCGGTGATGGCCTGCATCGCCGTACGCCGCGGACAGAGCCCAACCTCGTTTCAACCAGAGTTGCAGGTCGTATTCGAACGTGTACCCGATGGCGCCATGACATTGCAGCGCGGCTCGACAGGCCCGATCGACCGCATCGGAGGCTTGCATTTTGGCCATCGAAACGTCTCGTCGTCGGGTGCTGGCGTCGTGCTGATCGGGTCGGGCCAGCGAATAGGCAGCCCGGTACACCAGCGGTGCTGCGAACTCGATCCCCATGCGCACGTTGGCGAGATGGTGTTTGATCGACTGATTGACGCCAACCGGGGAACCAAACTGTTGGCGTTGGCCGACGTAGTCCACGGTGGCATCCAGGAGCCGTCGAGCCACACCGATGCACTGGGCTGCGGTTCCGAGCACCGCCCGATCCGAGGCCAGTTCCAGATCGGCGCCAACCAGCGGCTGTTCGAGGCCTGCTTCGTCAATCTCAAACAGCCGGCGCGACTGATCGACCGATTCCACCCCGTGCATCTTCGCTCCGTCGAGCACCACCAGACCGCCGTTGCGTTCGGCCACAATGGCGTCGGCTTGCCCTCCGGCCAGAACGAACCGACCACCGATCCCCAAATGGATGGTGACCGTGGATTCGCCAGCGATCGCCGCAGCCAGCAACGGAGAACCAGCCTGCGCTAAGGCCGGAACTGCGACAGTGGCGTGTTCCATCAGCGGCTCAGGGACCCCGGCGTACCCGGCTTCTTCTAACAGTCGCACGACATCCACGTCGGTCATGCCCAGACCGCCGTCGGCTTCAGGAACCATGGCGGCGAGCACTCCCATCTCGCCGAGCGCCGACCAGAGACCTGGCACCCGACCGTCCGCATTTTCCCAACTCGCCCGCACCGCTTCCGGTGGGCAGAGGTCGGCCAGCAGATCCCGGACCGCGTCTCGGAACATGTCCTGTTCTTGAGTGAAAGCGAAGCGCATGCCGTCTACTTCCTGGGAAGGCCGAGCACCCGCTCAGCGATGATGTTCCGTTGGATCTCATTGGTCCCGGCGTAGATCGGACCAGAAAGCGAAAAGATGTATCCGTCGAGCCAACTCGTCGGATCATCCATCAGCTCACCTCGGTCGCCGAGAAGCCGCAACGCGGTGGCGTGGATCTCCACGTCCATTTCAGACCAGAAGACTTTCATCAGGCTCGCTTCGGAACCCATTTCGGCACCGTCCATGAGCGAAGCTGCGGTCAGGTACGTCTGCCAGCGATACGCCTGAGCTCGCACCCAGGCGTCCACTACCTCGTCACATCGACGCTGGTCGAGCCCGCTGGCCGCTTTGACTTCGCGGGCTAGCTCCGTCAACCGTTGCGCGGCGGCCAGGAACCGGCCGGGGCTCCGCAGGTTCAGACCTCGTTCGCTTCCAGCGGTGGCCATCGCCACCGCCCATCCCTGCCCGGGTTCACCGAGCACGTTGTCAGCCGACACTCGACAGTCATCGAAGAACACTTCGGCGAACGCTGGGTCGCCGTCGAGCCGGCTGATCGGCCGACGCTCCATGCCTTCAGCGTCGGTCGGGACCAGCAGATAGGTCAGGCCACGATGGCGTTCCGCTTCCGGATCGGTGCGCACGATGCAGAAAATCCAGTCGGCATACGCCCCTCGGGTGCACCAGGTTTTTTGGCCGTTGAGAACGTAATGGTCGCCGTCGAGGATCGCTTTGGTTTTCAGACCCGCGAGGTCCGATCCTGCTTCCGGTTCGCTCCATCCTTGGGCCCAGATGTGTTCACCGGACGCCATCCGAGGCAGGAAATGGTCCTGCTGCTCCTGGGTGCCAAAGTTGAAGATGGTGGGGGCCAGCAGGCTGACACCGTTGGCGCTCACCCGGTTGGGGGCACCGGAAAGCCAATACTCCTCTTCGTAAATCAACCATTCGATCAGGTCGCAGTCTCGACCGCCGTAGGCCTCGGGCCAGCCGGGCACCGACCAACCAGCCGCGAACAGTTTCTTTTCCCATTCCCGGTGCAGTTCAAATCCTTCGGCGGTGTCCATCGACGGCAGCGCCTCGTCCGGGTTGTTCTCCGCAAGCCAGGTGCGTAGCTCGTCGCGAAACGCCACGTGGCGCTGGGAAAGATCTAGGTCCATTAGGCGAACTCCCCTTTGCGCACCCCGTTGGGGTCGAACACGTCACGGATCAGCGCCAGCTCTTCGTCGGTAGGCATTCTGCTTACCTCAGGATCGTCGGTAACGGTCAACGGAAAAGCCGAAGCGGCTTGGGCTTGTTCGAGGGTCACTCCGGGGTGAAGCGACCGGACCCGCATGGTGCGGTCGGCTGACTCAAAATCGTAGGCCCCAAGGTCGGTGACGATCCGCCGGATCTCATGGAACCGTCCACTGTCCGGATGCAGCGCAGCCACCCGGTTGTACCCCGGCCCGCTGACCACATCGACCTGTTCGACAAAAGTTCGAGCCTGGTTGGGGATCCAGTAACTGGTGGCATGGTTGATGAGGTTCCCGGGTGCGCCTCGCATCCCCAACAGTTGCGCTTTGGGCTGACGGTACGGTCCGATCGCAGCAAAGTTCTGGTTGCCGTACTGGTCGATCTGACTGGCCCCCATCACCACATGGCGTTTCCCGGACCAGACCTGATCGAAGATCGACCGGAACGGCATGTAAGACTCAACGACCGCGTCGGCCCCATCCGCGCCGAGCGGCAGGTTTCCTTGCACGGCATAGGCGATGGTGTCGGTCAACATCAGGTCCGGGGCGAAGGTGGCTCGGGCGAGTCGTCCGGCCAGAACCGGTACGGGCCCCATCGGGTTACACAGCACTTCGCCGTCGTCTCGGAACGCTTCTGCGAGCGCCACGACACAGATCTCGTCAATGGTTGCTTCGCTCACCATTGTCCCCTTTCGCTGAGCTTGGCCTGGTACGCCTCATGGGATTCGAGGTCGAGCCAGTCGGTTCGGAACTGTTTCCAGAGGTCTTCGTCTCGAGCGGTCGCCGCGTATTCGCGTTGGAACGCTTCGTCACGCCCATAATCCGGCGGGCATTCGGTGAAATGGGCTCCCAACGGTGCTTCGATGACCCCATCCACGTGGATCCGCGGAATGCGCAGCGTATGGACCGGTCCTTCGGCTAGGAAATCTTCGGTCGCCACGATCCGTTCCGCCGACAGGTACGTCTTTTTGCCTGCCATCGCGAACAGGTCATCGAAATACAGGTCCGGGCCGAGAAACTGACCGTTGCCGCGTTGGTCAGCCCGGTTCATATGGATCAGCACCGCATCCATTTCGAACGCCGGGATCGCTACCAGTTCTTCACCGTCGCCGTACGGCGACGTGACCGTCTTGAGATCCGGGTTTTCGGTCATCATCGCCGAACCGAGCCCAGCCCGAGTCGGATAAAACGGAACCCGATGCGCGGCAGCCATCAGCCCGAGATAGAACGCGCCTTCGTCGAGTTCCAAAAAGTCCGGTAGCGAACCGCTTTGTCGAGCCGAACGAAAATGCGGTTCAAGCGCGATCGAGTCGAGCGACACGAAACCGTACGTCACCTTTCGGCACTTCCCGGCCGCGGTGAGGATCCCGACGTCGGGACCTCCGTAACTCACGATGTGCAGATCGGTGAGGTCGCTACGAAGGATCGCCCGGACCAACGACATTGGTTTGCGGCGTGAACCCCAGCCGCCGATACCGATCGTCATCCCGCTCTCAAGCTCTCCGACGACCTCATCTTCGGTCATCCGTTTATCGGCCACAGCTGCTCCTTCTACCTCTGACGGCAAATCTGCCGTCCCCTTGGCAGGTCCGACAACGCCTGACGGCACGTCAGGTATGCCGAGACCGTACCGGCAGGGCCCGTCACGATGCGAGACGGACAGCCTGCAAGATAGCCTCGGCGGTGATGCATCGACTGTTTGCTGTACTGGCCCTGACCGTTTTCGCCGTGTCCGGCTGCGCGGGCACCAACGATGCCGCCGACATCGCCACCAGCAGCACCACCAGCGAAGCGGGCGAGGTCGCTGCGTCGGTCACCAGTTTTTGTGATGCCACCAGCCAGATCAACGATGCGTTCGACACGCTGGCTCGCACCATGCTGGCTCTGAACATCGGTGAAGAATCTGACGAGTTCGCGGCGGCGCTCAACCAGACCGTCGCGTTGCTGGAAGCCAATGTGGAACGGGCCCCGAGCGAACTGGTTGCGTCGAGCCAACTGCTGGCCGACGCCTACACCGGTTTTTCTGAATTGGTCGTTGAATTCGAATACGACCTCGGAACTTTGCCGACCAACGATCCACGAGCCACCGCCTTGACCAGTGACCAGTTCCGCGCTGCGATTACCAGCATTGGCGAGCACTGCGAGGGGCAATCTTGAGCGAACCACTTGATTTCAGCGGCCGAACCGCGATCGTCACCGGTGGCACGAAAGGCCTTGGTCTGGTGATCGCTCGAACGTTTTTGGCTCATGGCGCCGACGTGATCGTCTGCGCCCGCAACCAACCCGAGCAACCGGTCGCGCTGGGGGATCGCCAGGCCCAGTTTGTGGCCGCCGATGTGCGCGACGCCGAACAGGTCGCGGCGGTTGTCGAAACCGCGGTGGCCGCTACCGGACGGATCGACATTCTCGTGAACAACGCCGGAGGTTCACCCCCGGCGGCGAGCGCCACCGCGTCACCTCGTTTCAACGAGCGGGTGATTGCCTTGAACCTGATGGCGCCATTGCTGTTCAGCCAAGCGGTCCACGACACCATGTGGGCCCAAACTGACGGAGGGGTGATTATCAACATCGCCTCGGTTTCGGGTCAGCGGCCCAACCCGATGGGTGTCGCGTACGGGGCTTCCAAAGCGGGCTTGATCAACATGACCGCCACCTTGGCTCACGAATGGGGCCCGAAGATCCGGGTTCTGGCCCCGGTGGTCGGGATGATCGTCACCGAAGACACCCGATTGTTCTACGGCGACCAATCCGGAATCGACGCGGTCGGTGATCTTCTGGCCGCCAAACGCATGGGCGACCCTCAAGACGTCGCCGACGTGGTGCTGTTCTGTGCCTCCCCGCTGGCCCGCTGGATGACCGGTTGCGTCGTACCGGTCGACGGTGGCGGCGAAGGCCCTTCCTACCTGCGGGTGGCAACCGGTGAGGTCAACCAGTCGTGACCCCGGGGCTGGCAATGCTCCACGACGTCGTCACCTGGGCGGCTCAGGTCACCGACCCCGACTACATCGACGAAGCTGGTCGCATCATCGGATCGCCAGCGGCGGGTCCCGCACCTCAGAATCCGGGTGACCGTGGCGGTTACGCCCAGATCTTGACGTTGTTCGTGATGTTGGGGGGCGTGTCGTTTGTGGCCTGGCGAATCCGCCACGCCATGCAGAACGCCCGACCAACCAGCCCTCCACCCCCGAAAGAGTCCTGAGATGGCTTCCCCCGCGTTCGTTTTTGATTTCGAACCTGCCTACGGCGAGATGGTTCAGGTGTCGGGATTGCTCCGGCGTCTGGTCTGCAACAACCCGTCAAACTTCACCTTTCACGGCACCGGCACCTACGTCGTGGGTCACGGCGACGTTGCGGTGATTGACCCTGGTCCTCGCGACGACGCCCACGTGGAAGCGATCCTTCGAGCTCTTGACGGTGAAACGATCCGCCACATTCTTGTCACCCACACCCACGGTGATCATTCCCCGGCTGCTGCCGCGTTGCAGGCCGCGACCGGAGCGCCGGTGCTCGGCTTCGGCCCCCACCCTCATCACGCGGTGGACGAACACGACGATCGCGACGACGAAGACGACGAGGACGACGAACCGACCGATCCCGACGCTCCCCTCCCCCCAGAACTCGACCCCGACTTCATCGAAAAGCATCGTCCTGATGTTGACTTCGTTCCCGATGCCAAACTGGCCCATGGCGACGTGGTCGAAGGCCCCGGTTACACGCTGGAGGCGTTGCACACTCCGGGCCACATCAGCAACCATCTCTGCTTCGCACTCGCCGAAGAACACGCGGTGCTTTCCGGCGATCACGTCATGGGCTGGTCAACCACCATCATTCCACCCCCCGATGGGGATGTCGCCGCCTACCTGAACTCGTTGCAGGTCCTGCTTGACCGCCCGCAGGACACCCGCCTGTACCCGACCCACGGTGGACCGGTCAACGATCCACAACCTTTCCTGCGGGCCTTGTACGACCATCGGTTGCAGCGGGAGCAGGGCATCGTGGACCAGCTTCGTTCAGGACCCAAATCGGCCAGAGACATCGTGTCGGTGCTCTACGCCGATGTACGCAAAGAACTCCATAAGCCGGCCGCCCGGTCGGTTCTGGCTCATCTTCGCAAACTCCACGACGAGGACCGGGTGGAGTTGGCGGTCGCTGAGAGTTCGTCGCTGTCGTCCAAATCGGTCTGGGTGTACCGCTAGCCCAAAGCGCCGGAGCGCCGCGCTAACCCGTAGCGCTGGGCCGTGATCAACCCGAAGCGCTCGCTGCGATTAGGCCGGCAGGGAGACGCCGACCTCGACCGGGTGGTGACAGGCCACGAAATGGTCGTTGCCGTCAACGGCGTTCACCGTCGGTTCCACGCTGAAACAGATCTCGGTCGCGTGCGGGCAGCGGGTGTTGAAGCGACATCCCTGAGGCGGGTGGATCGGTGAGGGAAGCTCCCCGATGATGTTGCCTTCGCTCGGGTCGACGGTGGGCGCTGGTTCCGGGATCGACGCCAGAAGCGCCCGGGTGTAGGGATGGCGGGGGCTTCCGTAGATCGTTTCGGCATCGCCGATCTCACAGATTTTGCCGAGATACATGACGATGATCCGGTCGGAAACGTTCTTGACGACCGACAGATCATGGCTGATAAACAAGATGGTCAGGCCGTAGCGGACCTTCATGTCTTCGATGATGTTGAGCACCTGGGCCTGCACCGAAACATCCAGCGCCGAAACGGGTTCGTCACAGATCAGAACTTTCGGGTCGAGAGCTAGGGCTCGAGCAATCCCGATCCGCTGGCATTGTCCACCGGAGAACTGGTGGGGGCGACGATCACCGAACTTCGGGTCGATACCCACCGCGTTCATCAACTCGTCGATGCGTTCCTGGGTCCAGGACCCGGTTCCTTCGTTCCAGATGGAAAGCCCTTCGGTGATGACGTCACGGATGCGCCGTCGAGGGTTCAGCGAAGAGATCGGATCCTGAAAGATCATCTGTAGTTCGGGGCGGACCCGACGAAGGTCCTCACCTTCGAGCTGGGCCAAGTCCGTGCCGGCGTACTCAACGACCCCGGAGGTGATCTTGTTGAGTTGCACGATGGCTCGGGCCACTGTCGACTTGCCGCAGCCCGATTCGCCGACGATGCCTAACGTTTCGCCTTCGGCGACATCGAAAGACACGCCACTCACCGCATGGACACGTTCTTTACGGGAAATCGGGAACTCGACGACGAGGTCTCGGACCGAAAGCAGAACGTTCTCGGAGTTGCGCAGCGAGGCGTGACCAGAACCGGCCATTAGTTAACCTCCGACGGTTGAGCAATGGTGAGGCCAGTCACGGTCTGGCCCGCCGCTTCGTTAGCAAAAAATGAGGTGCGACCGGCTTCGGTGTTGGCCGGGTACCGGCAGGCAAACTCACGGTTTCCGTCCAGATTGGTCAAGGTCGGCACACCTTCAAGACAGTCGGCTTGGGCGTGACGGCACCTTGGCGCGAACGAACACTGGTCGGGCGGGTTGACCAGTTCAGGTGGCCGTCCCTCGATCGGCACCAACCGGGTGTGGCTGGGTTGGTCGATCCGCGGGATGGTACGCAGCAGCGCCGTGGTGTACGGATGTCTCGCATCGGAGAACAACACTTCGGTTTCGGCCCGTTCGACCAACCTTCCGGCGTACATCACCGCCACTTCATCGCAGCGTCCACGCGCCACCCCGAGGTCATGGGTGATGAGGATCATGGACATCCCACGGTCTCGGCGTAGTTCGTCGAGCAAATCCAGGAGACGTTTCTGGACGGTCACGTCCACCGCAGTGGTTGGTTCATCGGCGATCAGCAGTTCCGGTTCGCAGGCCAAGGCCATCGCGATCACTACCCGCTGACGAAGACCACCGGAAAGCTCGTGCGGGTACTGCTTGACTCGTCGAGCCGGTTCGGGGATTCCCACCTGCTCCAGCAAGTCAATCGAACGCTTGAGCGCGGCTTCTCGACTCATCCCAAGGTGGTAGCGCAGGGTTTCGGAAATCTGTTCACCGCACCGTTTGACCGGGTTAAGCGAAGTCATCGGATCCTGGAACACCATCGTCATCTTGACGCCCCAGAAATGCTTCCGGTGACCGCTGGCAATGGCCCGCACATCTTCACCGTCGAAATGGATGTCGCCGGAAATCTCCGCGGTGCGCGGCAACAAATTCATCAAGGTCTTGGCGGTCACCGACTTGCCGGATCCGGATTCACCAACGATCCCCAGCATCTGCCCGCGTTCGAGATCGAAGCTGACCCCGTTGACCGCCTCTACGACACCACGGGAAGTGGGAAAGCGAACCTCAAGGTCGCGTACTGAAAGCTGCGCGTTGCTCATCAGAACGCGGTCTCCTTGACATCGGTGTATTCCCGGAGTCGGTCGCCGGCAAAGTTGAGGGCCAGCACCGTCAGGAACATGGCCACGATCGGTACCAACGCCACGTGGGCGTTTTCGGTGAGGTCACGCACCTGCGAACCGTCAACGATCGACTTGCCCCAGGAAATGGCGTCTCCTTCAACCGACAGGCCCAAGAAGGCCAACGACCCTTCGGCAACGATCGAGATACCCATACCCAGCAGGGTCAGGGCCCCCATCGGGATCAGCACGTTCGGTAGCAGCTCGCGGACGATGATTCGCCCGTTCTTAGCCCCAAGGACCCGGGAAGCTTGCACGAATTCCCGCTCCGCAAACTGGATGGTGGTGGCCCGAGCAAGTCGGCCAATCGGCGCAATGCCGAGAATGCCGAGGGTCATCGCCACGGTCCAGAAGCTACGGCTCAGGGTTGCGGTGATCAGCAGGGCCAACACCAAACTCGGGAACGACAACAAGCTGAAGAACACGAAACTGATGAGTTGGTCAACGACCCCGCGGAAATACCCGGAGATGATGCCAAGCGTCCCGCCAACCGTGAGGCCTAGGATGATCCCGACCGAGCCAACCCCCAACGAGATACGAGCCCCCCAAACCGTTCGGGCCAGCACGTCACGCCCCAGCGCGTCGGTGCCGAGCAGGT
>Ga0075474_10000589_pt1 | contig 14127 bp, 11 predicted proteins | sample DEB08_DNA_2_FD_71485 | JGI IMG/M metagenome (GOLD analysis project Ga0075474, IMG submission 71485) | Aqueous microbial communities from the Delaware River and Bay under freshwater to marine salinity gradient to study organic matter... | ecosystem: Environmental > Aquatic > Marine > Coastal ...
CCTGCGATTAAAACCCAAGCCAAAACCCAAAACCATTCTTGTAAATTTTGATAGATAAATAAAATAGCTGTAAGAATCACTCCAGCTAATAATGCAGAAATTAGCAGACTTTTTAGAGTGTCTGTTATGAAAACAGTTTTGGTTGTTTTATTGAAGCCAAACTTTTCTTCTATAACAAATGTTTCATACCAAGAGAAGGGTATTCCTAAAAGTGTAATAATCAAACCTAAAATAGCAAAAAAACCAAGCGATATTATAATTTCATTTGAAAAAATGTTGCGAACAAAATTATCTAAACTCGAAAAGAAATTACCAAATAACGCCAGCAAAATAATGGCAAAACTAAAAATTGAATTGACCAACCCAGATTTAAATTTAGCTTCGCTATACGCCAATGCTTTTACTTTTTTCTCATCATCATAAAATTCATTTTTTTCTTTATTTTTAGCTACTTTTTTACTGGATTTCTGATTTAAATAATCTAAACCAGTCTCAAGAATAAAATTGATAATAATAAATGTAACAATAAGAATAAATAAAAATTCCGGTGTCATAACCACAGCCTAATAGATCTAAATTCCTAATATCAATTTAGCAAAACTTAAATAGATCAAAAGCCCTGCTGCATCGACTAGCGTTGTCATAAATGGTGCTGAAACAACAGCTGGGTCTAATCCCAATTTGTTAATTGCTATTGGAAGAACGCTACCCACGAAAGTTGCTAAAAGCACTACGCCAAATAGGGCAAGCGCAACCACCAGTGCAATCTCATAACCTGTTCCCCAAGTAACTGCACGAAAGATAGCAAAAGCCGCCATCGCTAATCCCAGCAATAAACCAACTCTCATTTCTTTCCATACAACTCTAAGCACATCTTTTGTTCGAATTTCTTTAATGGCCATTGCTCGAACAATTGTGGTTGCAGTTTGAGATCCCGCATTACCTCCAGTGCCTATAAGTAAAGGTATGAAAAAAGTTAAGGCGATTACGGCCTCTAGGCTTGCCTCAAAAAGTTTCATTACTGAGCCAGTTAATGTAGCTGCGAGAAACAAAACTAGTAGCCAACCAATTCTTGATCTAAAAATTCTTAGAACACCTGCCGCCATATACGGGCGATCTATAGGATTAGCACCGCCAATCTTTGAAACGTCTTCGGTGGCCTCTTGTTCTAAAACAGCGAAAGCATCATCATGAGTAATAATTCCAACCAAACGGTCTTCGCGATCTACTACTGGAATCGCGAGTAAATCATTGTCTGCTAATCGCCGTGCCACATCTTCTTGGTCTTCATCTGTATGAGCAACGATTAAATTTGCCTTAGTCGCAAGGTTAATGATTTTTTTATTCGGTGCTGCCAACACTAATTCTTTTAACGAGAGAGTTCCAATTAATCTTCGAGTTGCATCAACTACATATAAAATATAAATAGTTTCCGCGCTGATTCCAGCATTTCGAACTCTTTTCATAGCTTGCGCTGCAGTCAAGTTTTCTTTAATCGAAACAAATTGTGGTGTCATAATTCGACCGGCGCTTTGTGGCGCGTAGCCCAACAGTGTGGTGGTAGCAAATTTTTCTTTTGCGCTTACGCCCTCAAGTAACCGAACCGCGACCCCGGCCGGAACTTCATCAAACAAGCGCGCCCGATCATCTGGATCTAATTCTTCAATGATGTCATTTACCTCATCGGCCCTTAAGGCGTTTAAGAGATTTGCTTGATCTGTAGGAGCCAATTTTTCAAAGACGCTGATGGCGCCATCCTTAGACAGTAAACGGAATAAAACAGCTTGATCTATTAGCTCAAGTCGGACTATCTCTTCAGCGATTTCTACTTCTTGAAATTGTGGCAAGGCTTCGCGAACTAACTCTAAATTTCTTGATTCTAGGTTTTCTAATAATTCTCTCATGGCGACCTCCTCTCAGAGCATCGCTTTCATTATGCGATGCTAACTTGTTTTAATTTTGAATTTTGAATTAATTCTTTATTAATACTTGGGGGTTCGGATGACTTAATCACGAAACCACCACCTTAAAAATTTTTACTACCAAATCCTAGCAAGCAAATTTTTTTAAAGCCTCACCGGAGAGACGGTAAACTGTCCACTCATCCATGGGTAAAGCGCCTATCGATTTATAGAAATTTATTGAGGATTCGTTCCAATTAAGCACCCACCATTGAAAGCGCTCATATCCGCGATCAACACAAATTTTAGCTAGAGTTTTCATCAAATTGAGACCAATGCCTTTTTTTCGATATTCCGGTTTTACATATAAATCTTCTAAATAAATGCCCTCTTTCCCGAGCCAAGTGGAATAGTTCAAGAACCAAATCGCGATCCCAACAATTTTTTGATCAACTTCTGCAATATGGCAATGTGTTACCGAATCTGGTTTAAACAATGATTCATGAATTTCTTTCTCTGTTGCTATTACTTCATCAGGGGCTTTTTCATATTCTGCAAGTTCCTTAATCAATCCCAGAATTTGTGGTACATCAGCTTCAGTAGCAAGACGAATGAGCATTAAATTTCTCCTCAAATTATTGTGAATTTGTTAGCGGTGAAGCCACTTAATAATTTTCATAGTTATTTTTTCAGCGATCTTTCGTCGCTTGAATGTCGTAAGTTTCAAGGGGCCTTGAAATTTTGGCCTAATAATCGATTTAGCAGATACAAATTCCAATAAACCTTCTGGACCATGAATTCGACCATAACCACTGTCCTTGACTCCCCCAAAAGGTATTGAAGGAACACCCGCAAATGAAAAAACGGAGTTAATTGAAACCATTCCACAATGAAGTTCACTTGCTATTTCTTCAGATTGTTTTTTTGAAAAAACAGCCGCGGCTAGACCAAAGTTGCTTTTATTTGCTAACTCGATAGCCTGTTGAATTGAACTAACTCTATTTATGGCAATTGTCGGGCCGAAGGTTTCTTCTGTCATAGCGACCGAGCTTTCAGGTACCTCCAACATAATGGTCGGCATCACAAAAGGGGGTTGAATAGAATCTGGACCGCCGATCAAAAATTTCACGCCTTCAGTTTCAGCTGCTTTTATGTGCTTCTCAATTACTTGTAGTTGCGAAGGCATGGTTGCCGGCCCATAACTAACTCCTGGCTTAACTTCTGCCGCCATTAATTTCATTTTTTCAATGAAACTATCTGCAATAGTTTCATGTACATAAACTCGCTCAGCTCCGATACAAGACTGACCAGCATTTGCCATAGCTGACCAAAGTGCATACTCAGCTGCTAAAGAAATATCTGCATCCTCTGCGACTATTACTGGATCTTTTCCACCGCACTCTAAAATCACTGGCGTCATGTTTTCTGCACAACTGGCTGCTACTTTTTTTGCGGTTCTAGTTGATCCTGTAAAGGCAATCTTGTTTACTTTTGATTCAGTTAAAAACTTACCTGTTTCTGCTAAGCCAGTAAGAGTCGTTAAGACATTTTTAGTATTTGTTGCTAAGGCAAAACTTCTTTCAAGCCATAAACCAACTCCGGGAGTGAATTCACTCGGTTTAAAAATAACAGTATTGCCTGCAGCTAACGCGTAAGCAATAGAGCCGACTGGAGTGAAAACTGGATAATTCCATGGGCCTATGACTCCAACCACTCCCATAGGCATGAATTGAACTTTTGAATCCATGTTAAATAACAAAACCCCAGATGGTCTACTTTGAGTTGCCAAAATATCTTTAGCGTTTTTTGCAGCCCAAGCAATATGTTCAATCGCTAAAGCCACCTCTAAAGAGGCATCAGCCTTAGGTTTTCCAGTTTCTTCGACTACTAAACCGGCTAGTTCGTCAAGATTTTTAGCTAGATATTTTGACCATTGCAAAAGAAGTGTTTTTCTATCGTAAAAACTCAAAGCCTGCCACATTGCTTTTTTTAAGTGAGATTGTGCGACGGCCGCGGAGACATCTTCTTTTGAAAAGATCACATAATTTGCTAATACTTCTCCATTAACCGGAGAAAGCTTAGAAAAGGTTTGTTTTCCTTCAAGATTTTGTGCTAAATCTAAATTCATGGCCTAAGACTAGAGGGTAAAGAATTTGACCACAAATAGAATTCCTTTGTGAGACATCAGCAGAATTTCGATGTGGTAATTGTGGGCTCCGGCTTCGGCGGCTCAGTTGCGGCGCTGCGCTTAGCAGAAAAGGGCTACAAGGTTGCGGTACTTGAGGCAGGTAAAAGATTTAATGATGAAGACTTCCCGAAGACCTCTTGGAATTTAAAGAAATTTTTATTTTTTCCTAAATTAGGCTTTAAGGGAATTCAACGCATTCATGTTTTGCCTGATGTTTTAATTCTGGCAGGAGCTGGGGTGGGTGGTGGTTCGCTAGTTTACGCCAATACGCTTTACCAGCCTCCAAAAAGTTATTTTGATGACAAACAATGGTCACACATAACTGACTGGGAAGAAGAGCTCTTACCAAATTTTAAATTGGCAAAGAAGATGTTGGGGGTGAGAGAAAATCCCTATTTTTCACCTGCAGATGAAGCAATGAAAAAAGTTGCTAAAACTATGGGAGTAGAAAACACATTTCAAATGACTCCATTGGGTGTTCTATTCAGTAATTCACCTGGTCAAGAGATACCTGATCCGTATTTTGGTGGAATAGGTCCAAAAAGAAACAGTTGCACTTTTTGTGGTGCTTGCATGACTGGTTGCAGATTAAATGCGAAAAATACTCTAGTTAAGAACTATCTATATCTGGCAGAAAAATTAGGTGTAGAAATAATTTCTGAATTTACCGTTGAAAATCTTGAACAAATTAATAACTCCGCTTGGAAGATTTTAGGCAAAAGAAGTGGAGCATGGTTTGGGCGATCAAAGACTTTACATGCTGAAAATGTTGTTTTAGCGGCTGGTGCCTATGGTACGCAAAAGTTACTTCACAAGATGAAGTCAAAAAATTTCTTACCGAATCTTTCTGATGCGCTAGGTAGGCTCTCTCGAACAAACTCTGAAGCCTTAACTGGTGCAATTATGCCGCTAAAAAATGATAAAGATTTTTCAAAAGGAGCCGCAATTACCTCCTCATTCTTCCCAGATAAAAACACCCATGTTGAGCCAGTTCGTTACGGAAAAGGCAGCAACTTTATGGGATTGCTACAAACCGTAATGTCTGATGGGGTAAATGCTAAAGCACGTAGAAAAAATTGGCTTTTAAACATATTTAAAAACCCAACCGCAATATTTAAAATTCTCTACCTTAGAAAATGGAGTGAAAGATCCATAATTACTTTGGTTATGCAAAATGTCGATTCATCTATAACTCTAAGTAGTAAAAGATCTATTTTTGGCTGGAGATTAACTTCAAAAAATGATTCAAAAACCCCTAACGCAACTTATATTCCTGCAGCGAATGAGGTAAGTAGGAAAGTTGCTGAACTCTATGGAGGCACCCCGGCAGGACACCTAGGTGACTTAATTTCGGCTCCATTTACTGCACATTTTGTTGGCGGCTGCGTGATTAGCGACCAACCCAGCAATGGTGTGATTGATCCCTATCACCGAGTTTGGAATTATCCAACATTACACGTGGTAGATGGTTCGAGTTTGACAGCAAATTTAGGAGTAAATCCTTCTCTAACAATTACCGCACAGGCCGAAAGAGCTTTTTCTTTTTGGCCGAATAAGAACGATGCAGATCCAAGGCCTAGGCAAGGCGAGGCATATAAAAAATTAACTCCGGTCGACGCGAATCAACCGGTGTTAAGGAATTTTTAAACTAACGCCTCAGAGACCATTTCGAGCACTAAAGGCTTTACTTTAGTTGCATAAATTTCAATGGATTTCATTAATTTGCTGTGAGGCATCGGTCCATTTGCATATTTCAGGTCAAATCTTGAAGCTCCAACAGACTTAATAGCGTAAGCCATTTTCTTTGCAACTGTTTCGGGTGAACCAACATATAAAGAACCATGATGGACTTCACTTAAATAATGTTGCTTGGTTAACTGACCCCAACCACGCTCTCTGCCAATTCTTCCAAATGCAGCTTGGTAGTTTGGCCACAATTCTTCGATCGCTTGCTCGTCAGAATCAGCTATGTGGCCTGGGGAATGAATTGAAATAGGCAGCTGTGATTTGCCTAATTCATCTAGTGAGCGGCGATAAAGTTCAGCAAAAGGAGCAAAGCGTGCAGCATCTCCTCCAATAATTGCCAGTGCTAAAGGTGCATTTAATTTTGCAGCCCGAACAACTGACTCAGGTGAACCTCCAACTCCGACTCTGACTGGTAAATAACCACGTTCAGTTTTTGGATAAACCTCTTGGTTTTTAAGAGGAGCTCTAGTAGTCCCAGCCCAAGTTACTGGGCCCTCTTGTACTAATTTCATAAGCAACTGAAGCTTCTCTTCAAATAAAACATGATATTCAGCTAGTTCATATCCAAATAAAGGAAAAGACTCAGTAAAAGAGCCGCGGCCAGCCGTTATTTCAGCGCGACCATTTGACAATCCATCAACAGTGGCAAATCTTTGATAAACCCGTACTGGATCATCGCTAGATAAAACAGTTACACCACTTCCTAAAACAATATTGTTAGTAACCGTTGCAATACCTGCTAAAACCGAGTCAGGTGCAGAGATCGCATAATCATCTCTATGGTGCTCGCCAACATTGAAATTGTTTAAACCCACTTCGTCAGCAAGTTTTGCCTGAGAAACTACGTCCCGAATTACTTGACCAGCAGATACAGGGTTTCCCGCATCGTCCACGGACATGTCGCCAAAAGTATCTAATCCAAATTTTATTTCACTCATGGGCATCATTATAGCAGATAGTTGAATTTTCAACTAGTCGTAGGTTTAAGGATAAAGCCCTCTTAGCCGATGCGCCTCCGCAACTCGCCCGACTCCAATCATTAGCGCAGCTTCACGCCAGCTGCGTTTACTTGCCATCACTAGGTCTTTCACCTCATGGACGGCTTTCATCATCATTCGATCTAAATTTTCTCTTACTTCTTCAGCGCTCCAGTAATAATCTTGATTGTCTTGCACCCACTCAAAGTAAGAGACGATTACTCCGCCAGAGTTTGCCAAAATATCTGGAATTACTAATACTTCTTTTTCACTTAATATTTGGTCAGCTTCTGGGCTTGTTGGTGAATTTGCACCTTCCACAACAATTTTGGCTTTTACCCCGGCCGCTGTTTTTGAATTAAGTGCCTCTGCCAGAGCTGCCGGAACTAATACATCTACCTCTAAATGTAATAATTCTTCGTTAGTTATAAACTCACCATGCGGGTAATCTTTTATTGAACCATTTTCTAGCGCAAATTCATGTAGGTCTTGTAAGGATTTAAAATTTTTAATTCCTCCAGATACGTCAGAAATTGCTAGTACCTTCATTCCCATATTTTCTAAAGCGACTGCCGCCCAATAACCAACTTTTCCAAATCCTTGAATTGCAATTGTTGCACCTTCTTGTTTTATTCCTTTTTCTTTTAACGCTTCTCTAACTGCAATGGCAACTCCGTCACCCGTTGCGGATGTTCGACCTTGAGATCCACCTAAAACAATTGGTTTTCCGGTAACTACACCAGGGACAGAAAAGCCCGCGTTAACCGAGTAGGTGTCCATTATCCATGCCATATTGCGTTCATCTGTTCCGACATCAGGCGCAGGAATATCTCTTTCTGGTCCAATAATTGGCAAAATTTCTGAAGTGTATCTACGAGTTAATCTCTCATTTTCACGCAGAGATAATTTCATCGGATCAACTGCAACTCCACCTTTAGCCCCACCATATGGCAAATGAACCAGCGCGCACTTCCATGTCATCAGCATTGCTAACGCAATTGTCTCGTCTAAGTCAATATCTGGATGAAAGCGAATACCGCCTTTAGATGGACCACGGGTTGTCGAATATTGCACTCGATAACCTTTATACATTTCAACTTTGTCATTATCTCTTCGAAGTGGTACGGCTACTTCCATAACTCTTCTTGGAGTGGAGAGGGTATTCCATTCTGATTCTGATAAATCTAAATTCACAACAGCAGTTTTTAACTGCGTTAAGGCAGTAGTTAAAGGTGACTCCGTTGTCATATACAAAATCTTAATGGGCAACTATGGCTTACACCGCTAAAAATAAAAAAGACCCCTAACTTTTAGGGGTCTTTTTTAATGCTAATTTATTAAAAGCGTCCTAAATTCATGACCTTGTTCCAGGCTGCTACAAAATCATGAACAAATTTCTCTTTCGCATCATCTGATGCATAAACTTCAGCCAAAGCACGCAATTGAGAATTCGATCCAAATGCCAAATCCACACGTGAAGCAGTCCACTTCACTGCGCCGGATTTTCGGTCTTTACCTTCAAATAACGTTTCTTCAGCATCTTTTGCACTCCACTTGATATCAAGGTCAAGTACGTTCACAAAGAAGTCATTGGTCAAAGATCCAACTTTGTCAGTTAAAACTCCAACTTTACTTTCTTTGTAATTAGCCCCCATAGCACGCATTCCGCCAACCAAGACTGTCATCTCCGGGGCGCTTAGTGTTAGCAATTGAGCGTTATCAATTAAATGCACTTCAGCTGGGCGGTCAGCAAGCACTGAGGTGTAATTTCTAAAACCATCTGCAACTGGCTCCAAGACTGCAAAAGAATTCACATCTGTTTGCTCTTGTGAAGCATCGGTACGACCAGGCTTAAAGGGAACAGTTGCTGATACCCCCGCTTTTTGCGCTGCTTCTTCTACTGCAAGGTTTCCAGCAAGAACAATTAAGTCAGCAAGTGAAATTTTCTTGTTTCCGCTTTGTGAGGAATTGAATGCTGTTTGAATTTTTTCAAGCGCGTTTATGGTGTTAGTCAATTCGGCTGGGTTGTTAACTTCCCAATCTTTTTGAGGTGCTAAACGAATGCGAGCACCATTAGCTCCCCCACGCTTATCGCTACCCCTGAAAGTTGAAGCAGAGCCCCAAGCTGTCAGAGCAAGTTGCGCCATACTCAAACCAGAATCTTTGATGCTTTGCTTGAGTTGTTTGACATCGGCATCGTTAACTAATTCGTGATCTACCGCTGGTACTGGATCTTGCCAAATTTGCGGCTCAGCCGGACGCAATTTGCCAAGTCCTCGTTCATATGGACCTAAATCACGATGAGTTAGTTTGAACCAAGCTCGTGCAAATGCATCGGCGAATTCATCTAGGTTTTCAGCAAATCTTCTTGAGATTTTGTCATAAACCGGATCTTTAATTAAAGCGATATCAGTTGTGAACATGATTGGTGCATGTTTTTTGCCAGCAATATGAGCATCAGGCACTAATTCCTTTGCAGCTCCATCTTTTGGTATCCACTGAGTCGCTCCAGCTGGGCTTTTAGTTTGTTCCCATTCAAATTTAAAAAGCAATTTGAAATATTCGTTATCCCAAACTGTTGGATTGGATGTCCAAGCGCCTTCTAAACCACTAGTAATTGTGTCTGGTCCGGCTCCAGTGTTGTAGGAATTGATCCAACCTTGGCCATGATGTTGCAAAGGCGCACTTTCGGTATCTGGCCCTAAATATTTGTTTGGATCTGCAGCACCATGCGCCTTTCCAAAAGTATGTCCGCCAGCAATCAAAGCCACTGTCTCTTCGTCATTCATTGCCATGCGACCAAAAGTTTCTCTAATATCGCGAGCTGCTGCTAATGGATCTGGAGTTCCATTGGGACCTTCAGGGTTAACATAAATTAATCCCATTTGCACTGCGGCTAATGGATTTTCTAATTCACGATCACCGCTGTAGCGTTGATCATCTAGCCACTCTTTTTCAGAACCCCAATAAACATCTTCTTCCGGTTCCCAAACATCTTCACGCCCACCGGCATAACCAAATGTCTTAAAGCCCATCGACTCTAAAGCGCAGTTTCCAGTAAGTACCAACAAATCTGCCCAAGAAATTTTCTTTCCATATTTTTTCTTGATCGGCCAAAGTAACATTCGAGCTTTATCTAAATTAACGTTATCTGGCCAACTATTTAGTGGGGCAAATCTTAAAGTTCCAGAGCCTGCGCCACCTCGACCATCACCAATTCTGTAAGTGCCTGCGCTATGCCATGCCATGCGAATAAAAAATGGTCCATAGTGTCCATAATCAGCTGGCCACCAATCTTGCGAATCAGTCATCAAATCAATAATGTCTTTCTTAACCGCGTCAATATCTAAAGTCTTAAATTCCTCTGCATAGTCGAAATCTTCACCGTATGGGTTACCAGCTGGTGGGTTTTGATGCAAAATTTTTAAATTAAGTTGATTAGGCCACCAATCTTTAACAGTATTGGCTGGCTTGGTGTGCGCTACGGGACACTTAGCGACTTCGGTCATGAATGCTCCTATTTTTAAATTTCACATTTTTATTTGAGGGCTACATCTTAATTTACAAATAAAAAACCACTGAAAACGTGGTCAAAGTTGCTAGCCACAGTTAGGCAATTTAGGGAAATTCTAGGATTCGTATATGAAGTCTCAGAATGTGGTCAAGGATCTAAAACAGCAAGCGAACTCAGAGAAAGCCATATTTCTAAGCCGATTCTTTAAAACTGGCCCAGGTGAGTACGGTTATGGTGATAAATTTTTAGGAATAGTTGTACCAGAAACTAGAAAAATCGCTAAAAGATATCAAGCGTTAGAGTTGAAAGAGATTAGTAAATTACTTGAATCAAATTACCACGAGGTTAGACTATGCGGTTTGATTATTTTAACTAATCAATTTAAAAAATCAAAAAATATCAAACAGCAAAAAATAATTTATAATTTTTACTTGAGTCAAGCTCGAAAAGGACGAATTAATAACTGGGATTTAGTAGATGTTACTGCGCCGACTTTAGGCTCTTATTTATTTAATGATCCAAACTATTTAGAAATTCTAATAAAATTAGCAAAGAATAGATCGCTTTGGTTAAGGAGAATATCTATACTTTTCACTTTTGCCTTTATTAAAAAGGGCGAAACTCAACCTACCTTAATTGTCGCAAAAGATTTGCTAGCAGATAGAGAAGACCTAATGCACAAAGCCACTGGTTGGGCGCTTCGTGAGGTCGGCAAGCATAAAAAGAGCCAGTTAATCGGATTTCTAAAACAAAATGTCTGCAATATGAACAGAACGACTCTTCGCTATGCAATAGAAAAATTCCCAGAAAAAGAAAGAAGGTATTGGCTGAATAAATGACACACGTCAACTAGACTTTGAACTGTGTCAATTGAATCTTCTGATCGAAGTAAGTTTTTCCCTACAATAGAAAAAAAATACGGTTTACCAATTACATATTGGTTTGACCAATTAAAGAAAATTTCAGATAAAAAGTACCCTGAGCAGATGGCCTTCTTGATCGAAGGTCATGGAATGAGCAGAAATCATGCAAATGCTCTCGTGATGTATTCGCGTGGTTCTAAATCTGCCCAAAGGTTCAATACATTGAGTGAATACCTAAAGACAATTGATAAGTCTCAAGCCAAAACAGTCAAAGCCATTTTTTCTGCAGTTAAGGATAAGTACCCAAAGGCGGAAATAGTTATTGCCTGGAATCATCCCCTGGTTCGTTACAAAGAGAAATATATTTTTGGTGTTTCAGCCTCGAAAAATCATTTACTACTTGGACCTTGGAATCCAAAAACACTTGATCAATTCAAGAGGGAACTTAGCAAATTTAAAACGAACAAGAAGACTATTCAGTTACCGAATGATTGGATTGTCGAAAAAAAACTAATTCTAGATATATTTAAATTTAATGCTTAGAGGTAAATTCAAATCTTCCTAAATACTGCAAGATATGCCGGGTGTATTGGATAAATTTTAGTTAACCAAGCTGGAAAGTGTGGAAGATAAGACTCCCGCACTACTTTCATTTGGTTTGAAATAAAAATTTTTCTGACTGTCTTGCCCTTAGGGCGGTAGATATGAGTTGGGTCTGAATCATAAAGATATTTGTACTCAAATTTATTTAAGCGATTACTGACAGTTGGCATATGCACAATGGCGATTCCATTTGGCTTTAAGGCATTTGAGATATTTTTTATTGCTCTTTCTGGACTAGTGAGGTGCTCAATTACGTTAATTGCTAAAACTAAGTCAAATTTTTTATCAAAATTAATACTCTCTTGAATATCACCGTATTTATAGTCTCTATTTGGGTTTCGTTTTTTAGCTAATTCAAGTGCGTGGAGGGATATATCAGAACCGCTTACACTCCTGGCGTTTTCAAAATAATCAAGAAGCCATCCGTAGCCACAACCAATATCAATAACATCCGAGTTAGCTATGTCCTGAGGACCATACTTTTTGTACATTCTGACCGATAATTGGTCTCTAAATTTATCTATTTTTGTTTGGTTAGGATTTCCTAATTCATCTTTAGCTCGATAGACATTAGAAAAATATTCATGTGAATAGTGGCTTTCAGTCAACTTGCCTCTTTGATTAATCTTTTAAAAATATTTGCAACAATGTCTACGATATTACGCTCGCGTACACCGTTCTGCCTTACCTTATTAAAACAGCGAGCAAAGGTTTTAGCCTTTGCTCGCTGCCGTAGCTCTTGAGTCGATCTATAAGCCGGATTCTGTCGTAGTGCAATCATCCATCTGCGATTGTTGTTGCCAACAACCTCTTGCGGTCTACCAGCAAACTTGAACGAGCAGTTCTCAGACGTTTGCTCAGAAGAAATCTCTTTCTTCCTCTTGACCTTGCTTCTGGTGGGGTTTACCTAGCCAAACTGGTCACCCAATCTGCTGGTGGTCTCTTACACCACCGTTTCACCCTTACCGATTTCTCGGCGGTTTACTTTCTGTTGCACTTTCCCTCGGGTTACCCCGGGTGGACGTTATCCACCACCATGCTCTTCGAAGCCCGGACTTTCCTCAGCTTTCGCCGCGATTGCCCGACCAACTCAAGAGAAATATTGTACCTGACGACTGCAAAGCGTTGTATCAATAACTTTTATTAACTAATGAGCTTATTTATAACTGAACGGGATTCAATCGCGAGCTGTTAGTTGAAATGTGTCCTAACCCAGGTCGATTTTGACTATATATATAGTTACTAAATGGCCTGCATTTTGACTGAAGTTACAGAGAATCCAATTAGTTCACCTCAAATTAAGAATTCCGTAGCGGCGGCTGAATTTGGTGCATTTGTTGAATTTAGCGGCACAGTTCGCAATTTTGATTCCGAAAGATCAGTCGTCAGACTTGAATACGAGGCTCACCCAACTGCAAGTTCAGTGCTTTTAGAAATTGCAAGTGAGATTGAGAAGAAATACCCTAAAGTAAATTTTGCTATCAGCCATAGAGTTGGTGCGCTAGATGTTGGGGATCTAGCTTTTTATGTTGTAGCAGCATCTGCTCATCGAGACGAGGCTTTTGAAGTATCTCGGGTTTTAGTCGAAGAGGTTAAGGCAAAAATTCCTGTTTGGAAAAATCAGATATTTCTAGATGGCTCAAATGAATGGGTAAATTCCGCATGAGCCTAGTTGATGGATTTGGCAGAGTTCACAAAGATTTAAGGGTCTCACTTACAGATAAATGTAATCTACGATGCACATACTGTATGCCAGAAGAGGGCGTTGATTGGATTAGCAAAGCTAAGCACTTAAACCTAGACGAACTCGAGAGAGTTATCGCAATTCTTTGCGAAGAAGGAATTGAAGAAATAAGACTAACTGGCGGTGAGCCATTACTTCATCCGGAAGTAGTTGAGATTGTCCAGATGATTAATAAGCTGCCTACTAATCCAGAAATATCCATGACGACAAATGCTACTAGGTTGAATGTGTTAGCAGATAAATTAAAGGCGGCTGGATTAAAGCGAATAAATATTAGTCTTGACACGCTAAATCCACTTACTTTTAGAGAATTAGCTAGACGAGATGGTTTTGAAGAAACCATGATTGGAATTAAAGCGGCTCAAAAGGCAGGGTTCGAACTCATAAAAATCAACGCAGTATTAATGCGAGGATTAAATAATCATGAAGCAGTTGCACTCTTAGATTGGTCGATTGAAAATAATTTTGAGCTGAGGTTCATTGAGCAGATGCCGTTAGATGCACAACACGCTTGGGATAAAAATTTAATGGTGACTCAAGAAGAAATTTTTAGTGCCTTAAGCGCTAAGTATGAACTTTCCCCAATTAGTG
>Ga0075474_10000608_pt1 | contig 13981 bp, 20 predicted proteins | sample DEB08_DNA_2_FD_71485 | JGI IMG/M metagenome (GOLD analysis project Ga0075474, IMG submission 71485) | Aqueous microbial communities from the Delaware River and Bay under freshwater to marine salinity gradient to study organic matter... | ecosystem: Environmental > Aquatic > Marine > Coastal ...
ACTAGTAGCATAAATATACTTAGGAAGACTAGGATAGTTAGCCATTATCTACCACCATCCGGCTGTATACCTACACGCACAGAACCCCAACGCCATGTACCATCATTAGTACCAGACACACGAACTGATGCTTGTCTTCCTCTTGCCCTAAAATCAATTTTCTTTGTAGTACTATTAATAGTAAATGGTCCTTTAATTATATCTGGACTTGCAGGGTACTCATTTGTTTTAACATATATTTCAATATCATTACCTGTACCCAAAGTATAATCAGGAATAATTTTATCCATAAACATAATTTGAGTACCATCTTCAATATCAATTTTTGCAGATTCAATATATGAAGACAAGGGTAGTCCATCTCCTGTATACAAATCAGCAGGTTCGTTATCCCAAAGATACTGACCAGCAGTAGCAGACACTGCACCTGTTGTTAAAGTATTATCATATATATTTCTATCAGCAAAGGTAGTGTAGAAGGTATCACCATACACCCACGTTTGTTCTGCAACATTAAATATAACATATGCGTTAGGCTCAGTGCTATTTCCTCTAGGGTATAACCAAATAATTTCTTTAAATTCTGAATTAACCCCAGCAAATACTTTATCTTTATTAGTCATATTAAAGTCATCAAAGATATGTCTACGTATTGTACAAGGCAAATTATTTACACGACCATCAAAAGCATAGAAGTTATTGTCACCCATCCAGAATGAAATACCATCATAGTCTATTGCTGCATGAGGTGCAATCAAACCACAGTTTGTACCAACTTGTTGAAAGTTAAAGATAAAAGGTGGACCAACAAACTGCTGTGTATACATTGCATTATCAGACCAAATGTGAATAGAGTTACGAGAACGTACAGCCCCTACAATTTCTGTACCATCCGCAAGAATAACTTCACCTGATGTAGTTTGAATAGAAGGTGTCCAGTTTGTAAAGTTTTCTTGGTCTGACCAACGTACAAGCATTGCATTAAAGTTACCACTTGCGTATTCATTAGTCGCATAACAAATAACGTGTCTATCATTAGGAGACACAACAAAGTAATTAGATTGTGAAGGCGCATCCGTAACAGTAACAACAGGTGCATTGGTAGCACTTGTTAAAATTTTCATACGCTCTGGTGTAATAGATACATCTGTATCAAAGTAAAATAAATTACCACCTCTACGTAAACCTAGTATATCTTCACCCCAGTTATCAAACTGCCACTGTGCGCCACGGAAAGTAAACCCAGATGTTGCAGAAGGGTTATTCCAAGCACGACCACCAGTTACTGAAGCACCTGCATTATAATTACCAGCACCCCAACCAAGACCTTGAATACTATTGGATAATTGTTTAGGCAATAAAAAAGCTACAGATACTGCAGTTCCACCTGCGGTAGCAGAAGTATCTGTAGCAGTAATAACAGATTGAATTGTAAAATCATTTAATGTTGCTGCAGTTACAATTGTAAAAATAGGACCACCTGCGGCAGATGTAGTCAAATCAATATTACCACCTACTGTAGCAGCAGCCTCAATAATAATACGGTCACCTGCTTGTGCGCCGTGGTTTGTAATATTTACAGAAACAAGTGCAGAACCTGCATTAGTAGAAAAAATATCTGATGCGGATACAACAGATACAATAGGTGTTACATCATATAGTGTTTGGTCTTTTTCTACATATACCTGTTCATTAGTACCTAAGATAATATGCTTACGTGTATCATTATCTGCCCACGCAAGTATATCTCTAGCAATACCTACCAAACTTTCTGTATTATGTTTTTCGTAACCACGTAAGTTTTCTGGTTTTCCTTCACGAAAACGCACACGATTACCATCATACCATTTACCTTCTTCGGCATATTGGGTAGATTCCCTGTGAAAACCGGGAAGAAAATTTAATGATGTAAACTTTGTTGCCATAAAATTTTCTATGTCTTAATAATATAGTTGAGAATAGATGTTGGCTGTACGTTGTTGTGCGCTCCATCACCGCCAGTGGAACCTGTATTAACTGAAGGGTATGCCCCTGATGATGTCGAAAATTCGTTAGCAGTGCCACTGGCAGGACGTGGACCATACCACCCACTAAAGTGATTATGCGATGGCATTTGAGCAACTGTAAGTGTATGCGTCTCACCACCGCCAGTAGCACCCAGCGTGTCGCCATCAAGTCCACCGCTTTGGTTAGTAAGGCGGTTCGCACTTGTTCCACCCATATCATCTTTACCAGCAACTACACGCCCCCGAAGGTCTGGTAAATTAAAAGTAGTTGAGCCATCTCCAACACCATACGTAGTTCCTATAGCACTAAATAAGTTAGCATAGGTAGTTCTATTAACTTGCTGTCCATAACAAAATAAATATCCACTAGGTGCGCTTGTTCCAGCATAGGGGAATACAAGACCTGATGGAAGAGGAATTGTTCCAGTGGCATTAGATATATCTCCATAAATATTAGTGGCAGACACAACAGATACTATGATATTCGTAGCATTTAAAGTATTAGCTGTAAATGCAGATACAGAAGTAGCAGATTCTAGTTTATAAATATCTGTACCATCACAAGCAACAAAGATATTTGAACCATTGTTGACACGAACACCTGTACCACCTGCTGTTTTCATTTCAACTGCAAAGTTTGTTGCTGAAATCTGAGTTGTGTTGTCACGAATAAAATATGTTTTTTCTTCAGATGGAATAGTAATAGTAACAATAGCAGAAAGTTCACCAGCAATTTCAAGAGATGCTTGTCTAGCCTCGTCTGTTGCACCATTATTTGATGTAAGTGAAACAGGTACACTTGACACAGACACAATTGCATATCCTGCCACTGCCTCATCAATAAGGTCAATGACATTCTGATTCATAATCAAACCCCAAGAGTTTGGATTTTCTCCATCTGCTTGTTTTTCTAGTCTAATTCTGGAAGTATAAGTTGATGCCATTTATTTAATCCCTCTGTAAAACTTTATCTAATTTATCTTCTACACGGTGAAGTGCTTCCATAACACGGCGCATATCATCTCGCATTTCCATACGAGTAGCATAATCTTCTCTTGTTTTATTTAACAAAATTTCAATTCGTTTTTGTTCACGTGATGTTCCATTAGCCCACCAAGCAAATCCAGCAACAATTGACGCGATAAGCATATCAATTAAACTAGACATTTCCATTTGTTTGCTCCCAGATTTCAATTAGTTGCTGCATTTCTACAGGGTTTTTTGATTTTTTTTTAAAACATTTACTGCTAACTTATTATTATAGTCTATTTTGTCTCCAGATAAAACCCAAGCATCACGCCAAAGTCTTGTTTTTGGTAATTTATCTGTCTATCCCACAAATGTACGCCTTGAAAGTCAGGTGTTTTAACTTGGTACTGCAATGACTTTTGTTCCGCTAACATATACGTTCCCCGGACCATCAAATGTAATGTTTATAGGCTGTTCATCTGCGTAAGTAATAGGAATATTACGAAGGGCAGTTCTATATGTTTCCCATTCAGTACGCTTTTCAGGTGTAATTGGAAAGTCTGCAACAAGATATTTATCTGTTTCTTGTAAAAGAATTGTTCTTGTTCTACGAACCCTATCCCAAGAGTTATCCCAATCAAATTCTTTCTGACGTTCTGCTTCAATAATGGCATTATTAATTTCATTAAATTTATTTATTACTGCAGTCTTTTCTTCTTCAGTTGCATCACGAGATGTTCCATCAGACATCTCTACCCATGAAGAATTATTAACATCTACCTGAATAGCGTGTATGTTTGTAAATTGATTCCAGAAAGAATCGTCTTCACATTTAACGCCTACATTATTACTGGCTAACATTTTATCTGGTACAATTGCTGAGTATGACATTTATTTTCCTTTAGTGTTTTATCATAAATTTCATAGCGACATATGGTTGTTCAACACTCATTGAACTACCGCTAAATGAACCGCCGTGATTATGTGCGCCACCGCTACCTGTATTGTTTGCAACATATCTTGCAGTTTCAGAAGAGGCATCTCTGGCATCATCCCCAGTACCATACTTGTTACCATCACCACCAACAGGACACTGAACTAATCCAAGATTACCTGCAAAAGCATTTGCAGTAATACTGTGTCCGTGAGCAGGTATTTCGCTAGTAGATAGTGTGTGGTTGTTTACAGTTATTGTACCAGTTGGGGTTTGTGTTGCACTACCACCAGTAGAAGCAATAGCTTTTGTACCACTAGAACCTACTGGAACTTTGTCTTGTAAATCAGGAACATTAAATGTAGTAGACCCATCTCCTACACCATAGTCAGTACCTATAACTCCAAATAAATCTGAATAAGTTGTACGAGAAACAGCAGAACCATCACAGGCTAAATAGCCAGTTGGAAGCGTACCATTACCAAAAGGAAAAATAGTTCCTACTGATACAAAACTACCTGCACCTACGCTGTTTGCTATGTCTCTTGCCCTACTCATTACACATTCTCCAGTGCCGCAATGCGGGTCTCTAGCTGTTCAATCTTTTCAACCGCCTCAATCAGTGCCTTGGTAAGCAATGGGGTTAGCTTACTCTGGTCAACGCCTTGGTACACAGGGTTGCCCTCATCATCTACCTCATTATGTGTGCCGGTGACACTTTCAGGGATGACTGTTGCAAGTTCGTGTGCAAGGAAACCATCGACAGGAACAGCGTCATCACCATCAACAATCCACTCAAACCTTGCAGGACGTAACTGCTTTAGGCGTGTGATGGCATCCCAATCGTAAGTGACTGCGGTCTTTAGGCGGTAATCGGATGTTGTGTTGTAGGATGTTGAAGAACCTGAAGAACCAGTAATTGAACCTATAAGTGTACCGCTAGTGTTGTGCCAAGAAACAATATAGTCATTACTGCCGCCTTGAATTGACATTGCTTCAGCAGCACCGCCATTGATTGCTAAATAACCATTTGATAATGCCGTAGTTCTGTTGATAAGCAATTTTCCGACCCCATCCACACGCATACGCTCTGCCAAACCAGCGTAATTTGCACCAGTGCTGAATGTAATTACTTGACCGCCACCGCCGCCAGATGCGGCAGCTATGTCCATCGTGCCAATATTTCTGACCCAACCGTCGTTGCTGCCTGTCTTTAGCAGGTGAATGGCAAAGTTGCTGCTATCTTCCAGAGACATTTTATAACTGGGCGAAGTCGTCCCAATGCCAACCCGATTGTTCGTGCTGTCAACGTAAAGGGTGTTAGTGTCTACGGTGAGGTCGCCATTCATAGCCACATTTCCACCAAAGGTTCCACCAGAAGCTTTACTTACTGTGTCAGATAAAAGAAACGAACTAAAGTAAACAATCTCAACAACCTGTCCTGCAGTCAATGCTGTCAAGCCACCAACAGTATTAGCAGTTGTTGTATTATAGTCTGTGCCTTGAACAAGTGACACACCATTTACACGAACATCAATCTCTGCATTAGCTGGGAAAGTAATTGTTGCACCACTATCATCTGCACCACTAATAGATGTTTCACCACCAGAAGCAGTTTTATAATAACGATACCTGATTGCTTCTGAGTTTATCTTAGCTACAGAGTAAATATCATATACAACAATTTCTACAATATCACTTGCATTTAAAGCAGTTAATCCATTAATAGTATTTGTAGTACCAGTACCATAGTCAGTACCAGCCACAAGCAAAATACCATTCAGGTATACGTCTACATATTCACCATCAGTAAATGTAAGAGTTCTACCATTATCATCTGCACCACTGATAGATGTTTCTCCACCTGTTGCAGTGTAATAGTAACGAGTTCTAACTCCTGAACCCTGTGGTGATTTTCCTATATATGCCATATGTTATCCTATTAAATATCCTGAAAATTTTAACCAACTATTTCCATCACTATATACAGTTAAATTTTGTGGAGAAAAAACTTCAACAGTATTACTAGCACTCAAAGATATTAACCCGGTACTTGCAGTTTTAGAAGCAAGTGTGTCAGTATTATTAACAGAAGGCGGTCTTACTGAAATTAATTGTTGGTTTGTTACACCATTAACTTTTGCAAAATAATCATGTCCACCAAGGGAAGCCCCACCCACACATTCAAAACTAAATTGATAAACACCAGCAACAGGCGCAGTAAATTGACCTGTAGTATTATTATAATGATTTCCAACATTTAATGAAACTTGGTCAAAAACAATTGTTGAATTGTTTACTGCTTGGCTTGATGTTCTACTTGCGTTAAAAGCTGGTCTTAATGAAGTTAAAACATATCCACTACTATTTACAGTCAAACCATTAGGCACATCTGCCAAGTCTCTTGCTTCAGTCATTATGGTAACTCCATCAAAATAGCACTCCAAGTAGTGCCGGGATGAACAGGTGTAATATCTACAGGAGATTCAGCACGGCTATACCAAGTATATCTTACCTCACCTACAGTAGTAGGAGCATCAACCCACGTAATCGTATTATTAAACCAACCGGGTTGTGCGCCGCCGCTAAAAGACAAGCCGTAAGTATTGCCATTAGATAAATCAGTTGTGCTGTTCCTATAAATAGTATTTTCAATTTGTCCACTTGCATCATGTTGCATACCAATACGAAATATAATCATAATTTTACTGGATGCAGAACTTGGTGTAATATTTAAAGTTGGCATCGTACTGTCAGTAACATATGATGTAGATGCTGTAGTAAAAGAACCTGTTGCTGTAACTTGCGTAGATGTTACTTGAATAACACCAATACCAGTTGTTGCTGTAATATTTCCATTAAATGTACCATCGTTTGCAGTAAGGTCAATAGTATCTTCTATACTACCTGTTTTAATTTTACTAAGTGCCATTAATCTGCATCCTCAATAGTTAGTGTACCCGCTTGAACTTGTTTTAAAATTTCTGCATAATCTGAATTAGCACGGTCAAGCGGAACTGATGTTAAAACACCATTAATTATTGCATTTATTGATGCATTATCTCCATTTACATCAACTGTATATTTTGCATTTGTTATAGTTTTTGTCATCTTATAACTCCGCACTAATAGTTATTCTTGCAGTTGTGTTATTTGCTGATTCTAATCTATAAGGTCTGTGTTGCGTCAGTCCAGTAGCAGTTGGTGCAACTGATAATACATCTCTACTGCTTTGTTGTGTAATTACACTTATTCCACTTATTATAGTTCCAGCAGCACCATCACTAAGCTGACTATTACCTGACGCTGATAAGCTTGGCGTAGCTCTCATTTGTGGATTTAGTAATACAGGTATATTTACAGTAGTTCCGTTAGCAGCAAAGCCAGTACCGCCCATTTGTGAATAGTTATTATCACCATAATAAACTCTACAATATCGTTGACACTTTATAAGCGTGGTACCAATATCTTCGTGAATAAAGTCAGTCGCAGTCTCGCCTACTTCAACTTTTAATCCTGTAATCTTGAACGTGGCGTTAAGCGTATCAAAGAAATTAACAGTAACGTCTGGCGACTGGGTTGTTCCAGTGTGCGCTGTCCAAGTTTTAAATGATGACCCTGATGTATAATCAGAGCCAAGTTCAAGCATTGGGTAAACAGCAAGGCCTTCACCGTTATCATTATCAAAGCTTATATTAGAGTTGCCCGGTATTGTGCCTGTAATCTTTGTCCAAGTGTTAGCCGCCAATGTATAGCTGTCAGCGTAATTGTAAGCAGTGCCATCATTCGTGCGAACAGACCACAAATACGTCCCAGCAACAGACGCCTTCGCCCAGAATGAAATGCTCAAATAACTGCTAGATGATGTGTAATCCCAACCACTATTTCTTACGTCTTGCGCTTCAATCTTTTGATATAACGCAACATATGCCGCAGTTGAAGAAGATGCCGTAGTACATTCTATCTTGAAGCTGTTACTAAAGCCTTGATTTGATGGCACGTCTGTGTCTTGTGATTGGGTAATTGCCACAGTGCCAAATGTAACTCCAAATCTATCTACTGACTGATAGTCGCCGCCCGTGCCGCTCGTGCCACGCTGTGCAATAGAACAAGCCCCATTGATTATAAGCGAAGGGTTTGGAATTCCAATAAAAGAATTAGCAGTAACTGTACCAGTAAATATACCATTATTTGCATTGAGGTCTTGATTTGCAGGATGTGTTGCGCTTTGTTGTGCTTTACCTTGGAATACAACATAGAAGTCATCTGAGATAGAAATAGTACCAGTAGTAATAAGTTCTGTACCGTTAGCAGTATATGCTACCCCCGGTTCTTGACGAACATTATTTACAAATACTTCAATTTCTTGTGCATTACCTACAGGATAGTCAAGAGTAAAGGACGTACCATTACTACCAGTCAAGTCTTGATAGGATACAGAAGAAAAAGAAGTTGCAGGTTGATTACCCATATAAGGCATTATGCAATCTCCAAGAAACTCAATACTACATCTGCGCTTGTTGTTGTGTCACTTGTAATATTCATACTATCTGAAACTTCAAAGACTACCTTTTGGTCACCCCCAAGAACAACAAGAGAACTCCCAACTGGAATAGGTGCGTCCTTTACCAAATAGATTTGTGTGTCGCTATTACTTGCATCTTTCATCTGAACATCTACAAGAATTTGAGATGCTGCAGTATTAGCAATAGTCATTCCAATCATTGTTGTAGACGTAGCTACAGGACATTCGTACACAGATACCTGTACGGTTCCTACGTTTTGTGCTGTTACAGATTTAAATGCGTTAGCCATATTATCTTCCTATATTTCAATTATGTAATTATACATTAAATATTAGCCTAAAGCAATAGCAATTGCAATAGCAAATCCTTCTGATGCTCCTGCAGTAATACCAGTCAAATTAGAACCATCACCATAATAAGCATTAGCAGAAACATCTCCAGACATTGTAAGAGCCGTACCAGATACATGACCTGTTAGTGTACCACCTGCAAGGGGTAAATGATTTGCAATACTTGTAGCCATTGTTGCAGATAGTGCAGTTAGATTAGTATTAGTATTATCAATAGATGTTGCCATTGTTGCAGACAAGGCAGCAATAGTAGCTGAAGAAGGAACACCAGATACAGATATTACACGACCACTGCTAATATTAATACCATTACCTGCAGTATATACAAGTGCAGAACTAAACTGAACAAATGTAATTGGTGTGGTACCAATGGTAATTGTACCTATGTTACTACATACATAAGCCTCACCTGCACCGTCATCGCCTTCTTGAACATAGAAGTATGAACCACCATCAATACCAGTATTATCATTTGGCTGATAACTATCTGCATCTGTAGCACGAGTAAGTACCCAGTTAGTTGATGCAGAGCCTGTATCAGTTACAGTATATACACCATTTTCATAACCATTAGTTTGGTTGTAAATAAGAACACGGTCACTTGTATTTAGTGTTACACCATCAATAACAAGTGCTGCCTGAGTACCTGCATTAGTAAGTGTAGCACCCACACCTGCAGTGCCATTGTTATAGGTAGCATTCAAGTTACCTGCACTATCAGGACTTTCTACACGAACAGGGTCATGGAAGTGAATAGCTGCAGCAGTCAGATTATCTACATATTGTTTAGTTGCAGCTTCAAGATTAGCACTAGGCGCACCTGCAAGTGTAAGTGTTCCTGTCATTGTACCACCAGCCAAAGGAAGATGGTTGCCAATAGATGTAGCTAGAGTAGAAGAAAGATTAGCAATAACAGAATTTACAGATGTAATTGCATTAATATTTGTAGTGACATTGGCATTAGTATTTGCTATACTAGTTGCCATTGTTGCTGATAGTGCTGTAAGATTTGTGTTTGTGTTGTCTATGCTTGTAGCCATAGTAGCAGACAATGCAGTAATAACACTATTGACTGATGTAATAGCATTCGCATTTGCTGTAATGTTTGTATTACTGTTGTCAATAGATGTAGCCATCGTAGCTGACAAAGCTGTAAGAGCATTGTTAGTATTATTAATACTTGCTGCAAAAACTGCAGACACCCCAGTAATGTAAGTATTAATAGATGTAATAGCAGTAGTAATACTTGTAATAGTTGGGCCAACAAAACTAGTAGCACTAACCGTACCACTTACCTGAACACCGTATGGGAAATCTGCATCTTGACCATCAGCCAAGGTAAGCATAGAAAATGAACCATTATTAGTAAGTCTAATTTCATTACTTTGAATAAATAGATTACCAGTTCCTACATCACGAATATTTGAATGTACACCATTATGAATAATTTCTAAATCACCAGAATCACCAAATGAAAGAGTTTTATTATCTTTAAAGTTTACATTGGAATCATATGTTGTACTTGCAGTAAATGTTGCAACACCAGCAAAACTTGAAGATGTTTGTACGGTAAGATTAGAAAGAGTAAGCGCATTTGCAGACACATTTGTAAATGAAAGATTGGCAGCATATAAATCACCAATACTTGCACTAACTGCATGAAGACTACCAGTACTTACAACAGGCGAATAAATATTAGATGTTGCACTAACAGTATTGAAGATAACATCTGTTGCACTAATTTCTTTTAAATTAGAAGTTCCTGATACAATAAGTGTACCACCAATAGAAACATTGTTTTCAATGTCAAGTTTAGAACCATCAAATGTACCACCAATAAAAGCATTAGCAGAAATAGTTGAAGCAACAGTTACATCAGTAATGATACCATACCCATCTACAGTAAATGTAGACATAGGCCCATAAGCCCCTGCAGAGACTGCAGAACTAACTAAAGCAATTGTTGGGTTACCTTCTGTACCATCAGCGTTAGTGACGCTTAGAGGGCCTGTAGCAGCGATTGAACGCCCATAAACATTACCACCACTAACAGCTACAATGCCATTAGTGCCAGTAAGGTCAGCAATATTATTTAGTGCGGATACAGTTGCGGTAAGCTGGTTACCACCTATATAGAAGTCACCATCAATATTAACACCACTTTGAGAAATCTGTAAAGCAGAAGAAGTACCTTCACCATCTTCAATATTTCTAAGAGTACCATCTACACCTGAATTGCTATTACTAACTTGTAGCAAATCTTTGTAGGTACTAGCAATAGTTTTATTAGTTAATGATGCCATTATATATTATTCCAATAAAGAGTAGTAATATTATTATAGTTTACTATGGCAGTGTTCCAAACAATATTTCTACCGCCACCACCACCACCAGAAGAATTAAATGATGTATCTTCTGGTCTTGCATTTATAACCCAAGGTTGTTCTTTACGAGTATCGGGTGATTTATTTTGTGGGTGACTTTTATAATCATAAGAACCTTCGTAATCTTCAGGACAAACAAGTAGACCACTAGAGTTTAAACGCATCAAAGAACGTCTAAATTCAAACCCACAGATTTGACATTCTTGGATTACATTTTTACCTCTAGCCATTTTATACTCCCGGTGGGTAAGGTGGTAACCAATCTGTTACTGTTACATTTGTAGGTGGCATAGGTGAACGTGGACGAGGGTCTTTAATAGATATATCATCTGATATCTTAGGTGTTTTATTTTGAGGATGGCTTTGTAAATCATACTTACCATCATAGTCTAATGGACATACCATCATGCCATAGCTATTCTTTTTTAACTCTTTTAACTTATATCTAAACCCACATATATCACATATGCCAAATGCATACTTACCACTTGCCATTAAATATTAACCTTTGGTTTAAAGAAAATACTTACACGTTCTCTATCTTCTTCCATAGCACGTCCTAGTCTTTCTTCATATTCTTGTTTAATCATTTGAATGCGACCACCTTCTACGCCGGGACGTTTCATAGACATTTGATACGCAAGACCTGCAGTAAGACATGGTATAAATCTACGAGAAATATCTGCATTTTGAAAAGCAGACTTATCTACATCTTCCATATAACGTACAAGTTCTAATTTAATTTGGTCTGTTGAATTAGAAGGAATAGGCCAAAGATGTACTACAGGTGCGCCACGTTCATGTCTAACAGCATACTGTGTAGTACGTCCTGTCTGACCTTTATTAGGAATTTTTAAATACTCCTGCATAGAAATACGTTCAAGTTGAATATCAGTATTGCTACGATTATGTACAGCTTCAAGCACATCAATAGTTGCAGATGCAAGAGTAAATGTAGTAACACTTGTTGTAAGCGTTACTGCAGATGTATTAGCAGTCCATAGCATAACACCACGGTTCTGCCAATCCTGAAGAAGCAAGTTAATGGAACGCCGAGCAGACTTAGGCTCGTGACCAAGAGTTTCTTCACCCCCAATCATTTCCAAAGCTTCTTGGATAATTTCATCTATATCCATAGAAAAATTAAATGTACCTGAAGTAGCCATTAGTATAACCTATTGTTTGGTGTAGAAACCTTTAATTTCTTTTTCCCATTCTTCTTTCCAGAAGTCTTGGTCAATCGTTTTGTCAATCCTGGTTTTGTAATTTGTTGCCGAATACTTCCACGATTTATAGCCATTAATAAAGCCTATTACAACCTGAACCAATTCGTCCACCCTTTTTCTTACGCTGGGCTTTAGGTTTTGATTTAGGTATAGGTATATTAACACTTTTTTCTTTAAGAACCATATATCCATCTGGAGTTGCAACATACGGAGATGGTGGGGTAGTATCTTGTGCATAACTTTTTGGTTGCTTTCCTTTGTTCATTTTAGCTATTGAACCGCCTTTCTTTTTTGATGTACGAGCATAGGGTGTTCGCTGACCACGGTTTGCTCCATCTTTAGAACTAGCAGTAACTTCTACATCTTTACGCATACCATAATTCATAGCTGCGGGAATTTTAATAATTTTAACTTTACTTGTATCATATAATCTATTATTAGACATTATTTATTTCTCCTTACCATACTTCTTATGTTTCTGAGTTTTTGGTGGAGTTTTTTTAGATTTGCCCGGTCCAGCCCATAATACTTTATCGGCCCAATAAGCAGCACTAAGCTTACCCTTACTAATGTTTTTTCCATGACGGCTCTTAAAAGATTTACGAGCCGTTGGTGAATAGTTATGTCCATATCCTTTTGCTCCAAAGTGAATAAGTTTAATTGTATCTCCATCCTTTGCGAGAACCATTCCCTTTTTTTCTGGACGATTAGATTTTTTAGGTTTGTTAAACCCTGCAAAAGTTGTTCCACGATATTCTATGCCTCCTGATGGCAGACGTTTTACGCCCGGATATTTAGAAGATTTACCTGCCATGCTATTTTACTTTCCTATATTTGCGAACCTTTTTTGCGACAGTCTTAGGCTGCTTAACGAATTGTTTTCCTGATTTTGTTCCTGCTCTTTTTGCTGCCGTAGTTTTTTTGTACTCTGCTGATGATAATGCCTTGATTGCCTTTGCTGGTAAGTACCGTTCCCCGGTAGCCTTTGGACCTTGAGTAGAGGGTTTACCACTCTTAGTTGTCCACTTCTGTTTTGTCCAAGCCTTCAAACTCCTTTGTGGTTTTTTTAAAGCCATATTTTAACATTCCTTATTATATCATTACATTAAAGCATTTGCAACAGAAACCATAATCATAATAATTAAACCAGCACCAAGTGCTAATATACTTGCTATAATAACACCCATCTTTATATTATCCATCAATTCATTATGTTTTTTCATTGCTTCTCTTCTAGCTACTAATGCTGCTTCTTTTGCTTCTTGTATACGTTTAGCACGTTCTGCAACAATCCCTGCCCATGTTCCATGACCAAAACGCATATCAACCATAGTAGCTATTTCTTGCATTTTTTCTTTAGCAAGTTTAGCATCAATCATTTCCTGTGCTACAGTTTTAATACCAAACTGGTCTGCTATTCCAGTACCTGATTTTTTAGCACGTTGTTGTTGTACTTGCTTTTCACCTTCAAAAAGATTATCTATATGACTTGCAATTTCACTAATGTCTTGTGCAGTACCTATTGCAGATTTAATTCCATCTACTGCACTTTTCAGTAACGCAATACCTGCTAAAGTTTCTGCAAT
>Ga0075474_10000619_pt1 | contig 13890 bp, 22 predicted proteins | sample DEB08_DNA_2_FD_71485 | JGI IMG/M metagenome (GOLD analysis project Ga0075474, IMG submission 71485) | Aqueous microbial communities from the Delaware River and Bay under freshwater to marine salinity gradient to study organic matter... | ecosystem: Environmental > Aquatic > Marine > Coastal ...
CCCGGAGTTCGACGACGTGCAGGTATACGCACGCGGCGGACTCGTCACGCGCCCGACTCTCGGACTTGTCGGCGAGGCCGGGCCTGAACTGATCGTCCCGCTCTCCAACGTCGGCGCGGCGCAGTCTACGCGCGGGCTATCGCAGGAGGTGCGCGGCCTGCGCGAGGACCTGCGCCGCGTCGCCTCGGCCATCGAGTCGCAACCCATCGACGTAGCTCTTCGGGTCGACGGCCGGGACCTGCACGCCGTCGTCGACCGGGCCGACCGGGTATCTCGGCGCGTTCGTTCCTCGATCTCGGGAGGTAGGTAGGTGGCAGAGAGCAACCCAACCAACTCGGCCCTCTGGCTCGAGGAGTTCGCGACCGACGGAACCACCACGATCGAGGCGAGCGCCACGAGCTCCACGGTCGCGCTCTATCCTGCGAGCAACGCGCTCGCCTCGTTTCGGTCCAAGCGCGTTCGGCTCGCAGACTCGACCGCCGACCGCTATCTGGCCTTCGACTTCGGGTCGGCGAAGACACCGACCGCGTTCGCGCTCGTCGACTCGAACCTGTCGGCGAGCCAAACTGTCACGCTCGAGGGAGCAGACGACGCGGCGATCTCTTCGGGCGTCGCGTCCTGGTCCCTCACCACCTACGCGCAGGACTCCATGCACTCCGTCCTGCGCTGGTATCCGTCGACGCCGGACTCCGGGTCTATCGGCGCGGGCAAACGCTACTGGCGCATCACGTTCCCGGCTAGCGGCACGGCCGACGCCTATTTCGAGGTCGGAGCGGTCGCGCTCGGGACCTGGACGGCCGTCCGGCTCTCAGCGCCGAACGAGCGCGTCCTCGACCCGTCAATCGAGCAGGAGACCGACGGCGGCGCGGTATACGTCGACAGCCTACCGACGACGACCGAAATCGATCTGGCGACCTCCAACCTCGCCCGCGCGGACTACTACACTCTCTCGCGGTCGCTGGCTGCCTTCGGCCGGCGCCATGGGATCCTCGACCTGCACGCCCACTCGAACGACTCGACGCTGCGACCCTACTCGGCGCGCTACGGACTCGTTCGCGCCGGGACTTCGATCCTGGGAACCCTGACCAGCGTCGCGCAGAACTCCCTCGCGCTCACGTTCCTCGAGTCGCGTGGCTGATCTCTATGGCTTCCCTCGGACGCTACGACCTATTCTACGCAGCCGACGACGGCGCGACGCGCTCGCATCGTAACGTCAGCGCGACGACCTCGGGCAACGTCACACTCGCGCACGCGCGCACGCAATTCTCGACGACGGGCTCGCAGCGGTTCGAGGTCGGCGGGCTCGCGAAGATTACGAGCGGCGGCAATACTGCCTTCTGCCGGGTCGTCGCGCCGAATGCCTCTCTGGCCTACGCGACGCTCCTCCCGCTCAATAGCTCGGCCGATTCCGGCGACCCGATCGAGGCGACGTTCGCCGCCGGATCCACGATCACGAGCGACGAGACGACGCCAGCCTATGCAGTGCGCCTGGTGATCGACCTGCGGAGCGCTAGCGAGTCGTCGATCGACTACATCGTGGCGGCGTCCGGCTCGATCTCGACCGAGGCCATCAGCGGCCCGGTCGAGATGTGGGTCCAGCACTCCGAGGACCTCGACCCGCTCTCCGGCACGGAGTACAACCGCAGCCGCGTGACGCTAAACTGGCAGAGCGGCGCGAGCGCGTTCGACGACAAATATCAATTCACGGCATTTTCGTTTCATACGCTCGCCGCCGGTCGAGTGCATACGCTCTACCTCTACTTCGCCGGCGAGTCCGCGGGCGAGACCCGCATGGATAACTCGCGCCTCGTCGCCATTCGCGCGGGCGCCGGCGTGGTGCGGGACGGAAACGGGACGAGCGCCGACGACACGGCCGGCGCGATCTACGCGGACCTGGGCGCGAATGCGGTCGAGGCCGGCGCTCACCTCGTCCTGGCGTCCTACTCGCTCGGCACGACGAACGCAGTCTCAGCGAATCCCGCCTACGAGACATCGACGCCCGACCACCGAATCGAGGTCGGCGACACCGGCGGATCGGCGCTCCAGCGCGTCGAGATCAACGGCATCGATACCGACGACCGCTACCCGATGGCGTTCGCCGGGATCTACACCTTCGGCGCAAGCAACCGCTTGCGCATCCGCAGCATCCTCGGCGGGTCTCTGATGCAGGTCGCGCGCGTCTGTCTGATCGCCGTCCCGCTCGACGAGCTCGCAATCGCGGGCAGCGAGGTGACGGCATTCACGACTCACGACGCGACGACGGTCTCTCCCGGCTCGACGTGGACCGAGCTTCGGTCCAGCGGGTCGAAGTCGATCGACGGCAGCTATATCGAGTTCGCCTGCGGGTCGTTCGACGATCGGACGGGCAGCGGGAGCTATGAGCTCCGGCCGAACTGGGGCGGGACGACCGACCTCGGCCTGCATACCTACACGCTAGCCTCGAGCGATCCCGAGCAGGGCGTCTGCTTCTTTACCCGGTCCGAGATCGCCGGGTCGAGCCGCGAGAACAAGATCGAGGTCCGATTCCCTGACGACGCCTCGGCGTCGATCTACTCGGACGACGTGTATTTCTCGTTCCTTGAGGAGACCGCCGCGCTCACGCCGCATCGGACGAGCGACCCGCGCATCGTCGTCGAGAGCGAGGCGGCGGTCGTGCTCAAGCACGACTGGACGACCGTCGCGAGCGAGCGTTACTCCTACGACCTCTCCGGCTACGCCGACGTGGACATGGTGCGACGCTTCCGCGTCGGGCACGATGGGCAGGTCGACGAGTTCGTGCAGCGCGCCGACTACGCAGGCAACGCGCAGTCCTTCTACTTCGACACCGCGACCCGGACGCTCTACGTCGAGTGGTACTCCGGCGGGAGCTTCGCGCCAGAAGACGACGACGTTTATCCGGTCGCGATCGTCGAGTATCGCGCCGGCGTGACGGCGCTCGACCTCGTGCGAAACGACCGGACAGGCGTCGGCGTAGAGTCCCTACCCTACGAGCCGCGACTGCTCTCTACGCCTGACTCCGGGTCGGCGCTCACGACGACGCAAGGCCGCATGGCCGCGACCTCGAATATCTCCGAGGCAAGCCTCGCGACGGCCGACCGTTTCCACGTCGACCTCCTGGGCTCTCGGGTGTGGCAAGGATGGCGCACTCGCGTCCTGCGCGGCTACGAGGACCTGTCCCTCGAGCGGGCCGACTTCGAGACGATCGCGAGAGCGGTCCAGGGCCAGGCGCGAATCGACCCGACCTCCGGCACTCTGTCTCTCGAGCTCTTCGACCGCTCGGTCGAGCTCCTCGGGCCGATCGCCACGCATAGCGTGACGGCCTACGTCGACGGCTCGACCAATACCGAGCGCGCCAACACCGCGCTGCCCGTCGTCTACGGCTCGCTCCTGCGCGTGCCGGCGGTTCGGACGACCCAAAACGTGACCTCGGGAGGATCGAACACCTACAAGATCGCGGGCCACGCACTATCGGCGATCTCTGCTGTCCGCTTCTCCGAGGACGACCGGCCGATCACCGGCGCCTCATACACCGCCGGCTCCGCCGAACTCGACGCCGGCGAGGTCGTGGTCTTGAACGCCGCAAAATACAGCAATGGCGATTTCGTGCTCGACGACCGGACCGAGCCGCCCGATCAGGTCTACGTCGATCTCGTCGGACGCACGTCGACGGTCTCGGGATCGGGCGCTTCGTCTGCGCCTGCGCTCCGGTCTCCGGGCGAGATCGTCTACGATCTGCTCACGACCTACACCGCACTCGGGCCTGACGACGTGGAGCGCTACTCGCTCGACAGGCTCGACCGCGGCGAGAACGACCGGGTGCCGGCGCGTAGTCAGCGCGAGTCGGGACTCGTCTCGCACTCCGCACTCGACGCCGGACTGGTAGTATCTCCCGGCACCGCTGGGATCGACGCGATCAACGCCTACCTCGAGTCGCTGGGCGGTCTCTATCTGACCGTGAACCGGCAGGGACGCTTTGCTGTGCGAGAGCCGGACCTCGGCCTGGCGCCTAGCCTGATTGCGAATCCCGGACTCGAGGAGTCGAACTCCTACCCGTGGGGACCGGAGGGCTACACCGTGCCCGCGTTCGTCTCGCGATCGACTGCGGAGTCTTATGCCGGCGACGCCTCGCTGCTCATCAGCAACTGGCTGACCGCGGACGTTTACGCCTCGACGCGCGTGGTACTGCCGGAGGCCGGCACCTACGCGCTCTCGTTCGTATGCAAGGGCTCGTCGGGCTCTGCGATCTTCGACGCCGTGCGCGTCGAGATCCTCGACCCGCGCGGGACCTCTACACTCGGCGAGGCGCTGACGGTCAGCGCGACCGAGTGGCGCAGGTTTACGACCTATCACACGGTCGACCGCGCCTACGTCGGCGAGACCGAGATCAGGATCTATCCCGCATATGGCTCGACCCTGCTCTCGTCGATCTATCTCGACGAGATCACGCTCGTGCGGGTTGTCGCCGTATGCGACGAGACGAACTCGACCGTGGCGTCGATCGAGATCGACCCGGAGACCTATCAGGTCGTCGAGGCGCCGTTCGGCGAGGACATCAGCGGCACCGAACCCGAGAGCCGACTGCGGATCAAGGACGCGGAGGCGCGTGGGCTGGGAGCCGTCCAGAGCGAGGCAGCGGCGACTCTCCCGGACTCGGGCACCCTGAGCCTTCGCGAGACCCTCCATCGCACCGGCGAGTCCGTCGGCGGCGCGCTTGCGCCTCTGGCGCTCTACTACAGCCGGCCGAGGATCCGAGTCGGCCTGGTCCTGCACGAGTTCGACCGCGTGCCTGAGCTCGGCGAGTTCGTCGCGATCCGCGAGCATCGCATGGTTCCGCCGACGCCGGACGGCTACCCGCTCTGGCGGATCCTCACGGCGACGCAGCAAACCGCCCGGTCGGTGACACTGCTCGTCGAGCAGCAGGCCGACCCGACACTCGATCGGCGGGATCGCTAGCCCGATCTGCCCAAAACAGCTAGTATTTCCGGGAGCATCGCCAGGCCAGCGTCCACGAATGAGAGGATCGACCGATGGACCCGCGCGCGATCGCTGCCCTCGAGCCCTGGCGCTCGCTCATAGACGACGCCGCGCGTCGGCACGACATCGACCCGAACTGGCTCGCCGCGGTCGTCCTCACCGAGTCGTCGGGCGACCCGTGGGCGCTCCGCGTCGAGCGCGGATTCTGGCGACGGTATCGGGACGGGATACGGCGATGGGTACGCTCGACGCCGACCCGGAACGATGACCGCTGGTCGAAGTACCCGGACCTGTATGCGGCGTCCTATGGCCTGGCTCAGGTCATGCTCCAGACCGCAGTCGAGGCCGGATTCGAGTACCGATACCCGACCGAACTCCTCGACCCAGCGCGCAACCTGGACAGCGCCGCGCGCATCCTCTCGCGTCACCTACGCCGGACCGGCACCTGGCCGGCCGCTCTGCTCGCTTACAACGGCGGCGGCGACCCGGCCTACCCTGACCGCGTGCGGGCCTCTCTGCACGCTCTAGGAGTCTCCGATGCCTGATAGTCATCCAACGCACGATCGCCTGTCCTGGTGGCTTCTCGGGATCCTCGGATCGCTGGCGGTGTCTCTGATCCTGATCGGCGGCGGCGGCTGGCTCTCGTCTGTCGACGACGCGATCGCGCAGCAGCGCGTCGAGCAGCGCGGCCTCGACCGGAGGCTGACCACCGTCGAGGCGAACCTCGCGCACCTGATCGACGGCCAGCGTCGCCTCGAGGATCAACTGGAGCAGGCGCGGTCGGATACTCGCGCCGTGCTGGAGAGTCAGCAGCAACTCCTCGCCGACCTTCGCAGGACGCGGCCGTGACCTACTACCTCGGATCGCCGCCCGCATGGATGGCGCAGCACGCCGAGCAGAGCGCCAGCCTCGAGACGGTCGTGACGCTCTTGTCGGTCGTCCTGCCCTCGCACGCCGAGCCGTGCGGACTCTGGTCCGGCCTGCTCGCGCCCATCGTCCAGCCCATCGTCTGCGGATAGGAGATCAGACCCATGAACGCTGCACAGATTGCCGCGGCCGTTGCCGCTATCACGCCAATCGTTCGCGCCCTCGTACTCGAGGCCGAGCAGACCAACGCCTCGGGCGAGGCAAAGCACGCCGCCGTCGCCGACGGCACCGAGCGCATCTATCGGATGCTCCAGGGCACCGGAGGGATCCGCGAGATCAAGGACGTGCCGTGGGAGATCGTAGGGCCCATCGTGGTCCCGGTCGCGGGCGGCCTAATCAGCGCGCTCGTCGGACTCTTCAATCGGCTCTGGGGCAAGGTCTGGTCGCTGGTTGGCAGCGATGACTGACGACCTACCAGCGCCCGCGCCGACGACGCGCAGGCTACTCCTGCCGACCGTCGCTCTCGTCTCACTCGCCGGCGTGATCGGTCTATCTTGCGCCGCTTGGTTCGCGACGCCGGAGGAGGTCTCGCTGATCTCCGGCGTGGTCGTATTCTTGGAGAATCTCGTCGTGGCGATCGTCGGATTTTACACCGGGCAGTCGATGCCCGAGGTCGGAGAGCCCAGGCCGTGAGCGCTGGCGGGCTCGGAGCGGCGATGCGCGCCCTCGGGCTCGTCGTCGAGGGATCGCAGGCCGCCAAGGCGGCGCGCGACGCATGGCTCGCCGGCGGTTCGATCAGGCAAGCCGTCGAAGCGTTCGCCGCCGAAACCGAGGGCGAGTTCGACGACGAGCTCGTGGCCGATCTCGTTGAGTTCCTCGAGCAGGCGGCGAGCACTACGCGCGAGGCGTCGGTCCTCCTCGTTCGCGCGGCCGTGCGCGTCGACGCGGCAGCACCGCGCGTCCTGGACGCTCTCGACGAGACGGCAGCAGGCGCGCGTCGGTTTGCTCCGCGATTGCGCGACTTCCTGCGCGTCGCCGCGCAGCATGGATTCCGCGTGACCGAGACCCTCGACCAGATCCTACGGAGCGACCGTGACGCATAGCCTCCCGATCACCAAGCTCGGCCGCACCGGCCGGGTGGTTATATTTTCCGATGTACACATAGGCGCCATCGAACACGACGAGCGCCGGTTCGACGAGGCGCTGGCCGAAGCGTGGGAGATGGAAGCCCACCTCATCATGAACGGCGACATCGCAGAGAACGCCGTGCTCGCAGAGGGCGACAAGAGCGCCGCGGATAAGCTCATGGGTCAGGCGTTGTGGCCGATGGAGCAGGTGCGCATCGCCGCGGACAAGTTCGGTCGGTTCGCGAAGGCGGGCAGGATCATCGGTTCGACGCGCGGCAATCACGAGGCACGCAGCCGGCGCTCTTCACTGCTCGACCTGTCCGAGATTCTCGCCGAACTCCTCGACGTGCCCTATCTCGGCATCGGCGGGCTGATCCGACTCACCGTGCCGCGAGGCCGTAGGACTTTCCACCTCGCAGCGCACCACGGTACGAGCGGCGCCAAAAACATCTGGCTCGAACTCGACCGACTATCTGCTCTCTACCCGTCGGCCGACGTAGTCGTCGCCGGGCACAACCACGCCCTCGACGCGCGTCGACTTCTCTCGATCGTCCTGGACGACGCCGGGCGCGAGCGTCACCGCGAAGTCTGGCAGGTGCGGACCGGGACGTTTCTCGGATTTGCGGAGTATGCCCGGGCCATGGGACTGCGGCCGGGCCGGGTCGGCTGCCCGGTCGTTACCTTCCACCAGTCGGGCGAGGTGCGGGTCGATACGGAGACGCTATCGTGGCCGGCATCCTAACGACCAAGCTCGGCCGGGAGTTCGACTCCGGCGGGCGTCGGCAGAATCCGGCGAGCGAGCGAACGCGCACGCGCCGGGACTCCTCCCGCGTGCGAGCGGAGTTCGTTCTCGACTCGACAATCGACCGGGCAATCGTTGAACTCGCTCGAGACGCCGGCACCAGTCGGTCGGAGGTCGTGCGGATGGCAGTCCTCGCGCTGTATCTGAGGAGGTCCGGTGCGTCGCTCTAGGCCAGGATCGACGATGCGCATGGCCTTCGGCGCGCTGGGCTTCCGCGTCACGGAGGTCGACGACGTGGGCGCGATCATGCGCGGGCTTGAATACGACGTAGAGGACGACGAGGTCATCGAGGGCGCGTGGCTGCCCGAGGAGCGATGCATATTGATTCGCAAAGGGCAGAGCGCCCAGGAGCGCACATCGACGCTCTTCCACGAGCTTTTGCACGCCGCGGGCGTCGAGGACGAGGCGCTATGCCTGGCGCTCGAGCAGCAACTCGCGCCGCTGCTCATTTCTCAGGGCTGGCAGCCCTGGCCGCCCGCAGCACCGCCTGAACCTGACGCGCGGTCAGGGAAAAGTCCGCGGCGAGCGCGACCGAAGGTGTCCGGCTCTTCGAGCGCCGGCGACGGATCTCGGTCTGGTCGGCGAGGGACGCGCCGAGGCTAGCCCGCGGAGCGGGCGCCCGCAGGACCTCGGAGACGAGCGAGCGCGAGATCCCGTAGTCACGGGCGAGGCTCGCGATCGTCGCGTGGTCCTCGATGAGTCGACGCGCGGCGCGCACCATCTCGGCCGACGGCCGGAACCGCTCCTCGAGCGTCAGGTGCGACGCTCGGATACAGCCGGGCCGCTCGCGGCAGGTGCGCACGACCGCGCCCTCGGGCACCGGGCCTCGCTCGAGCCAGTACCGCACCACCGCGGCAGCAAGCGGCGCGTCGGAGATCGATGGCGGGACGTAGATCAGGCGCTGGGGCCGGATCTCGTGCGAGCCATCGCGCTCGATCGACGCCTCGAGGCGGTCACGCAGTCGACGGATCTCCGGGTCGCGCACGTCGGCCTTACGCCGCGCGATCGTCCTGCTCCTGGTCACGCTCTTGAGCTACCAGCGCCTCGGCGAGGACGCCAGCGCGGAGCGCAATATCGGCCAGCGCGCTCTCGTCCTCGGACTGCACGAGGCGATCGAGAGCGCACGAGATGTCGTGCAGCGCATCGGCCACGAGGTCCGCGGCTCGCTCGATGTCAGGCCGCAACATGGCCTACCCTCTGAGGACTCAGGCTCGCGGGATCGACCACGCAACGCCCGTCGATCGGCTCGGTCGTAAGCGCGTCGGCGACCCATAGGCCCGACCGGCCTCTCGGCCGCTTCGCTCGCCAGATCGTCTCGCGGCAGATCTGGCGGGCCCGATCCGCGTCGTCCTTCCGCCAGACCCGGCGGCGACTCGTCGGCCGTCGAGAGACGACCCAACGTGCGAGCGCCGGCGTGGCGTGCTGCGCTGCCGCCAGGGCTCGGTCGATCCAATCCTCGACGACCTCTGTGCCGGCGTAGGGCTCGAGTAGCGGCAGCCGATCGAGCAGGACCGGCGGCCGGTAGAGTGCGAGATACTCGCTCCACCGGCTTTCGCGCCAGTAGTTGCGCGCAGTCGCTCGCAAGTCTCGGATCTCCGCGGTGACCGCTCGCAGCCCGTCGTCGTCGAGGGACCGGGCGGCGCGCATCGGATGCTCGACGACCCAGAGGCCGTCGTCTCCGCGCGTCGTGTAGGCGCGCACCTCGGGATCGACCCCGAGGCCGACCCAGACCTCCGGCGCGCTCACCAGCGCACCTGGTCGCTGACGCGCTCGATGCGCCGCCGTCGGCGCGCGGATCGGAGCTCGTCTCGCAAGTCCCGGGCGCAGACCGCCGCGCCGATCAGGATCACCACATAAGCGCAGTACATGAATGCGTGCGCCACTACTTCCACGATCGTTCCTCCTCCCTACCCTGCCGGCGCTGCCTGCGGCCCGACGGGCGCTTCTTGTTTGCGTGGACGCGGCCTCGCGTCCTGGGGCGCCACTCCAGCGACGCCGCCCGGTGCGCGGCCTTCGTCGCCTTGATGGCGTCCTTGATGGCGTCAGTAATTCTATTTCCGGCGTCAGCCATAGCCGACGATCTCAGAAATTCATCTCGGAGGCAATTCGCCTCTCGGTCCATCCGGCCTCGCGGAGCGCGTCGACGCAGGTCGCGCGCCAGTCCTCGCCGTCCAGAACGTCGCGAACGCTCCACGTTTGACCAGCCTCGCAGTCCCAGATCGTCTCGAGGACGCCGCCTCTGCGGCGCCACTCTTTGATCGCATCTCTAGCGTTCATCGTTCACCTCCCTCCTCCTTGGTTGTCTTCTCGTTAGGCCAGGGACGCCACACAAAAGCGCGGGAGCCACTGCGTGGTTTCCGTTTTTTTCCCCACCTCTCGGACGCTCAAATCTGCACCGTCGATTGCCACCACCTCCCACTTCGTCCCGAGGACAGTTGCGCCGAGTATCCGGGCCGACATTTCGCGCAGCTTGATGACATCTCCGACTTTTAGGTGGTCGTTCATCTGTTTCCCTCACTTTCTGACACGTGTATAGGTCAGCGATTAAGCGAGTGCAAGGGCTGGACCGTCAAAAAACAACGAGCCGCTATTTTTTCTCAAGCTGGCGCTCCAGGGACCGAAGCTCGACCCGGAGCCGCCGGATCTGCTCGAGGATCTCCTCCCGGGACGGCTCGTCCTGGCGCTTCGTCGGCGGGCGCGACCAGTCCCGCGCGCCGCACTCGGGGCAGCGCTCCGGTCCGTATCGGCTCGTCGAGCGCCAGCGGTGCTTGCACGGCTTGCACACCCACACGACCATCCGGCCGTCGGGGTTGGGCGCGAGCGCGAGCTTGCGCGCCCATTGCCGCGAGATTCCAAGTCGGTCGGCGATTTCGGTATACGAGAGACCCTGGTCGTGGAGGTCACGAATCTGTTCGATCTGCGCGGCCGTTCTCGAGCGCGGACGGCCTGTGCTTTTCGGCATGATGAAGGAGTCCTAGCAGATCGGACAGACGAAGGTACACCCTGGGCGCCTGACGGTCTGCGACCAGCACCAGGCCGGCGACCTCGCTCTGCTCGAGCCAGCGCTCAAGAGTCTGCCATCCCTGACCGCTCGATCTGGCCTTGACCTCCCAAGGTCGCCCGAGCCACTCGATGTCACCCGAGAAGCTACCGCCGGCCGATCCAGAGAGCGGGACTCTCTCTGCGCTCTCGCCCGCGTCGCGCAGGATTTGGACGACCTGCCGCTCTCGCCGGCTGCCCTTCTGCTTGCTGGCTCGCCCGCCCATCGATCACCCTCCTCACCGCGTCCGGGTCGAGCCCGAGCGCCTCGCATATCGTCCCGAAGGCGAGACCCTCGCCCTCGCCTCTCGTCCAGCGCAGCACGTCGTCGACCATCCCTAGTTCGAGATCGTCGAGCGCTCGAAGAAGTACCGCGGCGCACAGCGCGACCTCGGCCGACGGCTTCGCGCGTCGCGGAGGCTCCCACGTCGGATCGACGCCATAGCCGAGGTCGTAGGGCACAACGAGCACGTCGCGCACGCCCTGCACCGCGCGACGCCACGCACGCTTGCGGGCGTCCTCCGGCGACTGCGACGACCGATACGTCCACTCGCCGTCGCCGTCGGTCGACCGTCCGACCCATACGCCGGCCTCCTCTCTCACGTCCACGACGATCCTCCTCGGGCTACGCCTTGCGCCGGGCCGAGTCATTGCGTCCCTCATCCAGAAACTCGTGCGCCGTGCGAAACCACTCGTCGAGGTCTGCGCGCTGCGCCGGCGTGCTCGGCTCTCGCCCGGCCATCCATCGCCCGAGATCGCGCAGGTATCGCGCGACGAACCGCCGGCCGAGGTCACCGCCCGGATCGCGGAGTCGAAGGTCTCGGTAGATACGGTCGATCCGTTCGACGAGGGCGGCGGCCGGCTCCTCGACGTATTCGATCTCGCAGTCGCTCGAACTCGGCGCGCACGAAGTCCTCGTCGAGGTGCAGATAGGCGCAGACCTCAGCGCAGGAGATGAGCGGAGCGCCTCGACCGTAGATCCAGTCGAGGTCGGCCGGATCTCCGTCGAGAGCGCCCGCGATTGCGTCGCGCAGTAGTCGCGCCACCAGGAGCTCCTCGGGCTTCGCCGATCGCCGCGGCTCGTCCTCGACTTCGACGAGCGCCGGCCCATCAGAACGGCGCGTCGTCGGCGTCGGAAAACTCCGAGCGCTGCCGGCTATTTACGACGTTGATCTTGGGCGCCCCGACGGCAAGGCTCGTCTTCGGCTGCCCGTCGCGCGAGAGATAGCTCTCGACCTTCAGCAAGCCGTCGAGGACCACGGTATCGCCCTTTCCGATCTTGCCCTGGAGCGACTCCGCTGCGCGCTCCCAGGCACTCGCCTTGACGCGGATCTTCTGGCGCTCGTCTCCCTGTTTCGCGCCCGGAAGGCTCGTAACGACGACGATCTCGAGCACGCTCTTGCCCGTGCTTGTCTGCTTCATCTCAGGGTCTTGCGCGACGTTACCGACGACGCGCACCGTTAAATCATCCATCCTACTCTCCTCCTCGTTTGATGGTCGGCACCCAGCGCCGACCGAAAGTCACTCCCGGCACGTCGGCGAGGTCGCCGAGCGCCTTAGCTTCGTCTCTGCACGCGCGCCGATCGACCGACACGAACGACGGATCGAGACGACCCTCGACGATCGCGCGGCAGACCTCGAGCACGTCGACCTCTGCCACGTCGAGATCCTCGCGCCATGTCACGCCATCCGGCACCGCGTAGTCCGAGTCGGTCCGGTGCTCGGCGTGGTAGCCGGAGATCGCCGCGCGCAGGTCTCGATCCTCGTCCTCGATCGGCGCCAGGCGCTCTTTGCGCTCGGCCGTCAGCGCTCGGTGCTCGGCGTGCGCCGCTTTGACCGCCTCGTCGTACAGCAGACCAACCTCGTCGGCCTGCGCCTTTAGAGCGCGCACGCGCTCGATCGCCGCCTCGAACTCGCTCCTGGTCATGCCGTCTCCTGCTTCTCGTCGGACTCGACTCCGAGCTCGCAGAATCCACACTGCCAGCGTCCGTCGTCCCTCGTCCTCGTCCACTCGACTCGGCCGCAATCGACGCACTCGGACGCCTCGCGCCCGCAGGTGTAGCAGGTGAGCGATCCGTCGGGCTCTTGCGGATACAAGCACTGCGCACACTGGACGGGTCCGCGACAAGCGCGGCAGTCGTCCGCGCCACAATCGCACCACGAGATAGACATCAGGCCAGCCCTCTGAACTTGTACCGACCGGCCATGTGGACCTCGTGCGCCCGGCACAAGATCAGCCAGTCGCGCTCGAGACGAGGCCGATCGGCGTCGTAGCTGACGACCCGGTATCCGTCCTTCGCGCGCGGGTCGATATGGACGCACGCGATCGAGTCGATCACCTCGTCGTTGAGGGACTCCCAGGCGAGCGCGTAGGCAACCAACTGGAGACCGTTCGTCGACGACTTCGACGCGCCCTTCTGATCGATCAAGACGCGCCGGCCCTTGATCCTGCCGACTCGATCGATCGTGCCGGCGTAGTTCTCAGTCTCCCAGAAAAACCGCCACTCGATCTGCTCAGGCTCGAATCCCGAGCGGGCCCGGAACGCTCGCCACGCATCCAGCGTCGGACGCAGCCCGTCGTCGAGCGTCGACTCGTCGAGGTCGCCGGCGTCATCGAGCTCGGTCACCAGGTGCCGCATGGTCCCGATCTGCGCGTGCTCAGGCAGGAGTCGTCCGGACTCCTGCGCGGAGAGCAGGTCGTCGGGCTGCCACGCCGACAGGATCTGGGTCACCGACCGTCGCACCTCGCCGGCGGCACGGTACTCGTGACGGCCCTCGTGAAACTCGACCGCTTCCACTAGCGCACCTGCCAGACGACCGCCGCGCGACCGCTTCGCGTGCGCCGAAAGATACCCGACCGCACGATCGCGCCGGCCTGCTCGAGTTCGCGGCGGCGCGGGCGCTCGGTGTTCGCGCTCATTTTGAGCGTGTCCTGGATCTCCTCGTCGGTCGCGCCGTAGATGCCTCGCCGCAGGAGCAGGTCCAGGACCCGACCACGAAGAGTGCGAGCGCTCTCGCGGATCTCGATCGCTGCCTGGTAGCTCGTGTCGAGGTCCGAGAAGGGCGGCAGTTCGTCGCGGT
>Ga0075474_10000630_pt1 | contig 13792 bp, 14 predicted proteins | sample DEB08_DNA_2_FD_71485 | JGI IMG/M metagenome (GOLD analysis project Ga0075474, IMG submission 71485) | Aqueous microbial communities from the Delaware River and Bay under freshwater to marine salinity gradient to study organic matter... | ecosystem: Environmental > Aquatic > Marine > Coastal ...
TAAAATCTTTTATGCATGAAAAATAAAGATCAAGTCAACAGAAGAGAAGCTTTAAAAGCATTGACACTTGGCTCTACAGCTCTTGCATTCCCTGTTTTGAGTAATGAAACTCAAGAGAATAAAACACTTCCTCTAAAAGGAAATATAAAGCAGTCCGTATGTCAATGGTGTTATGGTGATATTCCTTTAGAAGAATTAGCACAACGTGCAAAAAGTATGGGGCTTGTCGGTATTGACCTCATTGGAGCAGAAGGCTGGGAGGTTTTAAAGAAATACGATTTAATTTCTACTATGTGTTACGGTGATCTTGAAGGTAAAGCTACACGGAGTCTTACAAACGGATGGTGCGATATCTCCTATCACAAAGATTTGATTAAGCATTACACCAGACATATCAAGATGGTAGCAGATGCAGGCTGGACAAATCTTATCTGCTTTAGTGGAAATAGAAGAGGCATGAGTGATGCGCAAGGACTTGAAAATTGCGTAAAAGGATTGAGCCAGATTCTTCCGATTGCAGAAGAACACGGAGTAGTCTTACACATGGAGTTATTAAACTCAAAGGTAGACCATAATGATTATATGTGCGATCATTCTGAATGGGGAATTTCCCTTTGTAAGGCTCTTGGTTCAGAGCATTTTAAATTGTTATACGACATCTATCACATGCAGGTCATGGAAGGTGACATTATCCATACCATAAGAGAAAACCACACTTATTTTGGTCATTATCACACGGCAGGTGTTCCGGGAAGAAATGAACTTAATGAAAAACAAGAGTTGTTCTATCCAGCAATAATGAAAGCTTTGTTAGAGACAGGTTTTGAAGGATATGTAGCTCAAGAATTTATCCCCCGTGACCGGAGTGACAGGGGATTGGATTCCTTAGCAGCAGCTGTTCAACTTTGTGACGTGTAAGTTAAATTAGTATTTTGCTGATTTTCCTTTAGTTGAGGTGTTTTCAATAAAGGTTCTTAAATCATCGTTGGCCTTAATTAAATCTTCATTTCTTAAATACATCATGTGTCCACTGCGATAGCCCTCAAAATAAAAACGATCTTTCATTTTTCCACTAGGATCGACTTGCCACATGGTGTATTTTGCATTGAAATAGGTAGTCGCTCCATCGTAGTAACCAGATTGAAATAATACTTTCAAATAGGGATTTTCAGCCATTGCCCTACGTAGATCTTCACGTGTATTGTCGTTGTCATTATTCCAAGGACGAACAGGTCCGAACATATTGTATTTTATGTCTGTTTTAAAATTGAGTTCTGTGCGGAGGTAATGGTTAATTGCTGGTGTAAATGAATGTAGCCAAGAAGTTAATTCCGCACTGTAATCGGGTCGCATTCCAACTTCTTTTCGATCGATCCCTAGGTATCTTGAATCCAAACGTCCTATAGTTTTTCCTTCTTCCCTCAGAAGGTCTTTCCAGAAAAAGCTGTTGGGAACATCTAGATTGTTTTGCAAAATAGAAGTTTCAGAAAGTCCTGAATACTGAGCCATTTTAGATGCAATTTTATTGCGTTCATCAGAAGAAATAAATCCGCCTTTAGCCAGTGCTGGGATCAGTTCATTTATGGTAAATTCCTCAACCTCGGGTAACATATTCGTTAAATCTTTTTGCTGTAATTCTGGAGTTAACTTTTTGTGGTACCATGCTGCAGCTGCATAATAGGGTAGATTTAAGGCTGAAGAAACAGGTCCACCCACCCGTATTACTTTGTAGTCTGCTGGCGATACCATGATGACTCCATTCAGGTACATCCACTGTTGTTCTTGAAGTGCAGCAGAAAGTCCCATAACTCGGGTACCTCCATAGCTTTCACCGATAAGATATTTTGGAGATTCCCATCGTTGTTTTCGAGAAACAAAAGTGTTCAGCCATTCTGCCAAATACTTTATGTCTTCATTGATTCCAAAAAACTGTTTGCGATCTGCCATCTTTCCGTTTACTTCTAATATTCTTGAGTAAGCTGTGTTTACAGGGTTTATAAACACAATATCAGCGACATCTAAAATCGAATTCGGGTTGCTTTTAAAGCCATAGGGCTGAACAGGATACCCTTCTTCATCGATTTTTAAAATTTTTGGTCCCGTGTAAGCCAAGTGCATCCAAACTGAACCTGATCCCGGACCACCATTAAAAGAAAAAATAAGGGGTCGTTCTGTGCTGTTTTTGACATCTGTTCTTTTATAATAGGTATAAAAAAGTGTAGCTATTGGGTTGCCCTCAGTGTCCCAAACAGGTTGTGTGCCTGTATGGGCTTGATATTTTACGGTTGCTCCTTTAATGATTGTCGTGTGATTTGTAACGACTATTGTGTCAACAGGAATTTCTCTTTTTTGTGCATGAGCTATGAAAGTGAAACAAAAGCTCAATAGGTAAATCGTTTTTCTCATTTGTTTAAATAATGTAAGGGAAAATATTTTTCATTAAAAAAAAATTCCCAATTAGTAAATCAGGAAGTAAAGTACAAAAAAACCTCCTTTAATAAGAGGAGGTTTTTTTAAAATGTAATAAACAGAATATTTAGTTGACTTGTATCATCGCACTTCGGTTTATGCTAACACTTCTGTTTTGTGCTCTTCCTGAGGTAGTTGTATTTGAGTCAACCGGTTTGTTTTCTCCAAGACCAATGGTAGTTAGTCTGTTTTCAGAAATGCCCTGATCTACCAAATAAGTTTTTACAGCAGAGGCGCGTTTTTCTGATAGAGTTTGATTGTAGGCTTCACTACCATCACTAGAGGCGCGTCCTTCTATTGTAATTCCTGCATCGGGATATTGATTAAGCAGAGCTGTAACTTTTTCTAGTATTGCCATATCGTTTTTATCGAGTTTGCTACTGCTTGCAGCGAAAAGAATTCTATTCTCATCGCTATTGATAAAATCAATCAAATCCGTAGGCTCATCTGGACAACCATTGCTTTTTACAGTACCAACGATATCGGGACATTTATCGTCTTTGTCAGGCACACCATCATTATCTCTATCGGCCCAAGGACAACCGCTATTTTCTGCTGGTCCAGCTGTGTTTGGACAACGATCAACATTGTCTCCAACGCCATCACCATCGCTATCTGGGCAGCCGTTCATTTCTGCTGTTCCAGCTTTATTTGGGCAAGCGTCATCTACATCTGCAATTCCGTCACCATCAGTGTCTGGACAACCATTGAGTTCAATAGTTCCCGCTTCTTCTGGACAGCGGTCTTTAGTGTCAGGGATTCCGTCACCGTCGGTATCAGGACATCCGTTAAATTCTTTTAATCCAGGAACATCCGGACATTCGTCATTTTTATCAGATATACCATCACCGTCAGCATCTCCAGCACCAAAATGGTAGCTTAGACCTACGATGTGTTGTAAATGGTTATAAGTATCGTTAGTCTCACCGGTACCTCTGTATGAAGTACTTAAGTTTACATTAAACTGATCGTTTAGGGGGATATTAACTCCTACTCCTCCAAAGATGGTTCTTCCGCTTTCTGTAGAGGGGAAAGCACCCTTTTTGTCTTTACCGTCAGCAAAACGGCTTAATCCATAACCTCCAAATAGGTAGGGAATAACATTTTCTTCACTTAGGTTATATCTCAAGACTCCGTCTAGGTAAGAATAATCTAAATCAACATTGTCTTGTGGTTTTGCATTTCCTAGTCCATAACGAACTCCAACAGAAAATCCAGAGGTGATATAACGAGAAAGACTGAGTGCAGGTGCACCAAAATTAATTCCAGAATCAACATTGTCACCTTGTAGGTTAATAAGGTCGGCTCCAACTGCAATTGCCCAAGGGTTTTCACTAGTCTGAGCGCTGAGTTGTAAGCTGATGCTTACTACGGCAGCGAAAAATAAGGGTTTTAAAAGTTTCATTGTAGCATTTTTAATTAAACAAATATAACATAATTAAAGATAATGTTTAACTTTAAATTCTTTAAAAATAAAGTAAAAGATAATCTGAGAATTTTTTTTTAGTTACTCAGTTAATATACAAAATTTATGAATTACTTAAAACCATTTTTTTTCACTCTAATTTCATTGACGATTTTAATTCAGTGTCAATCCGAAAGCTCTTCGGATAAGGATTGGTTAATTTTATTTGACGGCAGCTCGTTGGAAGGGTGGCGGGCCTACAATGGGGCTGAAATGCCGCCAGGTTGGGAGATTATAGATAAGGTGTTGACTTTTAAAACTGAACAAATTCTAGAGCAGGATTACGATTACAAAGGAAGTAGGGACATTATCTATGGAGCAGAAATGTTTGATGAATTTGAATTGTATGTAGAATGGAAAATACCTGTTGGAGGCAATAGTGGTATTTTTTATCACATACAAGAGGGTTATGGAGGTCCCCCAGAAGTAGCTCCTGAATACCAGCTAATAGATGATGAAAACTACGCTTCCCTTCATGATCTTGTGGCCTACAACACCAGTGTAGGATTCGAAAACCCTTCAGAGCTTCATCCACTCCAACAAACCGCCTCAGACTATGCGATGTATGCTGCTGATCCCGAATTGAAAACGCTATATCCTGCTGGTCAGTGGAATAGCTCACGTATTCTATTTACCAAAGAACGAGCTGAATACTGGTTAAATGGTAAAAAAGTAGTGTCTTTTGTTCCATGGTCTGAAGACTGGTATCAAAAGAAAAATTCAGGAAAATGGGATAATACACCAGATTATGGTAAATTTAAAACAGGATATATAGGATTTCAAGACCACGGGAGTGATTTGTGGTTTAGGAACATTAAAATTAAAAAACTATCAACCAAATAAAAATGAAAAAAAGAGACTTTTTAAAAACTTCAGCCGCCTTAGCATCAACAGCATTACTACCTTCCTCTGCATGGGCTTTTGGCTCAGCATCAAACCGTTTACGTACCGCTCATATCGGAGTAGGAGGTATGGGAGCAGCAGATTTAGGTTCTATAGCCTCTCACCAGTCAGTTGACGTGGTTGCTTTATGTGATGTAGACGCAACAAATCTCGAAGCTGCAAATAAGTTATATCCAAAGGCAAAAGTATACAAAGACTATAGAGTCATGTTGAATGAAATGGCATCAGAGATTGATGCAGTTGTAGTTTCAACACCTGATCATACGCACGCGCCCGCTTCACTGATGGCAATGGAAATGAACAAACCCGTTTATTGCCAAAAACCATTGACTCATTTTGTTTCCGAAGCTAGAGCAATGAGAAAAATTGCTGAAGAAAAGAACTTGATTACACAAATGGGGATTCAAGTACACTCTTTTTACGATTATAAATTAGCAACAGTTTTAATTCAATCGGGAATCATAGGCAAGGTACATACTGTACATGCATGGTCACCAAAAAATTGGGGATACGATGGACCAGCACCAGAGGGAAAAGATCCTATTCCAGAAACCCTTGATTGGAATTTATGGTTAGGAACTTCACCTGAACGTCCTTTTAAAAAAACGTACTACCATCCCGGTAACTGGCGAAAATTGGTTGACTATGGTTGTGGTACTTTAGGTGATATGGGTGTCCACATATTTGACACCCCTTATAACGCACTAGCATTAGACGTGCCTTTGACCATCAAAAATAAATGCAGAAAACCAAATGGTTACGGATTTCCAGAAAATAATAGCGTTACCTATACTTTCCCTGGAACAGCATATACTGCAGAGACATTGACGTGGATTTGGTCTGATGGACGAGGTGCTCCTGCACCCCACAAGGATTTAAAATTGCCGAATAAAGACAAACTTCCCTTACAGGGAGCTATGTTTATAGGTGAAAAGGGGCGCTTGTTGTTGCCTCACTTTATGGAGCGACCAAGACATATAGTAAATGGTGAATATCAAGAGATAGACATCAAAAAATATGATCCGAACAATGCACTTGGCAACACAGAAAACGATTATGAACGAGATGCTCCTAAACACTACCATCAGTTTGTAGATGCTTGTTTAGGCAAAGATCAAGTATCAGCACCTTTTTCTTATGCTTCTCGACTAACAGAGACCATACTTTTAGGGGTTATTGCAGGGCGTTTTCCAAATAAAACGCTGCATTGGGATAACGCAAACGCACGATTCAAAGAAGAGGAAGCAAATGCCTTTTTGAGTGGTAACTACCGAGATTTTTAAATTAACAGCTAATTAAAAGGAGTTTGTGATTATTACTTTTCAGTGGAATTGTCCAGTAGATGGTAAATACTTGTATTTGGACCTTCTTAGCTTGGATGAAAAGTTTTGGATGAACTATAATTTTTACCTTTGAATATGAAAAAAGTGGTCACTTTTGGTGAAATCATGTTGCGATTGTCTCCACCAGATTACTTGCGTTTTTCACAAGCGCATAGTTTTGATGTAACCTATGGCGGTGGAGAATCGAATGTAGCCATTTCACTTGCTAATTATGGTATTCCAGTAGCGTTTGTAACACGTCTTCCAAAAAATGACCTAGGTCAATGTGCGCTTAGAGAGCTACGCAAAAACAATGTTGAAACTCAATTTATTATTGAAGGTGGCAACCGATTGGGAATTTATTTTCTAGAAAGAGGAGCTGTGAATCGGGGTAGTAAGGTGCTTTACGATCGTACAAATTCTGCTATGTCGGAAATACAGCCTGGAATGGTAGACTGGAGTGAGGTGTTTAAAGATGCGCGTTGGTTTCACTGGACGGGTATTACCCCTGCCATTTCTCAAAGTGCTGCCGATGCTTGCCTCGAAGCAGTGAAAACTGCAAGCACCATGGGGCTTACTGTGTCAACAGATTTGAACTATCGTGCTAAGTTGTGGAATTACGGAGGGGATCGTGAAAAAATAATGACCGAACTTACTTCCTATTGCGATATTATTCTAGGAAATGAAGAAGATGCTGAGATGCATTTTGGAATTAAACCCAAGGACCTTGACATTACCACACAAGGGAAAGAGGTTACAGCAGAGGCATTTTTGTCGGTTTGCCAACAAATGCAGGAAAAATTTCCAAAAGCGAGAAAAGTGATTACCACTTTACGAGGGTCCATTTCAGCTTCTCACAATACCTGGGCAGGAGTCTTGTACGATGGAAAAACTTTGTTTAAAAGTATTACCTATAACATTACAGATATTGTCGATCGGGTAGGAGGAGGAGATTCGTTTATGGGAGCCCTAATATATGGACTCATTCATTTCCCTGATGATGATCAAAAAGCATTGGATATTGCAGTTGCAGCATCCTGTTTAAAGCATACAATTAAAGGAGATGCGAATCTGGTAACCCTTGAAGAAATTAATAAACTACTTCTAGGAGATGCATCAGGACGCGTTTCAAGATAAGTAAGAGATATGGCACAATACACAAGAACACAGGTGGTCATTCAGATGCAGGAATCGGGCTTGGTTCCCCTTTTTTATCATCCTGATATTGAAGTAGCAAAGGCCGTTTTAAAAGCATGCTATGATGGTGGTGCACGATTAATGGAGTTTACCAATCGAGGTGATTTTGCAATTGAAATCTTTACAGACTTGATTAAGTATGCCCTTGCTGAACTTCCCGGGATGATACTCGGAGTAGGATCGGTAACGGATGCCGCGGCAGCTTCTCAATACATGCTGGCAGGAGCAAACTTTGTCGTAACTCCTGTTTTTAGAGAAGATATTGCCATCGTATGTAATCGACGTAAGGTACTTTGGTCGCCAGGTTGTGGATCGTTGACTGAAATAGCAAAAGCAGAAGAGCTGGGTTGTGAGCTGGTGAAGCTCTTTCCGGGGAGTACTTTTGGACCCGAATTCGTGAAAGCCATAAAAGGGCCTCAGCCTTGGACCTCTGTGATGCCAACTGGAGGGGTTACTACCGAAGAAAAGAACCTTAAAGGATGGTTTGATTCAGGTGTAACTTGTGTGGGTTTAGGGTCTAAGTTGATAACTCAAGAAATCCTCAATCAAAAGGACTTTATCACCTTAACACAAGAGGTAAGGGGGGTTTTGAGTCTTATCAGCAAAATAAAAAAGTAAGTTTGTTTTTTTGTTAAGATTTAATCTTGATTTAGAATTGGTTTCACCTTTTTGGCAATAATTTTCATTGTATTTTTAAGTTGTTCGTGGGAAAGGTTGGCATTGTCTAACTGAAATGTAAGTCTTTGGATTCCACCTAATGCTGCGCTATGACCTAAGATTTTTTCTGCAACTTCATCAGGATCCCCTACTAGCAAAGCACCTGTTCTTCCTATTTGAGCTGCAAACCGTTCAAAGGTAACTGGCGGCCACCCTCGTTCTTTTCCTATTCTTGTAAAATTGTATGCATAGCCTGGAAAATACTCCTCTACAGCTTTGTCTTTCGTTTCTGCTACATAACCTAGAGAATGAATTCCTACTTTTAAATCCTCAGGAGCAAAACCTGCTTCCTTTCCTGCTTTGCGGTACAGATCGATAAGTGGCTTGAAGCGGTGAGTCTCTCCGCCAATTATAGCAACCATTAATGGCAAGCCCAAACTACCCGCTCGAACAAAGGAGGCGGGTGTTCCTCCTACACCCAGCCAGACAGGCATTTTTTTCTGTAAGGGTCTTGGAGTAATACGTTGTTGGTGTAGAGGTGCTCGAAAAGAACCCGACCAGTTTACGATTTCTTCCTTGCGAATGTGTAGAAGTAACTCCAGCTTTTCTTTAAAAAGCGCATCGTAATCTTCAAACTGAAAACCAAATAAGGGAAACGATTCTGAAAAAGAACCTCTGCCAACAACCAGCTCTGCTCTCCCTTTGGTAATTAAATCTAAGGTTGCATAATTTTGAAAAACCCGAACAGGATCTGCGGCACTTAAAACCGCTACAGCACTTCCCAAACGGATTTGTTTTGTTCTTGCTGCAGCTGCTGCCAATATCATATGAGGTGCTGAATCAAGAAATTCTTCTCGATGATGCTCTCCCACACCAAAAAAATCTAAGCCAACCTCATCTGCAAAAACGATTCGTTCAATTAAATCCGCAATTGCTTGTACCCTCTCTTCTGGAGAGGGACTCCCTTTGCTGATGTCGACTGCCGCGAAACTATCGATTCCTATTTCCATTTTTTTCATTTTTTTTTGAAAGTTAGTGCTTCTCGGGTAGTTTTTAAAGCACAACGAGCATATTTAGATGCTCTCAATTTTTAATACAAATTCTTAGATTCAAGTATTTTAAATTCATTTCTATATCTTAGAGGAATTATTAACCATAAATCAATTAAAATGAAAAAATTCTTTTTATTATTATTTTTTGTTGTTATCGGAATAACATCAAATGCTCAGGACAAAGTAGTTCTTAAACAAACTTTTATCAAAGTAAAACCAGGGAATAATTATGCTGAAGACCTAAAAACCAAGTTTGGTGAAATGGCGCAAAAAAGGATAGATGCTGGCTACCAGTTAGGTTGGCATTTATGGGAGGTGGTAGGAAACCCTCAAGCTCCATTTACACATATTATTGTTGAGCCTATGATGATAAGTCAGATGGAAAAAGAAACAACAAGAGAAGGTTGGCTTGAAATGAGAAAAGAAGCAATCCCAAGTATGACTGACACTGATTGGAGAGCTTTTATGGAAGATGTACGAGATAAAAGGGATATTGTGGCTGAGGCTATGTTTATAACAATAGATGAAGTTAAAAAAGATGAAAGTGTTCAGCTGCCAGATAACGTTGGTATAGTGAATTGGATGAAAGTAAAAGAAGGAAAATTCAAGACCTATGAAAACATGGAAAAATCTATGTATACTGGAGGTTTGGATAAGAATGGATTACAATCTGGTTGGTCTTTAGCTAGAAGAATTGATAAATACGGTACAGATTTGTATTGGAATTATTTTACTGTTAATTGGTTTGCAAGTTATACGGATTACGTAAAAGCTGCTGCAAACATTCCAGCATGGGATGCAGACAAAAATTATCAGAGTATGATGAAGGTTAGAGATTTGAGAGAAAGTGTTGTAATTAGAAAAGTTATCATGCTAGAGTAGTATTTTGATTTATTTAAAATAAACCCTCCTAAATGGAGGGTTTTTCTTTTGTATCAATGCCAAAACACAAAGCCCATCATATTCAATTATAATATTGGATTGAACTTATGATTAATCTGTTTTTGGTTTATAAGGGTTTTTTACGGGGAAGTTTTGTAGCGTGTTTGTAAAAGTATTCAGTTCTTTATATCTTGGAAGTATTATTAACCATAAATCAATTAAAATGAAGAAAATAATTTTAATCCTACTATGTGTTCCTTTTTTTATAGTTGCTCAAACAAAGAAAAATGGAACACTTTACGTTGAGCATCCTGCACTTGATTTAGTAAAGGAATTTGACAAAGCTTTTGTTGCAGGAAATTTAGATAAGTTAAAAACCCTAGTGACAGATGATTTTAAGTTTTATAATGGTCTATCAACAAACTTTGTTAACCAGCAAGGGAGGACACTCGATGCTCTTTTAGGCAATTCAAAATATTGGAGTGAAAAACTAGACGAATTTAAAATAGAGTCTCGAGGAGGATCTTATCCAGATGCATTAGAATTTAAAGGCGGACAACTTTGGGTTTACACTTATGATATTTTAAGTGGATATGACAAAGAAAACGGTTTTAAAATCAGAACCCCTTATGATAGGTCGATTCTTTTTAATAAAGAAGGAGATAAAATTTATCGAATAATTGAAAGCTTAAATACGCAACACTTAAGTAAATATAATGCTTCTTTTATGACAACAAAAAATGGAACGATTTTCAAAGACCATCCATTTATTGGTGTTGTAAGGAGGATGATGTCAAATTTTGAAAGAGGAAATCTAGAAGAAGCTTATTTAGATTTTTTACCTAATGCAAGGATGTTTGATTCGAATATGCCTTTTGGAGAATCATTATCTATTGAAGAGCATAAAAAAGGAAACGAAGAACTTTTTAAAAACTTTGAAATTGTATCCGTGAACGAATGGGGTTATCCGGATCTTTTAGCCTATAATGGAGATGGTTATTCTTTAATTTCCTGGTGGGTAGTTATTCTAAAAAATAAGAAAACAAAAAAAGAAACAAAAGTGCATTTGCATAATCAACTGACTCTAAACGATGAAGGTAAAATTCTAAGGTCTGTCGATTATTATAATGGAGCAGCACTAAATCCTTAATTTTAAGCCCTCCCAAGCGGAGGGTTTTTCTTTTGCACCAATGCCTCCTGTCCAATTCCTTTTTAATCCATTGATGTTATAGTCTCAACCTATATATTCTTGTAAATTGGTTTACAGGAGGTGTTGTTCAAGGAAAGTTTGTAACGTGTTTTGAAATAAATCCCATTCTATCTATCTTAGAGGTATTGTTAACCATAAATCAATTAAAATGAAAAAATTATTTTTCACATTGCTCCTAATTCCCATGATGTCTTTTTCTCAAACAGCGTTTGCAGATTTTAAAGTAATTGAAAATGAAGAGGAGTACATGGAACTTGAAAAACTATGGAAACCATATCACTTAAAAATGATCGAGGAGGGTAAAATGCAAGCATGGTTTTTATTTAAGGTTAATTCCTTAAATGTAGAAATGGAAAAACCCCCAACCCATGTTACCATAAATGTTTTTAAAGATGCGGATCAACTTAAATCGTATTCAGAAAAATGGAATGAAGCGGAATTTAAAAACATTGTTAAGTCGCAATTCAAAAAGTCATATATAAATAAAGTTTTAGCTAAAAATCCAGTTACAGAAAACAGAAGATATCTTTTAAAATATATTGATCAAACCATTCAGGCTGGTGGATTTTTAAAAGTTGGTGATGTTGTAACAGTTGGAGCTATGATTCAAAAAACTGATGATTATGAAAAGGTTGAGACTCATATTTATAAACCTTATGTAGAAAGTCAAATTTTAAAAGGGAATCACAGATGGTGGGGTCTTACAAAAATTGAAGATAGTAGTGAAAATGCTTTAAAACAATTTACTCATTTCACTTGGAATATACCAGTTGAAGGAAAATCATTTGATGCTTATTTTCTTCAAAACCAATTTGTAAGTGATAAAATGGCTGAAATTGTTAATAGCTCAAGAGATATGCCGATTACAGGTTCAATGGAATTAATTGATAGAAATTAACTTTAAGGTAATTAACCCTCCCAAGGGGAGGGTTTTTCTTCTACACTTATAAAATAACCCAAGTTCTTTCAATTCCATTGATTTCATCGCCTTGACCAAGGCTACTGTGAAGTGGTTTTAGGGGGAGTTGTTTGGGGGAAATTTGTAATGTGTTTTGAAATAAATCCCATTCTCTATATCTTAGAAGCATTATTAACCATAAATCAATTTATATGAAAAAAATTCTATTATCATTTCTTTTAATAACCTATTCATTTGGATATTCTCAGTATGCTGTGGCTGATTTTATTGCCTTAAATAATGGTACAGATGACGACTATCATAAACTTGAAAAAGTTTGGAAAGTATATCATCAAAATTCAATTGATAAAGGTGAAAAAACAGGTTGGGCTGTTTGGAAAAAAACACCTGTCGGCAATGAATATGGTGAAGAAGAAGCGCATTATGTAGTTATAAATCAATTTGCCTCTAAAGAACAAATGGAGAATTGGACAAAGAATTTTAATTACGATAATGCAGTTTCTATTATGAAAAAGGGACTCAAGGGAAAGATGTCTAATTCGGCATTAAATAAAATTCTAAATAATGGTTCTAAAATTAAAAAAGAGGTTAGGGTCTATCAATTAGAATTATTAGACGCTACCCCTTTAACAGGAGGAGATTTAAAAATTGGAGATAAAATGACTTTTGCGCCAATGGTTCAAAAAACTGAGGATTATGAAGACGTTGAATCTTATATTGCTAAACCATATTTTCTTAACCAAGTAATGAATGGAAAGCATAGATGGTGGGGTTTTACTAAGGTCGTTGAAAGAAATGAAGATGCATATGAGCAGATATCTCACATAGCATGGAATATCCCAATACCAGGTGCTACACATGATCCTTATATTGTAGGAAATAAGTTTGTTCAAAAAATACTTGAGGACAAAATGAACAGTTCAAGGGAAATGATTAATACTCAAGAACTCACGTTAATTTATCAAAATGATTAATTATTTAACCCTCCCTAGCGGAGGGTTTTTCTATTACACCAATGGACACAACCCAAATCCTTTCAAATCCTTTGTTATAATTGCCTTATTTGTTATAATTGCCTTAAGATAAGATTCCTGTGTAGTGGTTTTAGGGGGGTGATGTTTGGGGGAAGTTTGTGCTGTAAATAAGAATAGCTTTATTTTCTATTGATAAAGATTACATCTTTATCAGTTATTTTTTTATTTAAATTGCTTTGTAATTTTAATTCGAAGGCAATCAAGACAATCTCTAAAAATCAAATTTTTACTCTTCTAGAAAGTCTGCATTTTCCTTTTTGGATAGTAAAAGATGCATCATGGTTTGCAGCAATCCATTTTGTATTATTAAAAGAACCTTTACAGTATATCTCTTTAATTTTCGCCATACCAACCATAACAATTACGGGTTATTTAATTTATACAGCACCCAATCCTCTTAAGCGTCTGGAAAACATATTATTGGGGTTGTGGTTAATCGCTAATACTTCCTGGATGTTGATGGAATTATATGAATTACCTTTGGCTTGGTTGTCCAAAATTTCATTCGGTATTGGTCTTTTACTCCTGGCACCCTTTTTATTAATTTTTAAAAGAACTGCTTTTAAGAAACATTGATCCGAAAGGCGACTCAGAAAATTAATCAAGGACATATACTTTTAATCCCTAAGGTCAAAAGTTGAAATAACTTTTCTCAAGATAAAATTATATAACCCCTCCCAAA
>Ga0075474_10000636_pt1 | contig 13735 bp, 8 predicted proteins | sample DEB08_DNA_2_FD_71485 | JGI IMG/M metagenome (GOLD analysis project Ga0075474, IMG submission 71485) | Aqueous microbial communities from the Delaware River and Bay under freshwater to marine salinity gradient to study organic matter... | ecosystem: Environmental > Aquatic > Marine > Coastal ...
ACGTTTCGCCAGATCCTCGAACATTGCCCGCTGGCCAGCCAGTTCGAAAACATTGAGCGTGACGCTCAACGGGTCACGGGGGTGGTGCAGGAGTTCCTCGACGGGATCTGGGACGGCGAGGTTGATTCGATCGACATTCTGCGGCCGGTGTTTTACCGAAACAAAGGGGCGTATCTGGTGGGGCGGTTACGCCGACTCAACCGGGTCAACCCGGTCATCTTGCCGGTGGCGGTCACTGCCGGGGGCGGCGTGCGAGTCGACGCCGTGTTGTTGACCGAATCGGTCGCCAGTCGGCTGTTTGGCTACACCCGCTCCTATTTTCATGTCCTGTGCCGACGGCCCGCCGCGGTGGTGGCGTTTCTCAAGAGTCTGCTTCCGGTCAAACCGGTAGCCGAGCTGTACACCTCTATCGGATACAGCGCCCACGGCAAGACCAACTTGTTCCGGGCGCTTTACCGCCACATGGAACATTCCAACACCCGTTTCGAAGCAGCTCGGGGTGCTCGGGGGATGGTGATGGCGGTGTTTACCCTGCCGTCGTTTGACGTGGTGTTCAAGGTCATCAAGGACCGGTTCCCACCGTCGAAACGGACCACCCCGGAAGATGTGCAACGACGCTACCGACTGGTGTTCGATCACGACAAGGTTGGCCGCCTCGTCGATGCTCAAGAGTTCCGAAATTTGAGCTTTCGCCGCGACCGGTTCGACGATGAACTGCTCGAGGAACTGCAAAGCGAATGTCAGCGGCTGGTCACGGTGACCGACGAAGAGGTGATCCTCCACCACGTCTACACCGAACGACGCCTGTATCCGTTAGACCTGTTCTTGCGCGAAATGGGGCCCGACCGGGCCTATGAGGCTGCGGTTGATTACGGCAACGCCATCAAAGACCTGGCTTCGGCCAACATTTTTCCCGGTGACCTGTTTCCCAAAAACTTTGGGGTCAGCCGCCACGGGGTGGTGGTGTTCTACGACTACGACGAACTGTCGTTGCTGTCCGATGTGAACTTCCGAGCCATGCCGATCAGCAGCAACTACGAAGATGAAATGTTGGATCAGCCGTGGTTCCCGGTCGAACCCAACGACGTATTCCCCGAAGAGTTCCGTACCTACCTGCGTTCACCGCGGGTGGTGGGCGAGGTCATGGACGAGGTGCATCCGGAGATCACCACTGTTGCGTTCTGGCAGGACATGAAAGACCGCCACGGACACGGTGAACGGCCCGACTTCTTTCCCTATCCCCACGAACTGCGGTTTCCGATTGACGACGAAACGGCACCATCCACAGCAGCAAAGTAGGTAACCATGCGAGCAGTAGTGCTTGACGAAAAGGGTGGACCTGAGGTCCTGCGAATCCGTGAGGTGCCTGACCCGACCCCCGGGCCAGAAGAGGTGCTGGTCGAAGTGATCTCGACTGCGGTCAACCGGGCTGATCTGTTGCAGCGGATGGGGTTGTACCCGGGACCACCGATGGCCCATGAGATTCCGGGGTTGGAGTTCGCGGGTCGGGTGGTGCAGACCGGCGAACGGGTGACTGAGCACGGGGTTGGTGATCTGGTGATGGGGATCAACAACGGTGGGTGTTACGCCGAACTAATCGCCGTTCACGAGCGTCAAGCCATGCCGGTGCCCGAAGCGCTCCCGATCGAAGACGCGGGAGCGTTCCCGGAGGTGTTTATCACCGCCTGGGATGCGCTGGTTCGTCAAGGAGGGCTGACCAGCGGCCGCTGGGCGCTGGTCCACGCCGGAGCGTCAGGGGTCGGCACGGCAGCGATCCAGATCGCAGGAGCGATCGGCGCTCGGATCGCGGTGACCGCGTCGGCAACCAAACACGATGTGTGCCGGGCGCTCGGTGCCGATCTGGTCATCGACTACCAAAGTGAAGATTTTGTGGAGGCGATGCGTCAGGCGACCGGGGGGCAAGGGGCTGACGTCATCCTTGATGTGGTCGGAGGCGACTATCTGCCTCGCAACGTGGCTGCTTTGGCGTTGTCAGGAACGCTGGTGCAGGTCGGCGTCATGGCCGGACAGCCGGTCCCGTTCGACGTTGGGTCGTTGATGATGAAACGCGCCACCGTGATTGGAACCACGTTGCGGGCCCGACCTTTGGAAGAAAAAGTGGCGATCACCCGCGAGTTTGCTCAGCAGATTCTTCCCCACGTCGCGACGGGCCGGGTCAAGCCGGTGATCGATTCGCGTTACCGCCTCGATGACATTGCCGCGGCACACACCCGGATGGGGGCCAACGCCAACGCTGGCAAGCTGGTGGTGGCGGTCAGCGCTGGTTGATGGCCACGTAGTCGCGTACGGGGCTTCCAACGTAAAGCTGGCGAGGCCGAGCAATACGGGAGTTCTGTTCGAGCATTTCGTTCCAGTGAGCCAACCAGCCCGGGGTGCGCCCGATGGCGAACAGCACCGTAAACATTTCGACCGGGAACCCCATCGACTGGTAGATCAGCCCCGAGTAGAAATCGACGTTCGGGTAGAGCTTGCGGCTGATGAAGTAGTCGTCACTAAGCGCGACTTCTTCAAGTTTGAGCGCAATGTCGAGACGAGGGTTCTTGCCGGTGACCTGGAACACTTCGTGGGCTGCGTCTTTGATAATCGCGGCCCGAGGGTCGTAGTTCTTGTACACCCGATGTCCGAAGCCCATCAGGCGTCCGTCACCGTTCTTCACGCTCTCTACGAAAGCATCGACGTTGTCGAGGCTGCCGATCGAGTCGAGCATGTTGAGGACCGCCTCGTTGGCGCCTCCGTGGCGTGGCCCGTAAAGCGCAGCACAGGCTGCTGCCACCGAGCTGTACGGATCGGCGTGGGAAGATCCAACCACCCGGGCGGCGGTGGTTGAGCAGTTCTGTTCGTGATCGGCGTGCAGGATCAACAAGATGTCCATGGCCTTCTTAAAGGCGGGGTGGACTTCGTAAGGGTTTCCGACCTCAAACATCATCTTGAGGAAGTTCGACGAGTAATCCAGCGTGTTGTCGGGGAACACGAACGATTGACCAACCGCATGCCGGTGAGCGGACGCGGCCAGGGTCGGCATCTTGGCGATCAAACGGACGATTTGGCGCATCCGATTATCGGGGTCTTCGATGTCTTTGGCTTCGGGATAGAAGGTAGACAAGCCAGCCACGCCGGAGGTCAGTAAACCCATGGGGTGAGCGTCGTAGTGGTAGGCGTCATGCATTCGGGCCCGGAACTTTTCATGCAAGAACGTGTGATGGGTGATTTCGTGCACCCAGCGGTCGAGCTGGTCCTGGGTCGGGAGTTCGCCGTAAACCAGCAGGTAGGCGACTTCTAGGAACGTGGACTGCTCAGCCAGCGCCTCGATTGGGTAGCCGCGATAGCGGAGGATGCCGTTTTCGCCGTCGAGCTCGGTGATGGCGCTTTCCGCCCCTGAGGTGGTGGCCAGACCGGGATCGTGGAACCAAATACCGGGGAGCAACTTGCGCCATTCGGCCGCGTCAACCCCTCCGTTGACAATAGGAATTTCGAGCAGTTCACCAGTTCGGTTGTCGGTAATGGTGATGCTCTCAGCCACGGCGCTGGTATTCCCTTCAATGGCGACCCCGCGTGAACGCAGGCGTACCCTGAGAATCTAGGGGCAACGCGGGCGGACTCAACCTCGTCAACCTCGCAAAGTTCGACCGAAGTTGGACTTGGCTACAGCGGAGAGTTGTCGTGGCGGCGCTGCGGGAGGTGTTCCCGCTTACCGGCCAGCATCGTCAACGCGGCGTTGATTTCGGCCCGAGTAGCGGCTGGTTCGATCACTGCATCAATCGTGCCTCGCTCGGCGGCGATGTACGGGTTGAGGAGTCGTTGCTCGTAGGCGGCTTCGAGTTCGAGGCGTTCTTCGGGGGTGTTGCGCCGGTTCAGGATTTCTACCGCCCCTTTCGCCCCCATCACCGCGATTTCGGCCGATGGCCAGGCCAGCGCCAAGTCGTTCCCCATCCGTTTTGAGTCCATGACGATGTAGGCACCGCCGTAGGACTTTCGGGTGGTGAGATTGACCCGGGGGACGGTGGCTCGGGCGTACGCGAACGCCATTTGGGCGCCGTAACGGATCATGCCGCGCCATTCGGTGTCCTTGCCGGGATAGAAGCCAGACGTGTCGACCACGGTGACCAGCGGCAGGTTGAAGGCGTCGCAGAGGGCGACGAACCGCCCGCCTTTCTGGCTGGCCGCAATGTCGAGCGTTCCTGCCACGGTCTGAGGTTGGTTGGCCACCACTCCGACCGGTCGGCCGCCGATCATCGCGAACGCAGTCACCAGATTGGCGGCCCAGTTGGCGTGTGGTTCGAGCAGGTACCCGTCGTCAACGATCGACATCAAGATTTCGCGCACGTCGTAGGAACCATTGGACGACGGGGGCAGCACGTCGTAGGCCTCAGGGGTCGGACGGTCCACCGGGTCGTGGCATTCGCTAACCGGCGGCAGGTCGTCGGTGTGGTCAGGCAGGAACGCCAACAGATCGGCGATCAGATGGTCGGCAGCTTCGGTGGATTCCACGACGAACGAGGCAACGCCTGAGGTGCGGTCGTGGATCCGTGGACCTCCCAGCTCCTCAGTGCTGATCGGTACCCCCGTGAACTGTTCGACCATCGACGGTCCGGACAAGAAGGCGTACGCCTCCGGGGTCATGATCACGAAATCGACCAGTCCAAGGATCAACGCCGGTCCGGAAACCGCAGGGCCGGTCACGACTGCGATCGACGGGACAACTCCGGAGTTCGCGGTGAGTTCATAGGCGGCGCTGGCCCAACCATCGAGCGCAGGCACTCCTTCGCTGACATCGGCCCCGCTCGAAGCGATTCGCAAAACCAGCGGGAGTCGCTGTTCTCGTGCCGCTCGTGCCCCCGCCGCGATGGTTTGCCCATCGGCGCGCAGCAGCGCACCGGAAGCTCGTTCGCCTTGAGCATCCACGTCGATCAGGCGGCGCCCACCAATGCTGCGCACTCGGGCCCGCACGAACCCGCTGGCCAGAGCCCGCAGTTCTGTCTCGGTGAGTGAGTCGCTACCGGTCATCGTGATGGCAACCTAGCGCATCTGTGGCAGGAGTAGCTCAGCCTGTTTCGGAAGTCGTGGGCTTGATTGCGGCCAGGCTGGGTCCGGTGGAGGAAACCAGCGCGATCAGCGATTCGACTGCCATTCGGGTGGGGGTGGAGGGTGGAGACCGTCGGCTGACCGCAATCCCGACCGAACGGGGCGACAGGCCGTCGACGGGGAGACGAACCCAGTCGCCGGTCAGATAGTTCGGGGCGGCGCTGGCCGGAACCAAAGCGGGACCAAACCCTTGGAACGCCAACGAGGTCAGGAGCCGGAGCCCGTCGACTTCGGCTTTGGCTTTGAGCGTGACGCGGGCCCGTCGGGCATCGGTTTCGATCTCGTCTCGGAACGCGGTGCCGCTTGGAGGCATCAAGATTTCGTGATTGGCGAGCTCTTTGAGGCTGACTCGTTTTTGGCGGGCGAGTTCGTGGTTGCGGGGGGCGACGATGATCCGTTCCTCGTCAAACAACGGGCGGGTGTCGACGTCGGGGTGGTCGGCGGGAAGGTTGATCACCGCGGCGTCGAGGCGACCGCTGAGAAGCTGGGGGAGCAGCGAGGTGGTCGTGGCTTCAATGATGGCGATCTCGACTCGGGGAAACGCCGCGTTGAGGCGTTCGAGCAACGGCGCGACCAGCCATCGGGCGGTGGTGCCGATGATTCCGAGTCGCACATGCCCGCTGACATCGTCGCGGTGAGACACCAGATCGTCTTCGATGGATCGCAGTTCGCTGATGATCCGACGGGCCCGATCGGCGACGATTTCACCTTCAGCGGTGAGTTCGCCTCGGCTTCGTTCGATGAGCACCGCACCAACTTCCTGCTCCAACCGGGCGATGTGGGTTGAGACGTTGGATTGGACAGTGTGCAAGGCCCGGGCTGCGGCGGAAAACGAACGGTGTTCGGCAACGGCGAGCAGTGCGTGAAGTTGGCGAAGATCCATCGCTGTGAATGATGGCACAAAACAGAAGAAACAGTTGTAACGATGGCTAGTCATCTGGTTTACTTTGGGGGTCGAGGAGTTTGCTTCACGAAGCAACTGGCTCCCGAACCAAAGAAGTCCGGTTTCCCCCACTGGGTTTCAGGAGAGAAGCGGCTGGCAGTCCCCCCAAATACGCCAGCCGCTTTTCATGTTCCGACCCACCGGCGGTGGAACACTTTCGCCTCTGGCTGCCGTTGTGAACCGGGGCCGGGGGCTTACCATTCGGTGGTGTGACCGGGATTCTCAGTATTTCAGTAGAAACGCAAGGAACCGCGGCGGCGTTCGTGCCGGCCGGTGATGCCTCCACCCCGCAGCCGGTGCGTCTCGGTGACCAGTCCGAGTCGATGCCAACTCTGGTTGCGGCCGCCCCGGACGGGACGGTGCTGGTCGGAGATGCCGCGCAGGGAGCCGAGGGTCCGGTGGTTACCGATCCGGTAGCCCGAGCCGGGGTTGGTCGCAGCGGTGCCCTCAGCCAGGTCATCGGGTTTGTCGCCGGTCGGGCCAAAACCCAGTTCGGTATCGAGACGACCCCGTCGACGCTGGTGATGGTGATCCCCGACGAGTTCGATGCACCAGCCCGAGATCACGTCGTCCTCGCCGCGAACGGTGTGGGGTTTACCGATGTGCGTCTCGTGCCCCGCAGCCTGATCGCGGCCCGAAGCGGCGGTGACGCGCCGCTGGCGTTGGCCCGCGGTGCGGCGCTGATCGCGCAAACCCAGTCCCCATCAACACCCATCGCAGATACTCCCGAACCACCGATCACCTCTGCCCCGGACGCCACTCCCGAGTCGGCGGGTCCGGTGATGCAGGGGCCAGCATCGGTGTTTGATCCTGAACCTGCCACCCCGCCTGTGCGAGCACCGGCCGTTGCCCACCCGGTAGACGATCCGAACCGGACCACGATGGTGCCACGCGCAGCCGCACCCGCCATGGGGCCAGCTACCGGACCGCAGCAGATGACCCCCGCCAGTTTGGGAACCGAAACCGGACTGATGGGCAAGCGCGCGGTTCCAATCGGGTTGATCGTGGTTGGCCTGCTGGTGCTGTTATTGCTGGCCATGGTGATCGGGTTGCAGCGGGGCGGTTCTGAGAGCACCGATCAACCCGAAACCGACGATCTGGCCAGCTCCTCGTCGACCAGCGAACCGGCGACAACGACCACCTCGACCTCGCTGCCTGAAACCACCACGTCAACCACCACCTCCACCACCACGACGACGACCTCAACCACAACCACCTCAACGGTGCCGACCACCACCGCGCCGGTACGTCTCGGCCTTCCGGGACGGGTTGGGTTGGTCGAAAACGGGCTGCTGCTTGAAGGCATCGCCGATGTTCGGTTCGGGCAGCGCAGCGAGACGGTGTTGGGAGCGATCACGTCGCTGCTCGGCCAACCCGACCGTGACAGTGGCGAGAGCACCAACGATTACTGTGACGGGGACACGGCCCGAACGGTCCGCTGGGGGAACCTCGAAGTGGTTTTCACCGGGGATGTCGCCAGCGGCGAACCGATGACGTTCACCCAATGGTTCGCTGACGGTTACCGGCGGCCAACGGACCTCGTCACCCCGCAGGGCCTCGGGGTCACGTCAACCGTCGGTTTCCTCAAAACGGTATTTGGTAGTTCGCTCACGCTGGTCCCGGCGTTCGCCGATGACGACATCGGGCTTTTCGCCATCACCGACACCGCAAGCGGGGCCACGCTGAACGGGACCACCACCGGGCTAGGCGACGACGACGCAGTAAACACCCTCTGGTCGGGCGATACCTGTACGCGAATCTTTACCTGACGGCGGGTTTAGCTTGCGGTCCGCTGACGGATGATGTTGAGCGCCGACCCGGCCTTGAACCATTCGATCTGTTCGTTGCTGAACGTGTGGTTCGTGGCGAACGAGATCGTTTCGCCGCTGGGCTTGGTTACCTCAACGGTGACCGGCTGACCGGGGGCGAGGTCGGCGAGTCCCCGAACCGCAACCCGGTCGTCTTGTTCGATCCGGTCGTAATCCGCGGGGTTCGCGAACGTCAACGGAACCATCCCCTGCTTTTTGAGGTTCGTTTCGTGAATGCGGGCAAAGCTCCGGGCGATAGCCACGACACCCTTGCGGAACCGGGGTTCCATCGCCGCGTGTTCACGGCTTGACCCTTCACCCATGTTCTCGTCACCGATGACCACCCACGGCACACCGGCCTCGTGGTAGTCCTTGGCGAGATCAGGGAACGTCTTGATCGAACCATCCAGCTGGTTTTTGCCGTACCCGACTTCGTAGTCGCTGCCGTCGGCTTGCGTGAAGGCGTTCACTGCGCCGAGGTACAAGTTGCCGGAAATGTTTTCGAGATGGCCACGGAAACGAAGCCACGGGCCAGCCATCGAAATGTGGTCGGTGGTGAACTTGCCTTTGGCTTTTACCAGCACCGGCAGGTTTTCGTAATCGTTACCGTCCCAGGCCGCGAACGGTTCAAGCACCTGCAACCGGTCGCTGGTCGGGGAAACTTTGACATCGATCCCGGCCCGTTCAGCGGGCGGAGCGATGAACGTGTTTTCGCCGGGATCAAACCCAGCTTCGGGAAGTTCCAGACCGATCGGGGTGGAGAGCGAAACCTGCTCGCCGGCCTCGTTGGTGAGGGTGTCGTTGATCGGGTCAAAGTCAACCGTGCCAGCGATCGCCAGTGCAATCACCGTCTCCGGCGAGGTCACGAACGCCAACGTTTCGGCGTCGCCGTCGTTGCGCTTCGGGAAGTTGCGGTTGTAGGAGGTGACGATCACGTTCGGGGTGCCGGTGGCATGGGCAGTTTCTTCGCTGCGGTCCCACTGGCCGATGCAAGGTCCACAGGCGTTCGCCAACACGACCGCACCAAGCGCTTCGAAGTCTTGCAGAAGGCCATCGCGCACGATGGTGGCCCGAACCTGTTCCGAACCTGGAGTGATCAGCAGGCGGCTCTTGGCTTTCAGCCCTTTGGCGGCTGCTTCCCGGGCGATCGATGCGGCTCGGGTGATGTCCTCGTATGAACTGTTGGTGCAGCTACCGATCAACGCGGCGCTGATCTCCAGCGGCCAACCGTTCTGTCGAGATTCGTCGCCAAGTGCCGACACTTCGCGAGCCAGATCGGGGGTGTGAGGGCCGTTGATGTGGGGACGCAGCTCGTCAAGGTTGATCTCGATCACCTGGTCGTAGAAGCGTTCCGGATCGGCGAGTACTTCGTCGTCGGCTCGCAGATGATGGGCGACCGCGTCGGCGGCGTCGGCGACCTGTTCACGACCGGTGGCTTTCAGGTACCGGGCAACCGCGGCGTCGTAGGCAAAGACCGAGGTGGTAGCGCCGATCTCGGCTCCCATGTTGCAGATGGTGGCTTTGCCGGTGCACGACAGGCTTTCGGCCCCGGGGCCGAAGTATTCGACAATGGCACCGGTACCGCCCTTGACGGTCAAGATTTCCGCCACCTTCAAGATGACGTCTTTGGGGGCACTCCAACCGTTGAGCGAACCGGTCAGCTTGACGCCGATCACCTTGGGCCAGCGGACATTCCACGCGAATCCGGTCATGACATCAACCGCGTCGGCACCGCCAACCCCAACCGCGATCATGCCAATGCCGCCACCGTTAGGGGTGTGGCTGTCGGTGCCGATGATCATGCCACCCGGGAACGCGTACTGTTCGAGGACGACCTGATGGATGATGCCCGAACCGGGCTTCCAGAAACCACCGCCATATTTGGCACTCACCGACTCCAAGAAGTCGTAGACCTCACGGTTGGAGTCGACCGCGGTCATCAAGTCGGTTTTGCCGTCAACCCGAGCCTGGATGAGGTGGTCGCAGTGGGTGGTGGTCGGCACCGCGACCTCGTCGAGACCGGCGGTCATGAATTGCAGCCAAGCCATCTGGGCGGTGGCGTCCTGCATCGCTACCCGGTCGGGTCGCAGGTCCACGTAGGAACTTCCGCGTTCGAGTTCCTGATCGGGCCGATCAAGGTGGTTGATCAGGATCTTCTCGGCGAGGGTCAGGGGTCGTCCGAACTGGCGACGTCCAGCGTCGATGCGCTCGTCGAGGGTGGCGTAGACGCCTTGGATCAACTCGATCGGGGTGGATGCTGCGACAGCCATAGCTGGAGTCCTTTGTGGTTCGGTACATGAAAAGGTGTTTGCTGCTCACGGTCCGGGGTTACCGGTACGAGAGCAGGTGGTCACGTGAGGGAGATCCGCCAGCGGCCACCGAACATTGTAGCCCGCAGCCCGGGAGGCTCAGCAGGGTGATGCAGATCGTTCGCTCAGCGAACTTTGGCGATGATCTCGTCGGCGAACCAGTGGAGCATGGTCAGCTTCTCGTCGAGGCTCTGCGTGTCTGGTCCCGGCTGGTAGGCGTCGCGGAAACCGACGATGACATCGGTGACCCCAGCCGCTTCGAGCCGTTCGACCCCGTCAACCGAGTAGGCGTCGAGGCTGATGGCGTGGATCTCGAACGGTTCGTCAGCTCGGCCGTGACGCTCCCGGCTTTCGTTGATGACGTTGCGCATCCGGGCGAGCTCCTCAGCATCGCCACCGCCGTGCATCCAACCGTCGCCGATGCGTCCGGCTCGTTCGAGCGCCATGGCGGAATGGCCACCGATCAGGATCGGGACTCGCTGTTCAGGCACCGGACAGATCTTCAACGACGGGAATTGGTAAAACTCGCCTTGGTGGGCGTAGTACTCGCCGCTGGACAACGCGTTGATGATCTCGATCATCTCGTCCATGCGGGCCCCTCGTTTGGCCCAGGTTGAATCGGTGGCGACGTAATCTTCGGGCCAGGGGCTGGTTCCGACCCCGAAACCGAAGCGGCCGCCGGTCATCACCCCAACCGAAGTGACCTGCTTGGCGACCAGCACCGGCTGGCGGATAGGGAGTTTGACCACGAAGGTGGTGAAACGGATACGTTCGGTGACCGCCGCCAAGTAGGGGATCAGGGTGAACGGTTCGATAAACGGTTTGCCGTCGAGAAACTCCCGGGTGCCGTCACCGTTGTAGGGGTAGGTGGCGTCGCTCTCGGCCGGGTAGATGATCGAGTCGGGGACCACCATCGAGTCATATCCCGCGGCTTCGGCAGCTTGAGCGAGCGGAGCGTAGAACGTGGGGTCGATCATTGAATCGGCGAAAGAAAAGCGCATCCCCTCGTTCTAGTGGGGGTTTACAGGTCAGGCCAAAGGCGCTGACGAGGCTTTGTGCCGCGACGGCGATCACCGAGCGCCCAAACCCGACGCCAACGGCCGGTAGTCGGCCCGGTCAACCCTGGGGTGGCCTCACGGTGGGCCCGAAGCCGAGCCTGATACCAGTCGCTGGTTGACTCGTCGGCGAGGCCCGCAACTTCGCGTTCGATCCGGGCCGCGAACCGACTGGCGTTCTCCCCGGACTGCGGGCGAAGCGGCCGTCCGAACGTAACGGTGGTGTGGCTCGGGCGGGGCAGCGACCGGCCTTTCTGAAGGATTCGGCTGGTGCCGGACAGGTGGACTGGCACGATCGGCACACCGGTGCGCGACGACAAGTAGGCGGCGCCACCCCGAAATTCCTGACCCCAGCCGTCGGGGCTCCGTCCACCCTCCGGGTAGATCAGCAGGCTCCATCCCTGTTCGAGCAGTTCCGCCGCCCGGTCCGCGCTTTTGCGGCCCACTTTGGTTCGTTCCATCGGCACCGCGCCGATGGTCAACGCCGACAACGCTGCCGTTACCCGGTTCCCGAAGAAGTAATCGGCCGCGGCCGCCACGACGGTGCGGTGACGCCACGGTTCTGGGATGGAGGTGAGTAGCAGCGGAGTGTCGAGATGGCTGTGGTGGTTCGCGGCGAAGATCAGCGGCCCGTCAACGTCGATCAACCGGTCCATCCCGGTGCGTTCCGGTGCGGCGAGTCCCGCCACCGCCAGACGCATCGGCCCTTCGACCAGCGCAGCCCGAGCGACCTGAGCGGTGGTGCTGCGGGCCCAGTCGGTGTCGTAGTCGGCACCAACCCGAGATGGTTTGGCCAACGGGGCAACCCCACGTGGGGTGGACGGGGCCCGCAACGGAAATTCGGTAGCGGTCAGTAGGCGCCGGAACCGGCCAGTGAACCGGGTCAGACGCGGCAGCCCGAGTTGTCGGCTCAACGTGCTCATGTGACGTCAGCCATCAAGATCGGCGGGTTGTGCATGTAGGTAATGGTCGGTTGTGGCCCGACAACGTCGCTGGCCAACTCCAACGCATCTTGCATGGTGGATGCCGGTTGGAACCCGAGTCGCCGCACCGAACGGGGATCGCCACCGACCACGATGACCCGACCCAGCCACTGCAAGGCGTGGGCGCCCCAATACCACATGTAGAACGGGTGAACGCCGTGGTAGGCGTAGCCCTTGCGGTACTGGTGGATGTACCACTCGTCTTCGGCGAACTGCTTTTCGTACTTTCGTTCCAGCTCGAGCGGATCGGTTGTTTCGGCCAGCAACTGTTCGAAAAAGTCGATGTAGCTGGGATGGTGCACGGGGTGAAACTCCCACGGGGTGGGGTGGCTCATGATGAGCACACCGCCTTCACGAACCAGCGGCTTGCCCCGATACATGTTGAAGAAATAGCCGAGCCCGAGGCACATCACCAGGATCGGGTTCATCACCGAGTTGACGTTGTAGGGGCAGATGTAGGGAAGCCCGAACATCAGCACGTCGGTCTGCCCTTCGACCGGGACGAGGTGCTGCTTGAGGCAGTTCTCCAACGTGACTTCGTGCACCGACTCGACGTTGCCGGCCTGTACCGAGGTCAGTTCGTAGGGGGCTTTCCAGTTGTTAAACACGCTCCGGCGGGCCCGGCTCGGCATCAGGTCGAGGCCCTTCTTCATGCCCATGAACGTTGCCCGGTCCCGGGCCGACCATTCCCATTCGCGTTTCTGCAACACCGAAAGCGGACCGTCGTAGCCGAACGTGTTGTTGTTGATAGTGGTTTCGATCTGGAAGATACGAGGCCCGTGGTTTTTGATGACGTCACCTTGACGCCAGTTGCTGTGGTGAAGCTCTGACTTGTGGCGATCCATGAAACTCTTCGATTCCCGCATGGTGGCCACGTTGTGGTGATGCTTGATGCCGGAATATCCGGAGAGCCCAGTGGCGGTCGATTTCCAACCGCCGTCCATCGAAACGATGTTGAGGTTGACGTAGATGAGCAGGTCGCTTTCGGCGGCCCGTCGGTTCATGGTGACGAGCTCGTCGTGGCGGGTTGTGCCCAGCACCACCATGTTGTCGTGGTCTTCGGCGTCATGGTTGTACAGCGCGCCCTGCGGGGCGAACGCGTCGTAGATGCGATCGCCGAGTGCGTGGCGAAGTTCGGCTTCGGTCATGCGGCGGTGAAGCGCCAAAGCGGCGATCAGGTGCACGTCGTCAACCCCGGCTTCGGCCGCCATCTCCAACACCTGCTCGATGATGCGCTGACGAATGTCGGGGCGCCGCATGGAAGGCAGCGGTAGCGAAACGTCGTCGAAGGCAATGGTGAGCTTCATGCCGGGGGTGAGCAGCGACGGAAGCGGATCGTGGTCGATGGGGTTGAGCAACGCCTCGCGGATCGAACCTTCCGGGTCGGGGAGTCCCGGCAGCGGTTCGGGGGCGTAAATCACCCGGCTGCGGCCGGCGGGAAGCTTTTCGAGCCGGAAGTTGTCGCCGTGGTGAAACAGCAACGGTGGGGTTGAACGGTCAACGTCAAGGACCAGTCCGGGACGGGGGGCCTGTC
>Ga0075474_10000637_pt1 | contig 13724 bp, 14 predicted proteins | sample DEB08_DNA_2_FD_71485 | JGI IMG/M metagenome (GOLD analysis project Ga0075474, IMG submission 71485) | Aqueous microbial communities from the Delaware River and Bay under freshwater to marine salinity gradient to study organic matter... | ecosystem: Environmental > Aquatic > Marine > Coastal ...
AGATCGTCGATGGTTTGAAACGTCACACGCACTCCTGCATTTTCAGCGGCCGAGGCGGCACCTCGTCTAAACACCGGCGTCTAAACACCGGCTCGTTTCGGTCAGCGTCGAGTGACGGTCACCGGGAGCTTGGTGTAACCGTGCACGAACGACGAGAAGGTGCGCTCCGGTTCCTCCTGCACCTCGATCCGCTCGAAGCGCTGCAAGATCTCCTCCCACAGCACCCGAAGTTGCAGTTCGGCCAGCCGGCTACCCATGCAGAAATGGATGCCGTAGCCAAACGAAAGCTGACGGTCGGCGTTGTGACGCTCAATGTCGATGACGTTGGCGTTGTCAAACACCGACTCGTCACGGTTCGCCGAGATGTACCACATCAGGATCTGATCGCCGGCCAGAATCTGCTTGCCCCCCAACTCGGTGTCCACGTTGGCGGTGCGTCGCATGTAAGACAACGGCGTCTGCCAGCGAATGATCTCCGGCACCATACGAGGGATCAGACCAGAGTCAGCCACCAACTTGTCGTACTGGTCGGGGAAAGTATTTAGGCCGTAGACGCTGCCGGTCATGGTGTTGCGGGTCGTGTCGTTGCCACCCACGATCAACAGCAGCAAGTTGCCGAGATGTTCGAGGGTCGGCATGTCACGGGTCGCTTCGCCGTGCACCAGCATGGACACCAGATCCGACCCGGGGTTCGTCCGGCGCTGCTCCCACAAGCCCTCGAAGTAGCTGACGCATTCCATCAACTCCTCCACCTTCTGAGCCTGGGTTTCCACCACCCCGCCTGGCTCCGGCACCGCAAACACGATGTCGGACCAGCGAGTCAGCTTGCGCCGATCCTCCAACGGGAAATCAAACAAGGTGGCCAGCATCAACGTGGTCAACTCGATCGAAACCGTGTCCACCCAATCGAACGTCTCACCCTCCGGCAACGAATCAAGCACCGCCGCGGTCCGTTCCCGAATCAGCGGCTCCATGTTTTTCAAGTTGCTCGGCGCCGACACCCCACGCACCGTCTTGCGCTGCTCGGTGTGGGTCGGGGGATCCATCGAAATGAACGACGTCAACCGGCGCAACTGCTCTTCGCTCACCGCGTTGGCTCGCAAACCCAACGTGATCCCCCGAGCCGAGGAATAGGTCTGCCAGTCGCCATCAACGGCCCGCACGTCGTCATAGGACGTCACCGACCAGTAACGACCCGAACTATCCAACTCGTTGAAATGCACCGGATCCTCGGCCCGCAACCGGGCGAAGTGCTCCTGCCAACGATCCTCTTTGAACAGGTGCGGGTTCGCCGGGTTGATATCGGCTAGGGCCAACTCATCAACCGAGGGCACATCAGCACCCTTCTCGGCCATCTCCATCTCGGGGGTGTACACATCCGAACGGAGGTACGTCGAACGATCTTCAGCGGTGTCAGACACGGGCAACTCCTTGCTTGTCACCGCCAGTCTGGCAGCAAAACCGCCGACAAAGCGATACGCCCTGCATCCGGCCAGTCTCGGTACTGGCCGGATGCAGTTGCGCCCCCTTGGAGGGCTTCACGCCGAGGAGGCAGGCTCGCCGTCCTCAGCACCCTCAACACCTCTACTTGCAGATATCGAGCACCAACCGTGACGGATTGTTCAGGGTGAGCGCCCGGAACGAACGGACTTCATTGAACCCAATGATCCATTCGTCCATCCCCTCATACCCTCCGCCAAAATGCACCTGCTGAAGGTTGGTGGTTCCGATGTCCTTGCTGAAGATGTCTCTGGGCCCGCTGTAGAAGTCCTCAGAGTTGGAATCGGTGTTGGAGTCCGCAGACACCGTCACGTACATCATCACCGATCCGGCCACGTCCGGGGCATGCTCCTCGGCATCCGCAACCGAGTCCTTGGCCGGACCCGGCTCAACCTTGATGTTGAAATTCGCGTCGTCTGGGCTATCCCCAAAGCGAAGCACCACCCGCTCAAACAGGTCGTGGTTGCTGGCTGCCATCTCCTTGAAGGCACCCCAGCTCACGAAATCGTCCACGCTGACATCGTCGAGACGCCAATCGCCATCGCGCTCAGGACAACTCTCTACCGAGTCGGTGAGGCCGGCCAAGAGGTCGTCTACGTCCTCATCGTTCGTGGCACCGTCACCACACGACCCGACCAGCGACACCACCAACAGCGCAACGATCACCGCTACGACTTTCTTGATTCCCGCCATTATAAAAACTCCCTTTCTCTGCTGTTTAGGAGCGGACTACTTGCAGACATCCAGCACCAGACGGGCGGGATCGGTCACCATCGTCACCTGATACGACGAAACCTCGTCGAACCCGATCACCCAATCGGCCATACCCTCATAGCCACCGGCGTATGCGACCTCACGCAGGTTGGTGGTTCCCGCATCGGCACCGGACAGCCGCTTTGGCCCGCTGTAATCCAATTCCTCCGAGTAGTAGGTCATGATCGGTGCGACCAGATGAATCCCTACCGACCCTTCGACCTCTAGAGCTAGACCCTCCTCGATCATTCCGGTGAATGGGAGATCCACCATCTCCACCGAATAGGAGGCATCGCCAACCAGCGGTCCATCAAACTCAATGACGAACCGATCAAGGGTGTCGTGGCCGGCGATCGCCATCGATGTAAAGCCTCCCCAGTTGCCATACGGGAAACCGTCCTGGGCGTAATCGCCGGACATCCAACCACCGTCACCGTCCGGGCAGGAGTCCGGGATGGCAATTTCATCGCTCATGGCATATTCCTGAGCCGACATGGCGCTCCCGTCGTCACTACCGGTGGCCTCGTCGGGCTCTTCAGCCTCGTCGGGTTCTTCGGCCTCGTCGGCCTCGTCTGGTTCTTCGACCTCCGGGTCAGCCCCACCCTCGATGGATGTTTCGTCCTCGGATGATTCGGTCGCACCATCATCGGACCCCGAATCAGAGTCGTTGCCGTCGCCTCCGCAGGAGGTGGCCAGTAACGCCACCACCAAGCTAGCGATCAGCAACCACCAACGAGCCCGAGTAAACCCGGACTGATCCGAACGTCGCGACATTTCAGCGGGGGAACCAGTAGCTCCCCGACCGTCAATACTTTCCGCCATTTCTATTCTCTTTGTTTTAAGGTCCGCCGATTTGATGCGAGGACCGTTTCGGTCTTTCGCACCACAAGCAGAAGGCTAGACCAAGGGATTGGGCGGTACAAGGGCACCCCTTCGAGCCACCACTAACCTCACCATCATGTTCATCAACGGAAACTGGGTCGACGCGGCCAACGGAGCCACATTCGAGATCACCAATCCGGCCACCGGTGACGTCATCGGTGAATGCCCCGACGGCACCGCGGCCGACGCCATCCGAGCCATCGACGCCGCCCACGCCGCGCAACCCCAGTGGGGAGCCACCACCGCTTTTTCCCGAGCCGACCTGCTCATGGAAGCGTGGCGGCTGATGGGCGAACGGGCCGAACCGCTGGCCCAACTCATGACCAAAGAACAAGGCAAACCGCTCAAAGCAAGCCGAAACGAAGTCGCTTACGGTGCCGATTTTCTGCGCTGGTTCGCCGAAGAAGCTCGCCGGATCACCGGCCAATGGCTGCCGTCGTCGCGGCCCGATCAACGATTCCTTTCGGTACGAACCCCGGTCGGTGTGGTGGCGGCAATCACCCCGTGGAACTACCCCATGTCGATGCTGACCCGCAAGATGGGGCCGGCGCTGGCCGCCGGATGCACTCTGGTGCTCAAACCGGCCGAAGCCACCCCGCTGTGTGCCAAGGCCATCTTCGAATGCTTTCATGACGCCGGGATCCCCGACGGGGTCATCAACCTGGTGACCACCGCCAACCCAGAACCGATCGGTGACGTCTTTACCTCCGATCCCCGGGTCAAGAAGTTGACGTTCACCGGATCCACTGCGGTCGGGCGGGTGCTCGCAGCCAAAGCCGGCGCCAACCTGCAACGAGTCTCGGTCGAACTCGGTGGGCATGCCCCGTTTATCGTGTTTCCTGACGCCGACCCGGAACATGCCGCCAAAGGCGCGACGGCGCTCAAGTTTCTCAACTCGGGGCAGGCCTGCATCAGCCCGAACCGGATCTATGTGCACCGCGACCACGCCGATGTGTTCATCGAGACCATCGTCGCTCGGGTCGCCAACGTCAAAGCTGGCAACGGGGCCGACGACGGGATCGGGGTTGGCCCGCTGGTCAACGAAGCCGCGGTGGCCAAAGTCGCGGCTCAAGTTGACGATGCCCGCGCCAACGGGGCCGACGTGCCGGTAGGCGGACACCGGTTGACCGAGCATGGCCTCGACCGCGGGCACTTCTACGCCCCGACCGTCGTTACCGGGGTGACCAGTGCCATGACGATCTATCGCGAAGAAACCTTTGGTCCGGTCGCACCGATCATCTTGTACGACCACGTTGACGAGGTCATCGACCTCGCCAACGACACCAACTACGGACTGGCCGCCTACGTCTACACCCGTGACCTCTCCACGGCGATCCGAGCGATGGAAGGCCTGCGGTTTGGCATCATCGGGATCAACGACGTCAACCCCACCTCGGCGGCCGCGCCGTTCGGCGGGATGAACGACTCGGGCCTCGGTCGAGAAGGCGGCCACGAAGGCATCGACGAATACCTCGAAACGAAACTCGCCGGGATCGCCCTCTAAGCCAGACCAGGCAATCGCCGGCCAGGCCAGACCGGCCAGACCAGACCGGCCACCGTTGAACGGGTGGGTTCAGCTCTCTGGGGTCGGTGCGGTCTGGCGGGAACGTTGTACCCGGCGCGGTGTGATCAAGCGGATCACCGACGCAGCCGCGACCGCCATCGCCATCATCATCGCCATCACCTGATAGGCCCGATTGGTGGTGTCGGTGCCGCTCCAACCGGCGTGCAACAACACCGCGAACACCAGCGGAAAGCTGAGGCGGTGAATCAGCGACCAAACCCGGCGAGACAACCGACGGCGCAGATAGGACGTGGCCTGCACCACCACCAGCACATACAACGCCACCACCCCGATTGCGGTGCCGATCTCGTTCGTGAACGTTGCCCCCCGCCAGGTGGCGTGACCCGGGATCAGCAGATCACGGAACCCAAAGGCGACCCATTCGTCGAACATCAATCCGACCACGTGCAAGGCCACCAGCACCAGCGAACTGCCCGACAGCCAGGTGTGTAGCGACAGCAGCCAGGCCGGTCGATCTACTTCCCGCAGAGCCCGGGTTGACAGGAGCACCCCCCAAATCATCGACAGGCAAAGCAGCACCATCGCCACGATCCCGGTCGAACGCGACAGATACCACCAGAAATGTTGACTCATCGGTCGAACACCTTCCACGTTGAGGACCGCAACTCTTGACCGGTTTCGGTCACGAGCAACGCGGCCAACCCCTGCGACTCGTAGACGGCCATCGCCTCATCGGGGGGTCGCACGAACGCCACTTTGGTGAACGCCTCCGACCAGACCGCCGACGACGAAATCACCGTGCAGCCAACCACCCGGTTGGTGCTGGGTTGCTGCGTGGCCGGATCTAACAGGTGATGAAGATCTCGGCCGCCAGCCCGCCAAGTGCGTTTGCGGGTGCTTGACGTGGCGACCCCACCGTCGAGCAGCACTACCGAACCCAGCGACGCCGAGCCGTCCGGGGTTTCGATGGCGATACGCCACCCGGGGCCGTGTTCGCCAACCCCGGCCACCCGCAGGTCGCCGCCGACGTTGACCATCACCCCGGCCGCCCCCGCCTGCATCAGTTCGTCTGCGACGAGATCGGCGGCCAAACCTTTGCCCAGACCGCCGGGGTCAACCAGTAGCCCCCGCGGAATGGCCACCAGTTGGTGGTCAGCGCCCTCATCGGGGCCAATCATCACCCCGGTCAGGCTTTGTACTGGGCGGCTGATCGGCATTGGGGTCGGAGCGCGGTGCTCGTCGTGGCACCGACTTGTCGAATAGCCAAGATCAACTAGCGGACGAAGCATCGTCGGGTCGAAAGCTCCGTTGGTGGCCTGCTGGGCACGCGCCAACTGCCGGAGCAACGTGACCGTGTCACGATGAACCCGCACCGGGTTGCCTTGTGCGCTGTTGAGTCGGGAAATGTCACTGTCGGCCCGGAAGCGCGACCAGCGCCGCTCAAGTTCGCGCAACCGAGCAAACGCCTGCGCTTCTCGTTCGGGTGGGCAGCGGAGCTCGACGACGCTGCCCATGATTGGTTCCGGGTAGCGAACGAGCGGACGGTCAAGAGCCACCGGTGGTTCCCATCGTGGTGGTAGGGACAGCAAGGTCAACCGGAGCGGGAGCCGCCGGGGCCACGGTTGGGGCCGGGGCCGCCGGAGCTGTGGGGGCCGCGGTTGGGGTCGGGGCCGGGGCCGCGGTTGGCGCCGGGGCCGGGGCCGGGGTGGCCGGGGCCGGGGCCGGGCCGGGCGCCGTGCCGGGAACGGTGGCCGTCGGATCCGAGGCGCTGGCCAGATCAGCAACCGGAGCGATCGAAGGGTCGGCGACTCCGCCCAAGATCGGTTCGGCTTGGGCAAGAAACGCCTGGAGTTGAGCCACCGACTCCATCTGGGCCAGGTCCACCACCCGACCGTTGGTGTCGACCGTCAAGACCACAACTTCGGCATCGGCGCTCATCCGGATCACTCCCGGATCAAGCGTCGCCGCCGGATCCTGCACCGGTGCTAGCGCGGTGGTTGCCGACGCGGTGTTCTCACTGAGTTGATAGCTGGCCATCAGGGCCGCTACCGCCGTGGACGAAACGCCAACCGTGGCGACCCGAGCGACCCGGGCCGGATTGCGACGCTTCCCCGCAGGGTTCGGTCGCGCCCGGCCGGCCACCGCCGGTTCGTTTACCGGTTCTCCAGGCTGGGAATCCAACGTTTCGGACATCGCGGTCAGTCGTCGTCCCGCTCGTGATGATCGTCGTCATCATCGTCATCGTCATCGTCATCGTCGTCATGATCGTCGTCATCGTCGTCGTGATCGTCGTCGTGGTCATCGTCGTCGTAGTAGCTGGACTGCATTGGCTCAGAACGAACCGACGGTGAAATCGTCGCCCCATCGAACGAGGCGGTAAAAATCACTCGGACCGTTCCATCAACAAACGCGACCTTTACCGAGTTGCGCACCGAATCCATCTGCGCGGTTTCGACCGTCCAACCCGCCTGCGGAGCCGTATCGACAATCAGGAGCGAACCGTTCACCACGTCAACGGTGACCGTGCCGGCGTCGCCCACGTTGAATGCGGTCAGGAACGACACCGGACTGTCGGCCGGAGAATCCACCACCTCGTCGCCCACCGCCGACGCCGAAACTTTGGCTCCCGATGACGATGTCGAACTCGACGCCGACGCCGAGGTGGACGAACCGCCGGTGCTGGAAGGTTCCGGCAACGAACCATCGACTGCTGTTTCGGTTTCTGATCCTGCGGTCAACACGGCGCTGTCTGACGCGCTCACCTCGGGAAGCACCAGATCAACGGTCTGGGACGGAGGAACAAACACCGACGAGTTGGCGGCGTTCGAACCACTATCGAAAATCGAGGTGTTGGCCATGGCCGCCGCCGTGCCGGCTGCCAGCACACCGACGAGAGACAAGGCATTCGCAAAAGACGTTTTCATCGTTGATCAACTCCACAGATCGGGTTTGGGGGATTCGGATCCGAACCGAACCAACGCTCGTTTCGGAACACCACCAACCGTACGAGAAGGCGATCCAGCAGAAGTCCCGCAAAGATCCAAGAAACGTCAAAGAACCAGTGCGAAACCGGTAAATACGACAAAGAACCGACCCCAACGGCAGGGAACCGGTGCAGAAAGTGCCAAGCTTGCCGAGTGGATCTGCTGCTCATCGAAGACGACGACGCCATCGCCGCGTCGCTCCACGAACCGCTCACCCGCGCCGGGTTCGTCGTCAACCGGTTCGACCGTGGCGCCGCCGCGCTCGAACAATTGCGGGACGCGCCGGTAGACGTCGTCCTGCTTGATCTCGGATTGCCCGACATGGACGGCTACGACGTCTGCCGCCAAATCCGAGCCACCTCCAACGTGCCGGTCATTGTGGTCACCGCCCGCAGCGACGAATTCGATCGGGTGCTCGGCTTAGAACTCGGGGCCGACGACTACATGGTCAAACCCCTCGGTGCTCGCGAACTCATCGCTCGGATCCGAGCGGTGCTGCGGCGAACCGGCAGCCCCTCCACCCCAGCCGATGGCCGGACCACCGGTAGCCCTGCCACCGGCGGCTCTGTTACCGACGACGGCACGGCGATCACCGTGGGGCCGTTGACGATTGACCACCGCACCCACCGAGCCACCCTCGACGGCGAAAGCCTGGCGCTCACCCCGAAAGAATTTGATCTGCTCGGGTACCTTGCCGAAGACCCGGGAGCGGTCCGAACCCGAACCGACATCATCGAACGGGTCTGGGACGCCAACTGGTTCGGCCCGACCAAAACCCTCGACGCGCACGTCGCCGGGATCCGCCGCAAACTTGGCGATCGGCAGTGGATCGAAGCGGTTCGCGGAGTCGGCTTTCGACTGGTTGCCCCCTCGGAGTGGCCGGCATGAGGCTTCGCCTCGTCGGCGTGCTGGTGGCGGTCGTGCTCGCCATCCTCGTCGTCCAAGACCTACCCCTGGTTTCGCACCTGCACGACGTTGAACGCGACCGGCTCGTGACCCGCCTCGAACGCGACGCGTTCGTGCTGGCCGGGCGGGTCGAGGAAGCACTTGAGAACGACCTCGCAGCCAGCGACATCGTGCTGACCGGCCTCGTGCAGCGCTACGAAGCCACCGAAGGAGTTTCGGTCGTTGTTGTGGACGACGCAGCCGTCGCCGTTATTGGCCCCAGCTTCGACCCGGCCGAAGATTTCTCTAACCGGCCCGAAATCATGCAGGCCCTTAGCGGTGCGCCGGTGACTGGCGAACGCCAGTCAGTAACGCTCGGCGAGCCGCTGTTTTTTGTTGCGGTGCCGATCCTGTCCGGTGACGCCACCATCGGGGCGATCCGCATCACCGCGCCCGCCAGCGCGGTTACCAGCGAAGTCAACAGTCGGCTCATCGGGTTGGCTCTCGTCGTCGGCGTGGCGATCCTGCTCGCGGTGGGTGCCGCCCTCGTGTTTGCCGGAGCGGTCGTGCGGCCGGTGGAACAACTCACCCGAGTCACTAAAGCGTTCGCCAACGGGGACCGCAGCCAGCGAGCCGATCCCAACGATGGCCCACCCGAGCTACGGTCGCTCGCCCAGTCGTTTAACACCATGGCGGTGCAAGTCAACCAACTGCTCGACCGGCAACGAGCCTTCGCGGGAACCGCCTCGCATCAGCTCCGAACCCCGCTCACCGCGCTGCGCATCCGACTCGAAAGCCTTGCCGAGACACACACCAACGAACGCGACGCTGAACATCTGGCCGCCGCGATCGCCGAAACCGAACGGCTTGGTCGAATGATCGAAGGCCTGCTGGTGCTGTCCAGCGTCGACGCCAGCTCCATCCAACCCGAACCGCTCCATCTCGGACCCACCATCCAAGAACGGGCCGAAACGTGGACCCCGCTGGCCGAGGAACAAGGGGTAACCCTCACCGTGACCGGCCGCGCTCAGCCACCAGCGGTGATGGTGGTGCCAACCGGGCTCGACCAGATGATCGACAACCTGATCGACAACGCCTTAGAGGTGTCGCCGAACGGAAGCACCATCGAAATTCGTGTCGACGAACACCCCGACCGCGTCGACGTGCACGTCATCGACCAGGGGCCGGGCCTGCCCGCCGAAGAACGCCAGCAGGCCTTCGACCGGTTCTGGCGTTCACCCAGCGCGGCAAGCGGAGGCACCGGCCTCGGGCTCAGCATCGTGCGGCAACTCGCCGACGCTTCCGGCGGGAGTGCCCGACTCGACGACAACCCGGACGGTGGGATTGACGCCGTGATCTCGCTGCCCCGAGCCCCGCGCTGAAACCGCCGGCTGTCAACCAGACCGCAACAACGGGGAGACCTTCGACCAGAGCAGTACCCTTCCGATGGGGTGGCACACCGGGCGGCCGGATGCTGTCACTCGACCCAAGGAGCCTGCGATGTCTGAAACCCCACTTGCTTACCGACTCTTGACCGGCACCGACAACCGCGAGTTCTGCGAAAAGGTCAGCGCCGCGCTTCAAGACGGATACGTGCTCTACGGATCGCCGACACTGACCAGTTGTGATGGCCGGGTCGTCACCGGCCAAGCCGTGATCAGAAAAGACTTGGCGCCATGAGTTACGCCGGAGACATCAACGTCACCGACGCATACCGGCGGCTCGCCGACAACCCCCAGACGGTGCTCGTTGATGTTCGCAGCGCCGCCGAATGGACCTTCGTCGGCACCCCCGACCTGCAACAGACGGGCAAGGCACCGATCCTGATTAGCTGGACCACCTACCCGGACGGCCAAGCCAACCCGCACTTTCTTGACGAACTCCGCCAGGCCGGGGTCAGCACCGACCATGACGTGCTCTTCTTGTGCCGGTCGGGGGCACGGTCAGCGGCCGCAGCCAGCGCCGCCACCGAACAGGGCTACACCGCGTACAACATCAGCGACGGGTTTGAAGGCCCCACCGACCCGGCCGGGCACCGCGGAACCACCGCCGGTTGGAAAGCGGCCGGCCTCCCCTGGGTGCAACCATGACCGGAAACTCCCGGCCCGAATGGAAACCAGCCACCCGCGCTGTTCGTTCCGGGGTGAACCGCAGCGCCTTTGACGAAACCGCCGAAGCGATGTTCCTCACCAGCGGCTACGTCTACGAGTCCGCCGCCGAAGCCGAAGCGGCGTTTGCCGGCGACCACGACCGCTTCATCTATTCCCGGTACGGCAACCCCACCGTCAGCATGTTCGAAGAACGGTTCCGGTCGCTCGAAGGGGCCGAAGCCGCGTTCGCGGTCAGCTCCGGAATGTCCGCAGTGTTTAACGCACTCGCCGCCAGCCTCGTCACCGGAGACCGGGTTGTTGCCTCCCGGGGCCTGTTCGGATCCTGCTTCATCATCCTCAACGAAATCCTCCCCCGTTGGGGCATCACCACCGAATTCGTCGACGGAACCGACCTTGACGCCTGGCGAACCGCGTTGGCCGAACCCGCCGCCGTCGTCTTCTTTGAGTCTCCGTCTAATCCAATGCAAGAACTCGTCGACATCGCGGCGGTCAGCGAACTCGCACACGCCGCCGGGGCAACCGTGATCGTGGACAACGTGCTGGCCAGCCCCGTGCTGCAACGACCGATCGAACTCGGTGCCGACGTGATCGTCTACTCCACCACCAAACACGTTGATGGTCAGGGCCGCACACTCGGCGGGATCATCCTCGGGTCTGAAGCGTTCATTGGCAAACAACTCCAGCCGCTGATCCGACACACCGGCCCGTCGCTCAGCCCGTTCAACGCGTGGGTGCTGGTCAAAGCTCTCGAAACGATGGCGCTGCGCGTCAACCAGCAAAGTGCCAGCGCCTTGACCATCGCCGAGCATCTCGAAAACCATCCGCGTATCGCTTCGGTTCGCTACCCCGGCCTGCCCTCGCACCCGCAATACGATCTGGCGCAACGCCAGATGGCGGCGGGTGGAACCATCGTCACGTTCGAACTGGCCGGAACGAAAGCCGACGCATTCCGGCTACTCGACGGGCTCGAACTCGTCGATATTTCCAACAATCTCGGTGACAGCAAATCGCTGGTCACCCACCCGGCCTCCACCACCCATTACCGGCTGGGGCCCGAGCAGCGGGCCCAAATGGGAATCACCGATCAAACCATCCGGCTTTCGGTCGGGCTCGAAGACGTCGACGACCTCATCGACGACCTCGCAGGCGCGCTGACCGCCCCTGAAAGCTAGCTTGCTGCTTTGCGACTAGCATGAACCGGTGCCTTCAACTATTGCCATTGTTGGAACCGGCTACGTTGGTCTAACCACCGGAGTCGGACTCGCCCATCTTGGCCACACAGTTATCTGCGCCGACGTTGACGCCGACAAGATCAACGAGTTGCGGGCCGGACGAATCCCCATCCGAGAAGCGGGGTTGCCCGAACTGCTCAGCGATGCGCTCGCCGACCAGCGGCTTTCGTTTGTGCTCGGGAGCGAACACGCGGTCGCCGAAGCCGACATTGTCTTTCTTTGCTTGCCTACCCCGCAAGCCACCAATGGCGAACCCGAAATGGGTTACGTGCTCGCAGCCGCTGAAACCATCGGGCCGCTGCTTCGGCCTGGGACGATCGTGGTCAACAAATCAACGGTGCCGATCGGCGCCAGCCAGATGGTTGCCACCGCGCTCGGTCGCGCCGACGTTTCGGTGGTGTCGAACCCGGAGTTTCTTCGAGAAGGAACCGCGGTCAGCGACTTCTTGAACCCGCAGCGGATCATCGTGGGTGGCGACGACCCCATCGCGAACCAGCGGGTCGCTGACCTCTACCAGGCGTTCACCTGCCCGGTCCTGATGACCGACGCCGCCTCCGCCGAAGCCTGCAAGTACGCATCGAACGCGTTTCTGGCCATGAAACTTTCGTTTGTCAACACCATGGCGGCCATCTGCGAAAGCTACGGGGCCGATATTGACGCGGTGACCGCCGGTATGGGCCACGACGCTCGGATCGGACCGGATTTCCTGCAGCCGGGACCCGGATGGGGTGGGTCGTGCTTCCCGAAAGACACGCAGGCCCTGATCAGCCTCGCCAACCAGCAAGGCATCGATTTTGCCCTGCTGCGGGCCGCGGTCGACGCCAACCAACAACAATTCGACCGGGTCACCGACAAGGTCGGATCGGTCGTTGACCTGGCCGGCGCCACCGTTGCGGTACTCGGCTTGACGTTCAAAGCCGGAACTGACGACACCAGAGACTCACCGGCACTGGAGATCGTCAAACGCCTCACCGCTCGGGGGGCCACGGTACGGGCCCACGATCCGGCGCTGACCACCGCCCCCAACGGGATCGAACTTCACGACGACGTCTTCGCCGCGGCGCAGGGATGCGACGCGGTGGTGATCGCCACCGAATGGCCCGAATACGCCAAACTCGATCTGAGCCGACTCGCCGAAGTTGTCAACCAGCGGCATCTGATCGACACCCGCAATCTGCTGGCCTACAGCGACGCCGAACAGCACGGTTTCACCTATCAAAACATCGGACGGTCCTGATGGCGCGTCGAGTTGTCACCGGGGGGGCTGGGTTTCTCGGATCTCATCTGGTTGACCGGCTGCTGGCCCGCGGCGACGACGTGATCGTGGTCGACAATCTGGTTACCGGGTCACGAGCAAACCTCGCTCACCTTGACGACAACCCGCGGTTGACGGTCCTCGAACACGACGTGACCACGTCGCTGACCGTTGATGGACCGGTCGATTCGATCCTGCACTTCGCCAGCCCGGCGTCACCGGTCGACTATCTGCGGTTGCCGATCGAAACGCTCCGAGTGGGTTCGATCGGCACCCTGAACGGTCTGGAACTTGCCCGAGAAAAGGAAGCCACCTTCATGCTGGCCTCCACTTCCGAGATCTACGGAGACCCCCAAGTGCACCCTCAACGCGAGGACTACTGGGGCCACGTGAACCCGATCGGGCCCCGCAGTGTGTACGACGAAGCGAAACGGTTTGCCGAAGCAGCGACCATGTCGTACCGACGCGAACACGGCGTCGAGACCCGAATCGCCCGAATCTTCAACACCTACGGCCCCCGTATGCAACCCGACGACGGCCGGGTGGTGTCGAACTTCATCGTGCAGGCGCTTCGCGGGGAGTCGCTGACAATCTATG
>Ga0075474_10000643_pt1 | contig 13686 bp, 11 predicted proteins | sample DEB08_DNA_2_FD_71485 | JGI IMG/M metagenome (GOLD analysis project Ga0075474, IMG submission 71485) | Aqueous microbial communities from the Delaware River and Bay under freshwater to marine salinity gradient to study organic matter... | ecosystem: Environmental > Aquatic > Marine > Coastal ...
CGGCACGCACGCCTTGATCCAAGACCGGGTCGAGTTCGCTGACCTGGGGGTGGTGGTGGTTGATGAGCAGCACCGGTTCGGGGTGGAACAGCGGGCCGCGTTGCGAGACAAAGGCGATCAGCAGGCCGCGCCCGACGTGTTGGTGATGACTGCAACCCCGATTCCGCGAACCGCGGCGATGACCGTGTACGGGGATCTCGATGTGAGCGTGCTCGACGAACTTCCGCCGGGGCGAACCCCGATCCTGACCGAGTGGGTGACCGAACCCGAGCAGCATCAGGTGTGGGAGGTGGTTCGATCCGAGGTAGCCGCCGGACGTCAGGCCTACGTGGTGTGTCCCCTCATCGACGAATCCGAAAAGCTTGAAGTTCGTTCGGCCGAGGACGTGTTTGCCCAACTCCAAGCCGACGAGCTTTGTGATCTTCGGGTCGGGTTACTGCACGGACGGGTGAGCGGGCCGGAGAAGGAAACGGTGATGGAGGCGTTTCGCAACGCCGAGATCGACGTGCTGGTAGCCACCACGGTGATTGAGGTTGGGGTGGATGTCCCCAACGCCACGGTGATGGTCATCTTGGACGCCGACCGGTTCGGGATCGCCCAACTCCATCAGCTCCGGGGTCGGGTTGGGCGTGGTCAGCACGCCAGCCGATGCCTGCTGGTGGCCGATCCGACCACCAGCGATGGCGAAGCTCGCCTCGAGGCGGTGGTAGCCAGCACCGATGGGTTTGCGCTGGCCGAGGTCGATCTCGACCTGCGAGGTGAAGGAACGTTGATGGGCGAACGACAAAAAGGACGCAACGACCTGCGGTTGGCCTCGCTTCGGCGAGACCGCGACTGGGTTGAGGCGGCGCGCAAAGCGGCTTTTGAGTTGATCGACGCTGACCCGGACCTTTCTGGTCATCGGCAGTTAGCGGACGAGATCGAACTGTTTCTCGGCAACGACGACGCCGAGTTCCTCTTCAAGAACTGAACCCGGTCAAGAACGTTCAAGAACTGACCCGGTCTCGGCTAGTTGTCGGGGTCGGTTCCGAGGTCTTCGGCGAGTAGTTCAATATCCCAGCGATCAAGGCAGTCGCCGCAGCGGTAGGCCACGATGTCGCCAGGTTGCCATCCATCTTCGGGTTCATAACTGATCGGCGAGCAACGGCCACCGCAGTCGACGCAGGTGATGAATTCGGGCACGGGCACTCGGTGACCGTAGCCGGGTTGGGTAAGACTGTCAGCTATGCGCGTTGTTGCCGGTTCCCTTGGTGGTCGAAAGCTCAAAGTTCCCGAAGGTTCGGGCACTCGTCCCACCACCGATCGGGTGCGCGAGGCGGTGTTTAACGCCTTGTTTTCGCTAGGAGCGATTGAGGACGCCAACGTGATTGACCTCTTCGCCGGTTCGGGCGCGCTCGGGATCGAAGCGCTTTCTCGCGGGGCGCAACGGGCCACCTTCGTGGAGCAGGCCCCAGCCGCGTTGGCGGTGCTGCGAGACAACCTTCACCAGTTGGATCTGCTGGATCGGGCCACCGTCGTGGCCGGTGACGGGTTCGTTCACCTTCAGCGAAGCGGACCTTTCGATCTGGTGCTGCTCGATCCGCCGTACGGGTTCGATGGTTGGGATGACCTGCTGGGCATGATTGTTTCCGGTGTGGTGGTTATCGAGTCCGATCGGGAGATCGCGGTTCCTCCACACTGGCTTGTCCACCGTGTGAAGCGCTACGGGACTAGCGTGGTGACGTTCGCATCCGCCAGTGATCCGAGAGAAGCAGCATCGTGACAACCCGTGTTCTCTACCCAGGCTCGTTTGATCCGGTTCATAACGGGCACATTGAGATCATCACGACCGCCTCGCAGCTTTTTGATGAGGTGGTGGTCGCCGCGGTCCGGAACCCGCAGAAAGGTGGGGGAGCGTTCGACCTCGACGAGCGACAGGCGATGCTGATCGAAGCGGTCGGGGGGCTTTCCAACGTCTCGGTCACGATGTTTTCTTCTCTGATCGTTGATCTGGCCAAAGAACTCGAAGCCGATTTCATTATCAAAGGGCTTCGAGCGGTGTCCGATTTTGAAAACGAACTACAGATGGCGCAGATGAACCAGGCCGTTTCCGGAGTACACACCTTGTTCATTCCGTCGGCTTCGAAGTCGTCGTTTCTCGCTTCGAAGTTCATTCGGGAGATCGCCCGGTTCGGCGGTGACGTTTCGTCCATGGTTCCCGAGGGGGTCAACCGGAGAATCAAGGAGCGATTCGCGTGAGCGACGCCCGCCCGCCCGAATACCGGGCGCCTCAGGCCGAAGCGCTGCTTCGTCACGCCATCGAGTTGGTGCAACAGGCCCGGCCGATGCCGCTTTCGGCGTCGTCGATGATCAACAAAGACGAAGTGCTCGAAGTGCTCATAGAAGCAGCTGAAGCGCTACCCGAAGAGCTTCGGGCCGCCCGCTGGTTGCTGAAGGAACGGTCTGATTTTCTGAGCCGAGTGCAGGGTGAGGGTGATGCCATCATCAACACGGCTCGAGCGCAGGCCGAACAGATGGTGCAACGAACCGAACTCGTGAAATCTGCCGAGGAACGGGCCAAACGACTGGTAGCCGACGCCGAAGACAAGGCCCGACACCTCAAGCTCGAAACCGAAGACTGGTGCGACCAGAAGTTGGGGGCAATGGAGGTGGTCTTGCAGCGGACGCTCGCCACGGTTGCTTCGGGCCGAGCCAGTTTGCAGGGAGCCGATACCGGAGGTCCTTCCGGTGGGGTCGGCCCCTCAACCGAACCTGACTACCTGAGCGGAGAGGGCTCGGCGGGCGACCCTTTCGGTAGTCATGTGGCCTTTGACGACCAAGCCTGATGGTGGGTTCGCCGCTACTTGTCGACGTTGTTGAACTGCAGCGCCGAACCGGAACTCGACGCACCCTCAACGCCGAGGTCGAACTCGACGACATGGCGGTCGGGGAGCGTTCGGTGGTGGATGGACGAGTAACGGTCGATCTGGTTCTTGAAGCGGTGACCGAAGGGATCGTGGCCGCAGGTTCGCTCGCGGGTGTTTCGCGGGTTCCCTGCCGGCGCTGCTTAGAAGACGTTGACTCGGCGTTTCGGTTGGACGTCCGTGAAATTTTTGAGCGTTCACCCAGCGAAGGCGAGACGTGGCCGATCGACGACGAACGGGTCGACCTGCGACCCGTGATCCGAGAATTGGCCCTGCTGGCGCTTCCGCTGGCTCCGCTGTGTCGCAGCGACTGTGAAGGGCCCGACGCCGAGCGTTTTCCGGCCCGGCCGGAGCCCGAGGATGCGGTCGAAGCCGAACCGGTTCGAGATGCTCGATGGGCGGTTCTTGATTCGTTGACCTTCGACGAGTAGGGACCGGGGTGTCAGGTCGCTAACCTTTGGGCGTTGTGCCGACGAGTGGCGTCGGCGAGAGAATCGCAAACAGGAACGCATCATGGCCGTCCCCAAGAGGAAGATGTCGAAATCGAAGAGCCGGAGCCGTCGGGCCTCGGCGTGGGGCTTGGGCCGTACCGCTCGAAGCACCTGCCCTCGATGCAGTTCGGCCAAGCGGCCCCACCGGGCTTGTGGCAACTGTGGTTGGTACGCCGGCCGTCAGGCCATCGAAGTCGACTGATCTGATGCTTCCGGTCGCGGTCGATGCCATGGGTGGCGACCATGCGCCGGAAGCCATCGTGGAGGGGGCGCGTCGCGCCGCGGAAGAACTGGGTATCCCGGTTGTTTTGGTCGGCCGCCCAGAGGAACTGCGCGAGGTCGGAGATTTACCGATCATCGCCGCCTCCGAAGTGATTGCTATGGACGCCGAACCGGGTTCGAGCGTCCGCAAAATGAAGGACTCGTCGCTGGTTCGAGCGGCGGAAGCGGTTCGAGACGGGCAGGCATCCGCGATGGTTTCGGCCGGTAATACCGGAGCCACTATGGCCTCGGCGTTGCTGCGAATGGGCCGAATCCGCGGGTACAACCGACCGGCAATCGCTACCCCCATCCCAGTGCCTGGATCAACGCCGACCACCTTGCTGGATTCGGGAGCCAATGCCGAATGTCGTCCGGAGTGGCTGGTGGAGTTTGCGCAAATGGGGGCGGTCTATGCGCGTGACCGATTTGGGATCGCACGGCCCCGGGTGGGCTTGTTGTCAATCGGTGAAGAAGCCGGCAAGGGCAGCCCGTTTGTGAAGGAATGCTTCGAACTTCTCGATGATGCCGCCTGGGCGAAGGCCAGTGGGTGTGAATGGATTGGCAACGTCGAAGGCCGCGATGTCATGTCCGATGCCGTGGATGTTGTCGTCACCGACGGGTTTACCGGCAACGTGACGCTCAAAACCCTTGAGGGCGCGATGAAAGCGTTGATCGGACGGTTGCTGGTGGCGATCGACACCGACGACGCAACCCGCGAAGCCGGGATGGTCCTTGGTCCGGCGCTCGATGCGATGGTCAGCGAACTCCACCCCGATACGGTCGGTGGCGCGCTGCTGCTGGGAGTTAAAGGTGTCTGTGTGATCTCGCACGGTTCGAGCTCACCCGACGCGATCGTGAACGCCATCAAGGTGGCGGCCGAAATGGTGGACGTCGAAATGGTCGACCATTTGTCAGCGGCAGCCGCCGGGGCCGAGTCCTAAATCTCTTTCACAAGCGCACAAGAGTTTTTCGGGCTATTATCCGCTGGTTCTTGACCCGCAGTGGGGTGGAGAGCAGGTCATCGTAACCGTATGGGGGGAGCCGTTTGCCCGCCGAAACACATGTCGAAGGGGAGCCCATGGACCGTGACGAGGTAGTCACCTTGGTGAAGGACCGCCTGGCCGAGATCCTTGAAATCGAACCGGGGGTCATCAACGAAGGCGATGCTTTCGCCGAGGACCTTGATGCCGATTCGTTGGCTCTGATTGAACTGGTCGAAGCCATCGAGGAAGAGTTGGCGGAACGGTCGGTTGGTTTCCGTATTGAAGACGAAGATCTTGAGGATCTTCGGACGGTCCGCGACGCGGTTGATTACGTCGTCGCCAAGTTGGGCTGAGTTCTGAATCCCACCGCTTCGGTCTCGCCGCTTGAAGAGCGGATCGGTTATTCCTTCGCGTCGCCCGGGTTGTTGTCGCAGGCGCTCTCGCACCGATCTTGGTGTGCGGAGAACCCAGGGAACCACTCAAACGAACGGTTGGAGTTTCTTGGCGACTCGTTGCTTGGGGTGGTGGTCACCGACTATCTCTACCGAACCTTTCCCGACCTAGCTGAAGGCCAGCTGGCCAAAGTTCGAGCATCGGTGGTGTCGGCGCCGACGCTGGCCGAGGTGGCGTTGGAGTTGGGGATCGGAGAAGCCTTGCGGCTGGGCAACGGTGAGGACGCCTCGGGTGGGCGGATGAAACCGTCGATCCTGGCTGACGCCGCCGAAGCGGTCTTTGGTGCGCTCTACCTTGATGGTGGTTACAACGAGGTTCAACGTTTGGTTCTCGATTGCCTCGGTGAACGGATCACCCAGGCGGCCCGTCAACCGGGACGGCACGATTACAAAACCCGTCTTCAAGAACAGGCCATGCGCGACGGTTCTCGACTGCCGCGTTATGTGATCTCAGAAACCGGTCCGGAACACAACAAGGTTTTTCGAGCAGAAGTCAGCTTGGACGGCACCGTTCACGGTGCCGGGCTCGGCGCCTCGAAGAAGGAAGCGGAACAAGAGGCGGCCCGCGTCGCCTGGCAGAGCATCCGCGAACCAGCGAATGCTCACTTGGAAAGGACCAAGGAAGATGATGTTTGAGTTGCCTGAAGTGGAGATTGTTCGTCGCGAATTAGACCGAGATCTTCCGAGCCGCCGCATCAAGACCGTTGATGCGGCCAGCATGAAAGTGCTGGGTCGCTATAAAAACCGTAAGGCGTTCACCAGTCAGCTGCTGGACGCGAAGATCGTTTCTGTTGGCCGTCGAGGGCTTTACCTTCTGATCGGTTTGGATAACGGTTCGACGTTGGTGATCAACCTGGGCGCTTCGGGGGTTCTGCGTCGCAACGCCAACCGGGACGCAGTGGAAAGCGCCACCGAGGTGACGATCACGTTCACCCAGCATGGTCAGCTTCGACTGCTCGACCCGGATGGCACCGCCGAGGTGTTCGTAGCCGAAACCGACGAACTCGACACGGCGGTTGCCGCCTTTGCCCTGTACGGACCGGACCCGCTCGACGAGCCGATTTCTTGGACGACGTTTGGCCGGACCCTGCTTAGCCGGCCGGGAAAGCTCAAGTCGCTGCTGACCGATGACACCTTCATCGTGGGGATTGGCGACCTGTACGCCGACGAGATCCTCTTCGATGCCGGGCTTCGCTACGACCGAGCTAGCGACACCCTTTCATCGCAGGAAATCCGTCGTCTGCATCGGGCGGTGGTGGGAAAGCTGCATGACGCCATCCGCTATCGGGGAACCTCGTTGCCTGATCGACCGTTCGTGGATCCAGCCGGAGAAGAAGGCGGTTTCGCCGAGCATCTCGAAGTGTGGGGTCGTCACGGTGATCGCAGCAGTCGCAGCCGGCTGCCGATCCAGCGGGTCAAGTTCGGCGGAGCGTGGACGTATTTCTGCGAAACGCAGGTCTGATCGAGGCTGATCGGGCGGCTCTGGCCACCTGGTTTCCTGACCCCTTTTTGTTTCCACAGGAAATCCACAGGCTAGGGACTACACAGATGTAATTTGGGTTGTTAGTTTCGTCCCAATGCATCTCAAGAACCTGACCCTCAAAGGCTTCAAGTCCTTCGCTGATACTGCGTCGATCGACCTCGAGCCTGGCGTCACGGTGGTGGTCGGACCCAACGGGAGCGGCAAGTCCAACGTGGTAGATGCCATTGCTTGGGTGCTCGGCGCGCAGGCCCCGAGCGCGGTCCGCTCCGGCAAGATGGACGATGTGATCTTCGCGGGTACTGCCAGCAAGGCGGCGCTGGGCCGGGCGGAGGTGTCGCTCACGATCGACAACCACAGCCGCACCCTTCCGGTCGAGTTCAACGAGGTTCGCATCACCCGCACCTTGTTCCGCAACGGAGACTCCGAGTACGCCATCAACGGTGTGCCCTGCCGGTTGCTCGACATCACCGAACTGCTCTCCGATGGCGGTGTTGGTCGTCAGCAGCACGTGATCGTCAGTCAGGGCCAGATCGACGCGGTGCTCAACGCCCGCCCCGAAGATCGGCGAGCGATCATCGAAGAAGCGGCGGGTGTGCTCAAGTTCCGCAAGCGCAAAGAGCGGGCCGAACGTCGTTTGAGCGGCACCGATGGCGACCTCACTCGGGTCAAAGACTTGATGCGCGAGGTACGGCGCCAGCTCCGACCGCTAGAGAAGCAGGCCGAGGCCGCTCGTCGGCACGGAGACCTGATCGAAGAACTCACTGCGCTGCGACTCCACCTCGCCGGTCGCCAAGTTGCCGAGCTGCGCACGGCCGCTCAAGCCAACTCTGAGCTTCGGTCGCAGGCGGTGGACAAGGAACGGCAAGCCCGACGAGAACTTGACGAGGTGTCGACCGCGGTCAACACCGACGAAGTGCAGCTCTCCGAACTCGGTGGCGATGACCTCGGCGATGTGCTGGCCCGTCTGGAGTCGTTGCGCGAACGGAGCCGCGGACTGTCGGCGCTACTGGTCGAACGGCAGCGAGGCGTGGCCCGCGACCGGGAGGCGTTTGCCGACCAGGCCGTGATCGCCAGCCTCGAAGCGGAGTTGGCAAGATGCTGCAGCGAACTCGAAACGACCGAGGTTGAACTTGAGCAGCTGGCTCCTGACGTTGCCACGTTGACCGCCGACGAAGCAGCGCTGGCCCGCGACCGGGTGGCCTTTCAGGCGCAATGGGGCGACGGTGTTCCAATGCCCAGCGGCGAAGCGGCAGAGATCCGAGGCGAACTGGGGGCGTTGCGGGCCAACACGCAACGAGGAACCGGAGAAGCCGAACAGCTTCGAACCAAGTTGACCGAACTCGACCAGCGTCGCCAGGGCTTTGAGGACCGGGCCAGCGGGCTGCGGGCCGACCTGACTGCGTTGCGCGATGAAGAAGAACCGTTGGTGTCGGCCCTTGAGGCAGCTCAGCTTGCGGAGCAGGCGGCGACAGCCACCAAGGAAGAATGCGAAACGAATCTGACTACCGCCGAGACCCGGTTGAACCGGTGGGTGGCGCGAACCGAGGCGCTGAGCCTGGCCCTCGACGACGCTCGGGCGCGAAGCGGTGCCGAACGCCTGTCCGAGACGGCCGGAGTGCTGGGTGCGTTGCTTGACCTGGTCGTGGTCGAAAACGGTTGGGAATCGGCGTTTGAAGCCGCGGTCGGAGATGCCCTTCGGTCGGTGGTCGTTGAAAATGCGGATGCCGCCCGTCGGGCGCTGCGCGAACTCGCCGCCGGCAAGGCCTCGGGCATGATCCTCGCCCTAGGTGTTGCCACTACCGCTTCGGTCTCCCAACCCACCGGTTTGCGGGCCAGAGTTCGGGGCACCACCCCGGCCGTTGACACGCTTTTGGATCGCTTGTTGGCCGATGTTGAGGTGGTCGACGGCGACTGGAACCGGGCCCTTGACCGGTCGATCGAACATCCGAACCAGGTGGTCGTTACCCGTGACGGCGATCGTTTCTCAGGCTTTAGCGCCCGGATCGGCAACGCAGGAGTGGGAGCCACCGGCGCGGCGCTCAGCGAAGCCGAAACCGAAGTCGAACAATCCACGGTCGCGGTCGCCGCTGCCCAGGAGTCGCTGGCCGCAGCCCGAGCCGAACTCGCCGAACGGACCGAACGAGTGGGTCAGCTTTCCGACCGGCTGCGAGCAATCGAGGCGGGTCGGTCCGATGCATCTGAGGCCCTCCAGCGAACCGATGCGGATCGTCGCGAAGTGGTGAGCGAGGCCGAGTCGTTGCGCAGCCATTTTGAAGAACTCTCGTCTCGGCTGGCTCGAGAAACCGCTCGGGTGAGCGAACTCGAACAGCGACTTCCGGCGCTGGAAGCAGCCGAAGAAGCATCGGTGGAAGCCGGGCGTCAGCTGGCCGCGGCTCGGGCCGAGATCGACGCACGAGCCGCCCAGATCAGCTCGCTTCGCACCGAGGTTGACATTCGCTCGGCGGGGCTTACGCAACAACGGACGTCCCTTCAGAAGCGGATATTTGAGATCGACGAACGTCTCGAACGTGACGCCGATCAGCGGGCTGCCGCCGAAACGCAACGGGTGGGGCTTGACCGCCGAGCCGAGGTGCTGGATCGGTTGAGTCGGGCCGTGAGCGAACGCACCCTGCTCTTGGATCGTCAACTGGCCGAGGTCCGGGATCGCCGTCGTCGCCAGACTGAGGCGTCGCGGGAAATCGCCGATCGGCTCACCGCGGCCCGAGGACGCCGCCGGGAACTCGAGTTGTTGCTGGAGACGCTGCGGACATCGGTGGCCAAAGCCGAAGTCGAAGAAGCAGAGCTTCGCACCCGCCTTCAGGTGCTGATCGACCGGATTCGTACCGATCACAACACCGCCCCTGACGTTGCGGTTTCCGCTCCCTGTCCGGAGCTTCCCGACGGTCTGACCCCGGCTCGCCGAACCGAGATGCTGGAGTCCGAACTTGACATCATGGGACCGGTCAACCCGCTGGCCCTTGAAGAGTTCCAAGAACTACAAGAGCGCCACTCGTTCCTGCAAGGCCAACTCGACGACATTCGTTCGACTCGCCGGGAACTCCAACGGGTGATCACCAGCATCGACGAGGAAATCGTCTCGGTCTTCGCGTCGGCGTTCGCCGATGTGTCCGTGAATTTCGCTCAACTGTTCGAGACGTTGTTCCCGGGCGGGGTTGGTTCGATCTCACTGACCACCCCCGATGACCTGCTCCACACCGGCATCGAGATTTCGGCCAAACCTTCGGGGAAGAACGTCAAGAAGCTCTCGCTGCTTTCCGGTGGTGAACGGACGCTCACCGCTTTGGCGTTCCTGTTTGCGGTGTTCCGGAGTCGCCCGTCGCCGTTCTACGTCATGGACGAGGTCGAGGCGGCGCTTGACGACGTCAACCTGCACCGGTTCCTGTCGCTGGTTGAGGAGTTCCGGGCTGACGCCCAGTTGCTGCTGGTCAGCCATCAGAAGCGCACGATGGAAGCAGCTGACTGTCTCTACGGGGTGTCGATGAAGGGTGGTGGCAGCTCCCGGGTGGTCAGCGAAAAGGTCGATAAGCAGCGCTCCGGTTCGCTGAGCGAACGATCCGAGACTCAACCCGCAGTGTCGACCACCGCCGGCGGCTAGCTTCAGAGTATGGAATTTGGGGTAGCGATCTTTCCGACGGCAGAGGCTATGGCTCCGGCCGACCTTGGTGTTGCCCTCGAGGATCGTGGTTTCGAGTCGTTGTGGGTGGCTGAACACACCCACATCCCGGCCTCGCGACGAAGCCCGTGGCCGGGGGGACCCGAACTCCCCCAGATGTACTACGAAACCATGGATCCGTTCATCTGGTTGACGGCGGCGGCGGCGGCCACCATGGATCTCAAGATCGGCACCGGCATCTGCTTGGTGGTGGAACGAGATCCGATTGTTACCGCCAAAGAAGTCGCGTCGATCGACCAACTTTCCCATGGGCGGTTCCTGTTTGGGATCGGTGGCGGCTGGAACGCGGAAGAAATGGAAAACCACGGCACCGAGTTCGCGGGTCGCTGGAAGTTGGTCCGGGAACGGATTGAGGCGATGAAAGCGATCTGGGCCAACGACCCGGCCGAGTATCACGGGGAGGTCGTCGATTTCGATCCGATCTTTTCTAAACCCAAACCGTGGCAGACCCCCCATCCACCGATCCATGTGGGCGGGGCCGCTCCTTGGGGTCCACGACGGGCGGCCCGCTACGGCAACGGCTGGATGCCGATTTATGGCCGCGGTTCGATGATCGACGAACTCGACGTGCTGGCGGCCGAATGCGAAAAGCACGACCGTGACCCGGCGGAGATTGCATTGTCCCTGTACAACGCTCCGGCTGACCTTGACGTTGCCCAGCGCCACGCCGAAGCAGGTATCGATCGCTTCGTGTTTGGCCTTCCACCAGCCGGGGCAGACACGGTGCTTCCCTTGCTCGATCGGCTCAGCACGATCATCACCGCGGTCAACGGCTAGCGCCGGTCTGGCGGTTCAGCCCAGAACCGATGGGGTCGGGTTGTCAATCCCAAGCCGATCGGCCAACGCCGCGGTGACCATGTTGGCTACCGCTGGGTTTTTATCCTCGCCAATGAGCCCGGCAGCGACGAGGCGGTCACCGAGTCCGACAAAGATCGCGCAGAAGCGGACGATGGCGAAAATCTCCCAGTAGTCAGGGTTGCGGACCTCACGTCCACTCACCGTCTCGTAATGGGCAATTTGTTCTTCGCGAGTTGGATACCCCGCAAGCCGCTCCACCCCGATGTCGTCGAAACTCATTCGGTCAAACATCAGCCACCAACCGACATCAGCTTCAAGCGGGCAGAGTGACGTTGCCTCCCAGTCCACCACGGCGATCGGTTCGAACCCATCCCAGAGGATGTTGCCGAGCCGGGCGTCGCCCCACGTCATGCCGATGCGGTCATCGAGCGGGTCGTTGGCCACCAACCAGTCGAGCCCAGCGTCGAGCACCGGATGGGCGCGTCCGGCCAACCACTGTCGGGTGGCGTTGCGGTACAGCTCAAGCTGGTGGCTCATCGTTGGGTGTCCATCCGGGCTGCGGTCGAGCCAACCCAAATCAAGGTCCTGCCAGTTCATCCGGTGCACCTCGGCCATCGCTTCGAGCCCCCGTTGGACCAGCAATCGACGCTGCTCCGGCGAAGCCTCATCAACCACCCAACCGGCGGTGGTGTAGCGGGGGTTGTCTGAGGGCACCCGGCCATCGACGTGGCCCATCACGAAGAACGGAACCCCGAGGATGTCAAGGTCGTGTTCAAACCCGATCAACGGTGGGATCGGGGCGGCGGTGTGGCTCGCCACGGTCGCCATCGCTCGATACTGCACATCGACCGAGACCGCACAGTCTGGCGTCTGCACCGGAAAGAGCGCACCACCGGTGGGTTCGATCCGGACGACGAAACGGTCTTCGCCAAGAACCCCGTCGATGCTGCGCCGCACCGAACAAAACACCGTTTCGTTTGAGAATCCGGTGGCGACCGGAATGTCGATGTCGGTGATCTCGACATCGGCCCATTCTTGATGTTGTTGGGCAAACCAGCTTTCCAACGCGGATTTGTAGTGGGACCGGTCGGTGGTGAACTTCGGTGCAGACATTCTGTGAACACTACGGGAACCAACCCGAAGACAAGAAACCACTAGGGTCTCGGCATTGACCCACCGGATCTGTCGATCCGCGGGTTGCGACATCCGGTAGCTAGGGGGATTGATGTCACCAGTTGTTCCAGAACGCGCTCAGGTGGTGGTTGTAGGGGGTGGCATCGTTGGGTGCAGCATCGCCTACCACCTGACCCGACGGGGCCTTACCGACCTGGTGGTTCTTGAGCAGGGATCGCTGACCTGTGGAACCACCTGGCATGCCGCGGGGCTGGTGAGCCAGCTGAAATCAACCCATTCGCTGACCAAACTCGCAACCTATTCGGCCCGTCTGTTTGAAGAACTCGAAGATGAAACGGGGCAGGCGACCGGGTTTCGGACCCCTGGTTCGGTGTCGGTCGCGGACAACGCCGAACGATGGGAGGAGATCCTGCGAGGGGCGACGATGGCAGCCACGGTGGGGGTCGAAACCAGAGTGCTCGACCTTGACGAAGTCGCCGAGAAATGGCCGTTGATGCGCACCGACGACTTGGTCGGCGCCTTGTTCATTCCTCGCGACGGGCAAACGTCACCGGTTGATACGACGGTGGCGTTAGCCAAAGGAGCCAAAGCGCGAGGCGCACAGGTCATCGAAGGGGTGTCGGTTACCGAACTGCGAGCGACCGACGGTCGCGTAACCGGTGTTCGGACCGAACAGGGTGACATCGAGGCCGAGATCGTGGTGTTGGCCACCGGAATGTGGACCCGTCATCTGGCCGCGCAGATCGGGGTCAACGTGCCGTTGCAGGCCTGCGAGCACTTTTACATTGTGACCGAACCGATCGACGGGCTGACCACCAACACGCCGATCCTTCGCGACCCCGGGAACTACACCTATTTCAAAGAGGAGACCGGAAAGATCATGGCCGGGTTCTTCGAACCTCGCGGCAAGGTCTGGCGGATGGATCAGATCCCGAGAGATTTCAGCTTCGGGACGCTTCCCGAAGATTGGGAACATGTCGGTCCGATCTTCGAACGAGCGATTCATCGGGTACCGGCGTTGGGCGAATGCGGTTTGCAGCTGTTTTTCAACGGACCGGAGGCGTTCACGCCCGACGGGGTGTACTACATGGGCGAAGCCCCCGAGGTCGACAACTGCTACGTGGCGGCCGGGTTTAACTCGGTAGGAATCCAAAGCGCCGGTGGGGTGGGCTGGGCCCTGGCCGACTGGATCGCGGATCGGCATCCGCCGATGGACCTCAACTCGGTGGACATCCGGCGAGCCCATCCGTTTCAAGCCGACGAGCGTTACCTCCGGGATCGCATCTCGGAAAGCCTCGGTCTGCTGTATGCCATGCACTGGCCGTTCCGACAGTACGAGAGTGCACGGGGCATCCGCATGTCGCCGCTGCATGACCGTCTGGAAGCGGCGGGGGCTGTGTTTGGCGAAACGGCAGGATGGGAACGTCCCAACTGGTACGCCGAAGAAGGGCAGGACCGGAACTACGTCTACTCCTATGGTCCGCAGA
>Ga0075474_10000645_pt1 | contig 13679 bp, 11 predicted proteins | sample DEB08_DNA_2_FD_71485 | JGI IMG/M metagenome (GOLD analysis project Ga0075474, IMG submission 71485) | Aqueous microbial communities from the Delaware River and Bay under freshwater to marine salinity gradient to study organic matter... | ecosystem: Environmental > Aquatic > Marine > Coastal ...
GTCGCCGTCGCTGAGGTTCGGGGCGACCTGCTCGTTGTAGATCTCGGCCATTTCGGTGTCCGGCATCAGCATCATCACCACGTCAGCTTCCGCCGATGCCTCGGCGATGCTCAGGACCCGCAAGCCGGCTTCGCTGGCTTTTGCCGCTGACGAAGAACCGTCACGAAGTCCGACCCGAACGTCGATCCCTGATTCTTTCAGGTTGAGCGCGTGCGCGTGTCCCTGCGAGCCGTACCCGAGGATCGCAACTTTACGGTCTGCGATCGCCGAACGATCGACGTCTTTTTCGTAGTAGATGTTGGCCACGACCAACCCCCTCTTCGTGTTGTCTGTCTTGGTGGCAGGTCAGCGATCAAGGCTCGGGAGTGCCACACGCCCCGTGCGCTGTAGTTCCACGATCCCGAAGGGTCGCAGTCGTTGTTCAAGTTCATCAAGTCGGACTGGTCGAGCCGACCAGGACAACATGACGCATTCTTCGCCTTCGTTGAGCACGAAAGCTTGAAACTCTTCCACGATCTCCATCAATTCGCGACGGCGACCATCGGACCTGACGGTAACCAACATCAGTTCTCGTTCAACCGACTGGTCCGGGTCGAGTTCGTGGATTTCCACCACGTTGATCAGCTTGTTGAGCTGTTTCACGACCTGATCGAGCGGTGTGCCTTCCACGTCAACGGTGAAGGTGATCCGGCTGAAGCGTTCATCGCTGGCCGGGGCCACCGCCAACGAATGAATGTTGTAGCCGCGGCGGGAGAACAGGCTGGCGACTCGGGCCAACACGCCTGGTTTGTTTTCGACGGTGGTGACGATCGTGCGCCAACGTTCGCTCATGACAAAAGCCCCTGCTGGCTGGGATCGACCAAAATCTCCGAGTTGGTCTTGCCCGACGGAACCATCGGGAAGACGTTTTCTCGGGCGTCGGTACGGAACTCGATCACCACCGAACGGTCGTTGATTTCGTTGGCTTTGGCAATGGCCGGTGCCACCTCTTCGGGTGACTCGACCCGGATCGCTTCGCAACCCATGGCCTCAGCCCACTTGACATAGTCGGGGCAGGTGTCGGAGAGATGCACCTCGCTGAACCGTTCGTCGTAGAACATTTCCTGCCACTGGCGAACCATCCCGAGGTACGAGTTGTTGAGCAACGCGACCTTGATCGGAATGTTTTCGACGGTGGCGGTGACCAGTTCTTGAGCGGTCATTTGGAAACAGCCGTCGCCGTCCACCGCCCAGACCCGACGATCCGGCATCCCGGCCTTGGCCCCGATCGCGGCGGGGATCGAAAAGCCCATCGTTCCCAAACCGCCCGAGTTGATCCAGGTGTAGGGGTGATCGAACTTCCAGTACTGGCTGGCGTACATCTGATGCTGCCCTACCCCGGAGGCCAAAATGGTGTCGGCCGGGTTGTTGTCCCGAAGCTGTTCGATAACGAACTGCGGTTTCAGACGATCGCCTGGGGCCGAGTCTTGATACACCAGCGGGAACTTCTCCTGCCAGCCGCTCACCATCGACCGCCACTGGGTCCGCTCGGCCTGCGCGTCTGCACCCAAGGCGCGGGTCGCGGTGATGAGTTCCTCGATAACCAGTCGGCAGTCGCCTTGAATACCGACGTTGTATTGACGGACCTTGCCAAGCTCGGCCGGGTCGATGTCGACATGGATGATTTTGGCGTCCGGGGCAAACCCGTCGAGTTTGCCGGTCACCCGATCGTCGAAGCGGGCACCGAGCGAAACCAGCAGATCGGCCTGCTGCATGGCGGTAACCGCCGTGTAGTTGCCGTGCATGCCGGGCATGCCGAGACAGAGTTCGTGCCGGTCAGGGAACGCCCCCCGAGCCATGAGCGTGGTGACCACCGGAATCTGTAAGAGTTCGGCTAGTTCAAGCAGCGCCTCCGCAGCCCGAGCTTTGAGCACCCCGCCCCCGACGTAGAGCACGGGCCGCTCCGCCGAAGCAATCAGCTTGGCTGCTTCACCGATCAGCGCCGGATCACCAGCGGTCAACGGGGCGTACCCCGGAAGTTCCATGTCGGCGTCGGTTGGCTCGTACCAGCTCATTTTCGAACGCGGGTTGGCCGGGTCGACGATGTCTTTGGGGATGTCGACCAGCACCGGGCCGGGCCGGCCGGTGGTGGCGATATGGAACGCCTCGTGGATGATCCGAGGAATGTCCTGGGCATCGGTGACAAGGAAGTTGTGTTTGGTGACCGCCATCGTGATCCCGGTGGTGTCACATTCTTGAAACGCGTCGGTACCGATCGCCGCGAGCGGAACCTGACCGGTGATGCAGACCATCGGGACCGAATCGAGGTAGGCGTCGCAGAGCGGGGTCACGATGTTGGTTGCGGCAGGCCCGCTGGTGACCATCGCAACGCCGGGACGGCCAGTGGCGTGGGCGTACCCTTCGGCCATGTGGCCGGCGCCTTGCTCGTGGCGCACCAGAACGTGGCGAATCGACGACTCGATGATCGAGTCGTACACCGGCAAGATCGCACCGCCGGGCAGGCCAAACATCACGTCCACACCCTGCATTTCCAGGGATCTGACGAGGGCCTCGCCTCCGTTTGTCGGATTGCTACTCATGACTTACCTATCCCGATGAAAAAAACGCCGAAGCGACTGGACAAAACTACCGGCCGAAAAAGCAAACGACCTCCCGGTGGGAGGTCGTGCGCACATTTCGGTCAAGGACGCGAGCGTGCGCTAAAGGACACCTACTACAAGAAGTCGGGCATTCAGGGCGTTGCTCACGGGTGACAGTATGGCCGTTCGAAGCGTCACCGGCAAGTCACGACCAGTGACCTAGCCTGAGCCGATGCTCAGCCTCAAAAGTCGACTCGGATGGGGCGAAACCGACCGGCAGATTGTGGCCCTCGCGCTTCCCGCCTTCGGAGCGTTGATCGCGGAACCGCTGTACATCCTGGCCGACACCGCGGTGGTCGGGCATCTGGGCACACCACAACTCGGTGGTTTGGCGCTGGCCTCTTCGCTTCTGCTGATCGCTTTCGCGGTGTTTATCTTTCTGGCCTACGGCACCACCTCAGCGGTGGCCCGACTTCTCGGGGCCGGCCAACACCGCCAGGCCGCCCACCAGGCGGTGCAGAGCGTCTGGTTGGCTTTTCTGCTGGGTCTGGTCATCAGCACGGTGGCGTTCGTGTTTCGCCGACCGCTGATCGAACTGCTCGGCGGGCAAGGCGAGGTGGCCAGCAACGCCGAGATCTACCTGCGTATCTCGCTGCTCGGCGTTCCTGCCATGTTGATGTCGTTGGCCGGAGTTGGCTATCTACGAGGACTACAAGACACCCGAAGGCCGTTGTACGTGGCGGTGGCAACCGCGGTGATCAACCTGGTGATCGAGTTGCTGCTCATTAACGGCATGGGGTTTGGGATAGGCGCTTCAGCGCTGTCAACGGTGATCGCCCAATGGTTGAGCGCCGGAGCATTCTGCGTGTGGATCGCCCGTGCGGTTTCCGACCACGACGTCGGATTGCTTCCCGACTGGCGGATCATTGGCCGTCTGGCCGGGGCTGGAGTCGATCTGTTGCTGCGGACCACGGCGTTGCGTGGCGGGTTGACCGTCACCATTGCGGTCGCGGCCCGTATCGGCACCGACGATCTTGCTGCCCACGAAATCGCTTTCCAAATTTGGAGCATTCTGGCCTTCGCCCTCGATGCCGTCGCCATCGCGGCCCAGTCGATGGTGGCCCGTTCGCTCGGGGCGGGCGACATTGCCGAAGCTCGGCGACTTGGTGACCGCATGATCCGCTGGGGCTGGTGGGGCGGCATCCTGCTGGGCCTGATGGTGCTGGTCAGCTCGCCGGTCCTGCCTGGGCTGTTTTCCGATGATCCGGCGGTGATCGCGCTTTCCGGGTTCCTACTGTTGCACGTGGCGCTCTGGCAACCGATCAACGGAGTGGTGTTCTCCCTTGACGGAATCCTCATCGGGGCCGGCGACCTTCGCTATCTCGCCGTGGCGATGATCGCCGCGAGTTCGGTGCTGATCGGTGGGGCGGTGCTGGTACTCAATCAGGGGCTTGGGATCGGCTGGTTGTGGGGCGCTTTAGCCGCCTGGATGGTGGTCCGGTGCGTCACCTTGCTGCACCGCTACCGCGGTGATCAGTGGCTGGTGGTGGGAGCGACCCGCTAACCGGCGCGCCCGTTGAGCAGATCGGCCACCGCGCGGCCATCGGCTTGACCCTGCGTGGCTTTCATAATCTGACCGGTGAAAAACCCTTGCATCTTGCGGCGTTCACCTTCGTCACCGGCCACAAATCGGTTCCATTCGTCGGGATGATCAGCGATCAGCCCGTCGACGAGCCCAGCCAACGCATCATCTGACATCGCTTCGAAACCCAGCGCCTCAGCGATGGTTCGGGGGTCCCCTCCGTGGTTGACGAGTTCGGCCAGCACCTGTTTGGTTTGGGTGGCCGTTAGTTCGCCCGCCGTTTCCATCCCGATCAGAGCCGCTAGCCCTTCGGCATCGACCTTGGTCCAGTCGTCGACTGCGAGATCGTTTTGTACCCGGGTCAGGAGCCGCTCAGCATCGGCACCGGCTGCGACCGCGGCCACTACCAGATCGTCCTGGCCTCGTTCCACCACGATGGTCGCGGCATCGGCGCTGTTCGGTGCCAGTTGGGTGAGACGGTGCCGCCGCTGCGCCGGCAGCATCGGAAGCTGCTCGTCGATCGCCGCGACTTCTTCGGCGGTGGGAACCAGCGGCACCAGGTCCGGTTCTTGGAAGTAGCGGTAATCCTCAGCGTCTTCTTTGGAACGACCGGGGGTCGTCCGGCCTCCGTCCTCATCCCAGTGCCGGGTTTCTTGATGCGGTGACTCACCTGACGCGTACAGGTCGACGTGACGTTTCGCTTCGTATTCGATGGCTCGACCCATCGAACGGATCGAGTTGATGTTTTTGATCTCGCAACGGGTCCGCAACTCCTGCGACCCTGTCGGCCGCACCGATACGTTGGCGTCGACCCGCAGCGAACCTTCTTCCATACGAGCATCGCTGACCCCGATTGCGAGCAGGATGTTGCGCAGTTCTGAAACGTAGGCCCGGGCCTGTTCGACGCTACGAATTTCGGGGCGGCTAACGATCTCAACCAGCGGAACCCCGGCCCGGTTGTAGTCGACCAGCGAATAGTTGGCGTCACCGATTCGGCCGCCGCCACCCACGTGGGACGTCTTGCCCGCGTCTTCTTCGATGTGAGCCCGTTCGATCCCCACCACCGAACCATCGGCCAGCCGAAGTTCGCCGTCGACATTGGTCGGCTGGTCGTACTGGGTGGTTTGGAAGTCTTTCGCCATGTCAGGGTAGAAGTAGTTTTTGCGGGCCATCACCGAGGGACGCACCTCGCAGCCCAACGCCCGACCCAGGGTCATGGCGAACGCCACTGCTTGGCCGTTCAGGACCGGCAACGAACCCGGAAGTCCTAAACAGGTCGGGCAGACGTTGGTGTTGGGTTCGGAACTGAACTGGTTGGCACAACCGCAGAACAGTTTGGTTTTGGTCGCCAACTCGACGTGCACTTCAAGGCCGACCACCAGTTCCCAGTCGTCAGGCAGCGAGGGTTCGTGTCCGATCATCGGTCCATCTCCGCTGCGGCTTCCAGCGTCGCCGCGGCCCGGAAGATCAACGCTTCGGACAGCGCCGGCCCCAAAACCTGCACCCCAACCGGTAGTCCGTCATGCCCAACCCCGAACGGCACCGAAATCGCGGGATGGCCAATCAGGTTGGAAGGGATGGTGCAGACGTCGTTCACGTACATGGTCATGGGGTCAGCGGTTCGTTCGCCTAACGGGAATGCTGTGGTCGGTGCCGTAGGGGTGAGCAGCAGATCGAACCGCTGGTACACCGCCGCGAATTCCTGCAACATCAGCGTGCGGACTTTGAGCGATTTACCGTAGAAGGCGTCGTAGTAGCCGGCCGACAGTGCATAGGTGCCGAGCATGATCCGTCGCTTCACCTCGGTTCCGAACCCTTCGGTCCGGGTAGCAGCGTTCATTTCGCCGGTCGTTGCTGCGTCAACTCGGAGCCCGTAACGAACGCCGTCGTAACGGCTCAGGTTGCTGGACGCTTCGGCGGGGGCCACCAGGTAGTAGGCCGACAACCCGAGCGTGGTGGATGGGACCGACACTTCCTCAACGGTTGCACCCGCAGCTTCGAGCGCCACGGCAGCGGCCTGAACCCGATCAACAACGTCGCTTCGGATGCCTTCCACGCTGCCGGCACCCCCCGAAAGTTCGCGAACGATGCCGATCCGAAGCCCTTCGACCCCACGGTCAATTGAATCCAGAACCGTCGGTGCCAGATCAGGGATGGATGTCGAATCCAGCGGATCGTGACCACCAATGACTTCGTATAGCGCGGCGGCGTCAGCGACGTTCGCTGCGAACGGACCGATCTGATCCAACGACGACCCAAACGCCACCAGGCCGTACCGGGACACCGCGCCGTAGGTCGGTTTCATACCGACCAGTCCGCAGAACGCAGCCGGTTGCCGGATCGACCCACCCGTGTCCGAGCCGAGCGCCAACGCCGCGAACCCGGCCGCTACCGCCGCGGCTGAACCGCCGCTGGAGCCACCAGGAACCCGACTCAGATCCAGCGGATTGCGGGTCGGGCCAAACGCCGAGTTCTCGGTTGATGATCCCATCGCGAACTCGTCAAGGTTGGTTTTGCCAATCGTGATCGCACCAGCCGCCCGGACTTTCTGCACCACCGTTGCGTCATAGGGTGGCCGCCAGTTTTCGAGGATGCGCGACGAGCAGGTGGTTGGGATCCCTCTCGTGCACATGTTGTCTTTGAACGCGACAGGCACCCCAGCCAACGGCCCCGGGTCGCGTCCGGCCTGCACGTCATCGTCAACGGCCTGGGCCTGCTGACGGGCCAGATCGGTTGTCACTTCGTTAAAAGCATGAATCGACGCTTCGTGGGTGTCGATCCGAGTCAGGTACTCCTCGAGCACATCAACCGCACGTCGTTGACCGGAACGAACCTCGGCCGCTAACTCCAACGCGGTCATTGAGACTCTCCGAGCACCGGCGGAACCCGAAACTGGCCGGCTTCGGCCGCTGGGGCCTGACTGAGGACTTCGTCACGGTCAAGCGACGGCCGCAGCGTGTCCTCCCGGAACACGTTGGTGCGAGGCAGCGGATGCGAGGTCGCTTCGATGCCGTCAACATTGAGGGCCTCAATATCGGCGGCATGGTCGAGAATGTCACCGAGTTGCCCGGTGAACGCATCGATCTCCGCTTCGGTCAACGCCAGTCGGGCCAGATGGGCCACATGAGCTACCTCGGCGCGGGTGATTCGTTCAGACACCCGGCCAAGGATACTGAAATCAGTTCGGTGACCTACCCTGTAGACGATGCGCTATCCGTTCCTAAGCCCCGAGTGGATTGAGGCCATGCGCCAGATCCGCGCCGAGTACGCCGACTATGACGGTCCCGTCGATTTTGTGTTGGCCGCGAACGTGACCGTGACTAACCCGCCGTTCGGTGACGGGCCAATCCTGGGCCACATCGACACCAGCGGACCGGCCTTGATGATTGAACAAGGTCACTTAGAGGCAGCCGACTTTGGGATTGAAGTTCCCTACGAACTCGCTCGTGACCTGTTCGTCAAACGCGACCCTGCTGCGGTCATGCCAGCCCTCATGGGTGGACAGATCAAGCTCACCGGCGACTCGTCGAAAGTTCTGGGTCTGGCCTCGGTGCTAGCCCCAGGCAGTAGCGCTCCGCTCCCTGACGGGTCGGCGCCACCGGCGAGCGTCATCGATCAGGTGATCAGCCGGATCGACGAAATCACCGAGCAGTAAACCGATCCGGTTCGGACCGCACGGTCGTTGAGTAACCGTTAGCGAAGGCTGGTTGCCAGCACGATGTACGACCCGTAGGGCAGCACATCACCGGGCTGCGGGTCAGAAGCAATCACCGGGAGCAGCGGTGAACCCTGCACCCCATCAACAATGAAACCCGCCTCGTTGAGCTGTCTGGTGGCTTCGCGAACGTCAAGGCCAATGACGTCGGGTACCGCCCTCGGAGCGGGACCATCGGAAACAACGAGGGTGACCGTGCCGCCCCGCGGCACCGACTCCCCCGCCGCCGGATCGGTGCTGATCACCACCTGCTCGGGGTAACGATCGGAGTAGTCGCGGGCCTCAACGACCACCAGACCCAGCGCTTCGAGAAGCTGCCAGGTTCGGGCCACGGATCGATCTTCAGGGATTTCCGGGATGATCCGCGGTTCTGGACCGGCGGAAACCCGCAGGTCATAGACCGTTCCCTGTTCGACATCGCCACCAAACACGACGGCGCTGCCATCGGCGGGATCCATCAAGCTAAGGACCCGTCCCGCTTCGACATCCTCGCTGAAATCTTCATGGGCAACCCCAACCACGAGCCCTAACCCTTCGAGGGTTTGGCGGGCTTCTTCGCTGGTGAGCCCAACCACGTCAGGGAACCCGACGAGTGGTTGCCCAATCGAGACATACAGCGTGACGGTTTCGCCTTCGGCGAGTTCTTCGCCCGAAGGTGGATCGGTGCGTACCACCACGTCAACTTCGCTTCCTGCTTCCCGGACGTCTTCAACCACCGCGGCCAGACCCAGTTCGTCTAACGCCACCAGCGCCTCCGGACGAGATGCTCCGACGAAATCAGGGACCACTACCGGGTCGGGTGTGGTGACGTACCAGTAGCCGAGTATCCCTGCGGTGATCACCGCCATCGCGACCAACGAACGCAGAAACGTTCGGCGTCGTTTCGGTCGCTGCGGATCCGACGGTTCGGCTTCGTCAGATTTCGGGTCTCTAGGTTCAGCCGGCGCATCCGGGTTGGTGGAGGAGGCACCGTGGTGGGTGGGGGCCAACGCCTCCGCGTCGGGAAGCACCGGTCCGGCCAGACGCAACGGTTCAGGTCGAGCCATCCCGCCCGCCAAACCAAGCAACCCGTCCACGAACTCCGCTGCGCTCGGCCGCTGATCGGGGTTCAACGATCCAGCACGACTCAGCAGGTCTACCATCGGCCCTACCGCCGTATCCGGCTCGAAGGGCGTCTCGGTGCGGGCCATCAACCGGGCCAGCGCGGTGTCGCCCATAAACGGCACCTCGCCGGTGACCGCCTCGTTGAGCACCAGCGCCAGCGCATACACGTCGCCGGCGGGGCCAACCCGTTCCCCTCGGGCCTGTTCGGGTGAGGCGTAGCGAACCGTACCGACCAGCGAACCGTCGACGTCGGTCCATCCGGCTTCGGCGACTGCACGGGCCAACCCAAAATCCGCGATCCGCAGCCGGGCGTCGCTTCCGAACAGCAAGTTGTCGGGTTTGATGTCACGGTGCACGAGGTCTCGTTCGTGAGCGAACGCCAACCCGCGAGCGGCTTCAATCCCCACCAGCAACGCCTGACTGGGGCTCAGCCGGTCACCGCGATCCAGCAGGCTACGAAGCGAACCTCCTCCGAGGTACTCGAGCACAAGGAACGCTTCTTCGTCGAGTCCCCAGTCGTAGACCTCAAGGACCTGAGGGCAGTTCAGCGACGCCACTACCTGCGCTTCGCTGCGGAACCGTTCCACGAACCGTTGATCGTTCGCCAACCCGGGGTGCAGCACTTTGACCGCGACTCGTCGCCCGAGGGTCAAGTCCTCAGCGAGATAGACCCGAGCCGAACCACCCACACCGATCGGGTGCAGGAGCCGGTAGCGTCCGCTGAGCACTCGACCCGCCCAAGCGTCCTGCGGGTTCACTGTCATTGCCTCCAAGGTACTGGCAATGACTGGCCAGAGGCATTCCGGCGGGCACACAACCGTGTTTTGTGCGGCCAGCACCTCGTTTGTGTCGGTGATCTGGCAACATCTTGGCGTGCAACGACGCCAGAAACTGTTTCTCACCTGCCTGTTCGCTGGCGGTATCGGACTGTTCGTGATCGCCGGGCTGATCGGTAACAGCGGCAACAACGACCGGTCCGTGTCCGACAATCCGGCCATCGACCGGCTCATCCCGAACCGTGGGGACGAGGTCCTCCAACAACAGGTGGTCGGGATCGATCTGGCCGCCGGGTATCAGCTGGTGAGCTTGACGATCTCGCCCGACGCAGCCTGTCGCTTCCCGGTCGATGTGACCGCTGCGACCCGCTACGTCGAAGGACTCCAGCAGTACCTTTTCACCCCCGGGCAGGGTCAGCCGATCGAAGCGCTCGCCGCTGATGCCAACTGTGTGGTGGCCGTCTACCAAGAAATTGCTCAACCGCAGAACACCGGTGAGATCGATTGGTCGTTCACCGGTAGCTGAACCTCAGTCGGCTGATCCGCCTGCTTCCGGCAGACGCCCGGTTTCGAGCAGCTTGTGAAAACCGTCCTCGTCGAGGATCGGTACTCCCGCTGCTTCCGCCTTCGTCACCTTTGACGCCCCCGGGTCGGCTCCGACCACCAGCGCAAACGTCTTGCCTGACACGCTGCCTGGTGAGGAACCGCCGCGTTCCACGATCGCCTGTTTGGCGCCATCGCGACTGAAGTTCTGCAACGTCCCGCTCACCACCACCGTCCGACCTTCCAGCGTCTGCTCACCGGAACGCACCGGCAATGCGGCTTGCATGGTGAGCCCGGCCGCGGCCAGGCGGGCGATCATGTCGCGCGCGGCGTCGCTAGCAAACCAGCCGTGGACCGCCTCGGCGATCACCGTTCCGAACCCGTCAACCGCCGAGAGTTGTTCTACCGACGCTTCCATGATGGCGTCCATCGAACCGAACGCGGCCGCCAACGTCTGACCGTTCACCTGACCGATTTCGGGGATCCGCAGGGCGAACAGCAAGTTCCCCAACGGCCGCGTTTTGGAACCTTCGATGGCGTTGCGGAGGTTGTCAACCGACTTTTCTTGAAAACCTTCGAGCGCCAGCACTTTGGCAAAGTCCAGCGAATACAGGTCGGCGACATCGTCGAGCAGACCCAAGCTGACAAAGCGATCCACATTCTTTTCGCCGAGATACTCGATGTCCATGGCGGCCCGACTCGCGAAGTGTTCGATCCGGCCACGGATCTGGCGGGAACAACGATGGTTGACACAGTGGGTCGCCGCTTCGGCTTCGTTGCGCACCAACGACTCGCCACACACGGGACAATCACTCGGGAACGTCCACGGGGTGCTGTTCGGGTCGCGTTCGGAAAGCACCGGACCTACAACCTCGGGGATCACGTCACCGGCCCGTCGAACGATCACCATGTCGCCCGGTCGCACATCTTTGGCCGCCACCTGGTCTTGGTTGTGCAGCGTGGCCGTGGCAACCGTGACCCCACCCACAAACACCGGATCGAGCACCGCGAACGGTGTGGCCCGCCCCGACGGGCCGATCGATACTTCGATGTCGAGCAGCCGGGTGGCTCGCTCCTCCGGGGGAAGTTTGTAGGCGATCGCCCAACGAGGTGCTTTCGCGTCGGCACCGAGTTCGTCTTGGAGCGTCAACCGGTCGACCTTGACCACTACCCCGTCAAATTCGTAATCGAGTTCGTGACGCATCGCTTCCGCGGCGGCGATGCGCTGTTCGACCTCATCGAGGCTGGAAAGCTGCACGGTCAAGTCGTTGACGGGTAGTCCCAACGTGCCGAGCCAGGCCAGCGTTTCGGTATGCGATGTCAACTCCGGGCCGCCTTCGACATAGCCGAGTTGGTAGCAATAGAACGACAGTTCACGGCTGGCGGTGATCGAAGCGTCAACTTGTCGCAGTGAGCCTGCCGCGGTGTTGCGGGGGTTGACGTACAGTTTCGCCGCTTTGCCGTCGACCTTGGCCGCGTCGGTTTGGCGCTGGTTGAGCCGGGCGAACGCCGAGAGCTTCATGTACACCTCGCCCCGCACTTCCAGAACCGGTGGATAGTCGCCGGTGAGCGTTTCGGGGATATCGGCCACCGTCCGAACGTTGTGGGTGACGTCCTCGCCGACCCGTCCATCACCCCGGGTCGCACCCTGTACCAGCTGGCCGTTTTCGTAACGCAACGAGATCGCTAAACCATCGAGTTTGAGTTCAACCGCAAACCGGTCGAGGGTGGGCCCGTCGAGCCGCCGCTCAACCCGCTGATGCCAGGCCCGAAGCTCTTCGAGGTCGAAGGCGTTGTGTAGCGACATCATGGCAACGGTGTGCACCACCGGGGCAAAGGCGGTGTCCGGTGCGCCGCCAACCTGCTGGGTTGGAGAGTCCGGGGTGACCAGCTCCGGATGCGCCGCCTCAAGGTCAAGCAGCTCTCGCAGCAGCCGGTCGTAGTCGGCGTCGGGCACCTCGGGGCGGTCGAGTTCGTAGTAGGCGCGGGCGTGGCGTTCGAGTTCGGAACGCAGCGCAGCGATGCGAGCAACAGGATCGACGGAGGCGGCCATTGACGGCGAGGATAGTTTGACCCGGTGACTGTGCCGCGACTCATCGGATCCAACCGCCTCATTCTCGCCACCCTCGTGATCTGGGCTCTCCAACCGTTTGCGGCCGGTGAGCTGATCCAAACCGCGCTCGACTCGGCAAACACCGGCTTTCGCCAGACGGTTTCGGTCGCCGCCTGGGGGCTTTGGGCCTTGATTCTTTTGGCACTGGTCGTTGCCCGACCGGTGACGCTGACCATCAGCCGGGTTGGGATCGCCGGAGGGTTGGTCGGCACCGTGTGGGCGGCATCAGATGTGATTCGTCGTTCGGGTGACACCCCCGCCGCTACGGTAACCGTCGCCGTGATCGCCATGGTCGCAGCGGTGGTCTCGGTAAACCTGCCGGGGATCGCAGACCGTTTCCTTGACGGGGTCAGCTACGGCACCGAACAGCGTTTCGCGCTTCGTCCTCCGGGGCCGGTGCTGTTGCTGCTGGTGGTGCCCGCCACGCTGCTCGTGGTTGTCGCCGTAACGATCGGCCCGCTGCTGCTGGCCGATCAGCGTTGGGTAGCCGGCGGGATCGCTACCGCCGTTGGGTTCCCGATCGCCGCGGTTCCGCTCAATGCGCTGCACCGTCTCGGCAACCGATTTCTGGTTTTTGTCCCGAACGGGTTGGTGGTCCATGACCTCACCACCCTGCGGGAACCGGTGCTGTTCGTCCACCGGGAAATCGTCGGGATCGCTCCCGCCCGGGTCGGTTCAGACGCCACCGACATCACCAACGCCGCGCTGGGTATGGCCCTTGAGTTACGACTCCACGAACCGCTCCAACTGCCGTTCGTCACCGGACGCACCGCTACCGAGTCACGTACCGTCAATGCACTGCTCGTGGCGCCAACCCGACCCGCCGCGGTGCTGACCGCCGCGGTCCAACGAGGCATCCCCGTCGGTTAACTCGGCGTCCGGCCGGCGATGCCGCCACCGACCACCAGATCCTGTTCGTTGTAGGCGACCACGCTCTGCCCAACCGCGATCCGCCGATGGGGTTGATCCCAAGCCACCTGTAGTCCGGCCGGACTAGACGTCACGTGGCCTCGTGCGGTGTCACCGTGGGCGGAACACTGGAACGCTAAGGCCGTCGGACCCAGGTCCTCACCCACCCACCGCCAAGACTCGAGCGGTGTCGTCGCAGCCACCAGATCGGCTTTGCGCCCCACCACCACCCGTCGCTCGCCGGAGGAGCCGTCCACGTCAATCACGTAACGGGGATCGGTGCCGCCGGCCAGACCTAGACCTTTCCGCTGGCCGATCGTCACTAACTCCACCGCCGACACCGATCCGATCGTCTCAC
>Ga0075474_10000660_pt1 | contig 13538 bp, 8 predicted proteins | sample DEB08_DNA_2_FD_71485 | JGI IMG/M metagenome (GOLD analysis project Ga0075474, IMG submission 71485) | Aqueous microbial communities from the Delaware River and Bay under freshwater to marine salinity gradient to study organic matter... | ecosystem: Environmental > Aquatic > Marine > Coastal ...
GGTTTATTTAATCTAGGTAAAGATCTGAGATCAAATCAAATTGATCATGGTTTAATTACTCTTGCAAATGAAAGTTTGATTACAAAAGGTCGATCAAGAATTGCCAATTTCTTTATGAACAATACTCAGTATGAATATGTAATGTTTATTGATGCTGATGTTGGATTCACTTCTGAAGATGTATTAAAACTTTTATCACATCAAAAGGATATTGTATGTGGTGCATATCCAATGAAGAGTATCCCATTACAATACAATTATAATATGTCTCAACCACCAGTAGCAGAGGATAGTTTGGTAAAAATTGAGAATATTGGATTTGGTTTTGCTCTTATTCATCGTAGAGTATTTGAAAAAATAAAAGAGAACTATGAAGATTTAAAATATATTCCTGCACAGGGGCATTCTACTTATCCAATTACTGAAGCAGAATATTATAATTCATATCACTATTTTAATGAATTCAAAAAAGACATGAGTTATCTTCCCGAAGACTTTTCTTTTTTTGAAAGAGCAAAGAGTGTTGGGTTTACTGCATGGTTAGATACAACAATTCGTTTGTGCCATGTTGGTTCTCATGTATTTTGTGAAGATAAATAATAAAAAAATAGAGTATTATAAATGGCTGGCGTATTCGGTCTTAAGAAAGTATACAATAGACAAAGAGTTGATAATTGGTCAGAGTCTGCTAACTATGGTTACTTTAGTGGTAACTATCCGAGTTTCTCAGGTGCTTCTTTATTTGAACGTATTGATTTTTCTAGTGAAACAGTAACAGTACCTGGACCAGTATTGGCTCAAGCAAGACATTGGTTAGAAGCAGTCTCAAATTCTAATTATGGTTACTTTGTCGGTGGTGAAGCTCCACCTCAAGTTTGTACCATTGATCGTATTGATTTTTCCAGTGAAACTGTATCACTACCAGGACCATCATTAAGTCAAAACAAATCTAGGTTTGCAGCACTCTCTAATCCTAACTATGGTTACTTTGCTGGTGGTGTTACACCAGCTCTTACACCAACTCTTACTTGTGCTATTGACCGCATTGATTTTTCTAGCGAAACAGTAGTAGCACCAGGTACATATCAATTAAATCAACGAAGATATGATGTAAAAGGAGTTTCTACTTCTAATTATGGTTACTTTGCCGGTGGTGCGTTGCCAGGTGCTTCCTGTGCCATTGACCGGATCGATTTTTCCAGTGAAACTATAGGAATACCTGCACTATCATTGATTCAACCAAGACAGTCTACAGCAACAGTTTCTAATTCTGATTATGGTTACATTGCCGGTGGTAATGCTCCACCTTATGTTTGTACTATTGATCGCATTGATTTTTCTAATGAGACTATATCACAACCTGGACCATCATTAACTGAAGCCAGAGCGTATCTTGCATCAGCCTTTAATTCTAATTATGGTTACTTTGCTGGCGGTTTGGAACTACCAGGAACTCCTCCATATTCGAAATGCACCATTGATCGTCTGGATTTTTCTAGTGAAACTGTATCATTACCAGGAAATAATTTAACTACAAGAAGAGAGCGGTCAGCAGGAGTCTCTGGTGGAAAATCAATAAACTCAAGAGGAGTCAGAAAAGGTTCTGATAAAGACGGCAAAGGAATATCAAGTACTTATGGTTACTTTGCTGGTGGTGATGATCCAATAGCAACTCCAAAAGCGGTTTGTACTATTGACCGTTTAGATTTTTCTAATGAAACCGTAGCAGTACCACCAGTAGGAAATCAATTAACCCGAAACAGAATTGGTTTAGCAGCAGTCTCTAATTTCAATTATGGTTACTTTGCCGGTGGATATTTTCCAGGAAGATATTGTACTATAGACCGTCTAGATTTTTCTAATGAAACTGTAGAAGTACCATCAGTAGGAGGTCAATTAACTCAAGCAAAATCGTATCTCACAGGAACCTCTAATTACAATTATGGATATTTTGCTGGTGGTTTTACCGGTCTACGTGTTGCTACTATTGACCGTATTGATTTTTCCACAGAAACTGTAGTAGGACCACCAGTTCATGGAGCAAGTCTAACTCAAGGAAGACATGATTTAGCAGCAGTCTCTAATTTTAATTATGGTTACTTTGGTGGTGGGTTTGCTCCACCTAGTGTTTGCATCATTGACCGTATTGATTTTTCTAGTGAGACTGTATCACTACCAGGACCATCATTAACTCAAGGAAGAGATGGTTTAGCAGCAGTCTCTAATTCTAACTATGGTTACTTTGCTGGCGGTGATGCTCCAGGTAATGTTTGTACCATTGACCGTCTAGATTTTTCTAATGAAACTATGCTGATACCAGCCTCAACACCACAACTAACTAAAAAAAGAGAATTTCTTACAGGAGTCTCAAATTCTAATTATGGTTACTTTGCCGGTGGTCAATCTCCAGCAACGGAGTCTATGATTGACCGCATAGATTTTTCCACAGAAACCGTGGATGGTCCACCAGTTCATGGAGCAAATTTAACTCAAGCAAGAATTAGATTAGCAGGAGTCTCAAACTAATTGATAAATAATCAAAACTACATTATTCTATATGAAATCTGGTGCAACTGAAAGTTCTTTTCATTATCTTTCTCAACATTATACTTTTCCAGAAAATGTTGAGGTGCAAAGAACATCTTATGAAATTATAAAGTCAAATAAAAAATATAAAATTATCTGGGCACATGATAACTGTGACCAGATGGGACACAAAGATCTTCCACAATATGTGGATAAAATTGATGGAATCGTCTGTGTTTCTAATTGGGAAAGAGAGCAGTTTATAAAGTATAACAGAGCACCAGCAGAGAAACTTCATGTTATTCCAAATGGAGTGCATGAGATGTTTCGTCCATCTGGAAAATCAAAGTCAAAGACTTGTATTTTCTTTTCGGCACCACACAAAGGAGTTGCTCCTTTGGTTCCAATTTGGAAGGAAGTTATTAAGCATCATCCAGATGCAAAACTCAAAGTATTTTCTTCTATGTCTCTTTATGGAGATATTCAACCAGGCGAAGGGGATAATGAAACTATTACTGGACCAAATGGACTAGAACCATCACCATTTATTTCTGTTTATAAAGAACTTAAACAACTTCCTGGTGTCGAATATTCTCCTTGTATTGATAGAGAAGAACTTCTTCCACATATTCAGGATGCCGCTTTTTATATTCATCCTAATGTCTGGGAGGAGACCTTCTGCGTGTCTTTAGCAGAAGCAATGTCTTGTGGATGCTTTCCTATTACAACAGACATGGGAGCGCTTCCAGAGACCTCTAACAGAATGGGTAAGTATATTCCAATGTCTGGACAGAATACTTCAAGAGGTTGGATTCCTGACGAAACCTTTCATAAAAATTTTGCCGAAGAAGTAATTCGTGCTCTTCATTTCTTTGATATTGCAAGAGATGAATATGATTATGTATCAAGTCTTATATCAAATTATGCAATAGAAAATTATAATTGGAAAAGAGTTGCTGGATTGTGGAAAGAATATATTAATATATTAACTGATCGAAAAAGTTTAGATGATTACTATGAAAGATTTTCTGAAATATTAATGACTCCATATGATCATATTGATTATCTTTATCAGATGAAATATGAACAGTCAATAAATCCAAAAGTAATTTATGATATTGGTTCTAATTGTTTACACTGGTCAAAAGTTGCAAAGATGGTATGGAAGAAATCTGATATTTTTCATGTTGATGGGTATGATCAGTTTGAACCTCTTTATAAAAATAAAAAAGTTAACTATGCTATTGAAGTTTTAAGTTCTAAAGATAATAAAATTATTACTTATTTTCAAAATGCAAGAAATCATGGAGGGTGTTCTTATTATGAATTGAATTATGAGGACTTTCCATATAATAAGAATGCGTTTAGGAATCAACATTATTCGGAAGTCAAAAGAAGAACAAAAACTTTAGATACTCTGGTAAAGCAAAGAGGTTGGCAAAAACCAGATTTAATTAAGATGGATGTTCAGGGATGTGAACTTGATATTATTAAAGGTGCTGTCAATACAATCAGATATTGTCCAGATATTATTCTTGAACTTCAGAACAAAGAATATATGAAAGGTGCTCCAATGAAAGATGAAGTTATTTTATATATGAAAACAATTGGATATAATTTAGTTTCTCATTTTACACAAAATTCATCTGATGCTGATGGTGACTACCATTTTTCTAGACATAAATAAAACAAGTTGAACTGATTTTTTATAGGAGTTCTATGTCCAATAATTACAATGAAATTGCTATTGCAAAAGCTGAAGATGTTTTAGATGAATCTAATGATTTTACACTAAAAGTTTTACAAGAATGCGATAGATGGAAGGAGTCTGAGAGAGAACTTTCTCAAGGGCGTTCAAATTTTCAAATTGAAAAATTTATCATTCATGACAATTTTACCGTTCCATCAGCATTTAAGTCAGCAATTATTAATAGAAAGTCGGTTGCTGAAAATCTTCTTAACGGAATTCAAGAAGCAAAGAGAATTGTAAGAGAATTTCATTATAAGTGGGATGGAAAAGATAAGTCGCAACCAATATGGTGGAAGACTCGTGAGGGTGGAGAAGAACTCTGTTGGTATGATATGGATGAATTTAATTTTCATCGTTTTATTGATGGTTTGAATGCTGGATTCAAGGGACAAGTTAGAGAACTTGAGTTCTTTGATAGTTTGATTGAAAAACTTATTGAATTAAATGGTGGACATCCACCAACAAAAGCAGAATTTGATGCAGATCAACCAGTTTATTGGGAAAGAAGGTTTGCTAATCAGGCACTTGATGAACTTCTTGCCGCACAAACAGGAGTCTCTGGTGGCAATATTCGTTCTATGAGAAGAGCAAGTGCTCCTACTGTTCTTGATGATGATGTGAATCGTATCAAGGAAGGATATGCCGACCCAAGTAATCCTATTGCATTCCTTGAGAGTCTTCAAAAGCATGTTGCTTCTGGTATTGAAGAAATTAGTGGTATGACTGCAAATATTCTTGCAAATAAGGAACAACCAAAACAAATTGCACAGGAAAAAGTTTCATTATTTAACGATCAACTTCGCAAGTAATAGAAGAAAATGCCAAATGACGTATTTGGATTAAATGCTGTTTATGATAGACAAGTTGATTCAACTTGGTCAGAGTCTGCTAATTATGGTTACTTTGCTGGTGGTTATTCTACTTCAGGTCCGCCATATGCAAAAAATGAGATTTACCGTATAGATTATTTTGATGAGACTGTATCACTACCCGGACCATCATTAACTCAAGCAAGACAAATATTAGCAGGAGTTTCCAATTCTAATTATGGATATTTTGCCGGTGGTTTTACTCCACCTCAGGTTTGCACCATTGACCGCATTGAATTTTCTAGTGAAACTGTAGCAGTACCACCAGTAGGAGATCAATTAACTCAAGCAAAACAAGGTTTAGCAGGAGTTTCCAATTCTAATTATGGATATTTTGCTGGTGGGTTTCTACCTACTTGTGCCATTGACCGCATTGATTTTTCTAGTGAAACTGTAGTAGGACCACCAGTTCATGGAGCAAGTTTAACTCAAGCAAGATACCTTCTAACAATAGTCTCTAGTTCTAATTATGGTTACTTTGGTGGTGGCGAAGATGGAACAATTAGATGTACAATTGACCGCATTGATTTTTCTAGTGAAACCGTAGCAGTACCACCAGTAGGAAACCAATTAACTCAAGCAAGAAGAGAATTAGCAGGAGTTTCCAATTCTAATTATGGTTACTTTGGTGGTGGTTTTACTGGTCCACCATTTACTGCTGTTTGTACAATTGATCGCATCGATTTTTCTAGTGAAACTGTAGCAGTACCACCAGCAGGAAACCAATTAACTCAAGCAAGAAATAAGTCAGCAGGAGTCTCTAATTTGAATTATGGTTACTTTGGTGGTGGTCGTACTCCACCTCCAAGCGTAGTTAATACCATTGACCGTATTGATTTTTCTAGTGAAACCACATCATCTCCAGGAAATAATTTGCTTGCTGTTAGATCTGATCTTGCAGGAGTCTCTGGCGGAAAATCAATAAACTCAAGAGGAGTCAGAAAAGGAACTGATAAAGACGGAAAAGGAATATCAAGTACTTATGGATATCATATTGGCGGAGATCCTACTCCCAATATGCTTAATGTCCGTAAAAGAGATTATTCTACCGAAACAATATCATCTGCCAATAATCTTCCTCGCGGTAGAATCGATGCCAGTTGTATGCATAATAGAAATTATGCATACATAAGTGGTTCTACTCCGATTCCCGGAACGGTTGAACAGTGTACTATTGATAGACTTGATTTTTCTAATGATACTGTGGCAGATTTTGGTCTTATGCCAGAAAGAAAAGCGCGTGGTATGACAGTCATGACTTCAAGTTATGGTTATTATTGTGGCGGAAAACTGAACAATCCCTTTGGAACAGACCCAACATTTTGTGTGATTGATCGTTTAGATTTTGCTACAGAAGTAACAACATCTCCAACAAATTTACTTACAGAACGTTTTGGTGTAGGACATGAAGTCTCTACTCCATTTTATGGTTACTTTGTTGGAACTGATAATACTCCTGGAGGTTTAGTTTCTAATTGCACTGTAGAAAGACTTGAATTTTCTACAGAAACTGTAACGGTACCAACAGTCACCAGTCCAAGAGGGCAACTTTATTCACAAATTTATGCACTATCTTCATTTCAAGATCAAAACTATGGATATTTTGCTGGTGGGAACTCCCCATCAACTTATATGTCTGAAATTGATCGTCTAGATTTTTCAAGTGAAACTTTTACACAAGATATGTATTTAGGTCAAAGAAGAAGATTAGTGTCTGGAAATGAAAATAATAATTATGGTTATGTTTCTGGTGGATTTACTTTTGTTCCTCCCAGCATTTATGTTGCCACCGTTGACCGAATTGAGTTTTCTACAAAAACTGTATCTACAGCACCATCTCTACCTACTGCTTATTCTATAGGAGGTTCAGTATCAAACTAACTCATAAATATTTAAAACTAGAGTAAAAAATATATGTCTGGTGTATTTGGTTTAGGAGAAGTAAGAACAGAACAAATAGATAGAACCTGGTCAGAGTCTGCTAATTATGGTTACTTTGCAGGTGGTGACTCACAAACTCCTGATGAGGTTTGTACTATTGACCGCATGGATTTTTCTAGTGAAACTGTATCACTACCAGCATCATCATTATCTGCAAAGAGATATGGTTTAGCAGCAGTCTCTAGTTCCAATTATGGTTATTTTGGTGGTGGTGAAGGACCAACTAGATTCTGTAGAATTGACCGGCTAGATTTTTCTACAGAAACTGCAGGACTAACAGCAAATTTAACTCAAGCGAGAAGACGATTGGGAGGAGTTTCTAGTTCCGATTATGGTTATTTTCTTGGTGGTACTTCTCCAATAGGTACTATTTGCACGATTGATCGCATTGAATTTTCTAGTGATACAGTTTCACTACGGGATTCAGAATTAACTCAAAAAAGAACAGACGCAGCAACAGTCTCTACTCCCAATTATGGTTACATGGCTGCTGGTAGGGATCCTGCAATTCTTTGTAGCGTTGATCGCATTGATTTTTCTAATGAAACTGTAGCAATAGTGGCACATTTACCTCAAAGAAGATATTCTTTAGCAGGAGCCTCTAGTTCCGATTATGGTTACTTTGCTGGTGGGTTTGCTCCACCTTGGGTTAATACCATTGATCGCATTGATTTTTCTAATGAAACCACAGCAGCACCAGGAAATAATATAGATTTAGCAGGAAATGGATTATCAGGAATCTCTAATTTGAATTATGGTTATTTTGGTGGTGGTGGAACCGCGACTAGGCGTTGCGCCATTAACCGCATTGATTTTTCTAATGAAACTGTAACAGCACCAGGTACATATCAATTAACTCAAGCAAGGAAAGAACTTGCAGGAGTCTCTGGTGGAAAATCAATAAACTCAAGAGGAGTCAGAAAAGGAACTGATAAAGACGGAAAAGGAATATCAAGTACTTATGGTTACTTTGGTGGTGGATCTACTCCGCCTGGTCCTACTGTTGCTACAATTGACCGTATTGATTTTTCTAATCATACTACATCAGCACCAGGAAATAATTTAACTCAAGCAAGATATGGTGTAGCAGTAGTTTCCAATTCTAACTATGGTTACATTGCCGGTGGTTTTGAATCAAATTGGTATGCAACTATTGATCGTCTAGATTTTTCTAATGAAACTGTAGTAGGACCATCAGCTCATGGAGCAAATTTAATCCAAGCAAGAGCTGGTTTAGCAGCAGTTTCCAATTCCAATTATGGTTACTTTGCCGGTGGCGAAAGATTTGATTTTGAATGCACTATTGACCGTTTAGATTTTTCTACTGAAACAGTAGCAGTACCATCAGTAGGAGATGAATTAACTAAAGCGAGACAATTTTTAGGGGCAGTGTCAAATTCCAATTATGGTTACTTTGGTGGTGGCCGTACTCCACCTACTGTTGTTACTATTGACCGTATTGATTTTTCTACTGAAACTGTATCATTACCAGGAAATAATTTGACTCAAGCAAGAAGTGGTATAGCAGGAGTTTTTAGTTCCAATTATGGTTACTTTGGTGGCGGATCTCCATCCGTATGTACCATCGATCGTCTAGATTTTTCTAATGAAACTGTAGTAGGACCATCATCTCATGGATCAAGTTTAACTGCAGCAAGAACTAATTTAGCAGGAGCCTCTAATTCCAATTATGGTTACTTTGGTGGTGGGGATGCCACTATTGACCGTATAGAATTTGCTACTGGAACTACATCACCGGCAGCATCATTACCACAATCGAGAGAAAGATTAGCAGCAGTCTCAAACTAACTGATAAATAATCAAAACTACATTATTCTACATGGATATTTTACTTGGAAAAATATTGATTCAACCGAATGTTGTAACAAAAGAAGGTTGTAAATATTTAACCGAATATGTGAAGAATGCTCCTAGAGATAGAATGGGAGTATACGATGCAGATAAGGCAAATGAAAATAGAAGAGATGAGCACAAAGTTGATAAGAGTATTAGAGATGTAGAGTGTGCCGATATTACTCCTATTTTACCAGAAGTAAAATCACTTTATGATGACTTGGTTCATAACGTCATTAATCCATTTTATAACTTTAAAATTCGTGATAGTGAGATTCCTCAATTTTTATATTATGAAAAAGGTGGGCACTATAAACCTCACTATGATGGTGAATCTATGTGGACAAATCCTGATGGATCAAAGCAATGGAAAAAATCAGTCGATAGAGATATATCAACCGTCTTATTTTTGAATGATGAATTTGAAGGAGGAGAGTTTGTTTTTCCTGCCTGGAGAATAAGCATTAAACCAGAACCTGGTCTCTTAATTGCTTTCCCATCAACACACCACTATCTTCATGGAGTACAACCTGTTACTTCTGGAAAAAGAGTTGCAAGTGTTTGTTGGATGAGAGTCGAAGGTGTTCCAACAAAAGAAGAACAAGACAGAGAAATATCAGAAAAATATGGCATTAAAGCTTATTGATTCAGAAGATCATAACATTTTTGATTTCTATCATATGCATAGTCTGCATATTGACCATTTTTTCTTACATAGTGTAAAAAGAGTTGCATAAATCTATCATTTTTATGAGTTCTTAATGGTGATCTCCAATGAGGAACAATAGTTCCCAAGTATGCAACTCCATGCCCAACCGGAGTTATAACTTCTCTACGCTTTCCTGTAAGGTCTTTGAGTTTAATAGGCCATTCTGCATCGCCACATATATTCATTGTTACCGATACTTCACATGATGGTCTATCAGTATGACAATTCATCCATCCTTTATTATGGTACGTTGTTGTAAACCAATAAGAAGGAATTAATTCTTCTCCAAGAAGATCTTCTAATACTGGCTTCATTCTTTTAACAACAAAAGTAGATGATTTTGGAGCATAACAACACATTACATTTCCTCTTTCAGGATCAAAGTGTGGTTTTAAACCTCCAAGATCATGGACAGCTCCCATTAAGTTTTCATATTTAATTTGTATTGCTTCGGTCTTCGAAATAATATCTGGGATATATTGCCAACCTTTTGTTACAAGACTCATAATTAAGTATTTAAAAGCTCTTACTATATATTCTTCAAACCTAACAAAGGCATTCTACTCATGTTTTGATTCCTTGTCAAGTCTTTGTGTTTTTGCTATAATGATAAATATCTAATATGCGGAATATACGGGAGAAATAATAAGGTGTCGTTGAGAAAACCTTCTGATTTATTTGATAATGAATCCCAAAAAGAAAATGATATCCCATTAGTTGAAGTTTCTGAGGATAACTTCAATAAAGTTTTTGATGTCTTAAATACCTATCAATCATACCTTAGTGATTTTGAAGAGAAGTTGAAATCAATAACTTCTTTATCTGAACAAGTAAATAATTTACAAAAAGAACTTGAGAATTCAATTAAGAAAGAAGACCTCGATAAGGCAGTTCTTTCTCAATTTCTTTATATTAATGAGTCTATTTCTAATCTAGGAGATAACGTAAAGTTAGTAGGAAAGACAGTAAACACTACTATCAGTGAAGGAAGCGAACAGAAAAAATTAAAAAAACCTTCTGACTTATTTGTAGAAGAAAAATCAGAAGTATGTATACCTTTAGTTGAAGTTTCTGAAGGAACTTTTAATGATGTCTTTGGGGTATTCAATAGTTATCAATCATATTTAAATAATTTTGAAGATAAACTTAATTGTGTTAATAATTTAGTCGAACAAATTTCTTTTCTGAAATCTGATATTGAGAGTGCTCTTAAAAAAGAAGATTTGGATAAGGCAATCTTATCCCAACTTCTTTATGTTAATGAGTCTATTTCTAATATTGAAAATAATGTAAGGGTAATTAATGAAGACAAACTAGATGAAATTCGTGAAGATGCAAATTTTTTACTTTCAAAAGTTGAAAAATTTATTGAATTTGATGTACCAAAGTACAAAAAAAATCTTATTGATTTTGAAATTAGAGTCGATAATAAAGTTGACCATTTAATTGATAAAAATATTTCTCCAATTAAAGAAGAAGTAAATCAAAAATTAATTGATATATCTCATAAAACTGATAGTATTGAGGTATTAAAGGATGATATACTCGAAACTATTCAAAATATTGAAGTATCTGCAGACGAACATTCTAAACAGAATAACAAAAGAATACAGCATATTGAAGATTATTTAAAAAAATCTTCTCTTGGAACTTTTAAAAGAAATATCTTTGAAAAAGTTGTTCGTATTGAGACGGAAGTTACAATCAATGAAAATCGTCTCAAAATACAAAACAAACAACTTGAAAAAGTAGAAAAGGAAATCTATGAAGCAATTCAAGATCTTAAAGTCTCTGATCTTGTAGAAGATAATAAAAAGTTACGAGATAAAATAAATGATCTTGAAAATCTTTATGAAGAAATAAAGAACAAAAAACCAGAAGTTATTATTGAACAAACTTCTTTTGATTTCCCTGAGTCATTAAAAAGTGATGATCCACTTACGCCACTTGATGAAAAGTATGTAACTCTTGAACAACTTCAACAACATTATCGTCTTTTTATTAATCGTATTCAACAACAACTTGCTTCATTAGGTGGCGGCGGAGAAACACGACTTAAGTATCTTGATGATATTGTTGGTATTGCCACCAATCCTTCCATTTATGATGGAAAATATTTAAAGTATAATCATTCATCTAGAGATTTTGAGTTTGCATCTTCTTGGACAGATGGTATCGATGGTCCATATACCATGTCCAAAGTTGGAATTGGTACTACAAGTATAAGATATAGTCCTTATTACACTGGTGCCGATAATCCTGATGATGTGGCACAACACAATCTCGCACTTTTGGTAATAGGTGATGCTCGTATTACTGGTATTCTCACCATTGGTCAAGGATCAATTACACTTGATGCCGATTCTGGTAAAATTGCTTCTGGAGATACCGAACTTCTGAATCCTAGTGGAGGTGCCTCTTATAAAGGGGATGTATTTGTTGGAGGATTATATGCAGGAATTTATACTGGATCTAATGTTAATATTAGATGTGACGACATTCTTGAAGGCACAATTAAATCTCCTCCTAGTTTAGTTATTGATCCTTCTCCTGATGGTTCTGAAGGAGATTTTGTATCTTCTGCATCTACTGTTGGTAATGTTTCTATTGCAGGAACAGATAGAATTACTGGGATTTATACTGGTTCAATACAAATAGGACAACATATTGATGAGGTAAGTGGAGTTATTTCATATGGAACCAAAGTATCTGGTATAGGGCAAAGTTATGCTATCATCGATAATGTTTCAATTGGAAGTACTACAAATCATGTATTTCGATTTGGTTCTAGACTTCCTTCCAGCGGTACTGTAACAATTAAAGGCGATCTTATTGTTGAAGGTAAAGAAACTAAAATTGAGAGTCAAACTCTTGAGATTTCTGATAAGACAATAGGTATTGCTTCTGCTTCTACTCCTTTAAGTGATCAACAACTTGATGGTGCTGGAATTATTATTCATGGAAGTGATTCCAACAAAAGTTTAGTTTGGGATAATTCTAATTCTAGACTTGGATTTAATACAAGTATCTATGCCCCAAAATATTATGGAGATGGATACAATTTGGAGAACGTAAGAGTTACTACAAAAAATAGTAATTCGACATTGGGATTAAGTAATATTATTGATTTTTCAACCAATCTTACTGCAACAATAAGTGGTGATGTAACTACTGTAAGTGCTAACATTGCATTAGGAGATTTATCTAATGTTGATGTTAGTAATCTCAATTCAAATTCTACTGATTATTTGTTGATTTATGATCCTAGTATTCCAGGATTTAAATTTGTTAATCCTAAGACATACTTTGGCATTAATAATGACTTTAATAGTGATCCTGATATCGATGACTTTGGAACATTTGAATAAAATTCCTAAATAAATATAGGATATAATAAAAAAATAAAAAATGGCAAATAGACTTCAGTTAAGACGAGGTTCTGGTGCTCCTGGTGGCGTCTTTTATGAAGGCGAACCAATATATGATAAAATTGGTAAAGTTTTATTTGTAGGTAATAATGGAGCATCAGGATCTGGTGCAGGAAGTTCTATTGCTAGTGAAGATACTCATCTTTCGTCTTTAGAAATTCTTTCTAGGGCATCTAGTACATCTCCGGCTCTCATCAAGTTAGGAGAAGATACTGATAATGGTAATCATTATGTGTCACTTAAAGCTCCCGCTAGTATTGCTTCCAATTTTACTCTTACTTTACCTTCGGCAGATGGAAGTTCGGGGCAAGTATTGCGAACGAACGGAGAAGGCACATTATCATTTGCTACTCTTTTAACTGATCTTGTAAGTGACACAACACCACAACTTGGTGGAAACTTAGATCTTAATTCTAATGATATTACTGGTACTGGTAATCTTAATGTTACTGGTATTGTAA
>Ga0075474_10000665_pt1 | contig 13490 bp, 9 predicted proteins | sample DEB08_DNA_2_FD_71485 | JGI IMG/M metagenome (GOLD analysis project Ga0075474, IMG submission 71485) | Aqueous microbial communities from the Delaware River and Bay under freshwater to marine salinity gradient to study organic matter... | ecosystem: Environmental > Aquatic > Marine > Coastal ...
TCTTGCTGAGATTTACTGAATCGATGAATCTCATCGATAAATAGGATGGGATTATTCTGTACAAAAAGCCCTGAGCGATCTTTTGCCTTTTGGATTACTTCTCTGACTTTGGCCACACCGCTGTCTATGGCACTTATATTGTAAATCTCACGCTTAGTTTCTTTGGCTAGCAAGCCGGCGAGTGTTGTTTTCCCCGTTCCGGGTGGTCCCCAAAGAATCATTGAGGCAATTAAGCCACTATCCAATTGAGGCCTTAATGCACCACTCGGGCCAATCAAATGTTTCTGACCGATATAATCGCCCAAAATAACCGGACGCATTCGTTCTGCCAAAGGTATATTCATACCTTAAAAATACAATATTCACCAAGGATTGCTGAAAAATTGACATAATTTTGATTAAGGCTCATTATTTGTTTACGCTAAGTATGCGGCTAAAAAAAAACATTCCCTTTAACTGGTCGGTTCTGATAGTTCCCATTGCTTTTGTTTTGAGCATGTGGGTGGTATTTTGGGTAGAAATACGATTTGGAATCCGTTTTAAGAATTTTGGCATTTTTCCAGGAAGAGTTGAAGGATTATGGGGAATATTCACCGGGCCATGGATTCATTCTGGGTTGAGTCATTTGGGTAATAATTCTCTGCCCATGCTGTTTTTACTGGCGGCACTATTTTATTTTTACAAGCCCATTGCCCTGCGTGTTTTTTTGATTGGTTTAATTCTAACCGGGCTGACAACATGGATCATCGGAAGGCCTTCATGGCATATTGGAGCCAGCGGATTAATTTATATGCTGGTGGCTTTTATTTTTTTTAAAGGAATCCAGTCGCGCATTTATCCACTGGTTGCGGTAGCGTTAACGGTAGTCTTTCTTTATGGGGGGTTGTTTTGGTATTTATTCCCACTTGACCCAAAAATATCGTGGGAGGGGCATAGTGCCGGATTTATTATAGGTTTAATACTGGCTTTGTATTATCGCAAACAAGAAAGTCATTTATACGACACTTATATTTGGCAAAATGAAGACTTTGATCCCAATCAAGATGCCTTTATGAGACAATTTGATGAGCGAGGCCATTTTAATCCAGAATTGCTCGACAATGAAAATAATTTAACTCAAGTTCCTCAAGGCGCTGAGGCCATGGATTTAAAAAGCCCTGACAAGCGGGAATCAATGCCTCAAGATGATTCAAAAATTAGCGGGAATGCTGGGATAAAAGTGAGTTACACTTATCGTAGTAATAAGAAAAACTAAAATGTTCTCTGTCGTAAAACTTCGAATAAAATAGCTCCAGCAGCCACAGATACATTCAGCGACTTTGTTTTACCAAGCATAGGTATCGAAATAAGACCGTCTAACAAGCCCAGCACTGATTTACTAATGCCTTTGTCCTCGGACCCCATAACGATGGCTACAGGAGCTTTAAAATCAGAATTAAAATAGGTTTCGGTGGCTTTTTCACTGGCCCCAAAAACTTTGTACCCTGAGCCTTGAAGGTAATATATTGCGTCTTTGACGTGATCGACTTTACATATTGGGACGTTGAACACAGCACCTGCTGAAGTTTTTACTGTATCAGCGTTTACGGGAGCACCACCAGTTTTTTGTATAATTATTCCACTGGCACCCGTACATTCCGCAGTCCTTATGATACCGCCAAAATTTCGCGCATCCGTGAGTTGATCTAAGACAATAAAAAGACCAGGATTTTCTTTTTCTTCTTGGGCCGAAATAAGCGCTTCTAAAGAGACAAAACTAATAGGGGAGAGGTATGCCACAATCCCTTGGTGATTCGAGCGGGTGAGTTTGTCGAGTTTTACCAGAGGCACGAGATTCACTGGGATATCTCGCTCTGCGGCAATTTTAATTATGGACTCAAAGCGATGTGCTTCGCTGCCTTGATGAATAAATACCTTATCGAGCGTGGCCCCAGCCTCTATTGCTTCGAGAACAGGGTAATAGCCAAAAATAAAATCGTCTTTTTTCATATTTCGAATTATAGCCCAAAATTAGAATAAAAAAAAGAGGCTGTCGTCAGACAGCCTCTTTAATATTAAAAGTAAATCAAATTACTTGATAACTTTTACAGTACCTTCTGTACCACCGATGTTTACTTTAACAAAGTAAGCACCACTTGCCATTTGAGACATATCAACTTGAGATGTCATAGCATTGATGTTAGCACGGTATACTTCTTGTCCAAGTACATTGAAAATAGCTACGTTGCTGATTGCTTCGTTAGCTTGTAGATTCAATACGTTGTTTACTGGATTTGGATACGCTTGGAATCCTTTAGTAGCGAAATCTTGCGTTCCAACATTTGAGTCAGAGTATACGAGATCGTCTAGGTAATATTCGTTGTTTCCACTAATAGAGTAGTAGTTTATTCCTCCTAAACTAGTTGGAACAGTTCCAGCTGAGTCAGTAAATGCAGTTCCAGCAGGAACTACTTCTACGCCATCCACAACAATTTGGATGGTTGCTAATGACATACCTGCAGAAATGTCAACATTGATAGAGAATTCAAACCACTGATCGTGAGGGAAGTTAAAAGATACAGCACCAATTGCAGTGTTGTCAATTAAACCTTCACCTGGAGCAGTTAAGTCTTGGTTAAAGAAGATGTTTCCGATAACCCACTCACCGCCACCGATTGGCACGGTACCTTGAACGTTCATGTAACCTTCTTTTCCTGATGGAACGTACATGTAAGAAGTGAAGAACCAAGTTCCGAAGATTTTGTTTCCCAAATCAAGTACTGGATCCATTCCAGAACCATCTACAAAGAAAGAAACAGATCCACTTTGGGCATAGGTATCAGAGGCCAAACCTGGGCATGACCCTCCACACCAATCTACCCACCAGTTTTCGTAAACTGTTTGACCAGGCGTGTAGCTTTCCATGTCGTCAGTGAACTGTGCAGAAACACTAGTCAACGCGAATGCGAAAAGCGCAGCTAAAAAATAATTTTTTTTCATAATAACTATAAATTTAAAGTTTAATAAGCCCAAATTTACAAAAAAAATAATAGAGACAAAACCAATTGTAAAAATAAAAAGGGGGCCTTGGCCCCCTTTTTATTTATTCATATTATCAAAACCTATTAGATAGGAAGAAAGATAACTTTAAAGAAAAATGGTGAATTGAAGTAGATACCACCAGAAATGGTTACCCCAACGTCATCAGCTGAGAAAGTACGGCCATCGTTCATTACGATTTCAAAGCGGATAGCCATAAAACTCGGAACTCCAGGAGTCGCTCCAGCTGCATTATATAGGTCTAATACATCTTGAACTACCAAGCTAATATCCGTACGAGGTAAGCCGTTGCTCGCGATGGCAAACTGACTTGCATCAAACGTCGTCCAGTATTGTTCTCCTATGTCAACACCATCTGGAGTTAATAAAGGTTCGGCCAAATCTTGATCGTTGAACACTTGAACATAAACATTGACTTCTTTGAAATCAGGAACAAAACTTCCGTTTCCTTGTTGTACTTCTATGCTCGAATTGATTACGTTGTTCGCAGGATTAGTTGCAGTAACTAGATCTGGAAAATCAACTAAAGTTCTCAATACCGCTCCAGACTCTGTATCCACATTGTCTAAAACTTGATTGATGAGCGCTTCGGACTCACTACAAGCCGTAAAGCTCAGAGTGGCGCCTAAAATGAATATTTTAAAAATATTTTTCATACTTATCTGTTTTTTAGTTAGCAACTGGGAATCCAGGTGATGGTGGATTAGTATCCCAGAATACTTGTACATCAACACCTGGTTTTTGTACAATATTACTGTTTACGTTAGCTTCGTTTGCAGGATAGAAGAAAGAACGGACAAATGCTCCTGGATTAGGATCAATGTTTAATTGCAATTTCCTTGGATATCCAGTACGACGATAGAAGTTGTAGGAATCCATACCGTTACCGTAGTGAGCGATAAATTGCTGAGTCGCAAGAACTTCCCATTTTTGCTCATTTGAACCACTGTTGAAGCTGTTTACAACACTACTTACATAGCTACTTACATCAGAAGCAGAAGCAAAGAATGCTGAATCTGCATCTGGATCTAAACTACCGAATTCTAGAACTTTATTAATGTGCTTGCTGATACCAGCACTCAAGGCGGTTGAAGCAGCACCTGCGCTTCCAGCAGCTAATGCAACTTCAGCTTTCATAAACTCAGTCCAGCTTGCTAGCATAAGTGGAACGATTCCGGCACCACCCGCACCAGCACCAACTGATACAGAAGTGAAACGATCATCGTCAAAACTACCTCCGATTGGGTAAACACCACTTGAAGTTTTTTGGAAACTATCTGGTGGAATACCTTCTGCATTTCCGTGGTCACGACCCCAGTATCCCTCTTCTAATGAACAGAAGACCATATCTGAAGGGAAATGATTTGGACGTGGTGCTACAGAGCAAGTAAGTGTTGTTTGGTTACCTCCTGGGTTACAAGAAGCTCCAGGACAACAATCGCTCTGACGATAGAAATAGTAACGCATACGAGGATCACCTAGGTCTAACATAGTACCCATTAACCAAACTGAACGGTAGGGACCTGTACCAGTAACATTATAATTACCGTTGTACTCTGGGTGACGCGTATCAGGGTTAGTTTCATTGGTTCCATATTGGAATTGGAAATCATCCGCAGTAGAATTAATGAAGTTGCCTGAATTTACGATTCCATTGAAGGCTGATGTGTTGCCTGTATTAAGATAAGCAACCATCTTGACGGTGTTCGCTAATTTAACCCATTTTCCGAATTCATTGTCATAAAAGAAATCGTACTCTAGGTTGTCGCCAGGCTGACCTAAAAGGTCAATCCCTTCGTTCAACATATCAATAGCAGCCGCATATACTTCTTCTCCTGGATCCACCATAGGGGCAGGGAAGGCCGAAGGATTAGTAGCTTGGCTATAAGGAATGTCACCAAAGGCATCAACTAAGGTGATTAAGGTATACGCTTTAAGTATACGCATAATTCCTAAGTGCTTATTGTTACCAGCATCATTAGCTAGTATTTCAGCAGCAGCCATGTCTGAGAACATACCGCGATAGGCAGTACTCCATTCACCGTCTAAGGCTACAGGCTGAAAGTTGTTCACATATGTACGGCCAAACATGTAATTAATACGTGTTAAAGCTGCTCCATTGGAACCCATTTGGCGCATGAAACTCGTGAAATCCAATTGGATAGAGGTCATGAAGCGATCTAAACTCGCTTTATCTTGTGTTACGTTGTTAGGATCGTCTAACAAATCTAGATCTGTGGTTTCGCATGAGGTAAATACCAAACCAGCAGCTAGAAGAACGTAGGTAAATAATTTACTTATATTTTTCATTGTTCGTGTTTTATTAGGTTAAAATGTAGCATTAACGCTAAATCCATATCTCTTGCTACTCGGTCCAGTCAAGAATTCAAACCCTGCTCCATTTCCAGCTCCAAGACCTGTTGTGTTAGGATCAAAGTTGATACCGTCAGGTGTGTTGTAAGCGTCATACCATAAGTTAAATCCGCTAAACTTGAAGGTTACTGATCCAAATGGAGTCTTTTCAAGTAGTTTAGACCCAAGAGTATATCCTAAAGATACTTCTTGAAGACGCACTACAGATGCATCGTATACAGAGAGTTCGTCTGCTGGACTTGCAAAACCGTTGGTGAAATAGAAGTCAGAGTTGTTTATCTGAACTGTGTTTGGTAATCCAGTATCCTGGTTAACACCATCTAATATATATGTACCCAAACGATCTTCCGTGTCGGTAGTTAAACCACGACCTAAAAGTGATGCTACATAAGTAGAGTAAATATCCCCGCCAGAAACATGAGTGAATTGAACGTTTAAGCTCAAACCTTTGTAAGACATTGTGCTAATGTAGTTCATTACAAAGTCAGGGTTCGCATCACCAATAAGTGGCACTAAACCATCTTCTGTTGTCGTCTCTGCGACGTAATTACCTGCCGCATCAACTAATAGATTTCCGTTTGCATCACGTGCAACACGAGAACCGTACATAGCACCTAATGGATCGCCAACTGTAGCAAAGTTACCTAGGTTAGTGAAACCGGCGTAAACTACTTGCTCCGTATCTTGACCTAAACTAATTACTTCACTTTCAAATGTGGTGTAGTTAACATTTAATTTCCAGTCGAAACCATTTGTTGCAGTTTTTACTAAGTTAAACCCAAGATCTGCTTCGATACCTTTTGATTTAACTTCTCCGATGTTGTTATCGATGAATGATGCACCAGTACTGGTAGGAATGGGCTGATCTTCTACAATCAAGTCATTCGTAGTTCTTTCAAAGTAAGAAACGTCAAAAGTCAAACGGTTGAACAAGTTACCTTCAGCTCCAAACTCGATTTCCTCGAAAAGCTCAGGGCGAATCGCACGGTTACCGATACTACTTGTTGTCGTGTTTGACGTAATATCAGATCCATCATTCCATGCTTGAGTATTCAAAGAAACAAGGGTAACGGTTGGATATCCCGTTACGAAGTTAGCAGAAGTACCGTATCCTGCACGAAGTTTCAAATACTTGATTCCGTTGTCAGAAGATAATCCTTCAATAGCACTAGTTGGCACGAAGGAAACACTCGCTGATGGATAGAACAAAGAATTTTCAATTGAGTTAGATACCCAGTCATTACGACCTGAAAGGTTCAAGAACAAATAGTTGTCATAATCTAATAACATCTGACCAAATACCCCTACGATATTACGTCTTTGATGAAATTCGCTTTGGAATCGCTCAACATATCCTGAGTGATCAAAGAAACCGAAAACTTGTTGATCTGTACTTCTTAAACCAAAACTGTTATAGTCTACGCTGTTTGAGGTAGCCCCAACTGTAAAGCTCATATTTGCTTTGTCGTCTAAGAATGAGAAGTTATTTCCTGAGAGAACAACACGATGATCATAAATCGTGTTAGTAGTGGATGTTGTTTGATAGAACCCGCGGTCAGTATTAATGTCTCCAGTAACACCACCTCGGTTTTGACGGTTTACAGCATTTTCCGTGTAGTTGTCAATACTCGCTTGGTAGAACACATTGAATTTATCAGATATGTCATAAGAGATATTAGCAAAACCATTCACACGGTTAACCAATTGACTAAAACGCGCATTTTTGATAGTCCACAATGGGTGCTGAATCGCGTTATCTTGACGATAATAGATACTCGCTCCGTCAGGAAGCTCAAATGGTAATTCGTAGAAGTCAACACTTCTCGGTGTATAAAATAAGTCCCCGAAGATTGATGATCCTGAACCGAAAGTACTCGATCCGAAACTCGCTGCTACTGGAGGAGTTTTTAAATCAGTTTTAGTGTAGGTCATCGAACCGCGAATACTGAATTTATTACTCAATTTAGCATCTCCAGAAAGCGTTAAGTTCGAACGCTTTACATTGTTGCCTGGCGTAAATCCATCTTCGTCTAGGTTACTGAATACAGTACCATAACCGAATTTCCCGTCTTTGCTACGTCCGCGAGCATTAACCGAAATGTTACGCGCTAGTCCTTTGCGGAAAAACTCGTTTACACTATTACGTGGTCTCCAGTCATAACGCTCACCAGCAAATTGCGCCTGATAGTCAGGGTAGTTTGTAGCAAGGAAGTTAGACGTAGAATAAGGGTGAGCTACCGTACCATTTGCATCAAATGAAGGGTCAGCACCCCAACCACCTAGGCCATCTCTGTAGAATCCAGGACCCCAGTTACTATAAAACCATCCGAAGGCTTGGTCGAAACCACCTCCGTATTTGTTTTGGTAGTCTGGAAGAATAGAGACTTCATTAACGAACAAAGAAGAGGATACTTCAATTTCTTGTTTTGCGTTTTGTTCAGCACCACTACCACTTTTCGTAGTAATGAGGATAACTCCATTTCGCCCTTGGGTACCATAAAGCGTAGTCGCTGCTAGACCTTTCAAGATATCCACACGCTCGATATTGTTCGGGTCGATATCAAAAGATCGGCTTGATCCCATGTTACCGTCCACGAAGTTACCAGCCTCGTTAGTATCATTACTGATTGGCACACCATCGATTACATAAAGCGCGTTGTTGTCTCCTGTAAATGAGTTTGTTCCTCGAATGATAACTTTGTTAGCTGAACCTGAAAGACCATTTTGGGTAGTAATGTTGATCCCTGCTGCCTTACCAGCAAGCACACGGGTTAAATCCGTTTGCGGGCTTTCTTTAATCGATTCCTGTTGTATTGAGGAAACCGAATAACCCAATGCCTTTTTATCTTTCTTAACGGCAAAACCAGTTACAACCACCTCATTTAGGATAGATGCATCAAGTTCCATTGAGAAAGACATGTCTGATGACGTTGCCGTCACAGGCATCTCGACATTTTTGTAACCAACGTAACTAAAAACAAGAGTTTCTCCAACATTTACTTCGATTGTATAGTTACCATCGAAATCTGTTTGAACCCCATTTGTAGTTCCTTTGGCAATAACATTGACTCCAGGAAGCGGTAAGTTGGTCTCGTCCAACACCGTACCGGAGACTGTTTTTTGTTGTGCGAACGTGAGTTGCACTACAAACGCTAGTAAAAGCGTTAAAAATCCACTAAACTTTGTTCTCATTTTGTAATTTATTTGAATTAGCCAACGCCAAAAATCACAATAAAAAGTTAAATACACAACTTTTTAAACTTAAAATTTCGAATTATTTTAACAGAAAGTTACGCTATTGTTAAGGTTTGGCGAGATTATATCTTCCCAGGAAATTACAAATTTTAGCGCCAATTTAACTCAAAAAACACCTTAAAAACGGGCCGAAAATAGGGTGAAATTTGGTCATATTTTAAAGAAAATATAACGGCTAAAAACGACTGCTAAAAACCAAGTGAATTTTGGTGTTATTGGACGAAAAATCTGATCTTTTTCCAAAACCTTGAGCGATTTGAAGTTTTAGTAAGCCAGCGCGCGTAATTGTCGCGATACCAAGGCCTAAAGAATAATTTGTCGTCATTTGTTCATCGATTTGATCTCTGTATAATGCGAAATCAGAGAGGTGATGAATATAGAAAGCATCTGAAAAAGACAAACGATATTCGGCTTGGATGAGATGTAATTGAGATGTTTCCAAAAGATTTTCGTTGAATCCTCTTAGACTTTGTGTTCCGCCAAAGCGATATAATTCATTAGTCCGTAGATTTTCTCCATTAATCCATCGTGAATTATGATAAATGTATAAATATTGATTGATCCATAAATCCCACAAGTACTCAAGCTCAATGCTGGTCCTTTGTCTTGGAAAATTATTTTTCATCGCATTAGTGTTGCCGCTTGATAAGATATTTTCTACACTGGATCCGAACTCTGCTTGAAGTTTGATGCGATAATGTGTAGGCATCATTATTGAATTTTTAGATTTTTCAATCTTGGTCTCAAGCCCCCATAATCCTTGTTGATAATCAGAAAAATTATTTTGGGTACTATCTCCCGCCGCTCCCGTAATTGATTTAATAGAAGTATAACCCAAAGCGATATCCCACGGGCCAAATGGTTTGTAGGTAATCTGGCCTCGTGTTGAAACCGTAGTAAATGTCGAATCTCGACGAAATAATTCAAAGGAGGTGTGAATTCCAAAAGGAGATTTTCTTACATAAGGAAGACTTGCATTAATTTCTAGCCGTTCTTGCTGGTTTCCATCGGCCTTATAATTCAAATTGAATTGCTCACTTCTGTTGAAATTATTCCAGAGCTGAAGGTTAAGGTATCCATTTAGTTGTAAGGATTGATTTTTGGGATCAGAACCAAATCCCAAAATTCCTTCAAGCTGATTGGTTTCCTTTTTTTGTAGATACATATATAATGTAGTTCTGTTGTCTTCAAAGAGTACTTCACTCGGGCGCTGAATAGTGAGGTAAGGTGAGCTCGAGAGGTTTTCTTCAGCTTTCTTTATTGTTTGATCACTAAAGACGAACGGCAACTTAATTCCGCCAGTATGTTTCAAATGCCCATAATCGACATCAGGATAACCCTTTACAACAAGACTGTCTACAAGGCGTTGAGGAATTAATTGAACATCGAGTTTTGCAGATATGTCAGGGAATGTAAGCGCCTCTATGTCAATAAACTTTATTTGAGAAAAAGGACTGTATTCTTGAGCCATGGACTGACTGAGCTGTTTCATGAACTCAGGCGCTTCCTCTATTGAAATTTTTAGTTTTTTGGTGAAATGGCTTTTGACTAAAAATGAGTTGCTGTCTTCGTGATCCGGTTGAATAAGAGAATCACCTGAGTTTAATAGCCGCTTAATCCAAACACTGTTTTCTAAATAGGGTTCGACTGATTTTGGAAAAGCGATAACTAGGTTCTGCCATTGTTGCCCCAAATCAAATACAATCTCTAAAATAGGGAATCCTTGTTTGTCAAAAATTTCTCGTTCACGGACCACAGTACTTATATAACCTTTGAGCTGAAGCCTTTTAATTTCTTCATCGATTACGGTTAATAGCATCTCACGACTTGAAAATCTTTCAATAGTCTTGGGAACCTCCATTAGCTCCGAATGACTCTGAGATTCCGTTAAGAATTTTACAGCGATTTCTTGTCCTGAAATCTTTAATGGATTCAAAACACTAAAAAGAATGCAGACAAGGAAAAGGTTTTTCATAGAATGAGCGAATCCGTGAGGAAAATCATACAAACTTAACGTTCGATGCAGAATATTCTTATGGGAATGGGGCTAAATTCGAAGGGCGTTAAATAATTTGGCTAGGCCATTGTTATAATTCAATTTTATTTCTACCTTTGCCGCCCTTTATAGGGAGAAATTATATCGTTTATCTAAGTATAACAAGGATTTTATATGCCAACTATTTCACAATTAGTACGAAAAGGAAGAGCCAAAATAACCAAGAAGAGTAAATCGGCTGCTTTGGATTCGTGCCCGCAACGCCGCGGAGTGTGTACGCGTGTATATACGACCACACCGAAGAAACCGAACTCAGCCATGCGTAAAGTGGCTCGTGTTCGTTTAACCAACGGTAAGGAAGTAAACGCATACATCGGCGGTGAAGGACACAATCTACAGGAGCACTCGATAGTATTGGTTAGAGGTGGAAGGGTTAAAGATTTGCCAGGAGTACGTTACCACATTGTGCGCGGCGCATTGGATACCGCAGGGGTCCAAGGTCGTTTACAGCGCAGGTCAAAGTACGGAGCAAAGCGCCCTAAGAAGTAATAAAACTTTAAGAAGAAGACATGAGAAAAAGACAAGCGAAAAAAAGACCGCTCTTGCCAGATCCAAGATTTAATGATCAACTGGTAACCAGGTTTGTCAATAACTTGATGTGGGATGGTAAGAAATCCGTCGCTTTCAAAGTATTCTACGATGCGATTGATATCGTAGAGAGCAAAAAACAAGACGAAGAAAAATCAGCCTTAGAAATTTGGAAAGATGCCTTATCAAACGTGATGCCTCACGTTGAGGTTCGTTCTCGCCGTGTCGGTGGTGCGACATTCCAGATTCCAATGCAAATTCGTCCAGACCGCAAGATTTCAACAGCCATGAAATGGTTGATTAGCTATTCACGCAAACGAAACGAAAAATCTATGGCGCAAAAATTGGCGTCTGAAATTTTGGCTGCTGCAAAAGAAGAAGGTGCTGCTGTTAAAAAACGTATGGACACCCACAAGATGGCCGAAGCGAACAAAGCATTTTCACATTTTAGATTCTAGGTCATGGCGAAGAGAGATTTAAAATTTACAAGAAACATTGGAATTGCTGCGCACATTGATGCCGGTAAAACCACCACTACAGAGCGTATTCTTTTTTACACTGGAGTGAGTCATAAAATTGGTGAGGTTCACGATGGTGCCGCCACCATGGACTGGATGGAGCAAGAGCAAGAGCGCGGGATTACAATCACTTCTGCTGCAACAACTTGTACTTGGAACTTTCCTACTCAGAACGGTCAACCGACTGAAGATACCAAAGGTTACCATTTCAATATTATCGATACTCCTGGTCACGTTGATTTTACCGTTGAGGTAAACCGATCGCTACGTGTCCTTGATGGTTTGGTGTTTTTGTTCAGTGCCGTAGACGGTGTTGAACCACAAAGTGAGACTAACTGGAGATTAGCGGATAACTACAAGGTGCCACGTATGGGCTTTGTCAATAAAATGGACCGTCAAGGGTCTAACTTTATGGCCGTTTGTCAACAAGTTAAAGATATGCTTGGGTCTAATGCAGTGCCCATTGTATTGCCAATCGGTGACGAAGCAGATTTCAAAGGTATTGTCGATTTAGTCAAAAACCGTGCGATTATCTGGCATGAAGATTCTATGGGTGCGACGTTTGACGTTGTTGATATTCCAGATGATTTAAAGGCAGAGGCTTCTGAGTATCGAGGAAAATTAATTGAAGAAGTCGCGGCTTATGATGAGGAGCTTCTAGAGAAATATATGGAAGATGAAAATTCTATTACAGAGGACGAAGTGCATGCTGCATTACGTGCTGCTGTGATGGATATGTCTATCATTCCGATGATTTGTGGTTCGGCCTTCAAAAACAAAGGGGTTCAATTTTTATTGGATGCCGTTTGTCGTTATTTACCTTCTCCAGTAGATAAAGAAGGTATTGTAGGGATGAACCCTAATACAGAAAAAGAGGAAGTGCGTAAACCGGATGTCAGTGAGCCATTCGCGGCTTTAGCCTTTAAAATAGCGACGGATCCATTTGTGGGCCGTTTGGCTTTTTTCCGTGCGTATTCAGGTCGTTTAGATGCGGGATCTTATGTTTTAAACAATCGTTCAGGAAACAAAGAGCGTATCTCAAGAATCTATCAGATGCACGCCAACAAACAAAATGCTATCGATTTTATCGAAGCTGGTGATATTGGAGCAGCTGTTGGATTTAAAGATATTAAAACCGGGGATACCCTTTCGGCTGAAAAAAGCCCGATTGTACTTGAGAGTATGGTCTTCCCTGACCCTGTAATTGGTATTGCGGTAGAGCCAAAAACCAAAGCAGATGTTGATAAATTAGGTATGGCCTTGGCCAAATTGGCTGAAGAGGATCCAACCTTCCAGGTGCGTACTGATGAAGCCAGTGGTCAGACGATTATTTCTGGTATGGGTGAGCTTCACCTGGACATTATCTGTGACCGTCTAAAACGCGAGTTTAAGGTTGAGGTAAACCAAGGTAAGCCACAAGTTGAGTACAAAGAAGCAGTGACTCGTGGCGCTGATCACCGTGAAGTTTACAAGAAACAAACAGGTGGTCGTGGTAAGTTCGCAGATATTGTGTTTACATTATCACCGGCTGAAGATGAAAAGGCTGTTGGTCTAGAATTTGTCAACGGAGTTAAAGGGGGTAACATTCCTAAAGAATTTATTCCTTCGGTTGAAAAAGGATTTAAAGAGGCTATGAAAAATGGTCCTTTAGCTGGGTTCGAGATCGACCGCATGAAGGTGACCTTAAAGGATGGATCATTCCACCCTGTAGATTCTGATCA
>Ga0075474_10000673_pt1 | contig 13450 bp, 13 predicted proteins | sample DEB08_DNA_2_FD_71485 | JGI IMG/M metagenome (GOLD analysis project Ga0075474, IMG submission 71485) | Aqueous microbial communities from the Delaware River and Bay under freshwater to marine salinity gradient to study organic matter... | ecosystem: Environmental > Aquatic > Marine > Coastal ...
CTACCGCTACGTCTACGAGGGCGTTCCGTTCCTGCCGGTGGTCATGCACCACGCTGAGCGCACCGGTGAGCTGTGGGATGCGTTCTACGGCGTTGAGACGGTGCTGGGGACCATGACGGTCGCCGTGCTGCTGACGTTCTGGGTGCATGGCGTCAAGGACGGCAGTTTCGCAACGGTGATGCTGGTCAACGGCCAAGTACGAGACGTGGAGATCGAGGGCGCCAACGGCACGCGCCGGAAGGTGATCAGCACCGAGCCCGGCTCCATCATCGAGGTGGGCCCCATCGATGAGGGCGCAGGCCAGCCAACGGCGGTTCAACTGCAACCGGGCTTTGACCCTCAGAAGCTGATGACGGCGATCACGGGCTTTGAGCAAGGCTTGGCCGAGTTCGCTGGCGTGTCTGCCGCCGATCTGGTCCGGACGGGTGCTGACCCCCGGTCTGGGGTGTCGCTGTCCATCTCGCGCGAGGGGCTGCGGGATGCGCAAGGGCGCATGGAGCCGCAACTTCGGCGCGGAGACTTGCAGGCCGCTGCCGTGACCGCGAAGATGCTCAACCTGCACGCGGGCACGAACCTGCCGATCGACGGGATCAGCGTCACGTACCCGTCGCTGCCGCTGTCCATCGGAGAGCGCAAGGCGCAGACCGAGGACCTGACGACCAAGGTCGATGCCGGCCTGATGTCCAAGGTGGACGCGTACATGGCGCTGCACCCCGGCATCACCCGGAAGCAGGCGACCACCGAACTGGACCGCATCCGGCGAGAGAACGCCATGTATGTGAGCCCAAATCTTTGAGGGGAGAACCATGCCAATCGAGCAGGACGGAAAGAAGTACTACGACGGCGACGAGATCAACCAGATCGTGCGGGACCGGCTGGCCAAGGAGTCCGACAAGCGCGCGCTTGTGGTCTCCGAGCGCGACTCGTTGAGCGCTGAGCTTGAGGCCCTGCGGCCCCAGGTCGCCGGTGTCGAGGCGCTGACCCAGCAGAAGGCAGACCTCGAGGCGCAACTGGCCAAGGCCAACGGGCAGTTCAGCCGCTACCAGGCCGCGACTACGCACGGCGTGACGGACCCCGACACCATCGAGGCGTTGGAGTTCGCCCACCAGAAGGCTGCGGCCAAGCTGGGCGATAAGGCGCCGGACTTCGCCACGTACCTGAGCAACGCGGCCACCGACGAGTCCATGCTCCCGTCCTACCTGCGCGGCGTGCTCGCGTCGGGTGGCGATGGGGGTGGCGATGGGGGTGGCGAAGCACCCCCACCCCCCACTCCCGGCCAGCCCCAGGCGCCCCCCAAGCGCCCCGGCACCAAGCCGCCGAAGAAGGCGCCGGCCAGCAACGCCAACGACCAGTTCAGGACGGCGGTGAGCCAGGCCACCACGTTTGAGGACCTGCAGAAGCTCCAGCAGGAGCGCCAAGCTCGGTAGCACCCAGTGCGTACGGTGGCACCGGTCAACAGCTCGCAGCGCGCCCAACCAATCAAACTGCGAGTGATCCCATGGCGATCGCCATTTTCTCGGCCGGCGCCCCCGCGTCCGGCAACGGTCTGACCACTGAAGACCAGCTCAACGACCTCGTCCTGGCTGAGCAGAGCTTCAAGCTCGCCATGGCCGACAGCGCCGACATTTTTGGCACCAGCGCCATCGAGATGCAGAACGGCAGCGACGCCGGCTCCCTGGTCGGCCGCAACCGGATCCTGTCCCTGGGCTGGTCCATCTCCATGGACGCCACCGCCGCGGAGGACACCGACGTGGCTGCGTCCAGCGTCACCGCCGCCGCTTCGGACGTGACCATCGCGCGCCGTGCGCTTCGCCTGGACGAGACCGGCCTGGCCAACGCGGTCGGCGGCGCTTGGGGCTTCTCCCCCATCCCGCTGGGTCTGACCATGGCCGGCAGCTTCTCGGCGGGCCGCATGGGTCTGTTCGCCACCGCGATCGCGGGCGCGTCGACCAACGTGACCAGCGCTGGCGCCGGTTCCATCGATGACCTGTACGACATCATCGACAGCTTCACCACCAGCACCGGCGACCCCGGGATGCTGGTCGGCTGCCTCCACCCCTTCACCATGGCCGCGATCCGTGACTCCATGCGTGCCGAGGTGGGCCCGCAGGCGCGGCGAGAGGACGTGCAGGCGTTCCTGGCCAAGGGCGCTGAGATGCTGCTGGGCATGCTCATCTTCCCCAGCACCAAGGTCACCAACGCGGCCAGCAAGCACGAAAACGCCTTCATGGCGGCCGGTGCGCTGAGCTACCGCTACGCCGTGCCCAAGCAGCCGGTCGGCGGCGGCCAGGTCATCTTCAACGACGGGGTCTCCCCGCTGATGATCGAGGCCCAGCGGGACGCGAGCAAGGACACCTACGAGCTGGTGGCGAACGCCTACGACGGCATTGTGATCCGCGAGCAGGCCCGCATCCGGGGCTTCCTGGCGTCCACGAGCTGACGGGTTGTGGGGGGTTGGGTGGGGGGAGGCCCCTCCCCTCGTCTCGCCCCTTCCAGCCCCCCACTTTCACTTGAGGGGAGAACTACATGGCACGCATCGCAGGCAAGCGCTCAGTCAGCCGCCAGAGCCGGGGGCAGAAGCTCCCGAACTACGGCATGGGTGGCCGCAACAAGCCCTTTCACTTCCAGCACAACCACGGATCGTGGGAGTTGGTGGAGACCTCCGAGGGCTGGCGTCTCGTCCCGTCGCTGTCTCGGATCGTGGTAGCCCCAGGGGTCAACGGGACGGCACAGGCCAAGCGCGGCCAGCACCTCAGCGCTGTTCACGTCAAGAACATGGCCGAGGAGAACTGGGGCAGTCTGGTCCTGACCGACATCGACGCCTACCAGTACAGCCCGGAGGAGCCCGGCTCGACCGGCGACGGCTACTTCACCCTCTGGGAGACGGTGCTCCTCTACGACGACGGCACCTGGGAGATCGACCACGACGACCAGGGCTGGGCCGATTGGCGCTGGTCGCTGGTGGTCAACGGAACCATCAAGCCGCCGCGCAAGAAGATCTGGTCCACCCAGGAGCGTCGCTGGCGCACCCGCATCCAGCGTGCGAGCCGGCGCCCGGACCTTTCCAGCAGCCAGCAGAGCAAAACCCTGGCTGAGCGCATGCTCGAGGGGCTGGCGGAAGCGCAAAAGGCGATGGACGCGCTGAACGGACCCACGCCCAAGCGCAAAGCGCGCGTGGTGCGGAAGAAGGCACCGGCACAGGAGGCCACCAATGTCGGGTGAAAAGCAGGGCGGCCGAGAGCACATCGACCGCACGACCAAGTACCTGATTGAGCGCTCTGGGCTTCAGCCTCGGGTCGCGCATGAACAGGCCAAGAACGCCCGCATCCGCAACGAGCAGCGCGAGTCTGGGCGGCGGAAGTGAGCGCGGCAGAGACGGTCTACAGCGTCCGCGTCGCGTACCCGGACTATCTGGAGCGTGCTCGAGCGCAGACCGTCTCCCTGCCCATCTGGCGGGACGGCGCCCTGGCTGCCCCGTCGGCTGGGACCTTCACCTTGCGCCGACCCAACGGGGACACGCTGGTCACTGGTGCGGTGGTGGTGGCTGGGTCGATCGCGACCTACCCGGTGCTTGCGGCCAGCATCCCCGCGACAGAGAACCTGGGCCACGGCTACCAGGAGTTGTGGGAGCTCACCCTCGCGGACGGGACTACGCAGACCATCCCGCGAGACGCGGCGCTGGTGAAGCACGCAGCACGCCCCACGCTGACGGACGACGACATTACGGCCGTCTACAGCGACCTGGCTCGGCACATGGCCACGGGTGACACCACGTTCCAGCCCAAGATCGATGAGGCGTGGAAGCAGATCCTTGGCCGGCTGGAGATGCAGGGCGTTTTCCCCGACCACATCGTGACCTACTGGAGCGTGCGCGAGGTGCATCTCCAGTTGGCCTTGTACCTGACCCTGCTCGACTTCAGCAGCCGTCAGGGCGACCGCTGGGCCGAGATGGCCGAGGCGCACAAGCGCGAGTTTGAGATGGCGTGGGCGCGGCTCCGCTTCCGCAAGAGCACCACCGACACCGGCCTGCAGGACGACGACGGCATGAAGTCCGCAGGGGAGGGGGTCACCCACACCAACGCCAGCCCCCGTCGGTCGTGGCGCGGCAACTGGGGCCTGTAGGTGGCTGACCTCACCATTGCGCAGGTCCGCCAGCGCTTCGCCACCGCGCTTGAGGCCGTCACCGACTGGAACGAATCCCCCTTTGCGTGGGGCGTCTTCGCGTCGAACATCGAGCACCACCGCTTTGCAGTCGGGGCCCCCCGCACCATGCCTCGCCCTGGCTCAGTGGGCCGCCCTCGCCAACGACCTGCAGTCACCTCCTACCAGGTGGAGACGGAGATCGAGATCCAGTGGGGGTGGAACCTCGGCAGCTTGGACCAGGTCACCGACTACGACGTGGCGATGGCAGCGGAGGCCGCGCTACTGGCTGCCGCGCTGGGCGTGTCGCAGTCCAGCCTACACGTCACGCTGACTGAGCAGACCCGCACCGTGGACGACCAAGGGTGGATGCTGGGAACCATCCGGCTGACCGTGCCCCACAGCTTGGCCACTTCGTAGTCGGTAGCACCGAGCGAGCACACACAGGAGGCTCGCACAATGGCAAGCGCACTCCATCGCGTCGTCGGCAACTTCCGCGACGCGATCCTGAAGATGGCGGGCATTCGCCTGTCTGACACGGCAGGATCGACGGGGACCGGCGCCGAGATTCTGGCAGGGGCAGGCGTCCCCTCCGGAGCCTACGGTCGGACCAGTTCGGCTCTCCTGTACATGCGGACTGACCCGGCCAGCGCCTCCACGGTGCTGTACGTGAGCGAAGACGCGGGGACCACCTGGACCGCAGTGGCGGTGCCCTGATGGCTGCATCTACCGTTATCAAAAACCTGAACGACGGGACCATCACCCTGGAGGACGGAACCGGCTCTCCGGTGACGTTGGTCGTGCCGTTCTCGGTCGGGGACTTCTCCCTGGATGGGCTGGCTGCGACGCTGAACGAGGTCACCGCCTACGAGACTCGCGGCACGCTGAACACCGTGCGCCACACGGCCCGCACTTACCCGACGCTCTCGTTCTCCATGCAGGTGGCCGACTACGCAGACGGCACCGATGGGACCGTGCTGGACTTCGTGAGGTTCGCGAACAGCTACAGCGCCAACGTGTCGACGCTCGGCGCCAACGCGGATGTCAAGACCGTCAAGGTGACCCTGACCGTCGAAGGCACCGACCATGGCGACGCGGCGGACCACACCATCGTGCTGGATGACGTGCACGTCACGGCGTCCTCCTCGGAAGGTGACCCCAACACCGTCAGCATCTCCGGCACCGTCTACGGCTCCGTGGCGATGACATGAGCACTGCGACCTTGGGAGGGGAGGAGGTCACTTTGCAGGCGCCGGACGGCTTGGCGGTCGTCTATGACATCTCAGCGGCAGCCAGCAATAGCCCGTTCCGGGCCATGTGGGCGTCACTGGGTGTCTGCTGGCCGAAGCCGGCCAACCGGGCACACCGTCGGGCCATGGACAAGAGCGAGAGCCCATGGCGACCGCTCAAGGCCACCCTGGCGGGTGCGCAGTACAACGCGGGCACGTTCGGCGGGCTCGTCTTCGATGAGCTCGCAGCACGCGGCTTGAGCCCGGACGAGATCAACGGCGCAGCCGCTGTGGCCCTCGATCTGGTGATGGACTTGCTACCTGACGAAGAGGACGACGCCGAAGCGCTGGCGGGAAACTCCGAGGGCCCGGCAGACTCGACCTCCTGATTTTGGAGATCGAGCGCGCTTGGGCCAAGCATCCCGGCTGGTACCTGAGTCAGCCGCCACACGTCCAGACTCGTCTGATGGCTTGGGCTATCGTCACTTGGGCACCAGCCCCGGAGACCGGTAGCACCAAGCGAGGAGAGGACTGGTGGACTTCGTGATCCCATGCCTGTACGCGTAGGGCGTGGCCGCAATGCGGTCACCATCACCGGGCCGCTTGCCGATGGCATCGAGGCGGACATCCGCAAGATCCTTGGTCCGGTCGCCGATGTGCTGGAGCGCGCCGCTGACGAGGTTCTGAGGGACCACATCATGCCCAACTGGCCGGTCAAGTCAGGCAAGAGCCTCAATGCATGGGACAAGCGGATCCAGATCGAGCCCGACTCCTGGAACGTGGGCGTCGAGCTCTACAACCCGCTGACCTACACCCGCTACATCAAGAGCACCAAGCGTGGGCGCCGTGTCGACGCTGTGCGACCCCGCTCTCCACTCCAGCAGGACGCGCGGAAGCCAGCACGCGAGAAACTACGGGCCGTGCGCCCTGAGTTGATCGACGCGCTGGCCAAGTCTGTCACTGAGGCCCTGAATGGCTGACTCCACCGTACGCATTGGCGCAGACCTTAGCGAGCTGCGCCGCGAGCTGGCGAAGCTGCCCAACATGAGCGGCGAGGCTGCGCAGAAGACCTTGATCAAGGTTGAGAAGGCAGTTCAAAAGGCTGAGCGCGCTGCCAAGCAATCCACCAAGGCTATCAGCCGCGCGCAGAAGGAAGCCGCGCGGGCCACCGAGAAGTCCAGCAAGGATGCCACCGAAGGACTCAAGGCGCTCTTTGAGATGGCTGGCGGCTCCGGTGAGCAGATCGAGAAGCTGACGAAGATCCTTGAGGGCATGGGCTCTACTGCGGTGGTCGCTGGTGCTGGGGTCTTGATCGTGGTCGCTGCTATGGCTGCGTGGGCAACTGGCATTACTGCGGTTGTCAAGGGGCTCATTGACCTTGTGGCCAAGGCCGAGGAGGTAGAGGAGGCGCTGGAGCCCTTCCGAGAGTTGGAAGGCTTCAAGGGGCTGTCCCCGCAGGTCTGGGAGTCCGTACAGGCGGCTAACTCCAGCCTGGAGGCGCTGGGGACCATTACGCAGCAGGCGATCCAGTTGCTCGGTGGTGAGTTCGCCCCGTTGCTCGAGCGCGTGGGCTTCCTCCTGGTCAAGTTCGGCCTGATGGGTCTGGATGCCATTGTGGCATTGACGGACCTTCACGACGTGGCGCGAGACACGGGCGTCATGCTGGTGCGTGGCCTGATGGTCCCGGTACAGGGCGTGGTCAACGCCCTCAACTCGCTTGTCCAACTCATGGCCATTGCTGCCGAGGCTGCGGGGCTCGACGGGCTGGCTGGGAGTCTGCACGGCGCGTCCAAGGCGATGCAGCAGGCCACTGACGCCGCGTTCTTGGTGGACTCGGCGCTGGAAGGGCTTGGCGCAGGGCTGGACTACGTCAGCGAGCTTACGGGCGAATACGACGCGCGGGCACACAAGCTGATCGCGACGCAGACCGAGTTGCGAGAGGAGACGGAAGAGAGCGCCAAGGCTGTGCAGAAGTTGAGTGACGCCTACGAGAACGTCAACAAGGCCACCGAGAATGCCGACGGAAAACAGCGCGCATTTGCTGAACTCAGCGCCGAGGTTGCAGCGACGGTCGCCAAAGCAACGCGCCACCGCATGACCGCGATGCAGATGCTCGAGGAGGCAGAGGCGCAGGCATTTGACGAGTTCAACCGCCAAAGTTGGGCGCGCATCCAAGCCACAGAGGAGTTCTCGGATCTCTGGGTTCAGGCCAACCTGACGGCGCATGAAGAGCGCACGGCGATAGAGGAAGAGTTTGCCCAACGCCGCATCGAGATCGCGCAGAAGGAGGCGCAGGCCAAAGCCGCGGCGTCAGCCAACTACGCGCGCCTTGCGTCGGAGTCCCTGATGGCTGTCGGAAATTTGGCAGACATGCTGTTTGACCGCCGGCTCGACCAACTGCAAGAGGGCACCGAAGCCCACAAGAAGGCGGCCAAGCGGCAGTTCATCGTGCAGAAGGCCCTCGCGGTGGCGATGTCCATCATGCAGGGCGCTCAGGCGGTCCTGAGTTCCATCGCGACCCTCGGCCCCCCCGTGCCGCCCAACTTTGTCGGCATCGCTGGTGTTGCCGCAGCTGGCACCATCGCGACCGCAGGCACGGTGGCCATCGCGGCAGCCAAGCCCCCGGCACTCCACACCGGTGGCACCGTCGGGCGACCTGCCCCGGATGAGGCAGACCGCCGCTTGCGTATGGGCGAATCGGTGCTCAACGCACGGGCGACCGCTCGCATGGGTCAGGAAGCCATCGACAACGCCAACGCAGGCGGGGACACGGGCGGCGGTGGGTCCACGGTCGTGGTGGTCGAGTACAAGAACCAGGTGCTCGACACCCAGGTCAGCGACCTGTCGCGGGTTCCTGGGTCTGCACTGCGTCGCGCCATCAAGCAAGGCGCCCGGGTAGGTCACCGGAGTCGGTAGCACCGAGCAATGTCTACTGACCGGATCGCCGACTTTACCGACTTCCGTGGCGTCCTGGTCCCAGACCCGCGCATCACGTCCGTCGACACGACGAACTCAACGCTGACCCAGGCGGGCCCCCGCGTGGGGGTCCCTGATGCACAGGGACAGACGGAGATGGTCCTACAGTCGGGCGGCACCCAAGCGGCCAGCACGACGCTCCAGGTGCAAGCCCTGTTCGCTGGGATGCCGGAAATGGACGGCGCTGCTCAGGTGTGGCGCAACGACGGTGACACCTACTGGCGCGGGTGGAACCCCCCGACCATCATCACGGGCTGGCAGCCGGTCTTGATCTGCGACGGCACGGTGACGACCAAGGCCAACGCCAAGCACGTCCACACGTTGGCACTGGCATCGGGCAAGGTCGCTGCAGTGTTCCAGATTCGGGACAATACGATCGGCGCGGTACAGGATGAGGTCTGGGTCTACATCCGGTCGGAGACGGCGGACACTTGGGACAGCGGCACCCAGATCTACGCCCAGGTCGACGGCTACAGCGCTGGTCGTGGCTCGCATCCCTGTCTCGTGCAACTCCCGAACGGTCGACTGCTGGTGTTTCACTGGGTGGAGCTGGCCTCGGGTGACTGCCAAGTGCGCATGCAGTACAGCGACGACCTGAGCACCTGGGCCACGGGGTCGCGCTACTGCCTGCCTGCTGCTGTTCCCTACACCGCCGAAGCGGGCAGCGCGGCTAACTACGACACCATCGGGCGTCTGCGTGCGTGCCACCTGAACGGGCAAATCGCGCTGTTCGCATCACTGCGCAAGGCAAACAACAACCTTGCGGGCGCGAACGACATGCGAGACGTGATCCGGCAGTACGGCTCCTCCTCCCTGGGTGCTCGGTTTTCCCAGGTCGCGGAGGCCCTGCCAGAGGGTAACTACCCAGGCGGGTACCAGGACTGCGCCACGGTGGCGGATCAGATCATTCTTGCGTGGTGCCGCTGGAACTGGCCAAGCCAATACCTGGGCCGTGTCCGTCTGGCGTCCGCCTTTGAGCCGTTCACGGGGGCAACGTTCATCGTTGGCCCGAACGGGGCGCGCACGGCATTCAACGTCACCAACGCGGCGACCCAGGGCAAGCAGTTGTCCGATGGGGACTGTGCGATCTGCGTCTCGGACTCTGGCGAGGTCTACATCCTCCACCGGATCACGGACGATGGCAGCATCAAGACCAACCCGTGCGTGGTCGAGCGCTCCAAAGACGACGGCGCGACCTGGGAGTATCTGGGTCAGTCAGCCGACGGGTCTTGGTTCTCGGAGTGGTGGCAGGGCCAGAGCGTGGGGCTGCACTACCCGCGAGACTTCGCCGCTTGTGCCCAGTACGGACGGCTCCTGGTCCTGACCCATTGGTTCGCCAGCACCGGCAACGAGGACGACTCCGTCGGGTGCATCTACCTGGGGGGCTACTCGACGGTGACCCAACCCACGTACGGCGACAGCTACGAGACCGACGCCAACCGGGCAAGCTACGAGTTTACCTGGCTGCCCATTGAGAAGATGGACGACGTGGGCTTCCTGGCCGCCGGAGCAGGCACAGGGGTGCTGACCGGCGGGGAGTTTGTTGTCACCACGAGCAGCCAGCAGCGGACCTACAGCCGCACGTTCACGGGCACGGTCACTGAGGGGATGGAGGTCAGTGGATCCGTGACAGTGGACAGCGGCGGATCGGTCGCGTCGCGGACGGTCTACGCCTGGGTGGTCGTGGCGGACGGGACCAACGACTACACGGTAGAACTCCGGCTGGGCTCGTCGTCGGTCGAGTTGTACGACCTGCACGGGCCCACCAGCATCGGCACGGTCAGCGTGGACACCTCCGCTGGGGTGGACTTCAAGATCGCGCTGACCTCCGCTGGGGTGGCCTGGTGGATCAAGTCCAGGTCGCTGGGTTCCGATGCGGAATGGACCCCCGGCACACCGTCCACCAGCCTGACCAACAACACCGGTGCTGCGGCTTTGTCCTGCCAAGTCGTGGTCGGCCACAACAGCAGCACCACGGCCGTGAGTGACTGGCACATGCTCCACGTCAGCCACGACGAATGGACGGGGCAGACGCTCGCCCTGGGGCAGACGAACCCAGACGACCTGTTCCCGCGTCCGCTGATGGCCGCCCCCGTCTACGTCGATGGTGGGACTACGGTCCGCGCACTCGATGGGCCCGCGTTCACCGGTGACACCTTCAACATCGCGACTCGCTACGACTACGCCGTGGGCCGGGTGCTCCCCTCGCAGGAGGCCAGCCCCCGCCGTGGGTGGCGCAGCACCGACGAGACGGTGCACCGCATTGCGTTCGCGTTGGACGACAGCCTGACGGTCGCGAGTCGGCAGGGGAACGTGATTATGGCTCTCTCCGTCATGGGGGCCAACTGGCGCACAGGCAGCATCGAGGCCGACAGCGGCGGCGGCTCCTGGTCGAGCATCGCCACGATCGACGCGGCCGATGGGCTCGACACCATGGCCTACGTTCGGGCCGGCAACAGCCTTGAGGCCAACAGCGGCAGTACGGACAAGCCATACCTGGATCTCAACGAGTGCGCCGGCTGGACCGTGTCTCTGGGCTCGTCCAAGTTCCGTCGCGTGAAGTGGAGCAGTGAGGGCTTGTGGGACCAGTCGGGCAAGCGCGCGCGCTTGTTCCTCGATGGCGTGGACGACACAGAGCCGGCCAGCGGCACGATGAGCCTGTGGCCCCGCAACTTTACGGTGGTGTTCCGGGTCAACAACGCCAACTACGCCGGCTTGCGGTTGGTCATCGACGCCCAGACCACCGTTGACGGGTACCTGGAGGTCGGGACGCTGGCCCTGGGCCCGGTGGTGGTGTGGGGTCAGTCGTACGGTTGGGGCCGCGTGCTCGAGGACACCGCGAACGTCCGCCGCGTCGTTGCCCAGGACGGAACGGACCGCGTCACCAAGCATGGGCCCGCTGTGCGTCAGGTCCAGATCGACTGGACCGACGGTGTTGACGAGACGGACATCAGCGGCAGCGCTCCAACGCCGGACTACACGACGACCAGCACCACGGGCGGAAGCCAGGGGGCCGCAGACATCCGGAGTGCAGCTCGCCAGCTTGCCGGCCTGGTGCGCCTGACCGATGGTGGGAAAGTCCCGGTCGTGTACCTGCCGGCCATCGCCAAGGGCAGCAGCGGCAACGACACCGAGATCCTGAACCGTCGGGCGCAGATGGTCTATGGCCGGATGGCGTCCTCAGTTCGTCGCGAGGCCGCGCAGGGTGACGAGGGCCGGAGTGAGGTGATCCGCGTGTCCCGTCTCACCATTGACGAGCTCACCTGATGCCGACCGCCGCCGAGTTTACCGGCGCAGACGTGGTGTGGCTCCTGACGCTCACTTGGGCTGGGCGAGTCTTCCGCTGGGCCACGTCGACCCCCGACACCGGGCCGCGCATCCTGACCGACGCCGACGGCGCCACGTACGCCTACGAGGGCGGCTTGAGGATGCCCGCCGTAGACCGGAGGGTGTCCCTGCAGTCCACCGCCGTGGATGGGCTGGCCCTGGGCTTTGAGGTGCTGTTTCCATCCGACGTGGACGTGGCTGAGTTGGTGTCGCGGGGGCACGACCTGAGCACGGCGACCGCAGAGGTAGCGCTGCACCTGGCTGGCGGGTTCTACGAGGACCGCGACGTGGTGCTCACTGGCGGGCTGCGGAAGCCTGCCTATGACGTGGCGGGGGAGCCCGTCCGCTTTACGGTGGAGGCTGAGGGCTACGACGACGGCGCGCTCATCCCAGCGGCAAGCCTGCGGGTGACGCTATCGACCTGGTCTGGGCGCCCTACGGTGTCAGAGGGGCTCTACTATCCCATCGTGTTTGGCACCCCTGGTGCATTCGTGACCAGCGCCGGCACCAGCACAGTGACCAGTGGCAGCCCTGCCATCGTCGTCGCCGTGAGTGGAGCCAATGCCAGCACCCTGCTCATCGCTGGCCACAAGTGCGCGGCCACGTCCGTCCGGATCTACGACGCGGCCGGGGCTGGTGAGAACTTCAACACCACCACGACCACGGATGACCTGGGGCAGACCGTAACAACGGTGGACGTGACCGGTGCGGGCACCATCGACCGCACGTCGGATGAATTCTGGGTCGGGTGGAACTCCGGCGCGGCCCTGGTCGATGCAGACGGCAGCACCGTCGTCCAGTCTGCGGGCGCTTTGGCGCAATGGATGTTGGACCGCTCGACCCTGAGTGTGGACCGAGGCCGCTGGGCTGCTGTGGGCTCCCGGCTGGGGCGCTACAAGCTGGCCGGGTACATTGACGAGCCCGTAGAGCCGTCTGAGTGGGTGGATGACAACGTGCTCCCGCTGATCCCGGTGACCATCGCGTCAGGGCCCTCCGGCCGCTACCCAATCCTGTGGCGCTACGCTGCGAGCGCTGCAGATGCCGTGGACCACATCGAGCACGGCCCTGGGGTGACTCGGGTCGGGGGCATCGAGTACGTCACCCTGCGGCACGAGGTCACCAACGAGGTGCGCTTTGACTTCGCCAAGCGTGCGAAGAACGGACAGGCGTATCGGTCTGTCACCGTGCTGGCCGAGAGTGGTGGCAGCGCTGAGGAGTTCCCGAGCCGGCGCGCAGTCCTGAGTCTGGCGCGGTCTGGCCCTCGAGTCGTGCAGATCACTTCGGATGTGGTGTACGACCAGTCCACCGCGCTGGCCGTGTGCGAGGACATCCTTTCGCGTGATGCGTTCGCACAGCGGGCCGTGGTCTACCAGGTCCCCCAGGAGTACGGCCACCTGGACGTGGGCGACGTGGTGACGTTGACGGATGCTGAGCGGCACTTCACCAACCTGGTTGCGCTGGTGGAGGGCGTGCAGTGGGATGGCGACGTGCTGACCCTGCGGCTGCTGCTGATAGAGCAACCAGACCGCGACGACCGTTAGCGCACCCGGTGAAGGATGAGCCGCACGTCGGTGGCCTGCTCTTCATCGGCCAGGTGTTCGCACAGGTCGGCCATACCAAGTGCCGTGCATCCACCTCCTGACCCGCTACCCACGCAGAAGCTGCTGCCCCCCACTCCGACCAATGATGCCAACTGCGGGTCACACTCCCAGCCCCCATTGATGCCGTCGGTCTCGTAGCAGATCGCGGCTGCGTGGGTGCTGTATCCCTCCATGGAG
>Ga0075474_10000678_pt1 | contig 13421 bp, 12 predicted proteins | sample DEB08_DNA_2_FD_71485 | JGI IMG/M metagenome (GOLD analysis project Ga0075474, IMG submission 71485) | Aqueous microbial communities from the Delaware River and Bay under freshwater to marine salinity gradient to study organic matter... | ecosystem: Environmental > Aquatic > Marine > Coastal ...
CAACGGGACCCACAACCGTTTCGCCCAGATCGCTCGCTTGGCCCCCCGAGGATCCCAATACGGCGACGCGGTCCGCCACGCATCAAGCTGCTTACGAAGCTCGGTCCACGCCGTGGCGAACGACTGGTCATAGCCTTCGAGTTCGAGGGTGTCGCCGAGAACAAACATCCGGTCCAAAACCCGGGCATCGGCATCGCTTGCCACCGCGGTCCCTCGGGTGATGGTGAGCGTTTTGCCCTGGTTGCTCGACGACAATTCGACTTCGTTGCGGTTCGCAGCTTCCAGCAGCCAGGCCGAAAGGTGGCGACGTTCAACCCGTTCAGCCATCACCATTCCGGCCTGATGGGCGGGCACATCCCGGGGCGGTTCGAACTCGATCGTGGCCAACTGGGCGAGTTGCGGCATAGTCATCAATTCGCGGGCGCCGTTTGCGTCTTCGGGGCCATACGCCGCGTTGGTGGCGCCACCCGCCCACACCCGTTCGCGTCCGGCCCGTGACAGACCGGCGGCGCCAACCGCCAGCGCCGGGACACCGAACACCAGCACCAGCAGCACGGTAGTTGCCGCGCCTAGCCCGGAATCCGATGGCGGCAACGCGTCGGGCAGGATCGGAGCTGGCGTGACGGTTTCGGGTCCTACTAGCGGCGCAAACAGCGTCACTCCTTGGCCTGCTTCGAGACCGGCGACGTCAACAACCCATCGCCCGTCGGCGTCTTGGGTGCTCGTACAGGTTTGGTTGGTGCCGAAACCGCCAGTGAAGCAATCCATCGTCTCGACATCTAACGGGTAGGAAAGTTCGATGTGGGCTTCTCGGATGGGTAGTCGCCACTCAAAACCGATGGCGTCCCAAGCGAACTGGTCCGGTGCCAGGATCGCCTCGAACGGCAGGAGATAATCAATGATGTAGTCGTGGCGACCATCGATCGTGACGTACGGGTTGCCGATCCGGATCGTTAGCTCATCACCCCGCTCAGTAATCTTCACATCGTCGGGGGCGGTTGGTGAATAGACGCTCACCGAATCGGCGTAGGCGCCGGGAATGATTCGTTCGATCCCGTGTCGATCTGGGGTGTAGGCGAAGTCAAAACCGATGTATTCGGTAACCCAGAGGCCATCCCCGGTGACTTCAGCCCCCACCCAGTAGTAGGTGATCTCCTCGGTCTGGCTGAGCCACCACCCGCTGATACTAAAAACACCCATTCCGAGCAGCAGAGCAAACGAACCGAGAACTGTTTTGAGAAGTCGAGGCACCATCGATCATCGTAGGCGATCGCTTCGGCGGGCGCTGCGCTTCGGTGACCCGGCTACATTCGCAGGTGATGGACTTTCTCGACGCCCTGCTGCTGCTCGTCGGAGGCTTCGCGGCCGCCGTCATCAACACGATCGCGGGTGGCGGTTCGCTCCTCACCGTTCCGCTGCTGGTGCTGGCCGGAGCGCCCGGCACGGTAGCGAACGGCACCAATCGGGTCGGGATCCTGGCCGGAACGTTCAACGCGGCCCGAACGTTTTCTCACCTTGGGGTTCAAGGCATGAAAGGGATCGGGGCGATCCTGGTTCCCGCCGCGGTCGGAAGCGTGGTTGGCTCGGTGCTGGTTAGTCGTCTCGCCGACGACGCGTTCGAACGCACCTTCGGGATCTTGATGATCCCGGTGTTGCTGCTGTCGTTGAAACGTCCAAACACCGAAACGTTAGGGGACCGCCCGAATTGGCCCCGCAGGGTCACCACCTGCGTGTTTTTCGCGATCGGCCTCTACGGCGGGGCTTTTCAGGCCGGGGTCGGGTTGCTCTTTATCGTCGCGTTGGCTCGGTCGGGGGTTGATCTGGTGATCGCCAACCACATCAAAGTCATCACCACGCTGGTGTTTACGTTGTTAGCGATCCCGGTCTTTTTGCTCGCGGGCCAGATCGATTGGGCGTTGGCGGTCCCGTTAGCGGTCGGGTTCGGGGCAGGTGGTTGGGTTGGTGCTCGGTTGACGGTGGCCGGAGGAGAACGGCTGGTCCGGCCGGTGCTGGTCCTTGCCGTGGTGGCCCTCTCGGGTCGACTGCTTGGTTTGTACTAGCCGAATAGCCCAAGAACTCTGGTAGCTCGCCACGACGGGTTTAGGCTGGGGGGATGTCCGGCGCTGATCCATCCCAAACGAGACCAGAACCGCTCACCACCGAACAGCTCCTGGCGGCACTTGACCATGTGCGTGCCTCGCCTCAGCACCAAGGGACGCTGGAACTTATCGTGCAGCGGCCCGCCGAAAACGAACGGGTTGTGCTCCGCGCCGGTCATCTCAACACCGAAGAGGGGCTGGCCGGGGACAACTGGCGTCATCGCCCCTCAAGCCGCAGCGACGACGGTGGCGCCCATCCGTTGATGCAACTCAACGTGATGAACAGCCGGTTCCTTGCGGTGGTCGCACAACAACCCGACCGAATGCCGCTCGCCGGTGACCAGCTGATCGTCGATCTTGACTTGAGCGAACAGAACGTTCCAGCCGGGACTCGGCTCAGTATCGGCGAGTCGCCCCTGGAAAGCAGCGACGAGTATCAACAGACCGGACAACCGGCCGCGCAGTGGCGAGGCGCGGTCATCGAGGTGACCGAAGAACCACACAACGGCTGTTCGAAATTCACGGAACGGTTCGGGCTTGACGCTCACCGGTTGGTCAACTCGGACCTCGGTAAGCAACTGCATCTGCGGGGGATCAACGCCCGAGTGCTGGTACCGGGGGAGATCCGTCACGGTGATGTGGTCGCCAAGCTGCCCTGATTTGGGATCTTTGGCCGGTAACTCACCTCAGGTATGCTGCGGGCGGTCTCGCTCCACCCAAGGAGGGCCCGTGGGATTGCCAACCAGTGAGGTGGAACACACCGGTCAGGTCGGGGAGCGCTGAACGGTGGCACTGACCCGACGTTCTGGGGCGGTCGTTGTGTTGCTCACCGGTGTGGTGTTCAGTTTCGGGGCTTTGTTCTTTCGGGCTACCGACAACGTTGACGCCTGGCAGTATCTGACGTTTCGGGGGCTCGGGGCATTCCTGGCGGTCACTCCGGTGCTGCTCTGGAACTATCGCCGTGACCTCGGAGCGGTCGTGCGAGAGACCAGTTTCAGCCATGTCGCGGCTGGGGCGCTGCTCGGCGCCATGATGATCTCGTTCATTGTTTCCTTGAGCCACGCCGACGCCGCCTTCGTGTTGCTGTTTCAGGCGGTTGCACCGGTCGGTGCGGCCGCGTTTAGTTGGATCCTGCTGAAAGAACGAATTGAACGCAACGCGATGGTGGCCGCGGTCGCAGCCGTGATCGGGGTGGTCATCATGGTTTCGTCCGGACTCGATTCTGGGATCGGTTGGGCGCTGCTGGTCGTCATGGTGATCCCGATCGGTTTCGGCCTGTACTCCACCCTGATCCGTTCAGCACCGAGCGCCGACCCGATGGTTCCGGTGGTGATCGCCGCGATCGTGACCATGGCTACCGGCATGCTGGTTTCCTTGTCCGGTCCCGGGTTAGACGTCTCAACCCACGACATGATGATTGGGTTGTTCGCCGGGTCGGCACTGATTGGTCTGCCGTTGCCGTTTTTTAACCATGCACAGAAAGTGGTTCCGGCACCGGACGCCACGCTGCTGCTTCTGTCCGAGGTGGTGCTAGGTCCGGTCTGGGTTTGGTTGGCGTTCAGTGAAGTACCGGCGGCTCGTACCCTGATCGGTGGAGCCGTGATTTTTTCGGCGGTGATCTGGCTTACCACCCAGTCTCGCGACGCCGTACCGGAACCCCACACCAGTCGTGGATGAACCCCACCGGCGGCCCTAGCATGCTGGCCATGACCCCGCTGATTGGAATCACCGGCGAACAACACGTAGCGGCGCAACTCGACGGCATGATCGAAGCGATCCGGCCGTTGCAGATCGACGTGTTCTTTGCCGACTATGCCCGCGCGGTGCTGCGAGCCGGTGGTCTTCCCGTGTGGATACCGCTCGATACGCCGTTGGAGATCCTTGAGCGTCTCGACGGCCTTGTGCTCAGCGGAGGGGTCGACGTCGCGTCCAGTCGCTACGGGCAGGCGCCACATCCGAAAGCCGAAACTCCGGACCTGCAGCGGGACCGCTACGAACTGGAGCTTCTGGGACGGGCGCTAGAACATGACCTGCCGGTGCTGGGAATCTGCCGGGGTTGTCAGATCATCAACGTGCACTGCGGTGGGACACTCCATCAGTACCTTCCCGCGCATTTCGACAAGAACCAAACCCTCGACTACCGGCTGCATGATGTGGTGTTCACACCGGGTTCGGCAGCTCATCGGGTGTTTGGTGACCGAACCCCGGTCAACAGCCTGCACCACCAAGGCCTAGATCGGCTCGGTGAGGGTGTGGTCGGGGTCGGCATCGTCGACGGTGGACCTGATGACGGGCTGATCGAAGCGATCGAAGTCACAAATCGGCGGGTGCTGGGGGTGCAATGGCATCCCGAGCTGCTCGGTGGTTCCGATCCGGCAATCGAATGGCTGGTCGACGTTTGCCGGGTCAGCTTGAACAGCTAAGCATCGAACAACCGGGTCGGCTACGAGCCCATTCTGGTCGTTTCTCAGCGAACCGTTCGCATCCAGGTTGGTCGTCATAGGGGTGCCGAAGCACCTCAAGCAGTTCGTGGATACCGGACGGGTCACCGTCGCTAGCCCGGTCGATGGCCACCTGAGCGAGATAGTTGCGCAACACCACCCGAGGGTTCACTCGACTCATCGCTTCGTGACGCTGCTGATCGTTGAGCTGGTGACGGCGAGCGCAAGCGGCGTAGTCGTCGAGCCAAGCCAACGTTTCGGCTCGAAGATCGCCGGTGAGTTCATCGGGGCGATAATAGGCATCGAGCAGGGGAGCGAGGCGCTGCTCGGGTTCGACCGCTTCCGCGGTTTCTACCGAACCCAGTTCTCGAAAGAACAACGTCATGTCGGTTTCGGTGCGGGGCAGGATCTCCAAGAGGCGCTGCACCAGCCCCGAAACAGCTTCGGTATCGGCCCCGACAAGCCCGAGCTTGGCTGCCATCATCGACGCCCACTGTTCGTTAAACGTCGAGACGTAGGTTTCGAGCCCGGCCTGGAGCCCTTCGGCGGCTCCCACCAGCGGATAGATGGCGTTGGCCAACTGGGTCAGGTTCCACTGGCCGATGTGGGGTTGTGCGCTGTACCGGTATCGCTTGAACTGGCGATCGGTGGTGTTCGGCGTCCAACCAGGGTCGTAGTCTTCCAACCATCCGTACGGCCCGTAGTCGATGGTGAGGCCGTGAATCGACATGTTGTCGGTGTTCATCACCCCATGCACGAAACCAACCCGCTGCCATTCGACGATCATGGTGGCGGTGCGTCGAGCAACCTCGGTGAACCAGGAGACGTAGTCATCGGCGGTGAGCTGGTGGCGGCCATCGACAAGTTCAGGAAAATGCAGGGTGATAGCGTGATCGGCCAACGTTCGCAAGTTGGTGTGATCGCCTCGAGACGCAAAGATCTCAAAGTTCCCGAACCGGATGAATGACGGAGCTACCCGGCAGACCACCGCGCCGGGTTCCCATTCCGGGTTGCCGTCGTAAAACATGTCGCGCATGACCGGGTCGCCGGTCAGGGCCAAGCTCAGCGCTCGGGTAGTCGGGACGCCCAGGTGATGCATGGCTTCGCTGCACAGAAACTCCCGGACGGAGCTTCGCAGCACCGCCAACCCGTCAGCCCCCCGGCTGTACGGGGTGGGACCCGCTCCTTTGAGTTGCAGCGTGTGGCGGTGCCCGGCTCCGGTCACGATCTCGCCGAGCGTGATGGCCCGACCATCGCCGAGTTGACCGGCCCAGTTCCCAAACTGGTGACCGCCGTAGCAGGCGGCGTATGGGTCGGCGTCCGCAGGCAGCACCCCACCGGAAACCGCCAGCAGGAAGTCGTCGCTCGCTACCGTGTCCGGGAGCAACCCGAGTTCGTGAACCATCTCGGCTGAGGTGGCCAACAGCGAAGGTTTTCCGGGCTGGCGCGGCGTGACCCGGCTGTACCCTGCACCCGCAACCTGACGGCTTTGGACGCTAGAAACGGGGTCAGCGGGAAGGTCCGCGGTGAAACGGTTATCGAAGCGCAGGTCAGACAGCGTCGAAGCCACCCCGTCAGCTTAGGCCGCCGAGCCCGGCTTCTCAGTAGGATCAAAGGATGGCTGCTGGGGCGTTGCGGACACGAAGCGAGCTGACCGTCGGCGGAATGACCTGCGCGGGTTGCGCCAGTCGGGTGCAGACCGCGTTGGCCGACATGACCGGGGTCAGCGATGCCCGAGTCAATTTCGCCACTGCCCGGGCCACGGTGATCCATGACGGCGAGGTGGGTGACGCCTCGTTGGTCGCGGCTATCGAAGCGCTGGGCTACACCGTCGAAACCGATGGTGATCGTGACCGTTCCGAGCAGACGAGGGCTGCGGGGTTGCGAACCCGCTTTCTGGTTTCAACGGCACTAACCGTGCCGGCGATGGTGCTTTCCATGGTGCCGGGTGTGCAGTTCGCTGGCTGGCGTTGGCTGGTGGCGGCGCTGGTCACTCCGGTGGTGTTCTGGCCGGGGATGGTTTTTCACCAGAAGGCATGGGTTGGTTTACGCCACCGCACCTTGACGATGGACACGCTGGTCTCATTGGGAACGCTCGCCGCCTGGACCTGGTCGTCGGTGGCTTTGCTGCGAGATGCGGGCGGCCACGTTTATTTCGAAACCGCGGGCATGATCGTCACGTTGATCCTGCTTGGTCGTTGGATTGAGACGTCGGCTCGGCGCCGGTCCGGTGCGGCGATCCGGGCGTTGGTCGAGCTGGGGGTTCCCGAAGCGGAACTGGTAGATGGCCGCTGGGTGGCGACCGCCGACTTGCAGGTAGGCGACCATTTTGTGGTGCGGCCGGGAGGCAAAATTGCCTGCGACGGTCAAGTGGTTGACGGGCGAGCCGCGGTCGATTTCTCGATGGTGACCGGCGAATCGGTCCCGGTTGATGTCGGGCCTGGCGATGAAGTGATCGGGGCCACGGTGTGTACCGACGGCACGTTGACGGTGGAAGCGACACAGGTTGGTTCGCAAACTGCGCTGGCTCAAATCATTGCGTTGGTGGAAGCCGCGCAGGGAGGTCGGGCCGAGATTCAGCGCCTTGCCGACCGGATCGCGTCGGTGTTTGTGCCCATCGTCATTCTGGTTTCGTTGGCTACCTTGGCTAGCTGGTTGCTGTTCGGGGGTTCGACGTCAGAAGCGGTGACAGCTGCGGTGGCGGTATTGATCATTTCCTGTCCCTGCGCGCTGGGTTTAGCCACTCCGCTCGGTGTGCTGGTCGGCACCGGCCGGGGAGCTGAGCTGGGAATCATCATCAAAGGTGGAGAAGTTCTTGAAGACACCCGTCGAGTTGAGACGGTCGTGTTCGACAAAACCGGGACGCTCACCACCGGGGTCATGACGTTGATCGACCAGTTCGGTGACCGCCAGTTGCTCGCCGACGTGGCCGTCGTCGAAGCCCGCAGTGAACATCCCATTGCCCGCGGCATCGTCGAAGGGATGCGTTCGTTGGGGGTGGTCGTCGACGCCTCGCAGATCGACCCGGAGTCGTTCCGGGCGATCGCAGGGGAAGGTGTGGTTGGCACGGTTGAGCATCGTCCGGTCCGGGTCGGACGGAGGGCCTTGTTCGCCACAGTCGAACCTGACCTTGAGGCCCGGGCGACCGAAGCGATGCGTCAGGGGCGAACCGTGGTGTACGCCGGCCGGACCGACACCGTCGAAGCCGTGCTGGTGGTGGGTGATCAACCCAAACCATCAAGCGCAGCTGCGGTGGCGGCGCTAACCGACGCCGGCATGGCCACCGTGCTTTTAACCGGTGACACTCGCGCCACTGCGGAAGCGGTCGCGGCCGCGGTCGGGATCAGCGAGGTGTTTGCTGAGGTTCTTCCCGACGAAAAAGCGGCGGTCATTCAGCGGTTGCGTGACCAAGGGCGCCGAGTAGCGATGGTTGGCGACGGGATCAATGACGCACCGGCGCTAGCTACCGCAGATCTCGGAATCGCGCTCGGCACCGGAACCGACGTGGCGATGGAAGCTTCGGACCTGACGATCGTCAGCGGTGACCTTCGCGGGGTGGTGGACGCCATCGCGTTGAGTCGGCGAACACTAAGCACCATCAAAGGAAACTTGTTCTGGGCGTTTACCTACAACGCAGCGGCGATCCCGTTGGCCGCGGTCGGCGTGCTCAACCCGATGATCGCATCGGCAGCGATGGGATGCTCCTCGATTTTTGTGGTGAGCAACAGCCTGCGGCTCCGGCGGTTCGCGGGAAGCCGCTAGCTGAGGGTCGGGATCAGCATCAGGTAGCGGTACAAGATCAGCGCTGCGTCGTGGCGGGTGATGGCGACTCTCGGGGCGAGGTTGCGGTACCCAACCCCGTCGACGAGCCCCAATTCGGCAGCCCACGCCGCCGCAGTTTCGACGTAACGATCCTGAGCCGGGTCGTTGAACGGGTACGGGACCGTGCCGACCGGGCGACCCGCTGAACGCCACAACATGACCAGAAAATGGCCTCGACTGAGGTTGAGGTCGGGGTGGTAGGTGGTTGCGCTGGTGCCGTTCAGCACCGTGCGTTCGTACAGCCAGCGAACCGCGAGGTCAACTCCGGTGCCGGCGATGACGTCTCGGTAAGGGTGGTTAATTTCCGGGATTTGGCGGCCATGGAGTCGCCAGAGCATCAGCGCGGCTTCGCCGCGGCTCAACGGTTGTTGGGGGCAGAAGCGCACTGCGGTGCACCCGAAGATCTGGTCATGGTTCTGCATCCATGTCAGCGCGCTGTTCGCAGGGTGTTCATCGTCGCAGAACGGTTTCGCAGAGCTGGGTGTGAACGCGGCGCAGATGATGTTGGTTGTGCCCACCCAGACGAACTCCCACGGTTCCGGGTCGGGCCCCACGTTGATCACCCCGTCGGGATAGCTCGGAAGCCAGCCGTGGGCTTTGCTGTTGGCCCAGTTGTTGGCGCTGAGCCATTCATACGCGGTGCTCTCTGCGAAAGCGTGGAGGGCGTACGGACCAGAGCGCAGGTCGATAGTGAAACCAGTGTGGTGCTTTGAGTAACCCGGTGGTGCAGTGGTGGCCAGCAGCGTGTCGAGTTGAGTGTCGCTGGTGCCATTGAGTCGCCGGTTGAAAATGGACGCTTGGGTGGCGGTCGTACGAAACCCGGAGGTGAGCGTGAGTTCGATCCCTTCAGCGTTGGCCGCAGCTTTGAGTTCGCTCCACGCAGCCGCCGCGTTGGGCTGCAACCGGAACCCATCAACGTCGACCAACTCGCCGGCGGCTTCGGGCCGCTTGACATACCCGCGTTGTTCGGCGACGGTCCGGATCCGTTCATCGACCGACTCGTTGCCGGTGATGGAGGCGGTTTGGGTGATCGGCGTTAGGCCGAAAAGGTAATCAACGTCGAACGCTGCGTTGATCTGGTCGGGGTTGAGCACGGTACCGACGGCATCTTCGGTGCGCGGCGACGCCACAGCCGCTGTCGCGAACTGGCTAAGAACGATCGCTATCGCGGCCGCCGAACGAAGAACACCACGATGGTCCATCGAGTCCAACCGTAGTGCCCGAACTGGGCTAGGACTGGTTGATTAGCGTCAGGAGGTCGTATTCGAGTTCGGGCACCCGACGACCGCTGGCGGCGAGCACGATCAAGTCGGTGAGTCCCTTCGAGAACGCCGCACCTTGGCTTGCGAGTCCGTTGGCCCACCACACCGAACGGGCGATCGACCACCAGGTAAAGGCCTCAGAGCGAAACGTTCCACCACCTTGTTCGTAACCCTCAATGAGCGCGGCGAGGGATCCGAAACCTCCAGCGGGGGCGTGGTCGTTGCCGAACCGCCAAGTCCGCAGACAAAACCAGGCGAGGTCCTCCATCGGATCGCCTCGGTGGGTGAGTTCCCAATCAAGCACCGCGTTGAGATGGCCCCGGTCGATCGCCAAGTTGCCGTTGCGAAAGTCGCCGTGCACCAGCACCGGGTTAACGTCGGCGATCGGATGTTGACGGAGCCATTCGATGGCGTACCGAACCACCGGACGAGGTTCGTTCAGCAGGTTCACCACCTCGGTTTGGGTAGCGAGAAACGCATCGTTGGTTGGCGATGGAAGCGAGGCCGGGAGCAGGGTCGGGTCGATGCCGTGGATTCTGGCCATCGCCACACCACAGGCCCGGGCCAGTTCGTGGCCGGCATCCGGGCCCGGCAGGCTTCGCAGAATCTGCCGGGGAACGGTTTCGCCGTCGACTCGGGTAACGACCATGGCCGGCAGTTTGATGCGGGGCAGTTCGTCTACTGCGGTCAGCACTTCGGGTACGGGAACCCCCGCGGCATGAACGAGTCCCAAGATGTGGGCTTCGAGCGTGGTGGGAACGGCCTGCAACACGCTGGTGCTGATCTGGGCGACAGCCGCAGTGCTGGAGCCCGCAACCGGGTAGTCGACAAACAGGGTGCTTCGTTGAGCCCCCAACGAGGCGGCGCCGGTAATGGTGACCGGCCCACCAGCGAGGTCGCTCAAATCGAGACGTACCTGCTCGGGGTCAAGCATCGGTGTAGCCCGGTTTGGCAATCTCGGCCCGACGCCGAGCATCGGCAAGCAGGACTGGCAGCGTGTTGTCGGGTGCGGTGCCGTCGCGAAGCCGATCGTCGAGTTCTCGAATGAGCGTCTCGAGGTCACCGTCGCAGCCCAGCAGATCGGCGAGGTCCCGCTGGGTTGGTTGATCGTCGGTGGCGAGTTCTCGGGCGATGATCCGGCACAGGTTGGCCACGACACGGGCCTGATGTTTGGCCCCTCCCGAAGTGGCCGGCACAACCTGTTCGTCCAGCGTCTTAGCCATCGCCTCTAGCAGGCTGATCGGATCGGGATGATCGATCACCTCAGTCGATCCCGTCGAAGTTCGCTTCGCGTTTCTCGGCGAACGCCATCATGGCTTCGATGTTGGCGGGTCCGCCCATCAGGCGAGCAAACGCCTCGTTTTCGCGCTGGTGAGCGGCGTGAAGCTCAAGCCGGCGAGGACCCATCACCGCGTCTTTGGTCTCGACCAGCGAACTAATCGGTCGCGACGCAAGCAGTTGGGCAGCAGCGCGGGCCTCACCCAGCAGATCGTCGTGAGCGCAGACCCGAAACGCCAACCCCATCGCTAGCGCGTCTTCGGCGGTCAACCATTCCGAACTCATCAACAACCAGCTGGCGTTCTGGCGGCCCATAAGCGTCGGCAGGGTGCTGCTGCTGGCGAGTTCCGGAGCGACCCCAAGGGAGGTGAACGGGCATTTGAACCGGGCGCGTTCAGATACAAACACCAGATCGGCGAGGCCGAGCACTGTGGTGCCGAAACCGACGGCCAACCCGTTGACGGCGAGCACCAGCGGTTTAGGAAAATCGATCAGGGTGGTGCACAGCCCCGCGAACCCGTGGGTGGCGGGAACGGCGTTGCCCATAGCCAGCTCACCCATCTCTCGCAGGTCTTGGCCGGCAGAGAACGAATCTTCGCTGCCGGTGAGCAACACGACAGCAACCGACGGGTCGTCGGCGGCGTGGAGGAACGCCTCAGTGGTGGCATCCCACATTTCGGCGTTCATGGCGTTTTTGGCGTGAGGTCGCTGAAAGGTGATGGTTCTGACCCGACCGGCGTCGCTGATGTCAATCATGGGCCCGACCGTAGCGGGTTGTGGCGAACGATTACAGATTGCTTTCGTTGCCGCTCAGCGGCGACCGCCGTCAACCAGAAACTGTTGAGCGGTGCAGGCGGCACCATCATCAGCGGCGAGAAACAGCACCATCTGGGCAAATTCCTGCGGGTAGATCCGGCGTTTGATGGCCTGATCGTTGAGCGTTCCCGCTTCGTCTTGAGGTGACCACCACTTCTCAAGCTGGCGTTCGGTCGCGACCCAACCCGGAAGCACCGTGTTGACCCGGACCCCGTGCGGTCCGAAAGTTCGGGCCATCGTGCGGGTGATGCCTTCCACTCCAGATTTGGCAATGGCATACCCAGGAAACATGTCTTCTTGCATCATGTAGCAGCTAGACCCGATGTTGACGATCGAACCGTGTTCGGCGGCGATCATTGCGGGAGCGACCGACTGGATCGCGAAGAAGAAGTGCCGAAGGTTGGTGTTGAGACGATCATCCCAATAGTCGGCGGTCATGTCTTCCCAGCGATGCCGGTCGTCGTTGGCGGCGTTGTTGACCAGAACGGTGAACTCGCCGACTTCTTCAACCAGCTCGGCGATCGCGGTTTGCATGGCGTCAATGTCGCGAAGGTCGACCACCCGGTACCGGGGGGTGTGTTTGGCCCCCGCGGCTTCGCACGCGGCGACGGTCGCAGCCGCTTTGTCGGCTTGGAGATCGAGAAAGGCAACCTTGGCGCCTTGTGCAGCTAGGCCACTCACCACCGCGTTGCCGATGCCGTCGGCGCCGCCGGTAACGAGACACGTCCGATCTTCAAGCGACGGATACCGGGCGTAGTTGGCTTCGGGGGCGGCGTGAGGATCGATCATGGTTGTTCACTTTCGGTAGTGGGAAAGCCGTAGAGTTCGGCCGGGTTGGATACGAGAATGGTTTGACGATGTTGCGCAGGAATCCAGCGCTCCATCCAGCCTTGCAGGACTGCCGGGGTTGGGGGTAATGCCTGCCCAGGATGCGGCCAGTTGCTGGCCCAAAGTAGTCGTTCGGGTGCTGCCGCGATCAGGCGGTCGATGAGAGTGACGACGTCAGGGTGCGGGGGCGGCTCCGCTGATCCTTCGTAGGGGGCGGAAAGCTTCACCCAGCACCGGCCGGTGTCGATCAGTTTCAGAAGCTGAACAAACGCCTCGGCGTCCGGTGATGGTGGAGGCATGAACCGTCCGACGTGGTCAAGTACCACCGGGCAGGGAAGCGCCGCGAACCGCTCAACGAATTCAGGTAGGCGATTCCCGTCGAACTGGGCCTGAATGTGCCACCCGAAGTCATGAATGGCTTGAGCGGTCGGCTCGAGTTCGTGAACCTCAACGGCACCACCGGGGAGAAGGTGGAAACGGGCGCCTCGGACCCCGCAGGCATGGAAGTGTTCAAGTTCCGCGGTGGAGGTGGAGGAGTCAACGACCAGCACCCCCCGGCCGTTGGCACCGAGTTTGTTGAGCGCCGCCAACTGCACACGGTTATCGAACCCGTAGGTGGTGGGTTGGACGACCACGGCGCGGGTCAAGCCCAGCTCGGCTTGGACCAGTCGGTACTCGTCGACGGTGGCGTCTGGGGGTTGCAGCACAGCGCGCGGGGCGGTTGGAAACGAACCGTCGTAGAAATGAAGGTGGGTGTCGCAGGAGCCGTGCGGAAAACTCATCGACGTGACTGCCATTGGTCGAAGCGAGACCGAGCCAGAGGGTTGGCGAGCCGGGGCGGTTCGGTTCCGTCCAGAAGGGCAAAGACCTGTTCG
>Ga0075474_10000682_pt1 | contig 13380 bp, 19 predicted proteins | sample DEB08_DNA_2_FD_71485 | JGI IMG/M metagenome (GOLD analysis project Ga0075474, IMG submission 71485) | Aqueous microbial communities from the Delaware River and Bay under freshwater to marine salinity gradient to study organic matter... | ecosystem: Environmental > Aquatic > Marine > Coastal ...
ACATAGCTTGTTTGATATCTATACAGGAACTGCAACCTGCCCGCAATGTCCCCCTTTTTTTTAAATATGGCTCTTAGACGCCGGGGCGGGCGAGAAGGGTATGAGTATCTTGCAGGGAAACCGGGTCGGAACTTTTGGATGTCAGTATACGGACAGTCTAAATACAAAAAAAATCGCCCGCGAGGGGCGACAGGTCAAATTTTTTCGGTTTCTACTAAGAAGTCTTTAAGGAACTTGACATAATTTCGGAGTAATTCGGCAGCTATTAAGTGTTTTTGGTCGTTTGAACGAAAATAAAACGTGTTGTGTTGGTCAACAGCGTCTAGTGCTGTTTTAATTACCCCGTTCCACGGTTCTCGTGTAGGGGTGTTCCACTCCCGTGCCACGGAGGGGAGGTCAAATTACTTTTATATGCTAAGTCAGCTGCGTTATTTAGAGTTTTTCGAACCGAAAATGAATTTCAGAAGGAAAATCGTCAAAAAACGCTAGTGTTGCCGGGCATAGCCACCCTTCTTCGTCGTTCCATTGGTACCAAGCTCCATTAAATTCGTCGCGAACGCGGGTTAACGCCCCGTGGGACTTAGGAAACTCTTGATCGGCGAACAGAACTCGATAGTTTTTGCCATCTTCGTACAGAGAATTATTCTGAAGAACTGTGTTTATAATCTCAGGGATACCTAGAACGAAAGGTTCATGTACAAGCTTGCGCTCTAGATCTGTAAAACACCAAGTTCCGTTAAATTGGTAGATTTCGATGGAGAGCATTGCGTTTGCCATGTGCTTTTAATGTAATGCAGTGCGATCTTAGCACGTCGTGGCCCTGCGGCGGAGCGTATATTTACAGAGTTTTGGTATGATGGGTAGAGTTAGCGTCAGGCGCCGTGAGTTCTTCGTATTTTGAACGGCTGCCTGAGTTTGCAGATAAGCTGCGGACGACGTATAACGTCGATCAGGGTGTACTTAGGTCGATTCTTTTTCAAAACGCTCTGGATGAAGGGGATCTTGATGACGAATTAGAGCAGCTTTATCCAGATGCGGAACTAGATCAGGCTCGACAATATGCGTCCATCGATGATTTTCCTAACTACCTTCCTTTCGAAGGTTACGACATTGACCCCGATAACGAAACGTTAAACGCATACAGGCTTGCTACTGAGAATCCAAAAGCACGAGAGTTTGTCGAGCAAAACAATGATTTAAACACTCTGCTCCCTGGCGGCACCGTGGAGAGTGCCCGTACTGCTTATTTGCAAGCTGTTAATAGAGGTGATTTAACTCCGCAGCAACGTGAGACACTGCGTTATGCGGGAGAATCTAGATTTTTATCTGATGCGAATTACAGAAGTGACGCAGGAGAGGCGTTAAATAACCTCCTTCAAGCTTACGGAGACAGGTACAATGTCGATTATTCGCAGAATTTAGAAAATATTGCTGATATTTTAGAACAAGCAGATGAAGTAGTACGCCCCGTAGAAGTTGGTCTGGGTGCTCGGGAAACAATGCTGCGATACGCAGACAGAGATACCGTCGTTCAGGACCCTTTATCTAATCGAATTGATCAGAATACCGTTCAACTCGGTTTGCCACTGCGTGGGCGCGACGCTGGAATTGCTGAGCGGTACGCGGCAATACGTAATAATCCTCCCCAAACAATCGACGAGTTAAATGCCCAAACGAATGAAATACGAGCGCTTCGTCAGGCGACAGGTAGGGAAGGACCTATAAATACTTTCCCTATTGAAGGGTCCACTTTGTTACCTCAGGTTGCCGATTTGTTGGCTCCTGAGAGTTCGCCACGTCGGCGTGAGTTTCTTCTGGAACAAGCCGAAAGGCAAGCCAGGGACCCTAACCGAAACACGCTGTACCAACTTCAGCGGGATTTAACTGAGCAAGAAGAATCTTCGGTACGCAGCAGCGTGGAAGATGCACGGCGAATGGCGAGAACTGTAAATATGTCTCCTGCTGAACTCGATCCGTTAATTCCTACGGTAACTACTTCGGAGTCTCTCCAATTTGGTCTTCCTGGGCTTGAAGATCAACTACTAGAAACACGGGAAATCGCGAGACAAGAAGCTGTTAAAGAACAAGCGCAGAAGTTAAATAAATTTGTTGAGCAATACCCTGAAATTGGTCCTTATCTCCAAGGTGCTCTTATTGACACTACGCCAAAGACTGAGCGCAATATAGAAAAACTCTCCCCTTATTTAGATTTAGAGCAAGAGATTTCAAAACCTGAAGCTCGTCAAAATATTTATAATCTTGCGATGAAAGAGTTAGGTGTTCAGCCTTCCTATTTATCGCAAATAGAACAAGATTACACAAGCGGAGATTCTGCGAAACAAAAGGAAGCAATAAATCGTCTAAATCAACTGGGCTACGGGGAGCAGTTACGAGCTGGTTCTGCTTCTGCTGTATCCCGCCGCACCCCTGTTGTCGGCGGTGGAGGGTACGCAAAAGGGCGAGAACTCCAAGATGCTTTGTCCTTTATTCGTCAACGAGCCAAAGAGTTTGAAGATATAGACAACACCCCGGTGGTGAGTTCTATGTCTTCTACGTCAGGTCCCCTAGCTATTAAGAATCCGAGCTTAAAAACAGCTCCCTCTATGGCTCGTTTCTCCTACGATCCAGATACGGGAGTTGCTTCTCCTGATCCCACGGGGGATTACGGTATCCGTATTAATACTAACCCAGCACCAACAAGATTTAGGTTAGGTACTAACCTCCCTGTTTCTAATGAAGTTTCCCGAAACGTTCTTAATTATCTGAAGGATAACCCTGTTACTAGAATGTCTAGTGTTTCTTTTGAAACCCAGACGCCTACTGAAGACTTCGATTACAGCGCAAAAGAAATACCAGCACCTGTGTTTGAACAGATGAATAAATTCATTACAGAGAATGTGTTGCGTAATATGCGTCCCGGTATGCTTTTGGAGAACTCCCCAATTGGAACAGCTGACCTAGCGCGATTAAGGGAGGAGCAAGGTAAGTCTCTCAGCGAAAGCTCGATTCTTCGTAGGCAAGAGGAGTTTAAGGGTCAGCAACCAAACCGCCGTGGCGCTGCTTACCGATCTGTCGGGTTTGGGCCTCTGATGGACGCAGGAAATCAACTTTTGTATATGAATAGTGAGGGGAACATTGTTCCTCTTCAAGTTGGTCGTCCTGCAGCTTCATTAGCTGGCGAGGTCGCTATCGTCGATCCACGTTCTGGGGATCCTCGTCCTCTGAGAGCTGAAGTTACTCAATCGCGTGAACCGCTGACATCTAAAGCGTACTATTCTGGAGATCCTATATCTATGGCTGCGCAAGGTGCACGTGAGTACGCTCGGGCAATACGTCGCACACCTGCTGCGTTACTACCTGGCGCTGCAGATTTGATTCCTAGTCCAGAAGCGATTCAAACTGGGTACCGTGAAGGTCTTGGACCTATGGCTCAGCAGATGGGTCGTGAATTTGTTCAAAGTTTGCCTACGGCTGCGGCTACGTCATCTGTCTTAGCTTTACCTGCAATAGCACCTTTGGCACCCGGTATTGGTGCTGGGATGGTAGGTACGGCTGGTGCTCGGGCACTTAATGAAGTAGTGCGTCAGGAAACGGGAGAAGGTATCGTACCCAAACTGCGTCAGGCTATTGGGACGGCAACTCGAACCGGCGTGGCAAGCCCCGCACGTACAGGTCCACAGCCTTTAACTGCACAAATTCGCCCACTGACGCAGGCGCAACGTACTGAACAACAACGTCAACAAAACCGTTCTGAGGCTCAGCGTCGGATTGATTTGGCTCGTGAGCGATTTAATCCTCGTCGAGGTGAGTTCGGGTTATCTGAGCTGTTGTTTGGACGCTAAACTAGATACAGACTCTATGTTGCTATGAACAGGGACCCTAACGAGTACACAGTCACTCAAGGTGGCGCTGTTTACAGTCGGCCGATCGGTGCTTCAGATTTTGATCAACCTGGCGCTCGCGGCAGTTGGCGTCCCGCTTATCCTCAGATAGATCCTGCGACTTTTTTGAATCAGGCTGTCGGGGAGCGCTTGATGGCTGGTATTGACGAATTCGGTAATCCTATTTTTCCTTTAACTCAAGGCGAGTTTCGTGAGTTCGTTGAAAAACGAATGGACGAGCGTCGTCATCAGGATCTTTTGAAAAATGCCCCCGGCTTAAACCTAATCGACATTATGCGCCAGCGGGGGCTACCTATCGGAGGCGTATAACTAATATTTTCTTAATTTGTCTTGTAACACAATAAACTTTGTAGCGCATTCTACGCTTTTTATAATAATTACAGTTGCTGAACTGTAGTGACGACAATTATGTATCGCGGTGTTACATACGATCGCGAACAACATCACGAGAATCACCTGGCTTGGTGGTCTCTTGTGCATCGCGCCACGCTGTGGCTGTGTTATCGCGGGATCAAGTATCGCCCTGTGTTAAATAATTCAGGGCCTTCGATTTTTTGATTGCCGCTGGAGTAAATTATTCCTAATCGCGGGCAGGAAGTCCCATGGCGCAACCGGTCGCAGAGGACGAACCTACCTCGATTATCTGCCAAATGCAGAAACTTATAAAGCTGAGCGGTCAGGGACCGACGACAGTGGCTAAGTTTCAAGCTGATGTTGATCGGCAACGCCTTAGTGCATACATGAGCTGGGATAAAAATGGAGAGCTCGAAGTTAAATAATCCGGACCCGATGGAGATGTTGTTCCGTGCAAGGTGGAACGTACCCAAGGCAGCCGTGGCTTTAGGTATCGGTAACGAAGAGTGTAAGGAAGTCTTTCGGGCTTATCTGAAGGAACGACTTCAAAGTGAGTCTTAAATGAGACCGGCGGCTCGTTTTTCGAATTCGAGCCTCCAAGATTTTTTCCAGCTACGCCAGAAATCCATACATTCCCTGCGTACTGCTTCAACTTGGTTAGTGTCGATTAAGGTTCGGACCTGTTCGGCTGCTTCTTCCCACGTGTCAGCCATGATGAACGGCAAATCTGACCCTGGGAAAATTCCGTGCCAGTAACTCGGCATGATTTGCAGGTGTGGTGTGTTGCGCATTACGACCGGAATTGCTCCGCATTCCAGAGCTTCGTAAATCCTGAACGAATCGTTACTAGCGCCACCGGCTGGTGCGAGGACAAAGATGCTGTCGTTTAATGTTTGGGCGTATTTTCGTGTAGTTAAATATTCTGGATCGTCGAACTTCTCGACAAGGTAAGTGAAGTTTGGTTCGAATTGGGAAAAGACTTTAAGGGCGTGCTGGCGGTCTGCCTTCAGTGAACCGGTGAAACTCCACAAAAACTCGCGGTTTGATGCGGTCCGGCGTGGGCTTGCGTGCTTTTCGAACTCGTTTTTGTAGCCGAGACCAAAGTGGAATACTTTAAAGTTTCTGTAACACCCAGGATGCACATAGTTTCGAGCCAGGAACACGCAGTCTGGGTTATTTAAAAATGCCAACGAGGAGTCGAGGCACTCATCAGACAGCAGAATGACGCCGTATTTAAGGTGTGCTTGCTGTAAACGACGGATGTAGAAGTACGATTCCGTTGTGTTGGTGACGACAATGCACTTTTCTAGGAGTGGGATGTCGTCTGAGGGGTTTAAATAGTGGAATTTGCAGTTCAGGTGGCTGAGCATGTGCTCAATCCAGGATTTGCCCCACTTATGGATGCCAGAACCTGTGCAAATTACGTTAAATCTGGTCATTTTTTGATGGTCCAGAGCTGATTGAAGCAACAGAAGCCGTTTTCGACGTCCATGAAGCTTGCCACGCAGGCATCGACGCCCGTTTTGACGCTTTCCCAGGCGTAGTCGTCGATAATTATGGCGCCACCGGGTTTTACGTAGGGGTAAAACAGGGTGAGGTCACGCATGACCGCCACGGTTTCGTGGGATCCATCGATATATAGGATGTCCAGACCTTTTTCGAGGTCCTCTAGGAGGTCAGGGAACAGGTTCCAGCTCAAACCTTTACGGATATCAATCTTGCCGGGGTTCTTGCTTTTAGCGATGTTGGTGCGGGCGATGTATTCGATGCGGTTTAGAGTTGGATACTGGGATGGGCTGGCAATATGTTCGTCTGATCCTGTAAACGGATCAATTGTGATCATGCGGCTTTCGGGGTGGTTGAGGAGGTTGTCGGACCACCAAACTGTTGAGGCACCCTCATAAATGCCGACTTCGAGGATAAGTCGCTTAGAATCAGGTTTGAATTGCAGTTTTTGCGCTCGTGGCTCGGATTGGAGTGCGTCGTAACTGCGGGTAAGATTTTTGTACCAGTCGTGTGTAATCTCATATTTCTCAGCGAGATCGACGGGCATGTGTCAGTTCAGTGCTAGCACCATGATAAAGCAAAGTCTCGTGGGCGCAGCAATAGAGTCCCACCTCGGGGCGGCGCATAACGTGCTATACTGAGCACAGTTCACACCCAAATCACATGACAACCCGAATCAACATCGACACCCGGCATCTTCCTATTACTGCTGCCGTGTGGCAGACCCATAAAATTATTGGCGCCTCGGTGTGGGCGGGTCTTGCTGGTTGCACATTCCTCATTATGTTCTTTATGGGCACTGTGCATCTGAAACAGAAAAGCCCAATGTTTAATGAAAATGCTGCATTGCGTAATCAGTACTATGACAAGTGCATACTAAACTTCGTTAACCAGGGCGTTCGAGCTTCTAACAGCCGGGCGCACCTGACCTGCAGTGTTAATGCCGATGCCTACCGAGCCCAGCTTGATGCCCGCTCCCGGTGAGCTTGAGGCTTGTACGTCGGCTGAACAACACGATGACAACTCCGTACGTATCTCTTCAATCTGGGGAGACGCCTGTTTTGTCAGCTCGTGGCACCTAGTTCACGAAAAGCAGCTGTTGTTCTGGCGCCGCCACCAGACTACCTGTATACTGGCACCGTCGGCCGAGTGCTGAAACTGGTAAACAGAACGCACTTAAAATGCGTCGAGCGTACGCTCTTGCGGGTTCAAGTCCCGCCTCGGCTACCAATTACTTCAAATTATGGCAGACATCACAAAGTGCGCTAACTTTCAAGGTTGTCCCGAGAGCACTACCTGTTACAGGGTTACAGCTCCGGACAGCAGACATCAGTCTTTTGCTTGTTTTTTCGACCCCACATCAGATAAGGAGTGTGTGCACTACCTCTTCGACTCCACCGTCAAAGCTGACTGAAAGCCAACTACTTTTTGCTTGTGTAGATGCTTTCTGGTCTAGCGAATTTAAAGACGAGACTTTATCGTCGCTGCACCGAATGCGTGCGGTTTTGTCTGTACTAGACAAATCCGGTTATCTTAAACAACTACCTTCTTCTCATCCCAAAATGAAGTTTCAAATTGGCGACCGCGTGGGTAAGCGTAAGCCCAGCGCAAACTTATCCGCCCCTAACAAGACTGGCGTCATTGTTGAGTACGGAGCATCGACAACACGTACGGGAACTAAGAAACCGTTTTACGTCGTAAAAAACGACCAGACCGGTAAATTAGAAGAGTGGGCTCCGGGTACTGTTTACCTGTGTTCTGATGCCTCGGCTGACCGCGTAGCTTTTGTCTGATATGTCCTCTAAGTGGGATCTTCGTTTCCTTGAATTAGCGAAGCACATCTCTCATTGGTCCAAAGATCCCAGCACTCAGGTGGGAGCTGTTGCCGTCCGAGATCGCCGCATCCTGGCGACCGGATACAACGGCTTCCCTCGTGGGGTAGCAGATTTACCTGGCCGCTTAGAGAACCGAAACGAAAAATATTTACGTACCGTCCACGCGGAAGCAAATGCGGTTGCACAAGCCGCTCGTAATGCCATTTCCCTAGAGGGTTCAGACATTTATGTTTGGCCTTTTTTGCCTTGCAGCAGTTGCTGCACCTTATTAATTCAGGCCGGTTTCTCCCGCGTCGTTGTTCCTAATCTCCCAATTCCGGATCGTTGGGAGGAAAGCTTTCGTATGTCGCAGGAGATGTTTCGAGAAGCGCAGATTGAGTTGATACTCATGGACGTTTGATAGCAGCAAACATATTCTTAAATGGCCGAATTTCAATAACGTTGTAATCGTTTTCGTTCAGGTAGTTAAAGAGTTCTTTTTTCTGTTCGGCGTACCACTCATCTTCATTTGCTTCAAAAATTATCGGAGGGTATCCGCTACGTTCGATCGTAAATTGAGCGCCTTGTAGCGCACTGAGTTCATTCCCCTCAATATCTAGTTTGATTAGACCTACATTTTCCAAGTGGTAGCTATCGATCGTCTTTGTCTTTACGCGTTCGGTCGCCAGCACAGGCGAATGAGGTTTGCAGACCGTGGAGCCACCTCCATCTTCAGACACGATTGACAGCGTGGTGAGTTGATTGGCCTTTACTTGATTTGTCAACGCGACGTTGTGCGGGTAGATATTGGCTTTTTCGTTTAGAAAAATGTTCCCGCACAGCTGGTTGTACGTTCTTCGTTGAGCTTCAAAACTGTGCACCTGTTTAAATTTGTCTGCCAGCATTATCGAATAGACGCCCATATGGGCTCCACCATCAATAAATAGTTTTTCTTTGTTGGAGAACTGGTTGCTCGCCCAGTTAACGATTGAGGCTTCTGGAATCCCTACTTGGTGCATCTGACACTGTGCTGAATCGTCACGGTGCATCAGGAAGGTCAGCCCCTGCGCTGCAGTGATTTGATCTAGTTCAGGGTTCCAGACGCAGATGGCCATCAGTCTTTCGTCAGTGCTAACATAATACCAGTTAAATTTGGTTATGACGATACCTGTTTTAGGCACAGCTGTCGTAAACGCACCTCATTGGGTCTACAGACTGTTTTACAGCATAGATTACCCTGTAGACACTTTTGTTGTATTTAACAATAATGGTCGTGACCAGATAACAGAAGAACTAGATTTACTTACTAAACTCCCACATAAGTACGTAAACAAGGTAGTTGTATGTCATATGCCTGCTAATATTGGGTGCTCAGGAGCTTGGAATTTAATTATAAAGTGCTTTATGAATGCACCTTACTGGATAATTACAAACCATGATCTTATGTACACGCCAGGGTTTTTAAAAACTATGGTGTCCCATGCTGAGGATCCCGAAACTGGGATTGTTCACGGGGAAAACGGTAGTTGGGATATCTTTCTTTTGAAGGATTGGGTTGTGCAGCAGTACGGAATTTTCGACGAGAATTTGTACCCTGCGTACTGTGAGGATATGGACTATGGGATGCGTTTTAAGCACACTGAATTAAAGCGTCATATGTCTGTAGGCGTGCCTTATTTCCACGGGGAGACCTGTGGGGACTATGCAGACGGCTCTCAAACTTGGCGGAGTGAACCAGCTTTAGCTGAAAAGATCCATATTGCGCACGAAATGAACAAACATTATCTGCACGCTAAATGGAGTCCCGCTTGGCAAGCACACATTGAAGGGGAGGTCTACCCTCATCCTTTTAATAATGAGGCTTTGCCTGTGAGTCTGACTACGTACAATTTGGACTTTGTTCGTCGTAAAAACTTGGGGTTCTAAAAATGGAGTTTCCTTGCACCGGTTGCGGCGTGTGTTGTCAGAAAATACGTGACACTCTAAATAACGCAGAGGCTATGAAGTCTCTTCCTGTGCTTTATAAAGCGCTGAAAGAGTTCCCCCACGAACCAAACGAAGACGGGAGTTGCTCAATGTTGGAAGGTAACCGATGTTCTGTTTACGAAGATCGGCCGTTACTGTGTAACGTCAAGAAACTGGGAGAGGTATCTGGATACCATCAGACCACGTGGTATTCACTCAACGCTATAACTTGTAATATCCTTATTAAAGAGGCAGGTTTAGACGAATCTTATTTCGTCACGATATAGTTAAAATACTGATATCCTGGGCGGCGCGATGCCTTTCTATTCGTCATACCCGACTGAGGGTCGTCTGATCAACACTTTACAAAAAGTGTTGGACAGTAAAAATATGACATCTTTTAGATTCAGTAAAGTTTCTGATTTATCACCCACTACTACCAGAAAAATTTATTCTGACCAGTACTACATTCCTTCTCCTGAGGTTCTGGAACGTATTTGTTTAGTTCTAGACGTCCAGCCTGGCGATATTCTTCGAATTGCGTCTAAGATGGAGGCAGCAGAAGCGGTGTGTTCAGGTGTTTAGCCCTCAAGATTACGAGTTTGCTTCTCGGGTTTTAGGGCTCCCCTGCCCCAAAACACCCGCTGAAATGGCGGCTGCAGCGCCGATGACCGCCACGGTGTTGCGTAACTTCCACCGGGCTGCTCCTCCGATGCCTGGCATGGAGGGTGACGGGATTATGACGTCCCCTACCCGATCGCTCAATGGGTACCCCGATACTTCTCAGCCAGAAGTGCGTGGGCAGCTCATGCACCGTTTGCAAGCCAGCGCTTCGTCCCCCGCAGACGAAGCAGAACTTCAGGAATTAGTCGGGATGCTTTTCCAAGATCCCAATCTGATGCAGATGTTCTTGGAGTTCGTCCAGAATCTTTCGAACGACGGGCTTGACGGTGCTGAGTATCTAAGTCGTCAACGTCCTTTGGAGTACGATTTACCTAATTACGGCGGCCAATATTCTGTTCTTAACGCTCCTTCTAGCTCTACTGTTCCCGCCTCGGTGATGTATCAGACGTTGGGGCGATGAACGTACGTGAGCAACAGTTACGTGAGGCTGACGTTCGGCGAGACGCACCCGATCTAAACGCTTCGTCGTTTCTTAATCTCTATATCCAGTCAAATTTTCCTCAAACTGCTTCTTTACCTTCTAAAAAACAGTTAATGCTCGGCATTCTCCCTCAAGAGGACGGTCAGAGTGTAAAATCAAGTAAGAAGATTCCTTCGGGAACTTCATACGATAATCCTGCTGGTTCCTGATGGCTGCTCCTGCTGCTACTGCCGCTGCCGTTGGCGGGAACTTCTTAATGAATTTGTTGTCGGATATTATCGCTAACCGCGTGGCAGGTCCGGCATCTGAAGCTGCAAACCCCTCTCAGTACGGTGTTGCCGAGTCCGCTGTAAGTAAGCCCTACTTCCAAGGTGCTGCTCCCGAGCTTGCATACACTCAGTACTACGCAAACGAAGCTTTTCGTCGAAACCTCTTACGGGGTTTAGGGTTTGATGTCCCTGATCTCGATAGCCCAGACGTCTTTATGGGCGGGGTTGAACAACGGTTAGAGCGTCAAGCTCAAAGCCTTGGTCAACGTGAACGTCAGCTTGAAGCTCTGAAACGTCAGTACGAGTACATGAATGAGCTTGCTCGCGGGCAAGCTGCTGTTAAGCAGCAGGAAGTGCGTTCGCTCGGTGATGTACAACGCGAACGTGTGAGCTCTTCATACGATTTTGCTCAGAACGTCCTAGATTCCGCGATTAAAAACGTTCTTGTGCAAGATAGACTGGATAACAGCAAAGTCCTGTCTACGCTTGCTGGGTCTACCTGAGGGAGTTTTTAAAACATGGATGCTTACGAACTCCTAAATCAAGTTCTTTCGGTAGTACCAGGAATGTCCTCGCCTCGTTATCCGGGCGGTGGGCGTGTGAATCGCAACGTAGCTCAGACAGGAACTCCCCCTGTTGGGCAACTTGCATATAAAGACGGTAAACCTGTCTTTTATGTAGATCCTTATTACGGCTTTCAGTCTGGAGAAAGTTTTAAAAAAGCTACCGGTAACTACCCTCAGGGTTTTGAGCCTTCCGCTCAACAACTTCCTTCTACACCTGCAGCGACTGCAGGCCCCGAAACTCCTTCTGCTGAGCCTCCCACTGTGGGAGATAATGCTCCTGACACAGCACCTTCAGCTCCTTCCCCCAGTTCCGTAGGTGAAGGCGCTGATATTGAACAGGAGCAAGAGCCGATTGTTGATCCCACGCGGGAATTAATTGAGCGAGTTTTTGATCCTGAGTATCAGCGGGAACTCAGTCAGCAAAAACTTCGTAATCTGGTCGAAGCCTCCATTGTTACGAGTGCTTTAAAGGCGCCACGTGAGCGTCAGAAGCAGCAATCTGAGATCGAGCGCCAGAATATCCAAGCTTGGCGTGACATCAGGACAGCGCAGATCGAGGCAAATGCTCGTCAACAGATGGCACTCGGTTTAGCGACGGTTTCTGCTTTAACGCCAAATCTGTCAAACTTTGCAGAGATTTACAAAGCCTCTACTGCCCCTTTTAACCTTCGCACCCGAGGATAATTATGCCAATTCCGTTTGCCACTGCCGCTGCAATGCCCCTTTTAGCTGGGGGCGGCGGTTTGGCCGCTGGCGGTGCAGCTGCCGCAGGGGGTCTTGGTTCCACTTTGTTCGGTGTCGGGTCTGCTCTTAGTGGGCTAGGTTCTTTAGCAGGAGGAATTTTTGGTGGAGGCGGAGGGGGAGGACAAGCTGATTATTCAAGCTTGTATGCACAGCTTGTACCGGGACAAGTACAAAGTACATTGGCCGGACAAGAACTTGCCGCGATGATGGGCGCCTATACAGGACTGCTCGGATCCCGCAGTAACGTTGCTCAAGAAAGTGCTCTTGGTCAATTCGATGTAGCTAAACAGAAAGATTTAACTTCTGCTGGTCTTCAAACAGGCATCGCTTCGCAGTTAGCTAGTAGTGCTATTGGTTTAGGAGAAGCTGCAGGTAAGGCGAAACTTGCCACAGAGATGCTTGGACCTGAAACAGCTGCTGCTCTTGCTAAACAATTTGGTACTACTGCAGGCGCATTACAGCAGACAGGTCTGCAAGGCGAAACTCAGCTCCTTCTTCCGACTGCTACCGCTGCTGCTCAGACTGGATTAGAGGCAGCTAAAACCCGTAACCAACAGATGTTGGCTACCACTCAGACAAATTTAAATATCGCTAAGGCTCAGGAAGATACCCGTAATGCTCTCGCACTGCAGCGTGGGCAAGTCGAGGGACAGTTGGCAATGAAGCGCTTTGGTGCTGGAATGGCGATGGCCGGTCAACGAGCGTTTGCATGATCAAATCGACAGTAGGTGATTCGACCACGGTTGCATCGTGGTTAGCTTCGCTTGAAAAAGCTCAAAAGGACGCCTTTGTTCATTACGCCAAGAACGCGACTTCTGACATTGAAGCTTATCTTTACGCTCGGTTTTTAAACCCTGGCTACGCTGGCAGTATCTCGGACATTACTGCCTGGGTTCAGGAAAAATATCCTAAGGAAGATCTTCGCAAGGTTCTTTTGCGGGAGATCGACGATCTCCAATTGGATATTCGTAATGTGCGAGATATGACTCAAAATCAAATGTTGGATCATGCTACCGCAGCCACAAAAATATCAACGCTGCAGAAAGAGCTTCGCAGTCACATTCAGGCGGTACGGTCTATTTCAGACGGTCTTGATCGCCGTGGTTTATTACTCGCTGGCGCTGATCGGTGTCTGCGCGAATTGGTTCAGACGTT
>Ga0075474_10000690_pt1 | contig 13281 bp, 13 predicted proteins | sample DEB08_DNA_2_FD_71485 | JGI IMG/M metagenome (GOLD analysis project Ga0075474, IMG submission 71485) | Aqueous microbial communities from the Delaware River and Bay under freshwater to marine salinity gradient to study organic matter... | ecosystem: Environmental > Aquatic > Marine > Coastal ...
ACCTCTTTGGCCTTGTTTTTGCGCATTGACAAACCCAAATCATCGCCCGGTCACGGGCCTCATTCAATCAATCCCATGAAGCACCCCTCCCTATTCTTAGCTGCAGGTTTGGCTTGTATGGCGTATTCAGCCCAGGGCCAAATTGCCTTTGAAGAGTACGACCTCGAAAACGGTCTGCATGTTATCCTGCACCAGGACAACTCGACGCCCATTGTGGCAGTCAGCGTATTGTACCACGTAGGTTCCAAAAACGAAGAAACCAACCGCACGGGCTTTGCCCACTTTTTTGAGCACTTGCTTTTTGAAGGCTCCGAAAACATTGGACGTGGTGAGTACATGAAACTCATCCAAGCCAATGGCGGCACCCTCAATGCGAATACGATGCAGGACCGCACCTTCTACTTCGAAATCTTGCCCTCCAACAATTTGGAGCTCGGCTTGTGGATGGAGTCTGAGCGCATGCTGCACGCCAAGGTCGACCAGACGGGCGTGGAAACCCAGCGCGAAGTCGTCAAGGAAGAGAAGCGCATGCGCGTGGACAACCAACCCTATGGCTCTTGGAGCGCGGAAATGTTCAAGCGCGCCTTCCCGGACCACCCCTACAACTGGGCGGTCATTGGTTCCATGGACGACCTGAACGCCGCCCAAACGGAGGACTATGTCAACTTCTACCAGAAATTCTATATCCCGAACAATGCGACGTTGAGCATTGCAGGAGATTTGGACCCAGCCGAGGCCAAGGTGTGGATTGAGAAGTACTTCGGTACCATTCCCGCCGGAGAACCCGTGGTGCACCCGAGCAAAAATGCTTCGGCCCTTACTGGGGAGATACAGGATACCATTTTTGACAACATTCAGATTCCTGCCATTTTCGCCGGTTACCGTATGCCTGGTCAGGCAGACAAAGATGCCTATGCTTTGCAGATGCTGACTACCGCCTTGAGCGATGGTCCCTCGTCCCGTTTGTCCATGCGCATGGTGGACCAAGACCAGTCTGCGCTGCAGGTGGTGGCCTTCCCGTATGCATTGGAGGACCATGGCATCTTCATCACCCTTGCACTCGTGAATGGCGAATTCACCACGGCGGACGTTTTGGGTACGATGGATGAGGAGATTGTCCGCATCCAAAACGAATTGTTGAGCGAAAAAGAATTCGAAAAAGTCCTGAACAAGGTCGAAGCGGATTTCATCACGCAGAACGGATCGGTTTCCGGGATTGCGGAGTCTCTGGCGAATTACCATGTTTACTTCGGTGATGCCAACCTCATTAACACGGAGATCGAGCGCTACCGCTCCGTCACCCGCGAGGATATCCAACGTGTCGCCAAAACCTATTTGCAGCCTTCTAACCGTGTGGTCTTGACCTATTTGCCCAAGCCCAGCGCCAATCCCTCTGTCGAATAATGAAACGTATTTTTCTTGCCCTCGCGGCCCTGATGACCTTGAGTGCTGCGGCCCAATTGGATCGTAGTATTCGCCCAACCCCAGCGGAACCTCGCGTTCCCTCCATTGCTCCCTACACCACCTTTACCTTAAAGAACGGCATGACCGTTTTGGTGGTGGAAGACCACAAACTCCCTCGGGTGTCCATCGGCCTTTCGATGGATCCTGGACAGCTCTATGAAGGCGATATCGCCGGGGTTTCGGCCTTGACAGGCGACATGCTCTCGGAAGGCACAACCCTACGCGATAAGGCTAGCTTAGACGAAGCAGTGGACTACATCGGAGCGCGTTTGCGCACCGGTCCCACGGGTGTAAATACCAGCGGCTTGAGCAAATATGCGGACCAGCTCTTCAGCATTGCGGCCGAAGTGGCCACGAAGCCCGCCTTCCCTGAAGCCTCCTTCGAAAAACTGAAGAACCAGTTAATCACGGGGCTTAAGAATGAGCGTGACAACCCCGGCACGATTCGCGGGAATGTCTCACGTGCTTTGCTCTACGGAACCAACCACCCGGCGGGTGAATTGGTCACGGAAGCGACGGTGAACAATGTAGCGCTCCAAGATTGCCAAACCTTCTACAAGACCTACTGGAAACCCAACATCGCCACCTTGGTGATTGTGGGGGATATTTCGGTCGATCAGGCCCGTCAATTGGCAGAAACCCATTTTGGCCGCTGGAAAGGCAAATTCAAGAAGGAAGTTACCCATCCCGCTCCCGCCAAACAGGCGAGCACGCGCATCGTACTCGTGAACCGCGATGCTTCCGTGCAATCGAGCATTGTGGTAACCAACACGATGCAACTCACCGTGGGCCATCCCGATGTGGAAGCCATGGCGGTGATGAACCAGGTATTGGGTGCGGGCTCTGCGGGCCGTTTGTTCCAAAATCTCCGGGAAAGCAAGGCCTACACCTACGGCGCATACTCCAGTTACGGGACCAGCAAGTACACGACGTCCTTCAGTGCCGAGGCCGAAGTGCGCAATGCCGTGACGGATTCTGCCGTGGCCGAATTCCTGTATGAACTCAAGCGCATCCGAACCGAACCTATCACCGCGGACGATCTGCGCGGGGCCAAAAACAACCTGTCTGGAAGCTTCGGCCGTTCGTTGGAAAACCCTGCCACGGTGGCCCGATTTGCGAGCAATATCAAAGAATATGAGCTGCCCTCAGACTACTACAACAACTACCTGAAGCGCTTGGAAGCGGTAACCGTCGAGGATGTCCAACGGGTGGCAAACCGCTACATCGAGGAAGGCCAATTCTTGATTTTGATTGTCGGAAAGGCCCTGGATATTGCTCCTGGCCTGGAGCGCTTGGGCTTCCCAATCGAATACTACACCTTGGATGCGGAGCCCACCACGGCTCCCGTGGCGACGGTTCCAGCCGGTTTGACGGCTCAAAAAGTCATCGACGCCGCCTTGGCCGCTTTGGGAGGTCGCGAGGCCATGGAAGGCGTTCAAACCATTGACATTGCCCAAGAAGCAAGCCTGATGGGCATGACCTTGAATTTCCACTCGGTTTATGCGGCGCCCAATTACATCTTCTCCGAGCAAAAGACACCCATGGGTAGCAGCGTGAAGAAGTACAACGGCGAGAAAGTAGTAGTTCAAGCCAACGGCCAAGACATCCCTGTGGATGAAGCCACGGCCCAAGATGTCATCAATGACTCATGGTGTACAGAACTGCTTTTGAGCGGGGGAGAAGGCGGCAATGCCGTGCTCTCTGAAGCTCCGGCCACGGTCAACGATGCTCTTTGTTACGAACTAGTGGTAACCCTCGGCAGCAACGAAGTGAAGCGGTACTACGATGCAAAGACGGGCCTTTGCGTGCGTCAAAGCCAAGTGGCCCAGACACCCCAAGGCGAGCAGGTGATCAATGTGGACTTTGGCGACTACCAGATGGTGGACGGTGTGAAGCTCCCCTTCGTGACCACGGTGCCCCTGCAGCCCGGAATGAACCTCGAGGTCAAAACCACCAAGGTGGTCATCAATGCCGAGGTCGACATGAACATTTTCAACTGAGATTCGGTTTTGAAGGCGAGTTAGGTTGACCCTAGACGCCGAAACGCAGGAAACCCCGAGGCATCGCTTCGGGGTTTCTTTGTTTAGATAGCATAGTGGGAGCGGTTATCCTGCTATTTGGCTGGCCGATTCACCATCCAAACCCCTACTAAGATGGTGACCATGCCCAAGTAGTGGTTGAAAGCCAACTCCTCGCCAAACAGCAATCCCCAGCCCAGTGCCACAATGGGAATGACATAGGTGGTCGAAGCGGCAAAGAGGGGTGTCGTCATGGCAATTAATCGGTTGAATACCACCATCGAGAGACTGGTGCCGACCATGCCCAAAAAAGCGATGGCCGCGAGGCTGCTCCACATTTCGGGGCTTCCCGTGAATTGGGCAGGAAAGTCCGTGGCCCACAGAATGCCTACGGAAGGAACAGAGGCGCCCAACATGGCAAATAGGGTAATCGCTCGGGGGGATAAATGCTTCAAGCGGTCGCCAATGGTGTTGATGCTCACGCCGTAGCATGCCGCCGCCAAAACAGCGAGGAGGAGGTAGGGCCAATGTTGGCCAACACTCGAATGGTTGTCCAAGGGATTGATCAGAACCAAAGCACCTAAGAACCCGACCGCCACACCCAACGCTCGAAGTAGTTTAAGTTTTCGACCAAATACAAGCAGTCCAAAAAGCAAGGTAAACAGCGGCGTCATGGAATTCGTGATGCCCACCACCCCTGAGGGGACATGGGCTACCGCAACCGGAAAAAGCAGGTAGGGAATGGAGTTGCCCAACAAGGCAACAACCAGCAAGGATGGAATGTCGGCGCGCCGGAACTCTCGGAGGTTGGGCCAAGCAAAGCTGAGGGTCAACAGGGCAGCAAACAGAATGCGTGCTGCGCCAATTTGAACGGCCGTGAAGGCGATCAGGGCGTGCTTCATTAAAATGAACGAGGATCCCCACACCAAAACAAGGGCAGTAAACATGATCCAAGGAAGGAGGGAGCGATTCATAGGGTGCCAAAGGTAGATTACCTTTGCATCCATGCCACATTCCCCGACGACGAAATGGACGGCCGTATTGCGCCGGTTATTGCAAGCCTCGATTATCCTGACCCTTTTGGTGATTTTGGCGGGGTCTGTGGTCCGAATGACCGGCAGTGGCATGGGTTGCCCGGATTGGCCCACGTGCTTTGGTCTGATCATCCCTCCAACTCAAGAGGCGCAAGTCACTTGGAGTCCTAAAACGTTCTATGGCCAGGGCCAAATGATCGTCCGAAATGACACCTTGTGGATGGCCCAAGAGGCCTTCACGAGCGGACAGGCTTACGACCGAGCACATTGGGCCGCGTACACCCGGCACGACTATGCCGTTTTCAACCCGGTGCACACCTGGATTGAATACATCAATCGCTTGCTCGGGGCATTGTTGGGATTTCCCGTTCTCTTGGCGACAGGTTGGACCTTGGTTCGCAGCAAATCCCACCCCAAATGGGCGTTGACCATGGTGGCCGCATTGCTCGTCTTGGGGTTTGAGGCTTGGCTCGGAAAAGTCGTGGTCGATGGCAACCTGATTCCCCATCAAATCACCTACCATATGGCGGGTGCCTTTGCGCTTTTGGGATTACTCACTGCCGTGTACCGGAGCGTTTCGTCCGAATGGGAACTTCATGCACTCCGCGCGGAACGTGAGGTAGAGGGTCTGGAGGCAGACCGCCGGGCGGCCTACCCCTTGTTTATGGGATTGATTGCCCTCTTGAGCGTTCAAATTATCCTTGGTACGCAGGTGCGAGAAGAGGTGGATGCGCTTGTGAAAGCATTCGGTCTTTATGCGGATCGTAGCGATTGGGTGGCACAACTTCCAGTGGGATTGCTGGTTCACCGAAGCTTCAGCCTCTTGATTTTGGCTCTGTCCTATTACCTCTACCGCAAAACGGCGGGATTGGGTGGACTCAAGGTTCGTGCGGCCTTCGTCTTGTATGCTCTGTTGGCCGAAACCGCTTTGGGTGCAGCCATGTATTATTTTGCCATTCCACGTATTCTTCAACCGGTGCATCTGCTCCTAAGTGCGGTGTCGTGGTTCCTCTTGGTGGATGGCGCGTTCAAGGCATGGTTGATGCTGAGAAAAGGCTAGGTGGCCAGGTGACTGGCCAGGTAAAGCATCAGAAAACTTCAGCGCGCGGCGAAGGTCCAACAACGCGTGGGTCCATGAAAGAGATGAAACGTATTGGCAATAAGGCCCTCAGCGCCTCGCCATAGCCTACCATCTATACAGCCTTTCGGAAGCCCCTCAATTCTTTGACCCTTTTACCCGGGATGCATTGTGCATGTCCCCGTCTGATTGGGAGTCATGCGAATCCGGGAATGACGAAGGGGTCTTGACCTCCCCCCACTCGAGGGATTCGAGGAACCGTATCACTTCGGCCTCAAAAAAGGCGTTCACCGGAGCGAGGGAGTCCGCATTGGGTTCCGCATAAACATAGGCGGCCCCGCGGATAAAGTGCTGGGTGCTGTCCGTGGCAAAAAACTGCACCGCCGAGGCGGCATTGCCTTGTAGCTGAAACATCACCGCGTACACACGGCTCTCCGGATTGATATACAATTTTTGGGCGATGCCGTCCGCCACGACCGAGTGCTTGAAAGCGAGTTTGTGCGCATCGTCGATGAGCTCGGCCAATTGACCATCCACCGCTTTGTACGTCAGCTGAAGGCGCCCGCGGCACCATGGGTATACAATATCACCCCAGCCGGTTTCGGGACGCCCTTCCCAGGAGGCCGAACCATGGACGGAAAAGTCATACGGTAAGGAGTTCGGCGCGGCCAATTGATGGAGGGAGACGGGAGACAGATCGGGGGGGGCTATGCGCAAGTATCCGGGGCGGCGTGGGAGTTCTGGGCTGCTTGGCCAGATCCAAACAGTCAGAATGGCCACTCCCAAGAGGACGCTCAGCCCAATGAGCCAAGTGCGTTTATTCGCCATCTCGGTCGATTTTGACCTTCACCCGGACAATGCGACGGCGATCAGCTGCTTCGACAGTCCAATGCACAGGGCCGGTTTGTAGGGATTCCCCTTTGAGCGGCATGCGCCCCAATTGCTCCAAAATCAGTCCCGCGACCGTATCGGCCTCCCCACGGAAAGAATCCAAGATATCCGGGTCCAGGTCCACTGCGCGAAAAAGGTCCGAAAGTTGTGCACGCGCTTCAAACACAAAAGTGTCTTCGTCCAATTGCGAGTAAAGTTGCTCTTCGGTGTCAAACTCATCACGGATTTCACCAACAATTTCCTCCATGACATCCTCTAAGGTGACCAATCCGGAAATCCCACCGAACTCATCTACTACGAGGGCCATGTGCATTTTTTTCTCTCGGAAGTCCCCCAGGAGGTCGTCAATTTTCATGCTCTCCGTCACAAAAAAGGCCGGCCGTACGAGGCTTGCCCAGGGGTAATCCTCCGGGGCATCAAGGTGTTTGAGCAAATCTTTGGCATGCAAGACTCCGACAATGGTGTCCAAGTTTTCTTGAAAAATGGGTACGCGTGAGTAGCCATTCTCTGAGACGGCGTCCAAAACCTCAGGCAAAACTTTTCCAGCCTCTAAGGCAAACACATCTTGGCGAGGGGTCATGATCTGCTTGACCGAGGTTGTGCCAAACCGCACAATCTCCCGCAAGAGGCGCTGTTGCTCCGGGGTTGTGGCGTCGTCGGCGGTCAAATCGAGGGCATCCTCCAATTCCTCGACGGTGAGGGATTTATTCTTGCTACTGCGTTCAATAAACCGGCTGGACCCTACAAGCGCCCGGCTAATGGGTTCGAGGACCTTCATGCTCCCCTGAATAAAGGGGGCTACCGTCTTGGCCCAAGAAACCCCATGGCTCGCGGCGTAGGTTTTTGGAATCACCTCGCCAAAAATGAGGAGCAAAGCCGTGACCAGTATGGTTTGAATCCCCACTGCCAACCAAGGATGTTCGGTAAAGTTGAAAATCAAGCTGGTCACCCACGTGGACAAGAGGATCAGGGCAAGGTTAAACAAGTTATTGAGTACCAACAGCGAGGCGAGCAGCTTTTCAGGATGCTTCAGAATATCGAGAACGCGTTCGGCGCCCGGGGATTTTTCGTCGTGTAGCCTTGCCTTGTCATTGGGGGTCAAGGAAAAGTAGGCCACTTCGGATGCGGACGCCACGGCAGAGCCCACCAAGAGCAATCCCATGACGGCTAAAGGCGCAAAGGCCTCCGTCGAAAAAGGTTGAAATAAGTCGGGGAGAAGGGTCGGGTCAGGGTCCAAGGAGGAGAGTTTGGTTCACACGAGGGAGTTAAAACGGGAAGTCGTCATCTCCCTGGTCCACATGGCTGTCCGACCCATAATCGCTGTCTTCGTCCGCATGGCGGTAGGCCGCCCTAGGGGTGCCTGCGGCCGCGCCTTCATCGCGGCTAGAGCGCATCGGGTTAGGTCCCAGCATGGTCATAGAATCCGCTGCAATTTCAATGTTGTAGCGCGTTTGGTTGTGGTCATCGGTCCATTGACGTGAGCGAATTTTGCCCTCAATGAAGACCTTGTCGCCCTTTTTCAAGTAGCGTTCGCACACCTCACCCAAGCGCGGTGAACGGACCACAATGGTGTGCCATTCGGTGTTTTCGCGTCGGTTGCCCTCGCGATCCGTGTAGTTTTCGGTCGTGGCGATAGGGAAGCGTACAAGCATCCCTCCGTTGTCAAAGTTGCGGACTTCGGGATCCTTGCCCAAGTTGCCAATCAACATGACTTTATTTAAAGTACCTGCCATTTGTATGAAGAGTAAAAATCAAAAGTAGTTTTTTTCCTCAAACCACCATCGAATTGGTACCGGGAGCCCCAGTTTTTTGACTTCTTCCAGGGTAAACCAGGTCCAGGAAGCCTCTAATGGGTCAAAATCACCCTCTATACCATGAAAATCTAGGGTGAGACTTCGGTGCGACAGCAGATGTTTGGTCTGTAGATCAGGTTGGCTCTGGAGATAGGGAGGCAGCTCGGTTGGGAAGCACCAGAGGTCCGACCAGATGCCTGAAGAAGGACGCCGCACTAGTCCAAATTTGCCTTTCCATTGCGGCACATAGAGGGTCCAAGACTCGGCCTGAGGGCGTTTTTTCGCGGCTTTGATCGGAAAGGATTCCATGCTGCCTCGAAGGTGCGCTTCACAGCCCGGTTGGAGTGGGCAATGACCGCACTGGGGCCGGGTTGGGGTGCAAATGCGGGACCCCAAATCCATGATGGCTTGATTGCTGTCTCCAGGGCGCTCAGGGTCAAGCAGAGGGGTGGCAAGGGATTCGATGTGGTGTACGGTCCGACGCTGGTCAATTCGGTCAGCCACCGCAAAATAGCGGCTATACACCCGAAGGGCGTTCCCATCGAGGGCCGGGACGACTTCCTGAAACGCCATGGAAGCGATGGCCGCCGCCGTGTATGGACCTACTCCAGGAAGGGCTAAAAGACCATCTCGGGTCCGAGGAAATGCGCCGTGTGCCGCGACCACTTTGGCAGCGGCATGTAGGTTTCGCGCCCGACTGTAGTACCCCAACCCTGCCCAAAGCGCCATGATGTGGTCGGTGGGCGCTGCAGCGAGGGACTCGACCGTTGGAAAGGCATCCATAAATCGCTCCCAGTATGGAAGCCCTTGATCCACGCGAGTTTGTTGCAAAATGATTTCACTCAACCAAATGGCATACGGATTGCTATGATTCCGCCAAGGCAGGGGTCTGCGATGGTTGTCAAACCACTCTATTAGAGCAACTTTCCCATGGAAATCGGATATTGTTGTTTCGGCCACTATTCGCTAACTTTGCGCCCGCTAAATTAACCCCATTCTTTCCGGGGACATACACTGGAAGGAACACGTATAAAACGCAATTACCATGACAAAAGCGGACATCGTCACGCGAATCTCTGACCGAACTGGTCTGGAAAAATCGGATGTATTAGCCGTCGTAGAGGGCTTCATGCGCGAAGTAAAGTCGAGCATGGAATCCGGCGAAAATGTTTACCTCCGTGGCTTTGGCAGCTTCGTGCTGAAAAAGCGTGCTGAGAAAACGGGTCGCAACATTTCCAAGAACACCACACTCATCATCCCTGCTCACTACATCCCTTCCTTCAAACCAGCAAAGACATTTGCAGAAGAGGTCAAGAGCAACGTTGAGGTAACTGAATAAGACGCAGCGTAGGTATGAAGCGTGCATGGGTATATGCGATTTCGGCGGTGGTTGTGGTGACCACCGTGGTGATGCTTTTGCCCCATGCGCCCAGTACGCCCGAAGCGGAGATTACTGAGACGTCTACCCTAAGTGCTCTGGATCAAAAAGTCCAGGAGGCTTTGGCGATCATTGAATCCCAAGATGGGAACCCGATGCAAGCGATTTTCTTACTGCGCGAAGTCGTAGAAGAAGACCCCCGACACCGGGATGCCCAATACACCTTGGGTCAATTTTCAATGATGTCAGGCCAGTTTGACAAGGCGGTAGAGCGTTTCGAAATCGTGTTGCAAATCCAACCGGATGATGCACCCGCGGCGATAGGACTGGCCCAAGCTCAAAACAATTTGGGCGACACAGAAGGGGCTATTCAAGGTGTCCAAGCGTTTTTAGTCAAATACCCCAACACACCCGATGCCTCCAACTTGCAGACCCTCTTAGCGGATTTGCAGGCGGGAACGACGGAGGCGAAAGAACTTCAATGATTGTTTCATTTTAATCGACAGCATTATGCCTAGCGGTAAGAAAAGAAAGCGCCATAAGATGGCCACACACAAGCGGAAGAAGCGTTTGCGCAAAAACCGTCACAAAAAGAAATAAGTAGCGGCAAGTCATGCGTACCGAACTTATCATTCAAGCGAATGAGTCGGACGCAGTCATTGCCCTTCTTAAGGACGGCCGTTTAACGGAACTAGTACAGGAAGATGCGAAACAGCAATTTTCTGTCGGGGATGTGTACCTGGGACAAGTGCGAAAACTCGCACCTAGTCTCAATGCGGCGTTTGTGGATGTAGGATACGAGAAAGACGCATTCCTACACTACCACGATTTAGGTCCTCAAATTTCCTCGTGGCAATCCTTCAACAAGAAGGTTCACCTCGGTAAACAACCTGCGAACATCGCAGATTTTGCCATGGAGCCCCTCATCGAAAAAGATGGGGCGATGGAGAACCTTCTAAAACAAGGGGATCAGATTCTGGTCCAAGTGGTGAAGGAGCCCATCTCGACGAAAGGCCCTCGGGTTACGTCTGAAATATCCATTGCGGGACGGTTCATCGTTTTGGTGCCGTTTACCAGCCGCATTTCAGTATCTCAGAAAATTCGAGAGCGGAAAGAGAAGGAACGACTGCGCAAGCTCGTTCAATCGATTCGCCCTGACGGCTTTGGTGTGATTGTTCGCACCGTAGCCCAAGGGGTCTCCACGGAAGAATTGACCGCCGATTTGGCGGACTTGATGTCCAAGTGGAAAACATTGCACCGCAATTTGCGGAATGCCAAGCCACGCAAATGTGTGCTGCGCGAAATGGATCGGGCTTCGGCCTACCTCCGCGACGTCTTCAATGACAGCTTTGACCAAATTGTGGTGGACGACGAGTCCCTTCACCAGGAGATCAAAGAATACGTGGAATCCATTGCGCCTGAGCGGGCCGAGATTGTCAAGCATCACAGCTCGTCGGTCCCTATTTTCCAGCACTTTGGCGTCGACCGCCAGTTGAAATCAGCCTTTGGGCGGACCGTCAACATGGGCAAAGGCACCTACCTCATTATTGAACACACGGAAGCCATGCACGTCATCGACGTCAATAGCGGCAACCGGAGCAACAAAGGGGAAAGTCAGGAAGACAATGCGTTGGCCGTCAATATGATGGCAGCCGAGGAGATTGGCCGACAGTTGCGTTTGCGCGACATGGGCGGCATTATCTGCATCGACTTCATCGATTTGCACAAAGGCGAGCACCGAAAGCAGCTCTTTGAAAAAATGAATGAAGTCATGGAGGGCGACCGCGCTCGCCATAAAATTCTTCCTCCGTCTAAGTTTGGCATCGTGGAGATTACCCGTCAGCGGGTACGTCCAGCACGCCGCTTGGAGACCAAAGAGGAGAATCCGGACAACTTGGTCGAGGCACCCATCACCATGATTGATGCCCTAGAGCAAAAGTTTGATCAGATTGTGGCCAAGATGCGCCAGAAGAAGGACAAGGGAACGATATTCTTGCATGTTCACCCCTTCATTCACGCCTATTTGACCAAAGGTTTCTGGTGGAAAGCGCGCTACAAGCAGTGGTCACGCCTTTATGGACACCCCCTGAAAGTAGTAGAACGCGATGCCTTCAAAATGTTGGAGTATCGCTTTGCCGACGATCAAAACAAGAAACTCGGTTAAGATTCGATTTTACCCATTTCTACGCAGGCGGCCCATGGCCGCCTGCGCTATTTTAGCCGCATGGCTCCATTCAAACGCGAAAAGATCTACGACTTGGACACGGCTCGCCTCCAGGTGCGCAAATATTGCGCTTACCAGGATCGGTGTCAGTCCGAAGTGGAGCAGCGCCTTCGCGACATGGGCTTGCAGGTGGCTGCGGCAGAAACACTCCTTGGTGAACTGATTGAAGAGGGATTTCTATCCGAAGAGCGCTTTGCTCGGGCCTATGCGCGAGGCAAACACCGGGCAAAAGGATGGGGCCGAGTGAAAATCATCCAAGGTTTGAAAGCCAAACGTGTCCCGGAAGCATGCATACGCCTTGGGCTCTCGGAAATTCCTGAAGAAGAATACCGCCATAGTCTTCAGAGCTTGCTTGCCAAATCCTGGCCCTGGCCTGACCGGGCAGCCGCTTATGCGGCGAGCCAAGCGGCACAACGCCGGGGCTTCACGTGGGATGAAATACAAGAGGCTCAAAGGGCCCTTGAGGCCGAGGGGGAATGAACCGGTAACGGGTTCGTCCGCGCGTTTTGTCTTGGTGAATAAGTGGTCGGTGCGGTGCGGGTTGCACGTAGCACATCAGGATGGGTTCTGTTTTATCACGCCCCAAGCGTCTTCTGAAACATCTCTCCGAATTCCTGCCCCATAGGATGACGCAAGGCCCGTTTTATGCGGCAAAACTCCGCAAGGCCGATTTCAGCTGATCGATGTGGGCGGCTTGGATGTCTAGATGGGTGACGATGCGAAGCCACTCCCGGTCCATCGCAATGATGCGGATGCCCAGGTTCGCCAGGTGCTGCTGAAGCGCTGGGGCGCCGCCCGCGGCTTCAATCCGAAAGAGGACCATGTTGGTATGGCAAGGTTTACGCTCCACGACATAGGGCAGGCTCTCCAGGCAGGCATCGATGTCCGCGGCCTTTTCATGGTCTTCGGCTAAGCGATCGACGTGGTGGTCCAGGGCATAGAGCCCGGCAGCAGCGAGGTAGCCGGCTTGGCGCATGCCTCCGCCAAAGCGCTTGCGGATGCGTTTGGCCTGAGCGATAAAATCTTTTGGTCCGAGTAGCAGGGAACCCACGGGGGCACCCAAGCCCTTGCTCAAGCAAATGGAGATGGAGTCAAAAAAGGCATAGTCTGCCATGGATTCGCCCTCGCGGACCAAGGCATTGAATACCCGGGCTCCATCCAAATGGTATGCGAGCTGATGGGCTTTGGCCGCGGCATGCAGATCGCGCAGCAAGGGGAGACCCAGACTGGTTCCACCTCCCTTGTTCGCGGTATTTTCAACCACCAGCAAGGATGTGGGCGCCGCATGGACATCCATATTCGGCTGAACCAAACGGTGGACGTCTTCTGGGAAGAGCCGGCCATAGGCATCGCCGCCTGTGCGGACTTGCACGCCCGAATTGAACGCGACACCGCCGCCTT
>Ga0075474_10000706_pt1 | contig 13181 bp, 10 predicted proteins | sample DEB08_DNA_2_FD_71485 | JGI IMG/M metagenome (GOLD analysis project Ga0075474, IMG submission 71485) | Aqueous microbial communities from the Delaware River and Bay under freshwater to marine salinity gradient to study organic matter... | ecosystem: Environmental > Aquatic > Marine > Coastal ...
AACACGCTGCTGATCTACGCCGCCGGATTCGAAACCACCACCCATCTGCTCGGCAACACGGTGCGCCAGTTGGTCGCCCACCCTGAACAGTTGGCGTTGTTACGGGCGGATCGTTCGCTGATTCCGGGTGCCATCGAAGAAGTGCTGCGTTTCGATCCTCCGGTTCAACTCGACGGCCGTTACCTGTTTGACGACATCGAAATTGCCGGGGTGACCCTGCCGGCTGGTTCCAGCACCATGGTGTTGTTGGGGGCGGCGAACCGCGACCCGCAGCTGGTTGACGACCCGGACCGTTTCGATGTGACCCGCACTGATTCGCAGGTGTTGTCGTTTGGTTCAGGGATCCATTTCTGCCTCGGAGCGGCGCTGGCCCGACTCGAAGGTCAGGTGCTGCTGGGGCAACTGCTGGATCGCTACGACCACTGGGACATCACGGAGGAACCGACCTGGCGGAGTCGCATCACGTTGCGCGGTGTGGAGCGGCTGCCGGTGTCGTTTCGGTCCTAGTCAACGGTGGGGCTCGACCAACGGTGGGGCTCGACCAACGGTGGGGCTAGTAGCCCTTCCATTCGGGGTCGCGGCGTTCCCGGAAGCTAGCGATCCCTTCCTGAGAGTCCTGCGAGTAGGTGTTCATCTCAACCGCAAGCGCTTCGTTATGGATCATCGTCTGGCGGTCAACGTCGAGGCTCTGGTTGACCAGCCATTTGGCCAAACCGAACGCCACGGTCGGACCCGCCGCGATTTGTTCGGCCCACGCCGTCGCCTGCTGTTCGAGTTCGGCGGCCGGAACCGTCTTGTTGACCAGCCCCAACGATTCGGCTTCGGTGGCGGGAAGGTCGCGGGCGAACAGGAACAGTTCCATGGTTCGGCGCATCCCGATGATTCGGGGTAGGAGCCAGGCGCCGAGCGCGTCTGGAACGAGTCCCCGTCGAGCGAACACCTCAACAAACTTGGTGTTGTCGGCGGCGATCACCAGATCACAGGCCAGCGCCAGATGGGCCCCCATCCCGGCCGCAGTGCCGTTGACCGCGGCGATGATCGGGATGTCGCTATCAAGGATCGCGGGGAACAGCGTGTACTGCCCGTCAAGCATGAGCCGCCGCGGATCACCCACCACCTGTTGAGGAACGTCGTCGGGCCGGTCCTTTTCGTACGGATGAGAAAGGTCAGCTCCGGGGCAGAACAGTTTTTCGCCGGTTGCGGTCAACACGATGCAACGGGCCTGTTTGGAAACGTTGAGTTCGTTGATGAGGTCACGGATCCGGTTTCGGCACGGCGGGTTGAGCGCGTTGCCGACTTCGGGCCGGTCGATGATGATCCACGCCACCTTGCCGCGCAGTTCGAAACGGATTTGCTCGTTGAGGGGGCGGTCGCTTGACATGGTCGCAGGCTAACTCTGGATCCGGTCTCGTTGTTCGATCAACCGTTGAAGCGGGCTGAGGTCGAACGGGTCGGGGGTCATCACGATGATATGGCTGGCTCCGGCCTCGAGGTAGCGCTCAACGTCGTCGACATCGTCGGTAGACACGGCCACGGTTCGCTCGATTTCGGCCGGGTTGCGACCTACTTTGGCGCACCAGTCATCGAGCACTCCGCAGAGGTGGCGAACGTTGTCGGGTGGGCCGAAACAGTTCCAGAGGTCGGCGTATTCTGCGACCAGTCGCAGGGTCACTTTCTGTCCGGACCCACCGATCATGATCGGCATCGGCCCCACCGCGGTGGGGTTAAGTTTGGCCAACCGTTCTTTCATCCGGGGCAGGTCGGCTTCGAGTTGACGCAGCCGACTCCCGACGGTGCCGAACTCGTAGCCGTATTCGGTGTAATCGCGTTCGAACCAGCCGGCCCCCACCGCGAGGTAGAGACGCCCGTTGGCGACATGATCGATGGTGCGGGCCATGTCGGCCAGCAGTTCCGGGTTGCGGTAGCTGTTGCCGGTGACGAGGGTGCCGAGTTGGGCGTGGCTGGTGTCGGCCGCCATGACCGACAGCAGCGTCCATGCTTCGAAGTGGGTGGCGTCGGGGTCGCCGAAGAGTGGGTAGAAGTGGTCCCAGATCCAAATGGAGTCTGCGCCCATCTGGTCAGCGGCCCGCCAGGCCTGACGCATGGCGTCCACTGAGGTGGCCTGAGGCTGGATTTGGATTCCGACTTTGAGCTGGGGAGCGGAGGGGTTGGTGTTGGTCATGGCCCTGATCCTGTCACACCCGTGTGGTGTAGTTCGGTAGTGGCCAGATCACCTCTCCCGACTGCTACACGCTCTACCCGGTGCGTTAGCGTGTGGTTCCACCTTTGGTTTGGTTTCAGGTTGTCTGGTGACCGAGGTGGTACCCAATGTGGTGAATTGCCACATAGATGTGAGTTGCCGGTACCTGTACCGTGCTAAGCAGAAGTAGTCAGTTGGGTCTCCGGACCCAGAGAGGAGTCGGTGTTCGTGTCTGAAGGCGAGCTTGCAACGGTCATCCGGTCCATTCGAGAAAGCATCGACGGCGACGTTTGTAGTCGATCCCGAGTTATGGACGCACTTCTCGATCTCCGCCTCGAAGCGGCAAACCGTCACGACGTGATCGAACTGGTCGACGTGGCGTTGCGCGAGCTTCCGGGCCGCACCATGGTCCCTGCTTCGTGGTGGCGCGACCGACTCGACATCTTCGAACTAGCCAGCATCAACCCCGTCGAACCGGTGAGCTGAACCTCCCCGAGGTCTCCCGGATTCACTCATCCGGCCGCTGCTTGAGCGACCCAACCCACCAGTTTTTTTGGTGTCAATTGGCGTCGGGGTGCGGCAACACCGAAGAATGCCCCCATGGCCAACACTGATGCTCTGGGCGTATGGAAAATTGCAGAAGCCGACCCTGACTTTCTGGCGGTGGTCGACCCTGACTACAACGAGCTCACCTATGGCCAACTGGCCGCGCTCACCAACCGGATTTCTCGAGGTCTTCGAGCCGCCGGGTTGGAAGTCGGCGATCAAGTCACGACGGTGCTGCCGAACTCGTTCGAGCAGATCGCGGTGTGTCTCGCGGCCTACCAGTCGGGGCTGTACGTCACCACCGTCAACTGGCACCTTGTCGGACCCGAGATCAGCTACATCGTCAACGATTCGAACACCAAAGCGCTGATTGTGAGCGACGAGTTCGCCGACGAGGCGGTGCGGATCCTTGAGGACTGCGTGACCCCAGTCGAGAACCGGTTTGCGATCGGTGACGTGCCGGGGTTTCGGCCGTTCGCCGACCTGATCGACCAGCAGTCCTCGGACCGCCCTGACGATCTCGCCACCGGATCGTTCATGTTCTATACGTCGGGCACAACCGGACGACCCAAAGGGGTGAAACGAGATCTTGACCCTCGTCATCCCGACGATGCCGCAGCCGCGTCGGGCGGGTTGTTCCTGCTGTTTGGGACCATGCCACACGACGGCAACGTGCAGATCACTCAGGCGCCGCTCTATCACACGGCGGTCAACAACTGGACCACGATGTCGCTCCACATGGGCCATTCGGTGGTGTTGATGGACCGCTGGACCCCGGAAGGTGCCCTCGAACGAATCGAGCGGTATCAGGTCACCACTTCGCACATGGTGCCAACCATGTTCAACCGACTGCTGCAACTCCCCGAAGAAGTACGGGAACGCTACGACGTGTCATCGCTGCGCCGCATGGTCCACGCGGCCGCCCCCTGCCCCGTCGAGACCAAACGCCGGATGATCCAATGGTGGGGCGATTCGATCTGGGAGTACTACGCGGCGACCGAAGGGGGAGGGACCTACGTCGGCCCGCAGGAGTGGCTGGCCAAACCGGGAACGGTCGGCAAGCCCTGGCCGATTTCGGAAGTGATCGTTGTTGACGACGACGGTAACGATCTGCCTGCGTTTGTGAGTGGCACGGTCTACATGAAGATGCAGGGCCAGACCTTCGAGTATCGAGGCGACGACGAAAAGACCCAGAAGTCTCGACTCCGTGACTTCTTCACGGTCGGTGATGTGGGATACCTCGATGAAGACGGGTTCTTGTTCCTCAACGATCGGGCCAACGACATGATCATCGTCGGCGGGGTCAACATCTACCCGGCCGAGATCGAAGGGTCGCTGGTGCAACACGAAGCGGTCGGCGACGTGGCGGTCTTTGGGGTTCCCAACCCTGATACCGGTGAGGAAATCAAAGCGGTGGTCGAACTGCGCGACGGTTGGGAAGCGGGGGACGAAACCACCGCCACCATCTTGGAATGGCTCCGAACGCAGATCGCCAAACAGAAGCTGCCCCGCACCATCGACTACACCGACGAGATGCCTCGCGATCCCAACGGCAAGCTCTACAAGCGGCGTCTCCGGGACCCGTACTGGGAAGGCCACGAAACCGCCATCTAAACGCCAGTGTCCAGGCCGCCCGGATGCGGTAGTTTTACAGAATGTCAAAACGCGTGATGGACGACCAGGAAGTCGCACGGGCCCACCGTTCGCTGGGTCTCACCACCGAGATCGCTGACCAAGCCGTCTATGACCGCACGGTGCAGCGCTTCGCCGACCGAAACATCGCCCTACCGACCTTCGCGGAACTCGCGGATCCGGCCACCATCCCGGCGGCCCGCCTTGAGCCTCTGGTCGGGTTGGACCGCAACGAACCCGACAGTCGGAACCTGTTCCGGGTGCACTGGTTCGGACATCTCGACGGCACGGGCCCTCATCGGGTGCCGGACTACCTTGAACTGCCCCCCGCCTTGACCGGGGTTGAGGCGCGCATCGTGTTGGCGTTCGGCAACCGGTTCCCGATGATCAAAGCCCACAAGGTGTTGGCTGCCTACAGCTGCCTCGTGCCGAGGTTGGTTACCGGACGGTTCGACCCGACCCACCACCGCGCGGTCTGGCCGTCGACCGGCAACTACGCCCGCGGCGGGATTGCGATTTCGCGGATCATGGACTGTCGAGGGGTTGCGGTACTGCCCGAAGGAATGAGCAAGGCCCGGTTTGATTGGCTGGAACAGTGGACGCTCGACCCCGCCCACGACATCATCCGGACTCCCGGTACCGAGTCGAACGTCAAAGAAATCTATGACGCCTGCAACGAACTCGAAAAAGACCCGGAGATCGAGATCATCAACCAGTTCTCGGAGTTCTCCAACCATCTCGGCCACTACTCGGTGACCGGGCCGGCGCTCGCTTCGGTGTTCTCGCACGCCACCGAAGGACACGCCAACGCTCGGCTGTTCGCCTTCATCTCCGCTTCCGGGTCGGCAGGCACGTTAGGGGCCGGCGACTATCTCAAAGACCAGTTCGGTTCACGCACGGTCGCGGTTGAGGCGTTGGAATGCCCGACGCTGCTCGAAAACGGGTTCGGTGATCACAACATTCAGGGGATCGGCGACAAGCACGTCCCGCTGATCCACAACGTGATGAACACCGACGACGTCGTGGCGGTCAGCGATCGTTCAACCGACGCGCTCGACGCGTTGTTCAACACCGACGCCGGTCGGGCCCATCTGGTGGACCGGGTGGGGCTCGATCCGGCGCTGGTTGAAAGCCTCGTGCACCTCGGATACTCGTCGATCTGTAATGCGCTGGCCGCCATCTCGGTGGCCAAGACCTACGGGTTGGGACGAGACGACGTGATCGTGACCGTCGCCACCGACGGCAGCGAACTCTACGACGCCGAACGGGCCGACTACCTCGCTATCCGCCACCCTGACGGGTACGACGCAGTGGCCGCCGCGGCAGATTTTGCCCGTGAACTCGAAGCGGGTGACACCGCCCAACACCTTCCGCTCAACGAACAAGAACGCCGACGGATCTTCAACCTGGGGTACTTCACCTGGGTGGAGCAGCAGGGCACCTCGTTTGAGGATTTCACGGCTCGCGCCGATCAACGATTCTGGGATGGATTGCGTCATTTCACGGCGGATTGGGACGAGATGATTCGGGAGTTCAACGAACGCACCGGCACGCGCCGCGACGACTGAGACCGTGACACGACCCTCAACTTTTGCTCGTTACGTCGACCGCCTTGAGGTGGTCGCGGCGGCGGAAGCGGCAGGGCTGGAACGAACCCAGGTCTTGCAAGTAATCGCCGAGTTAGACGACGCGGTTGCGGCGGTCGATGGCCACGGTTTTGCGGTGACACCGTTTCTGCGTCAGCGCCAGCTCGCCGATGCGGTAGGTCTCGACGCCAGCGCCAGCCTCTGGGTCAAAGATGAAACTGGCAATGTGTCCGGATCGCACAAAGGACGGCATCTGTTTGGAGTCGCGCTCGGGTTGGCGCTCAACGAAGCACTCAGCGCACGCTCCGCGCCTTTGGTCGATGAGCCTGATCGGCTGGCCATTGCGAGCTGCGGCAACGCGGCGCTGGCCGCCGCGGTGATCGCCGCTGCGAGTCATCGACCCCTCGACGTCTTCGTTCCAGACTGGGCGGATCGCACGGTCACCGACGAAATCGAACGCCTCGGGGCGTCGGTAGTGCGCTGTGCACGGCGCGACGGCCGGCTCGGTGATCCGGCGTACCACGCCATGGTGGAGGCCCTCGACGCGGGAGCTACCGGCTTTTCGTGTCAAGGAACCGACACGCCAACCACGATCGACGGGGCCCGCACTCTCGCCTACGAGATGCTCGACCAGGTCGACTCCGGACTTGACCGGCTGGTGATCCAAGTCGGAGGTGGTGCCTTGGCCACGGCGTTAGTTACCGGTTTGCGACTCGGGGCGGACGCACCCCTGCCGATCGTTCACGCCGTGCAACCCGACGGCAACCATCCGCTGGTACGGGCCTGGGATCGGGTGATGGCCGAACTTGCAGGTCAGCAGCCGTCAACGAACCGTGAACGCCAGACCGCGGCCGCGAACCTCGGACCGGCCACCGATGCCGTCCGGGAAGCAGTCATGGCGCGTCTGCAGGCCAACCCCGATCGTTACATGGAGCCGTGGCCGGTGCCTCCGGTTTCCTACGCCACCGGGATTCTTGACGACGTGACCTACGACTGGGTGTGGATCATCGACGCCATGCTCGCCAGCGGAGGGTTCCCGGTGGTGGTTGACGATCCCGATTTTCGCGCCGCTCACCGATTGGGTCAGGAACAAACCGGGATCGCGGTTTGCCCGACCGGGGCTTCGGGGTTGGCCGGACTTCTGGTCCTGACCCGGCAGCTCGGTATGACTTTCGCCGGGGAGCAGGTGGCGCTGGTCTTTAGCGGCCACCAACGGGCCGGAGATCCGGCCCCGAATGGTGCACTCGCTGGCCCCCCGTTGCCGGACTAGGTTCGGTCTGGTGCCTGCCGCTCAGCGACGATTGCTCACCCTCGCCATCGCCATTTCGTCGGCGATGGTCGCTCAGGCGTTTGGCCGTTTCACGTGGGGTGTGGTGCTGCCCGAGGCCCGCGACGGTCTGCTTTCCGGGTCGAATACGACGGCTGGCTTGTTCGGGTCGCTCAACGTGGGTGCCTACCTTCTGGGGACCGTGGTCGTGGCCTGGTTGGCGTCTCGGGCCACGCTGGTCGGGTTGGTCAAAATCGGATTGACCCTTTCGACTTCGGGGCTGGCGTTGGCCTCGTTCACCCAACGGCCACCGGTTCTGGCCGGGGCGCTGGTGATGATGGGTTTGGGTGGAGCGGTGATTTGGGTTCCCGTTCCCGGGATCGCGGCGCGGCTCTTTCCTGCCGAACGGCGAGGTTTTGCCACCGGGATCGCTGGGGTGGGGATCGGGCTCGGCATCGTCTTTGCTGGTCGGATGGCCGCCTTGCTTCGGGGTGGTAACGGTCAGGTCTGGCAGCAGCTGTACCGGATCGAGCTGGTGGTGGCGCTGCTGGTGCTGCTGGCCGCATTGCTGTTTCTGCGATCCGAAGGTCAACATCCGTCGGCCGCTGGTGGTTTGGGTGGCTTCGGTGCGCTTCGTCAGGTGCGTGGCTGGCAAGCCCTCACCGCGGCTTACAGCGCCTACGGGTTTAGCTACATCTTGATCATCAGCTATTTGGTGGCCCGGCTCGAAGACGATGCTGGCTGGAGTTCGCAGCGATCGGCGTTGGTGTTCACAGTGGTGGGCCTCGCCGTGGTGGTGGGAGGCCTGCTGGTGGGTTCAGTATCGGACCGGATCGGGCACCGTCACACCTTGATGACGGCGTTCGGTACCTGGTCGCTCGCCGCGCTCTGCCTGCTAACCGGCCAGCTGGTCCTGGTGTTTGGTGCGGCGATCGTGGTCGGGGTGATGTTTAGCGGTATCCCGTCAACAATCACGGCTTACGTCGTGACCCACACCGACGATCGCAGTTATGGCCCGGTGTTTTCGGCTACGACGTTGGCGTTCGGCCTTTCTCAGGCTGTTTCCCCTCAGATCGGTGGCGCGTTGGCCGACTGGCGGGGTTCGTTCACCGCCGTGTTTGTGCTTTCGGCATCGCTGGCTCTGGTCGGCTGCTACGCCAGTTGGTGTCTACCGGCTCAGGAACCAACGGCTGAGGGCACAACCCGCGACTCAGCTCATGGCCCGGCCCGCGGCGGAAGCGGTCAGGCTTCCGGGTCGGTTTCGTAAAGAAAAGCGTCGGCGGTCTGGCCGTCGTCGAGCAGCACCGAAGTCACGACCCGTCGATACCCGGGGCCTTCGAAGGTGTCGATGACTTCGAGATGTTGATCGAGCACGGCACTGTCGAGCACGGTGACGGTGACCTCCGGGCCGTCGGGGTCGAGGCTGATCCCCGGGTACCCGTCGGCGGGACCCCAGGTGATGTCGTAAGTCCAACCCCGCACGGTGCCTTCACGCCATTGCCCCGGAATGGAACGAACGACGTAATGGTTTTCTTCACCAGGCCGGAGCGTGCCGTAGAACGCAATCAACATGGCACTGGTCTAGCGGTTGCTGCCCGGCCGTCGGGTGATCGTTGATCATCAGCGGGCCCCCGTTGCTCGCCGCGCAATGGGGTTAGCCCCGGTCGGGAAGGTCGTATTCGGCGATCACGTACGGGTGGTCTGGTTGGTAGCTGGTGAGGGTCACCGGTTCGGCCACTCGACCGATCGGCCGTCGAGCTGTGCCTACCGTGCCGGTCAGGGTGTCACCGAGTTGCTGGCGGTACTGGTCGGCGGCGGCGAGCAGCCCGGCAACGACGTCGGGATGGTCGGCGATGACGTCGGTGGATTCCCCCGGATCTGCGGCAAGGTCGTAGAGCGCAAGCGCAGGAACCTTGGCGGCACCAGACCCGCTGACCAGTCGAAGCTTGAACTGCTGGTTTCGGACCGCTTCGAGCGCCGAACCGTTGTAGTAGGCGAACGTTTGATGGGGACTGGACTGCTGCTGGCGGAGTACAGCGTTGAGGCTGCGGCCGTCGATGGTTCGGTGAGGGTCAAGTTCGATACCGGCCCAGTCGGCCACGGTCGGAAGCAGGTCAAGCATCGAGGACAGTTCGTCGTTGACTACCCCGGCCGGGATCTGCTCGGGCCAACGAATCAGCATTGGTACCCGCATTCCGCCTTCGTGGGTACTTCCTTTGGTTCCTCGCAGCGGAGCGTTGCTGCCTTCGCCGGGCCGACACAAAGCACCGTTGTCACTGGTGAACATCACGACCGTGTTGGCGTCGAGCCCGAGGGTGGAAAGTTCGTCGAGCAGGACTCCGGTCGCCCAGTCGATGGCGTGAACCGCGGCACCGTACGGCCCGTTGTTTGATGACTGGTGGAAGCGTTGTTCGACGTACAGCGGGAGATGCACATGCATGTGTGCGAAATACAAGAAGAACGGGTGGTCCTGATGGGCTCGAACAAACTCCAGAGCTTCGTCGACGTAGCGAGCGGTGAGCATCGTCTGGTCCGGTTGGGCTTCGATCACCGCATCGTCGGCCAGCAACGGAAGCGGTGGGTAGGGAAGTGGTGGAAGGGTGTATCCGGCGGCCCGGATCGCCGCCTGTTCGTCGTCGCTGAGCCCACCGGCTTGGCGTCCCATGTCGTTGCTGTACGGCAGGCCGAGCCAGTGGTCGAAGCCGTGGCGGGTAGGGAGAAACGGAGGCTGATCGCCACAATGCCATTTGCCAACGATCTGGGTGGCGTAGCCGGCTTGTTTGAGCACCGAAGCCAGGGTGTGTTCGTCGGGGTGCAACCCCACCGGAAGGCCCGGAAACAAGACGTGCAGGCCATCGAAATCATCGAAACCGATCCTCGGGGGATACGAACCGGTCAGCATCGCCCCCCGCGACGGTGAACAGACCGGTGACGCGGCGTAGAACGACGTAAGCCGGGATCCTTCGGCGGCGAGTTGGTCGATCCGCGGGGTGTCGTGCCGGTCGGATCCGAAGCAGCCAAGGTCGCCGTACCCGAGGTCATCGCAGTTGATCAAGATGATGTTGGGGGGTGAGTTCATGACTGGTCTTCGGGAGGAGCGACAAAGTCGATGAGTTCTTCGACTGCACCCAGCAGCGGTGTCTCCAAGTCTTTCCAGCTGGTTACCCGGCCGAGCAGGATTCGCCAGTATTCGCCCGATGATTGTTCGATCCCGAGTTGTGCCAACACTCCTTCTTTCCAGGGTTGACCATGGGGAACGTCGGGCCACCGGTCGATCCCGGCCGCGGCCGGTTTCACGGCCTGCCAAATATCGACGAACGGGTGACCGGTGATCAGCACGTTGCGGTCGGCGATTTCGTCGGCGATTCGTTGTTCTTTGCTGCCCTCCACGAGATGGTCGAGCAGGATGCCGAGCCGTCGTCGATCGTCGGGTCGGAAGCCGCGGATCCGTTCCGCCAGGTTGTCGGCGCCATCGAGCGGTTCGACGACCACTCCTTCGACCCGCAGATCGTCACCCCAGACCTTCTCGATGAGTTCGGCGTCGTGAATCCCTTCAACCCAAATCCGACTGGCCCGAGCCACTCGGGCCGGAACCGTTCCCGGATCCAACGATCCGCTGGCGGTGCGGGTCGGCTCGGTGGGGGTGGCGGGGGCGGGCACCAGCCGGCAGGGAACCCCTTTACCGCCGATGTCGGCTCGTAGCGAACCATCGGCGTAGCGAAGGGTGTGGTCTCGGCCGTGGCGATCGCGAAGCACAATGCGAGGTGGAGCGAAACTAATCAACGCACCGACCACCTGGCTGCCGCGGTCTTCAAGCACCAGTCCCGGGTAGGCGACCACGGTGGGGTATTCGGGTCGGGAATGCCGGGAGGCGTTGATGTCGAGGGGGCCAGCCAGCAGGCCGTCATCGGTCATGTCCTGACCGTAGTGCCCGAAGATGACGCGGTGGCGGTTCGTCACCGGTCCGAAACGAGACGATGCAACAAATCTCCCATTCTTGGAGTGGTCACTCTGTGAGCAATCGCTCCTACAATTGCTGGGTGGAGTTCCTTGTGGAAGAACTGGCTGATCACGCCGGTGTCGCCGTTGACACGATCCGGTACTACCAGCGCCAACAACTGCTCAACCCGCCCCGGCGATCGGGCCGTCGGGCGTTGTATGGCGAGCAGCATTTGGAACGCCTTCGTCAGATTCGCGGACTCGCCGAGCAGGGTTTTAGCCTGGCCCAAATCCGGGAACTCGCCCAGGCCCAACGTCCGGGTTTGCTCGCCGATCTGGCTGCGCAAAACGCGGCGGACCCGACGTTGGATCGAGCCGAGTTGGCCCGCCGGGCCGACGTCCCCGAATTCATCGTTGACGTGGTGGTGAGTGCTGGTTTGTTGACCCCGGTCGGCGAGGGAGCCGACCAACGCTTCGCCGGAGAAGCAATCGACATGCTGGTAGCCGCCCGCACTCTGGTCAGCGAAGGCGTGTCGTTGGAGGAGTTGACTTCGTTGGCGATGCGTCACGCCACCCACGTCGAAGATCTGGTTGACGACGCCATCGAATTGTTCAAACGAAGCAGCGACCGTCAGGGCCGTAGCGACGAAGATCTGGCCGGTCTGATGCGTCGACTGGTCCCCGTCGCCTCGCAGCTCGTCGGACAGCATTTCGACCGAACGCTGCGTAGCCGGGCCCTAGCCCGACTCGGAGATCAGGCCATCAACCTTGGTGGGGTAGTGGTCTGTGCCCGTCGACTGGACCACCGCATCGATCCGATCGCGATCTTTGTTGGTGCCCGAGATCACCACCGAAGTCTCTGGGTTAGCCCCGATGATCAGTTCTCGCTGGTCGGGCTCGGCGCCGCCGAAACGATCCAACCTCACGGGGACACCCGGTTCTCGACCGTTTCGGCTGCTCGGGCTGCGCTCGCGGCCCGTATCCGTCGTCACGGCCCCTCGCAGGCTCCGGCCCCACTGCTCATCGGCGGGTTCTCGTTTGCCTGCGGTGAAACCCACCGCGCCCCCGACTGGTCCGGGTTTCCCGATGCCCGCTGGATCCTCCCGGAAGTGACGGTGATCGACCGTCCTGACGGATCGTGGCTGCTGGCTGCCACCAGCCTTGATGCCGATCAGGACGAAGCCGAGGCGCTCGACATGCTCGAACGCCGCCTAGAAGAACTGGCAGCGGCGCCCGTCGCCGACACCACCGCCGCCGCTTCGATCGTGCACGGTGATCCGGCCAGCGACGACCCCGCCTTTGAAAAGCTCGTGGCCGAAGCGGTGGCCGAGATCAAACAGGGACGCTTCGACAAGGTCGTGGTGGCCCGCATGTTTGCCCGAACCTCGGTGGATCAGGCCGCGGTGCTTCGGGCGCTGGTTGACCGTTTCCCGAACTGTGCCACGTTCGCGTTTGGCGTTGGTCAACGCACGTTTCTTGGGGCGAGTCCGGAACAACTCGTCACCCTCAACGGCACCAAGGTCAGCACCGCGGCGCTGGCCGGCACCGTAAGCATGAGCGGAGACGCCGACGATGATGCGGCGCTGGCTCAGGCAATGCTGAACTCACCCAAGATTCGTGCCGAGCACCGCTTTGTGGTTGACCAGATCACCGATCGTCTCGCCACGTTGGGTCTGGTGGGGGAAACCTGCACCGAGCCGGAAGTGATGCGTCTGGCCCGAGTGCAGCATCTCCGCACACCGATCACCGCTCAGGTAGAACGACGCGGCGACGGGTTCGAAGACATGGATGTGTTGCGGGTCGCCGCGGTGCTGCACCCGACATCGGCGGTGGGGGGTTCACCGAGCGAACCCGCCCTTGCCTGGCTTAGCGACCATGAAGGGTTTAACCGCGGCTGGTACGCCGCTCCGGTTGGTTGGTGCGACCTTGACGGCAACGGCGAAATACGGGTGGCGTTGCGGTCGGCGCTAGTTGACCCGGACCGGACCCTGCTGTTCGCGGGTGCTGGAAT
>Ga0075474_10000712_pt1 | contig 13150 bp, 16 predicted proteins | sample DEB08_DNA_2_FD_71485 | JGI IMG/M metagenome (GOLD analysis project Ga0075474, IMG submission 71485) | Aqueous microbial communities from the Delaware River and Bay under freshwater to marine salinity gradient to study organic matter... | ecosystem: Environmental > Aquatic > Marine > Coastal ...
AGCCACCCCAACAACTAAAGCTCCAGCCAGGCCAGGCCCGCTGGTAACTGCCAAGGCGTCAACGTCACTAAGTTTTATCTCTGCTTTTTTTAGTGCTGTGTTAATCGTGGGCAACATTGCTTCAACATGGGCGCGTGAAGCAATCTCTGGCACTACTCCGCCAAAGCGGGCATGCTCAGCAACGCTTGAAGCTAAAGCGTCGCCTAATAACTTGTGGCCTTGCACTAAGCCTACCCCGGTTTCATCACACGAAGTTTCTATACCTAAAACAATTGGCTCGCTCATTATCCCCGCCAATCTAACTGCATGATTACCGCCGCTTTACCGTTTGGATAATACTTTTGACGAAGGGCAATTTGCTCAAATTTAAATTTTTTATACAGCGCAATTGCTGGTTCATTATCAAATACCACTTCTAGAAATACTCTTTTTGCGTCGCTTTCTTTAGCTTTTTCTAACAATTTTGTTATTAGCTCACTTGCCAAACCTTTTTGTTGAAATTCTGGCTTTATAACTAAAGTTTGTAAATCAGCTTCTGAGCCTTTTAAGGCGATGCCGCCATAACCGATTAACTCTTCGTTTTCTTCAAAGCAAAGGTAATAACGATTGTCCGCTGCTAACTCGCTCCAAAAAGTTGCCTCACTCCAAGCAGTTTCAGGAAACACTTTCAAATCAATTTGATGTGCTTGGGGTATATGCCAATAGCGAAACTCTCTTAACTCACTCATGGTTTTGGCTTTGCATCAGGGACTCTTAAATAAAGCGGTATCGCCGGTAGCAATATATCTTTAGGTAGTTTCACTTTTGAGCCGTCGTTTGCTGCCTCATCTAACACAAAATCGTTAACGGTTAAATCTTGTCCTTGACTTAAGGCAAATTGAGCTTGGTTAATTAGATTTCTAGCTAAAGGATATTCATTTTCTACCAAATTTTTTGACACTATCGCTTCTCGTTTTACAACCAGTGGGGTGTTTATTCTTTGATTCTTTAAATATTCTGTGGCATAAACTTCTTTGCGCCTAGCATCAGTAATTACTGTAAAAGTATCTTCAAAATCCTGGGCGATCGCGATAGCGTCATGAGAGCATATGCCGTAAATGGGCTTATCAAAAACTTGAGCAAAAATCTTTGCAGTGATTATCCCCACCCTTAAGCCAGTAAAGGGGCCTGGGCCAATTCCACAAAGGTAAACATCGATTTCTTCTGACTTTAAATTTGCGCTCTTTAAACACTCTTGAACTAGTTGGCTAGCTAACTCTGCATGGCGCAAGGCGTCAATTTTCATAGCTTCGCTTAAAACTTGACTGCCTTCCATGATGGCAACTGAAATTTGAGCAGTAGAAGTATCGATTGCTAGATAAGTTTTATCGCTCATGATTTCAAAAATTCTTCAATTGTTTGACTCGCCCAAATATTTATGGTGCGGGAGTCTTCTTCGTTTGGATCTTGGATTATTTCGATTTTTATTGGGTTTTCAGAGAGGTCGTTAACCATTTCTCTCGGCCACTCCACGATCACGACCGCATGCGATAGGTCACTTACTAAATCTAAATCTTGAATTTCTGCCAATGAATTTAAGCGATAGGCATCTACATGTAAGAGATCTGGCCCATCTTGCAAACTTTTATGCAAACGAGCAATCACAAAAGTTGGGCTAGTGATTTGCCCTTTAACTTGTAAGGTTTTAGCCAAACCTTGAGTAAAAGTTGTTTTACCAACTCCCAAATTTCCGGAGAGCAAAACCACATCCCCAGCATTTAATTTTTTAGCTAATTTTTGGGCTAATTTTTGAGTTTCTTCTTTAGATTGAGTTTTTATAGAAAACATTAATTCAAATAAACTCTTTTTAACCGGCTTGCTAAGCGAGCGATAATTTCATAATTAATAGTGCCAACAGCATCTGCCCAGTCCTCTATGCTGGGAAACCCTTTAGCGCTATCTCCAAATAAAGTAGCGGTTGCCTGGGCATTTTTAAATTCTTTGCCAACGTCAACTACGAATTGATCCATACAGACTCGTCCAGAAATTTTGTAGGTCTTTCCCTCGATTTCAATTGGTGCGGTATTCGCGGCTCTTCGATCTATTCCATCAGAATAACCAAGTGGAATAACTGCAAGCTTGGTGTCACTTTGAGTTCGATAGGTGTGGTTGTAAGAAACTCCTTCGGCGGCCTTGGCGTCCTTTAAATTAACTATTTTTGCTTTTAAACTCAAAGCAGGTTTTAATTTGAATTCATTAGCTCTATTCACTTTGCCTTGCGGGTGTAAGCCGTAAATCGCAAGCCCCGGCCGCACTAAATCAAAATGGGCTTGAGGTAGCTCTAATGTCGCCATGGAATTTGCCAAGTGAAAAATTACGCTCTCATTGATTTGAGCCTTTAGAGAATTTACTCGAGCAATTTGCTCATGGTTAACTTGATTTTCTGGATCATCTGGAAAAGCAAAGTGACTCATGATACCCACCAAATTCAAGGCATCATTAGCTTTGATTGCTTGATAAAAATCTTGAAAGCCCTCAAGAGAAATACCATTTCTATTTAATCCAGTGTCAACTTTTATGTGAACTTGAGCTTTTTTATTTAGCGAAGTGGCCGCTTTGGTAATTTTTTCTAGTTGAGAAAAAGTAGATACTCCAAGATGAATATCTCTAGCAATGCTTTCTTGAAAATCATTTTCTTCATCTCCCAGCCAAGCTAAAATTTTGCCGCTATCGCCAGCATCTCTAAGCTCAATCGCTTCTTCAAATAAAGCAGTGCCGAGCCAAGTCGCTCCTGCTTCGCGGGAGGCTTTAGCTGTTTCTAATAAGCCATGTCCATAAGCATCTGCTTTGACCACTGCCATTAATTCCGAGTTTGGGCTATAAGACTTTAAAGTTTTTATGTTTTGACGAATTGCTGATAAGTCAACTTCAATCCAACGATTCAACTTAACTCACCAATTCACTAATCGCAGTCGGGATTGACTGTGCAACTAAATCTAGTGCAGGTTCAGGAGCAAAGCTCTTAGCTAACTGCCCCGCCTTACCTAAAATCGCTAAACCTAAAATTGCCGCCTGCGAAAGCGATGTCTTTGGATCAGCCGCGATTGCGCCAATTAGCCCGGCCAGCAAATCACCTGAGCCAGCGGTAGCTAAAGCTTGATCGCCAAATTGATCAACCAGCAAAAATTCATAATCAGGATTGGCCACTATCGCCCCTGGGCCTTTGAGAAGGCAAATTGCCCCGGTCGCTTTTGCCAAATCTTTCGCTAATTTAACACGATTTGTTGAATAGGGGATTTTTAATACTTGGCAGAGGTCTTTAGCTTCTTTTTCATGCGGGGTAATTAAAACTTGGATATTTTTATTGGCAATAATTGTTTTTATTTCTTTTTTTGCTAAAAGTTGAATAGCAGTGGCATCCAAAATCAATTTTTTACTATTCTCGATAAAACTAAGATAATTTTTAGCAAACGTGCTTTGCCCTGGCCCTAAAACAGACGCTGTGACTTTACTTTGATTTGTTACACCATAGATTACTTGCGGAAATTTTTTAATTAATTTTTGATCAGCATCACCTAGATAGGTAACCATTCCTATGCCAGAAGCTAATGCGCCTTCTAGGGTTAAAAGTGCTGCCCCTGGGTAGTTTTTACTGCCAGCGTTGATTGCCACTACTCCTTTGGAGTATTTATGGCTAGCAGAAGTTCTTTTAGGAATAATCTTTTTAAGGTCTTTTTCGTCTGGGAGCACGGCAATGGGTGAAAACTTTTTTAAGTAAGGCGCTAAACCAATATCTACAAAATGTAAATCCCCTGTAAAACTTTTTGCCTTACCGGTAAAAAGGCCCATCTTGAGTGCGCCGAAAGTTACTGTGTAATTAGCTTTAGGGCAAAAACTTTCGTCATAAACTTCGCCAGTGTCAGGGTTAACTCCACTTGGTAGGTCAACCGCTATAAGTACTGCTTCTTTCTGTACTTGGTCAAATAAGTTTCTGGCAGTTTGGCTAATCGGAGACGCTGATCCAAGGCCTACGATTCCATCCAAAACAATATGAGCCCTTTTAACAATTTGCTTAGCCTTTTCTGAATTATCAGTATGCAGCACGCTGGTGAAACTAAATCCTTTTTGAGTTAAGTATTCTCCAGCTACTAAGCAGTCCTGGCCGTTGTTTCCTTTGCCAATTATTGCCACAATTTCAGTTTGATTAGGGCTTAAATCACTAGCTCTAGTTAGTTGCGAAATAAAGCTAGCTAAACCGAAAGCAGCTCGTTCCATGAGCGCACGTTCGGGTAATTTTTCGATTAGATCTTTTTCGGCTTGGCGAATATCTGGAACGCTAAAAACTTGCATGCTTCCCCACCGACTTAACTTTAAATCTATGCGTTTTCAGCAATTACGAATGCTGTAGCAATCGGCCCATCATGAGAAAGTGAAAGGTGCCAATTTGTAATGTTGAGTTCTTTAGATTTTTCTAAAACTGTTCCAGAAAGTTCTAAGTATGGCTTTCCGCGCTCACCAACTAAAACTTCACAATCATGCCAACGCAGACCCGCTGGAGCACCTAAAGCTTTTGCCACTGCTTCTTTGGCGGCGAAGCGAGCGGCCTGCGAAACTGCGTTTTCGCCCTTACCTCCAGGTTGAGAGAGTTCACGTTCAGAAAATAATCTGGCAGCAAGTCCGGGGGTGCGAACTAATGATCCGGCAAAACGTGGCATATCAACAACGTCTACTCCGATTCCGATAATCAAATTCGCTCCTTTTACTTACTCGACCGTAACACTTTTAGCCAAATTGCGAGGCTGGTCAACGTCATGCCCCTTAACTGTAGCCAACTCGGCTGCGAAAACTTGCAAGGGAACAGTCGCTACCAAAGGCTGTAGCAAACTAGGGACTTTTGGCAGGCGAATCACGTGATCTGCGAACTCACTTACTACTTCATCATCAGCTTCTGCAAGTGCGATCACGCTGGCGCCGCGAGCTTTCACTTCTTGGATATTCGAAATTATTTTTTCGTGCAAAAGTGGATCTTGCTCTAAGGAAGGCACCACTACGACTACTGGGATTTCATTTTCAATTAAGGCGATTGGCCCATGCTTCAATTCACCTGCCGGAAACCCTTCCGCATGCATGTAAGCAAGTTCTTTTAATTTCAAGGCACCTTCTAAGGCGACTGGGTAGCCGGTTTGTCGGCCAATGTATAAAACGCTTTTTGCATTTTTATATTTTTGAGCAATTGATTTAACTTGCGGCATGGTGTCTAGCACTACGTCAATTGCATGTGACATGTCGGCAATATCTTCTAATACTTTTTTAATCTCTGAAGTTTGAGTCACTTCTCTAACTTGAGCTAGATACAAAGCTAAAAGCTCAACTGCCACTACTTGAGTTAAGAAAGCTTTAGTGCTGGCTACGGCAATTTCTGGCCCCGCTCTTGTGTAAAGCACGGCATCAGCTTCTCTACCGAGCGTGGATCCTTGAGTATTGGTAATTGCTAAAACTTTTGCCTTTTGTTCTTTAGCGTGCTTAACCGCCATCAAGGTGTCCATAGTTTCACCTGATTGACTTATTGCCACCACTAATGTTTCTGCATCTAAAATTGGATCACGATAGCGAAACTCACTAGCAATTTCAGCTTCAGCAGGCAAGCGAGTCCAGCGCTCAACTGCTTGTTTGCCAATTAGCCCAGCGTGATAAGCGGTGCCACAAGCTATAAAAACAATTTTCTTCATATTCCTTAAAGCAGTTTGATCAAGATTAAAGTCAGTAAAATTTAAAACACCTTTTTCATTAATTCGCCCAGCTAAAGTATCTCGAACTGCTTGAGGTTGCTCAGAAATTTCTTTAAGCATGAATAAGTCAAAGCCGCCTTTTTCGGCAGCGCTGATATCCCAGTCGATTTCATACTCTTTAAATTGGGCAGGGCTACCATCAAAATTTATTATTTTTACAGATTCACTTGTTAATTCAACAATTTGATCTTGACCTAGCTCGATGGCAGCTTTGGTATGAGAGATGAAGGCAGAAACATCAGATGCTAAAAAGTTTTCACCATCTCCCCTGCCAACTACCAGCGGTGAATTCCGTCTTGCTCCGATCAGTAAATCTGGCTGGTCAGCACTAATTGCTACTAGAGTGAAGGCACCGCGCAGGCGAGTAACTACGGCTTGCATTGCTTTAGTTAAATTTTTAGTTTTTGGGTATTCCAAAGCCAAAAGGTGGGCAACTACTTCCGTGTCAGTATCGCTGGTTAGTAGGGTTCCAGCTTGTTCTAATTCACTTCGCAATTGTGAAAAATTTTCAATGATTCCGTTGTGAATTACTGCAATTTTTTTATTTTGATCTATATGCGGGTGAGCGTTTGTATCATTTGGCACTCCATGGGTGGCCCAGCGCGTATGACCAATTGCGCAAGTTGAGCTGGGCAAAGGGTCATCGCCCAGTAAATTTTGTAATTTTTCTAACTTTCCAGCTTTTTTTCTAACTTCTAATTTTTCATCGCTGACTACCGCTACTCCAGCTGAATCATAACCGCGATATTCCAAACGGCGTAAACCATCAACAACTACGCTCAGCGCTTGTTTGCTACCTACGTAGCCAACGATTCCGCACATCAGATGCCAAGCCTAATCTCAAGTTATGTCAGAAGAGTAATTTTTGCCATCTTTTGAATCGGTAGGTTTCTCTTTTAATACATCTGAAACTAATTTTTTTGGGTTTAATTGAGTTATATCAGAGCCGAGATCTTTAAGCCCAGCACTTTCTACTATTTCATTTCGGGCTTTTGTAGCGGTAGTGCGAAATTGGTTGAATAATTTTACTCCGCTTCGGATGTACTCCGGTAATTTATCTGGGCCTAGTACCAAAAGACCGAGTACTGCTAAAACTAAAATCTCGCCAAATCCCATTTAATTACCTTACAGGGCGCAAGTCTCTTTTACTACTGCCGCTAAAACTTCACAAGTATTTTTAGCCAACTCATCAGTTTCTGCCTCAACCATTACTCTGATTACTGGCTCTGTGCCACTGGCTCTTAAAAGCACTCGACCACCATCACCCAATTGTGCTTCAGTAGCTTTGATTTGCTCTTGTAATTTTGGGTTTTCAATTTTTGCTTTGTCTACTCTTGGCACATTGATCAAAACTTGTGGGTATCTCGTAACTACCGCAGAAAGCTCACTCAAGGTTTTTTTGTGCTTATTCATGCTCTGCATTAAATGCAACGCGGTCAAGATGCCATCTCCGGTGCTGGAATACTTTCTCAAAATAATGTGGCCAGATTGCTCGCCACCGATTTGATAGTTGTTTTTTTCCATTTCTTCTAAGACATAGCGATCGCCTACTTGAGTGGTGGCAACATTAATTTTGGCTTTACTCATTGCTTTCATAAATCCCAAATTCGCCATCACTGTGCTAACTACCGTGTTATGCAGCAAGCGATCTTTGCTCTTTAAATCTAATGCCAAAATTGCCAAAATTTGATCGCCGTCTACTACCTGGCCATCTTGATCTACCGCCAGGGCGCGATCAGCATCCCCATCATGAGAAATTCCCAGATCAAAATTTCCTTCTTTAACAACTTGACTAATTTTTTCAATATGAGTTGAGCCGCAATCTCTATTTATATTCCAGCCATCAGCTTGCGAATGAATCGCAAAAACATTAGCGCCAGCTCTTTCATAAACCTCTGGGGCAATTTCACTTGCGGCGCCATTAGCCGAGTCCACAACTAGATTTATACCTTTCAAAGCTTGCGGTTCGATGGTTTGCAAAAGATAGGCAATGTAAGCCTCTTCAGCATCAATTAAGTGTTTAACCCGCCCAATTGCCTCACCCGTTGGAGTGGCAAATTTTTCAATTAAGGCTTTTTCAATTTCATCTTCTAGTTTGTCACTAAGTTTGTGGCCCTTGTTGTCAAAGATTTTGATTCCGTTATCTGGCATTGGATTATGTGAGGCAGAAATTACAAAACCAGCATCTGCTGCGTAGTAAGTAACTAAATAGGCAACTGCGGGTGTAGGCACTACCCCAGCAACTAGGACATCAACGCCAACCGAAGTTAGGCCAGAAATTAAGGCAGCTTCTAACATTTCACCACTCGCGCGCGGATCGCGTCCGATCACAACTTTGGGTTTGTGATCTTTAGTGTGATCTGTTAAAACTTGCGCAGTAGCTTTACCAATACTTAAAGCTAACTCAGGGGTTAATTCGGTGTTAGCAACTCCTCGAACACCATCGGTGCCGAATAGCCGACCCATTCTTTTAACGCTTTGAGTACTGAGGAGCCTTACGAGCTTTCTTCAAACCAGCTTTCTTGCGCTCTTTAATACGCGCATCGCGAGTTAAGAATCCAGCTTTCTTTAATGTAGGGCGATTGGTGTCAACATCAATTTCGTTTAAAGCTCTGGCGATACCTAAACGCAAAGCACCGGCCTGACCACTTGGGCCACCACCGTGAATATGAGCAATCACATCGAACTTTCCATCAACCGAAACTGCTTTTAACGGTTCAGTGATGATTTGTTGATGTACTCGGTTTGGAAAATAAACCGCTAATTCTTTACCGTTAACGGTCCACTTGCCGTTGCCTGGCACTAAGCGTACGCGAGCAATTGCCTCTTTACGACGACCAGTTCCGCTACCAGCAGCAACTTTGCCAGCAGTAAAAGTTTTTACCCCAGCAGATTCGCTGGATGCGTAAGTTTCTGATTTTTCAGCCACGTGTTCTCCTAGTTGGCTATCTGTGCGACTTGCTTAATTTCGTAATTTTTTGGAGCTTGTGCTGAGTGAGGATGAGTAGCACCGCTGTAAATCTTTAACTTCTTAATCATCTGACGACCAAGTTTGTTATGGGGCAACATTCCCTTAATTGCTTTTTCAATTGCTTTTTCAGGATTGTTTGCTAATAATTCTTCGTAACCTGTTGCAGTCAAACCACCTGGGAATCCAGAGTGACGAAACGCTTGCTTTTGAACAGCCTTGTTACCAGTCATGGCAACCTTGTCAGCATTAACAACAATTACAAAGTCCCCGGTATCAACGTGTGGCGCATAAATTGGTTTGTGTTTTCCGCGTAAAAGCTTTGCGGCGGTGGTGGCTAAACGGCCAAGCACCACATCACTGGCATCAATCACGTACCAATTGCGATTGACTTGACCAGCTTTTGGTTGAAAAGTCTGCACTATTACCCTTGCCTAGATTTCTTTTTTCTTGAGGCCTACGATTGACCCGAACTGCAAGAATACCCAAACCCATGATTCTTGGGCCCCTTGGGGTTAAGGAGACCTTTTGACCCTGCCACTCGAGTTGGGTGTGTGGGGTTTTCTAATCGCCGCCCTTGCCACCTTTTCTATTGGTCTTGCCAAAAGCGCTCTCCCAGCAGCCGCCACTATGCCCGTTGGAGTGATGGCTTTGGTACTCCCTCCAAAAGTTTCAATCGGGGCGATCTTGCCGCTTTTAATTTTGGGTGACTTAGTTGCGCTTTATGCCTACCGTAAAACCACTGACTGGTCAGTCTTACGAAGATTAGCCCCTTGGGTTTTTGTTGGCTTTCTAATTGGTTATGCATTTTTAGATCGCGCTTCTAGTCGAGAGGTTGGCTGGGTCATTGGTGTGATCTTGATTTTCTCATCAATTTGGGAGCTTAATAAAAAAAGAATAAACCTCAAAGTCTTGCCTTGGGATGAAACCCCAGGAGTAAAAAAATCTTTAATTAATTCAGTAACCGGCGTTCTAATTGGTGCACTTTCTATGAGTGCCAATGCTTCTGGCCCAATTATGGCGATTTATTTAATCAAGATTAAATTGCCGATTTTGATATTTATGGGCACCACTAGTTGGGCATTTTTTATAATTAATATTGCAAAAGTCCCATTCAACGTGGCGTTAGATTTGATTACTGCCGAAACGCTCATGTTTGGTTTAATCATGAGCCCCTTGATTTTATTTGGCGGATTATGGGGCCAAAAGCTAATTAAGAAGTTAGACCAAGAAAAATTCGAGAAATTAGCTCTATATGCCACCCTATTTGCTGGGTTTTTACTCTTCATTCCTAGATAAACTCATTGCTATGAAACAGTTAAACGTTGCCATGATTGGTTATGGATTTATGGGCAAAGCCCATTCGCAAGCCTGGCGAAATGTCTCTCGATTTTTTGAGGTAACCCAAGAAATCAAATTAAAAGTAATTTGTGGGCGCAATGAGGCAGCCTTAAAAATGGTACAAGAAAAAGAAGGCTGGGAGCATTTTGAAACTGAATGGCAAAAAGTAGTCCAAAATCCAGAGATAGATGTGATAGATATCTGCACCAGTGGCGACTCTCATGCCGAGATTGCTATTGCCGCACTTAAGGCCGGCAAGCATGTGCTTTGTGAAAAACCCTTAGCAAATTCATTTGAAGAAGCAGAAGCAATGGTTGCTGCAGCAAAGGCAGCTCGCGGTAAATCAATGGTGGGTTTTAATTATCGATTAGTGCCAGCAATTAGTTTTGCTGAGCATTTAGTCGCTAGCGGAAAACTCGGCAAAATTTTTCATATTAGAGCTAGATACTTACAAGATTGGATTGTAAGCCCAGAGTTTCCACTTGTTTGGAGATTGCAAAAAGATTTAGCCGGCTCTGGTGCTCTGGGTGATATTGCTTCACACATTGTTGACATGAGTCAATTTGTCACTGGGCAAAAAATAATTGGGGTTTCTGGCCTAACGCATACCTTTATCAAAGAGCGTCCGTTAGAAACCGGCAGTGGTAAAGGTGAAGTAACCGTAGATGACGCGGCAATATTTATTGCCAAGACCGATCAAGGCGCTTTAGCGAGCTTTGAAGCAACTAGATTTGCTCATGGCAGTCGCAATGATTTTGGGTTTGAGATTTATGGCGAAAAAGGCTCAATCAAGTTTAACTTTGAAGAAATGAGCTACTTACAGTTCTGTGACAATACCCAAAGTAAAACAGAAACTGGATTTAAAAAAATCTTAGTAACTGAGCCAGAACACCCTTACATGAAAAATTGGTGGCCACCAGGGCATCACATTGGCTATGGCGAGACATTCACCAATGAAATTTATGACTTGGTGACTGCGATTGAAAACAACACTAACCCTCGACCAAGCTTTGAAGAGGGCTTACAAGTGCAAAAAGTTTTGGCGGCGGTTGAACAGAGTGCTGCTAATAATTCAATTTGGGTTGAGGTTTAATGCAAGATTTTTCAGAATTTATAAGAAGTCGCCGCTCCACTAGAGATTTTAAAACTGATCCAATACCAAAAGAATTACTAGATCAGGTATTAGAAGATGCCAAGTGGTCACCTAGTTGGAGCAATACTCACCCCTATTTTCTAGCAGTTGCCCAAGGTGAAAAGTTAGAGCTCATCAAAAAAGAATTGCTGGAACTCTTTGATATCGCTTACCCTGCCGTGGTTGGTGGTAAATGGCAAAAGGTAAAACTCTTTTTCACTCGCCCTGGTTGGCCTGATGGAGATTATCGAACTTACTTCAAATATCCTCCTCGGCTTCAAAAATTTCGGGTAGCTACCGGCAAAGCAATTTATGAGTTTTTAGGGATCAAGCGTGATGATGCCAAGGGGCGAGAGCTTTGGTGGCGCCATAACTACGAGTTTTTTAATGCACCATGTGCGATTTTTGTTTTTGTACATAGCAAAATGCGCGAATATTCAATATTAGATGCAGGGATTTTCTTGCAATCTTTTATGCTTTCAGCCGAAGCTCACGGTTTAGGAACTTGCGCCCAAGGCACGTTAGCTACCTGGGCTGGACCTATTAGAAAAAACTTTGAAATACCAGAAGATTACAAATTAATAGTGGGTGTTTCAGTTGGCTACAAATCAGATGCACCGATAAATAAATTTAATGCTGGAAGACGAGATCTGGATATTAGTTTTTAATCGTTTAAAGGCGAAGCTTCTTCATCATCAAGCTCGTCAAAATTAATTTTTTCACCCCGACGGGCGCGACGCTTGTCATTTAACCAAGCAATTCCCGCGGCAACTGCAATCAAGAGCAAAATTGGAGCCGCTAGCAGTGACATGTTTATTGGATCGCCTGTCGGGGTAGCAATTGCGGCAAATAAGAAAACTAACAGCACGACGATACGCCATTTTGAAATTATGGTTTTGGCTTCAAGTAAACCGACAAAATTTAAAATAACTAAAATTAGCGGTATTAAAAAGCCCACACCAAAGACAAATACCATTCGAAGATAAAAAGTTAAATAAGTATTAACTGGTACATAGTTACCTACCCCAATAGGAGTGAAGCCAAAAAGTAAATCTAAGCCGAAAGGTAAAACCGTATAGGCCAAATAGGCACCCGCGGCAAAAAGGGGTGCGGCGATGGAAACAAAAAAGTAAGACCATAACTTTTCTTTACGATAAAGCCCTGGGGTAATAAAACGCCAAATCTGCAATAGCCATACTGGGCTAGTAATCAACATTCCCGCAACAATTGAAATTTTTATTTGCAGCGAGAAAGCATCTAACACTCCCCCCAGCACTAAGCGGATGTCTCGCCCTGAATCGATGGCTTCATCAACAATTTTGTCTACTGGCTGGCGTAAAAAGCCAAAAATTTCTTCATAAAAAAACCAAGCAATTACTGTGCCAATTACAATGGCAATTGCCGCTGTAGTTAAACGCTTTCTAAGTTCTTGTAGATGCTCGCGCAACGACATTTCTTTAAAGCGCTGTGGTTGATTTTCACTCAACTTTCAAATGCCCTTAAAGAATCGAAAAGAGTTTAAGCCTCTTCTTTTTTGGTTTCGTCTTTCTCAGACTTTTCTTCATTTTCTGGCTCAGCTTGGGCGGCTTTTGACTCAGCCTTAAGAATTCTGACTGATCTACCTAAACCACGAGCCATTTCTGGGAGTTTTTTTGCACCAAATAGCAACAAAATTATGAAAAGAATAATTAGCCACTCTTGACCTCTTAAGCCAGAAAGCATGGGCAACTCCTTAAAACTCAGTAACTAAAGAATAGGCCCTAAGAAACAACTTTGTTAAATAGAGGGTAGAACTCTCGGGTTTCTGGTGATTTTTGCCTGCGCAGCCCATAATTTTGCCTCTGGGTAAGAAATTTCTTCAAGCACTAAGCCACTTGCCGGTGCTTGAAAGATGGTTTCAGTTCTTTGCCGTTTATCTAAACGAGTCTTTGGCTCAAGAAC
>Ga0075474_10000724_pt1 | contig 13077 bp, 22 predicted proteins | sample DEB08_DNA_2_FD_71485 | JGI IMG/M metagenome (GOLD analysis project Ga0075474, IMG submission 71485) | Aqueous microbial communities from the Delaware River and Bay under freshwater to marine salinity gradient to study organic matter... | ecosystem: Environmental > Aquatic > Marine > Coastal ...
GCGGTCGATGAGTACATCGCCACTCCCGAGCGCGAGATCGACATGCCGTTCCTGATGCCGATCGAGGATGTCTTCACGATCACGGGTCGCGGCACCGTTGTAACGGGTCGTATCGAGCGTGGCATGGTCAAGGTGAACGAGGAGATCGAGATCGTCGGCATTCGCCCAGGTGAGGCGCAGAAGACGACGGTCACCGGCGTCGAGATGTTCCGCAAGTTGCTCGACGAGGGCCAAGCGGGCGAGAACGTCGGCCTGCTGCTGCGTGGCACCAAGCGCGAGGACGTTGAGCGCGGTCAGGTCTGCTGCAAGCCTGGTTCGATCACCCCGCACACGGAGTTCGAGGCACAGGCCTACATCCTTTCCAAGGATGAGGGCGGCCGGCACACTCCGTTCTTCAACAACTACCGTCCGCAGTTCTACTTCCGGACGACCGACGTCACCGGCGTCGTGCACCTGCCCGAGGGCAAGGACATGGTTATGCCGGGTGACAACACCGACATGCGCGTCGAGCTCATTCAGCCCGTCGCCATGGACGAGGGTCTTCGCTTCGCGATCCGTGAGGGTGGCCGCACCGTTGGTGCCGGTCGCGTCACCAAGATCCTGAAGTAGGTCCCCCCGCTGCTTCGTGGTGGGCGGTGAGACCCACCGCCCACCACGAGACGCAGCATCAGCACCACTAGCACGACCAGCAAGACGGCAAGAACCACTGACGCACGAACGAGAAGAAGGACGGCAAGCCACCATGGCGGCACAGAAGATCCGCATCAGGCTCAAGGCCTATGACCACGAGGTGATTGACTCCTCGGCGAAGAAGATCGTCGAGACGGTCACCCGTACCGGTGCGCAGGTGGCCGGACCGGTCCCGCTGCCCACCGAGAAGAACGTGTACTGCGTCATTCGGTCACCGCACAAGTACAAGGACAGCCGCGAGCACTTCGAGATGCGCACGCACAAGCGCCTTATCGACATCCTCGACCCCACGCCGAAGACCGTCGATTCGCTGATGCGCCTCGATCTGCCGGCGGGCGTCGACATCGAGATCAAGCTGTAGGGGACGAGTCATGTCTAGGACGATCAAGGGTGTGTTGGGCTCCAAGCTCGGCATGACGCAGATCTGGGACGAGAACAACCGAGTGATCCCCGTGACGGTGGTCAAGGTTGGTCCGTGTGTCGTTACCCAGGTGCGCACCCCCGAAACTGACGGCTACAACGCCGTGCAATTGGGCTTCGGCGCCATCGACCCGCGCAAGGTGAACAAGCCGATGACCGGCCACTTTGCCAAGGCCGGCGTTACACCGCGTCGCCACCTCGTGGAGTTGCGCACCGAGGACGCATCCGAGTACACCCTCGGGCAAGAACTTGGCGCCGATACCTTCGAAGCAGGCCAGCGCGTGGACGTCACCGGTACCACTAAAGGCAAGGGTTTCGCTGGCGTCATGAAGCGTCACGGATTCCACGGTTTGCGCGCGTCCCACGGTGTGCAGCGTAAGCACCGTTCACCGGGCTCGATCGGTGGCTGTGCCACCCCGGGTCGCGTGTTCAAAGGTCTTCGCATGGCCGGCCGAATGGGCTCGGATCAGCAGACCACCCAGAACCTGACGGTCGCCGGTGTTGACACCGAAAAGGGGCTACTGCTCCTGAAGGGTGCCGTTCCCGGCCCCAAGGGTGGCCTGGTGCTCGTCACCACCGCCGTTAAGGACGCCATGAAGGAGGTCAGCGCATGACATCGGTCGATGTACTCGATCCCGCTGGCAAGAAGTCCGGCTCCGTCGATCTGCCCGCAGAGGTATTCGACGTCCAGGTGAACGTGCCGCTGATCCACCAGGTGGTAGTCGCCCAGCTCGCGGCTGCGCGCCAGGGCACCCACGACACCAAGACCCGCGCCGAGGTCAGTGGCGGCGGACGTAAGCCCTACAAGCAAAAGGGCACCGGTCGCGCCCGCCAAGGATCGACCCGCGCCCCGCAGTTCGCCGGTGGTGGCGTCGTCCACGGACCCACACCCCGCGACTACGCACAGCGCACCCCGAAGAAGATGAAGGCCGCTGCGCTTCGCGGCGCCCTGTCCGATCGGGCCCGCGACGGCCGCGTCCACGTGGTGACCACGTTCGCCTCCGGCGATGCTCCCTCCACGAAGGCTGCCGTCGCAGCGCTCGCAGCGGTCGGCCTCGAGGATGATTTCCTCGCTGTGGTTACCCGTGACGAAGAATCGTCATGGTTGAGCCTGCGAAATCTGCCTCAGGTCATGGTGGTTGCACCGGACCAGCTGAACACCTACGACGTCCTGGTCAACGATCGCGTCGTCTTCACCCAAGCAGCCTTCGACGCTTTTGTCGCCGGACCCGTCTCGGGCAAGGGAGCTAAGGCGGTTGCTGCCGAGAGCGAGGTTGACGCATGAGGATCGCTGACCCGCGGGATGTGCTCATCTCGCCCGTGATCTCCGAGAAGAGCTACGGCTTGCTCGACGAGAACAAGTACACCTTCATCGTTGCACCGGACGCCAACAAGACGCAGATCAAGTTGGCCGTCGAGCAGGTTTTCGGCGTGAAGGTCACTGGAGTCAACACCAACAACCGTGAAGGCAAGCGTGTGCGCACGCGATACGGCTGGGGACGCCGCGCCGCTACCAAGCGAGCCATCGTCACCGTTGCTGCTGGCGATCGCATCGACATCTTCGGGGGACCGGTCTCCTGACCGGCGTGAACTGACGAGATAGAAGGAACGGACACACCATGGCAATTCGCAGGTACAAGCCCACGACCCCCGGTCGTCGCGGCTCGAGTGTTGCCGATTTCGTCGAGGTCACGCGATCGGAGCCCGAGAAGTCGCTGCTGCGCCCGCTGTCCAAGACCGGCGGTCGTAACAACTCGGGCAAGATCACCACGCGCCACAAGGGCGGTGGCCATAAGCGCGCCTACCGACTGATCGACTTCAAGCGAGCCGACAAGGACGGCGTGCCCGCCAAGGTCGCGCATATTGAATACGACCCCAACCGCACGGCGCGCATCGCGCTCCTACACTTCGCAGACGGCGAGAAGCGATACATCATCGCCCCGGAGAAGCTGAAGCAGGGCGACCGCGTCGAGACCGGCCCAAACGCGGACATCAAGCCTGGTAACAACCTCCCGCTGCGCAACATCCCGGTCGGCACCGTCATCCACGCCGTGGAGATCAAGCCTGGCGGAGGCGCGAAGATCGCTCGCTCTGCTGGCTCGAGCGTTCAGCTCGTTGCTAAGGACGGTCCCTACGCACAGTTGCGCATGCCGTCCGGCGAAATCCGGAACGTTGACCTCCGCTCGCGGGCGACCGTAGGCGAGGTTGGGAACGCCGAGCAGTCCAACATCAACTGGGGCAAGGCTGGCCGTAACCGCTGGAAGGGCAAGCGTCCGACGGTCCGCGGTGTGGCCATGAACCCGGTCGACCACCCGCACGGTGGTGGCGAGGGCAAGACTTCCGGTGGTCGTCACCCGGTCAACCCGAAGGGTCGTCCCGAAGGCCGCACCCGCAAGGCCAAGAAGGCCAGCGACAAGTTCATCGTCCGACGCCGCAAGACCGGCAAGAAGCGCTAGGGGTTCAGCAGATGCCACGCAGCCTGAAGAAGGGTCCGTTCGTCGACGACCACCTGATGAAGAAGGTGGACGCGCAAAACGAATCCGGCTCCAAGAACGTGATCAAGACGTGGTCGCGTCGATCCATGATCGTCCCGGCCATGCTCGGCCACACCATCGCCGTGCACGATGGCCGCAAGCACGTCCCGGTCTTCGTCAGCGAGAACATGGTCGGCCACAAGCTCGGTGAGTTTGCGCCCACCCGGACGTTCAAGGGACACATCAAGGACGACCGCAAGGCCAAGCGCCGCTAGGTCAACCTCCGACATCTCAGACCAAGAATCAGACACCAAGCGAGCAAGGGGAAAGCAATGGAAGCCAGGGCCCAAGCGCGGTACGTCCGCGTCACGCCCATGAAGGCACGCCGGGTCATCGACCTCATCCGTGGGATGCAGGCCAATGACGCCCAGGACGTGCTGCGGTTCGCTCCGCAAGCGGCGAGCGAACCCGTGGGCAAGGTGCTTGCCAGTGCGATTGCCAACGCCACGAACAACCACGGCATGGATGCCCGGGAGCTCGTCGTCGCCCAGGCGTTCGTCGACGAGGGTCCGACCCTCAAGCGGATTCGTCCACGTGCGCAGGGTCGTGCCTACCGCGTGGGCAAGCGGACCAGCCACATTACGGTGATCGTCTCCGACGGCACCACCGTGGTAGAGGCCGTGCCGGCGCCCAAGGCCATGGCCGCTACTCCGCCCGCGCCGGAACCGGCTGAAGACAAGCCCGCGAAGAAGGCGACTGCGAAGAAGAGCACCGCGAAGAAGGCGACCGCGGAGAAGAGCACCGCGAAGAAGACGACTGCGGAGAAGAGCACCGCCAAGAAGGCGACTGCGAAGAAGAGCACCGCGAAGAAGGCGACTGCGAAGAAGAGCACCGCGAAGAAGACGACTGCGAAGAAGAGCACCGCGAAGAAGACGACCGCCAAGAAGACGACCGCCAAGAAGGAAGAGGACTGATCGTGGGACAGAAAGTAAACCCGCATGGCTTCCGGCTGGGCGTGACGACAGACTTCACCTCCCGGTGGTTCGCCGACGATGTCAAGAAGGGGCAGCGTTACCGCGACTACGTTGAAGAGGACGTCAAGATCCGTAAACTCCTCAGCCAGGGTATGGAGCGCGCCGGGATCGCAAAGGTAGAGATCGAGCGCACCCGCGATCGAGTTCGCGTGGATATCCACACTGCCCGTCCCGGCATCGTCATCGGACGCCGTGGCGCTGAGGCCGACCGGATCCGTGGTGAACTCGAGAAGTTGACCGGCAAGCAGGTTCAGCTGAACATCCTCGAGGTCAAGAATCCTGAGATCGAAGCGCAACTCGTGGCCCAGGGCATCGCCGAGCAGCTTTCGAGCCGTGTGTCGTTCCGTCGTGCGATGCGCAAGGGAATGCAAAGCGCGATGAAGGCCGGAGCCAAGGGCATCCGAGTTCAGGTTTCCGGTCGACTCGGCGGCGCCGAAATGTCGCGCACCGAGTTCTACCGCGAGGGTCGCGTTCCGTTGCACACCCTTCGCGCCGATATCGACTATGGCTTCTACGAGGCCCGCACCACCTTCGGTCGCATCGGCGTCAAGGTGTGGATCTACAAGGGTGAGGCCCTCGGATCGCGCGCCGAGCGCGAGGCTGCAGCGGCTGCCGCACGCTTGAGTGGCCAGCGTTCGCGCCCCGAGCGTCCGCGCCGTGCCCGCCGCGACGACGACCAGGCCGCCACGGCCGTTGCCGACGCTCCAGCGGAAGCAGTGTCTGTCGAGACAGCGCCGGTTGAAACAGCGCCGGTTGAAACAGCGTCAGCCGAGACCACATCAGCCGGACAGGAGGGCTGACCATGTTGATTCCCCGTAGGGTCAAGCACCGCAAGCAGCACCACCCCAAGCGGTCGGGTGCTGCCAAGGGTGGGACCCAAGTCTCCTTCGGAACATACGGCATCCAGGCTCTCGAGCCGGCCTACGTAACGAACCGGCAGATCGAGGCAGCCCGTATCGCGATCACCCGCCACGTCAAGCGAGGTGGCAAGGTCTGGATCAACATCTACCCGGACCGCCCGCTGACCAAGAAGCCCGCGGAAACCCGCATGGGCTCGGGTAAGGGCTCACCGGAATGGTGGGTCGCCAACGTAAAGCCCGGTCGCGTGATGTTCGAGTTGTCCTACCCGGATGAGCAACTCGCGCACGAGGCCTTGATGCGAGCGGTACACAAGCTCCCGATGAAGTGCCGGATTATCCGGCGCGATGAAGCAGGTGAGGACTAATGGCAGTCGGAACAGCAGCCGGTGAGCTGCGGAACCTGACACAGGATGAGTTGGTGACCCGACTTCGTGAGTCGAAGGAAGAGCTGTTCAACCTTCGCTTCCAGGGTGCAACCGGCCAGCTGGAGAACCACGGACGGCTCCGTGCGGTTCGCAAGGACATCGCTCGGATCTACACGATCCTGCGGGAGCGGGAACTGGGCATCACTCCGGTGCTCGAAACGACCGAGGGTGAGGAGGGTGCCGCATGAGCGCCACCGATACGCAAGCGCGCGGCTACCGCAAGGTGCGCGAGGGCCTGGTCGTGAGCGACAAGATGGATAAGACCGTCGTCGTTGCCGTCGAGGACCGCTTCAAGCACCCGCTGTACGGCAAGGTAGTCCGTCGTACCAGCAAGCTGAAGGCGCACGATGAGCAAAACAGTGCAGGCGTGGGCGACCGCGTGCTGCTGATGGAGACCCGTCCGCTGTCGGCCACCAAGCGCTGGCGTGTGGTCGAGGTCTTGGAGAAGGCCAAGTAGTAGAACCGACCGCCCACCGCGGTCGGGTTGGTTCCGCCAGGCTCGGACCGAGAACCGGCAGACGATCAGGAGAGAAGAAGTGATCCAGCAAGAGTCGCGACTGCGAGTCGCCGACAACACAGGTGCCAAGGAGATCTTGTGCATCCGCGTGCTCGGCGGCTCTGGGCGCCGTTACGCCGGAGTCGGAGATGTCATCGTCGCTACCGTCAAGGATGCAATCCCTGGTGGCGGCATCAAGAAGGGCGAGGTCGTTAAGGCTGTCATCGTCCGAACGAAGAAGGAACGGCGTCGTCCCGACGGCTCGTACATCCGTTTCGACGAAAACGCTGCCGTCATCCTCAAGGGTGAGAGCGAACCACGGGGAACCCGCATCTTCGGGCCGGTCGGTCGCGAATTGCGCGATAAGAAGTTCATGAAGATCATCTCGCTGGCTCCGGAGGTGCTGTGATCATGAGCAAACTTCACGTTCGCAAGGGCGACACCGTTCAGGTCATCTCTGGCAAGGACCGCGGTCTAACCGGCAAGGTCATCGAGGTCTACCCCGAATCGGATCGGGTGATCGTTGAGGGCGTTAACCGGATCAAGAAGCACACCCGCGTTGGTCAAAACGCTCGTGGTGCCAAGACTGGTGGCATCGTCACGACCGAAGCACCCATTCACGTTTCGAACGTCATGGTGGTGGACCCGGAAGACGGTCGCCCCACCCGCGTCGGCTACCGCAAGGAGAAGGTGGAGAAGCGTCGCCCCGACGGCTCCACCTACGAAGGCGAGCGCAGTGTGCGGATCTCCAAGCGCACCGGGAAGGACCTGTAATGAGCACGGCAACCGATACCAACGCACGACTCAAGGCGCGGTACCGCGAGGAGATCATCCCCGAACTGCGCAAGGAGTTCGACTTCGCCAACATCATGCAGGTTCCGACGGTCACCAAAGTCGTCGTAAACATGGGCGTGGGCGAGGCTGCCCGCGATTCGAAGCTGATCGAAGGCGCCATCCGCGACCTCACGGAGATCACCGGTCAAAAGCCGCAGGTCACCAAGGCCCGCAAGTCCATCGCCCAGTTCAAACTGCGCGAGGGACAGCCGATCGGTGCGCACGTCACGCTGCGCGGCGACCGCATGTGGGAATTCCTCGATCGGTTGCTGTCGATCGCGCTGCCGCGTATCCGCGACTTCCGTGGACTCTCGCCCAAGCAGTTCGACGGCAATGGCAACTACACGTTCGGGCTAAGTGAGCAGTCGGTATTTCACGAGATTGACCAAGACAAGATCGACCGCACGCGGGGTATGGACATCACGGTCGTTACCACCGCCACGAACGACGATGAGGGACGCGCGCTGCTACGGCTGCTCGGCTTCCCGTTCAAGGAGGCCTAGACCATGGCAAAGAAGGCTTTGATCCAAAAGCAGCAGAAGACGCCCAAGTTCAAGGTTCGGGCGTATACCCGCTGCACCAAGTGCGGACGTCCGCACTCGGTGTACCGCAAGTTCGGCTTGTGCCGTGTGTGCCTTCGCGAGATGGCGCACGCAGGCGAGCTACCCGGAGTCACGAAGAGCAGTTGGTAACGACGCCGCAGGTCCTCGACAACGATCGGGGAAACCACGGCGAGGAAGGCCGGTAGGCCATGACAATGACAGACCCGATCGCAGACATGCTGGCGCGTCTGCGCAACGCGAACTCGGCGTACCACGATGCCGTCGCTATGCCGCACTCGAAGATCAAGGCAAACATCGCCGAGATCCTGAAGACCGAGGGCTACATCGCCGGCTACGACGTCGCCGACGCCGAAGTCGGCAAGACCCTGACGCTGCAGCTGAAGTACGGCCCGTCGCGCGAGCGTTCGATCGCCGGCCTGCGCCGCGTCTCCAAGCCCGGGCTTCGCGTTTACGCGAAGAGCACCGCGCTTCCGCGCGTACTCGGTGGCCTGGGCATCGCAATCTTGTCCACATCGAACGGTCTGCTGACCGATCGCCAGGCACAAAGGAAGGGCGTAGGCGGGGAAGTCCTCGCTTACGTCTGGTAGGGAGGAGCGACATGTCACGTATTGGCAAACTGCCCATCCCCGTGCCGTCCGGCGTCACGGCCACGATCGACGGTCAATCACTGACGGTCACTGGCCCCAAGGGATCTTTGAACCTCGATGTCGCCACGCCGATCACCGTCGCCGAAGAGGACGGTGTCCTGGTCGTGAAGCGTCCGAATGATGAAGGACCGTCCAAGGCCCTCCACGGGTTGACCCGCACGCTGGTGAACAACATGGTTACCGGTGTAACCGAGGGTTACACCAAGACCCTCGAGATCGTCGGAACCGGTTACCGCGTCACGGCCAAGGGTCAGGATCTTGAGTTCGCGCTCGGCTACAGCCACTCCATCACCGTGAAGGCCCCCGAGGGCATCACCTTTGCGGTCGAAACCCCGAACAAGTTCTCGGTCAGCGGCATCGACAAGCAACTCGTGGGTGAGACCGCCGCGAAGATTCGAAAGCTGCGCAAGCCTGAGCCGTACAAGGGCAAGGGTGTGCGTTACGAAAACGAAGTCATCCGTCGCAAGGCCGGAAAGGCGGGCAAATAGCGATGAGTACGAGTACATACGGCGTGAAGCTGGGCTCTGGCAACAAGGTTGCCGTGGGTCGCAAGCGTCGCCACATCCGCGTCCGCAAGAAGGTCACCGGTACCGCCGATCGTCCCCGCTTGGTCGTGACGCGTTCCGCTCGTCACATGACAGCCCAGGTTGTGGACGACACCACCGGACGCACGCTGGCCTCGGCCTCCACCATGGAGTCGGATATGCGCAGCGCGGGTGACGATAAGACAGCCAAGGCTCGCAAGGTGGGCCAGATGGTCGGCGAGCGCGCAAAGGCCGCAGGCGTTGGCGCTGTGATCTTCGACCGCGGTGGCCACCGCTTCCACGGCCGTGTTGCTGCGCTGGCCGAGGGTGCCCGCGAAGCTGGCCTGGACTTCTGAGACGACCGAGAGCGAAAGAGGAAAACATGTCAGGAACCGACCGACGCGGAAGCGGCGAACGCCGTGACCGCAAGGAGCGGACGCCCCGCGAGGAGAAGTCCAACCACCTCGAGCGCGTCGTCTCGATCAATCGTGTCGCGAAGGTCGTCAAGGGTGGTCGTCGCTTCAGCTTCACCGCGCTCGTCGTCGTTGGCGACGGTGACGGCATGGTGGGTGTGGGATACGGCAAGGCCAAGGAAGTCCCCGCCGCGATTGCCAAGGGTGTCGAGGAGGCAAAGAAGAACTTCTTCCGCGTTCCTCGGATTCAGGGAACCATCCCGCATCCGGTCACGGGCGAAGCAGCTGCCGGCGTCGTCATGTTGCGTCCCGCCGCTCCCGGTACCGGCGTCATCGCCGGTGGCCCGGTGCGTGCAGTGCTCGAGTGCGCTGGCGTTCACGACGTCCTGAGCAAGTCGCTTGGCTCGGACAACGCGATCAACATCGTCCACGCGACGGTTGCCGCGCTCAAGATGCTCGAGCCGCCGGAGGCCGTGGCCGCCCGCCGGGGTCTGCCACTCGAGGACGTGGCTCCCGCGGCGATGCTGCGCGCCAAGGCAGGGGTGAGTTCCTGATGCCACAGCTCAAAGTGACCCAGCGCAAATCCGAGATCGGTGGAACCAGCAACCAGCGTGACACGCTGCGGTCCCTCGGACTCAAGCGAATCGGCGACGTCGTCGTCAAGGAAGACCGGCCGGAGATCCGTGGCATGGTGAACACCGTGTCGCACCTGGTCGATGTCGAGGAGGTTGACTGACATGACCCTCAAGGTTCATCACCTGCGCCCAGCCCCCGGGGCGCGCACCGCCAAGACCCGCAAGGGCCGTGGCGAGGCGTCCAAGGGCAAGACCGCTGGCCGCGGCACCAAGGGAACCAAGGCACGCAACACGGTGCCCGCCTCTTTCGAGGGCGGTCAAATGCCGTTGCACATGCGCCTGCCGAAGCTCAAGGGCTTCAAAAACCCGAACAAGGTCGACTTCCAGGTCGTGAACGTGGCGACGATCAACAAGCTCTTCCCCCAGGGTGGTGAGATCGCGGTGAGCGATCTCGTGGCCAAGGGCGCTGTTCGCGCCGGCAAGCCGGTCAAGGTACTGGGCCAGGGCGATATCTCGGTGAAGGTGGCGGTGACCGCGGACAAGTTCTCCTCCAGCGCCCGTGACAAGATCGAGGCCGCCGGCGGTTCGGTCAGCGAACTGTAGGTAGCGTGGCCCCACTCGGTCCGGGTGGGGTTGAGCGGTACGCACCACCTACCGCAGACCGACGAGTGAACGCCCGAGAGGAGGGGAGGACCTAGTGCACATCAGTGCGTTTGGGGCTGCCCTTCGGACCCCGGATCTTCGCAAGAAGATCCTGTTCACCCTCGGTCTCCTGGGCCTGTATCGCCTGGGTGCGGTCCTTCCGACTCCCGGTGTCGACTACGCAGCAATTCAGCGTTGCATCGACGTTGTCCAGGACAACTCGGTCTATGCGCTCATCAACCTGTTCAGCGGTGGCGCCCTATTGCAATTGAGCGTCTTCGCGCTTGGCATCATGCCGTACATCACCGCCAGCATCATCCTGCAACTTCTGACGGTCGTCATTCCCCGGCTTGAGACGTTGAAGAAGGACGGCCAGACTGGCCAGGCGAAGATCACGCAGTACACGCGCTACGTCACGATCGGCCTAGCGGTGCTGCAGTCCACGGCCATCCTGTCCCTGGCTCGAACACCGGGGGCCCTGTTTAGCGGTTGCAACGAGACGATCATCCCCAACCAAGGCATCTGGGTGATCCTGGTCATGGTCATCGTGATGACAGCAGGTACCGCGGTGGTCATGTGGTTCGGCGAACTCATCACCGAGCGCGGTGTCGGAAACGGCATGTCCGTCCTCATCTTCACCGCGATCATCGCCACGATTCCTGCGCAGTTCGCCGGCATCCTGGGCAGCCGAGGGGCTTTCACCTTCACGATCACGATCCTCGTTGGCCTCGCCGTTATCGCTTTCGTGGTCTTCGTCGAGCAGGCACAACGCCGTATCCCGGTGCAGTACGCCAAGCGGATGGTCGGTCGGCGCATGTACGGCGGAACGTCGACTTACATTCCCCTCAAGGTGAATATGGCCGGCGTCATCCCGGTCATCTTCGCCTCGTCACTCCTGTTCTTGCCAACCCTGTTCGTGCAATTGACGGGCAGCCAGGCGGGGTGGGCACAGTGGGTGCAGCAGAACTTTGGTACCGGTTCCGGCACCTGGTACCTGCTCACGTACTTCCTTCTCGTGATCTTCTTCTGTTACTTCTACGTCTCCATCACGTTCAACCCGACGGACGTGGCTGACAACATGAAGAAGTACGGCGGATTCATCCCTGGTATCCGCGCCGGCAAGCCGACGGCCGACTACCTGGATTACGTTCTGACCCGCCTGACGGCACCGGGCTCGCTGTATCTCGGGTTGATCGCGGTGCTGCCCGTCTTTGCCTTTGGTGGCCTGGGTGTCGCGGGAGACTTCATATTCGGTGGAACGAGCCTGCTGATCATGGTCGGTGTGGGTTTGGATACCGTCAAGCAGATCGAGTCCCAGTTGCAGCAGAGGAACTACGAAGGCTTCTTGGGGTAGGGGGAGGACATGCGCGTTGTTTTCATGGGTCCTCCGGGTGCTGGAAAAGGCACGCAGGCGGCGGTCCTGGCCTCGCGTCTGGGCATTCCCCATATCTCCACCGGAGACATCTTCCGCGCGAACGTCGCCGAGGGAACCGAACTCGGCAAGCAAGCCCAACAGTTCATGGACGCGGGCGAGTACGTGCCCGATTCGGTCACCAATGCGATGGTTCGCGATCGCCTCACCCACGATGACTGTCGGCCAGGTTTCCTCCTCGATGGCTATCCCCGCACCGTTGAGCAGGTAGCCGAACTCGACGCGATGCTTCGCTCGGCCGGTCACTCGCTCGACGTCGTCGTCGAGCTGACCGTGGATATAGACGAAGTCGTGTCTCGCCTGGTGAAGCGTGCGCATGAGCAGGGGCGGACAGACGACACCGAGGACGTCATTCGTCGTCGTCTCGAGGTCTACGGCGAGCAGACGGCTCCGTTGATCGACACCTACTCCCAGCGCGGCATCCTCGTCCAGGTCGATGGCATGGGTCTTATCGAGGAAGTCAGTGAACGGTTGTTCGCTGTAGTCGTCATCGACTGATGTTTCGCAAGTCCAAGCCGATCGAGATCAAGTCGGTCGATGAACTCGCACTGATGCGCGAGGCGGGCCTCGTTGTTGCCAAGACTCTCGAACTGCTCCGCGCGGAAATCACCGCAGGCATGACCACCGCTGATCTCGACGCGATCGCTAGGGAAAGCATTGCCGGTCACGGAGCAAGGCCCTCATTTCTCGGCTACCACGGCTTTCCCGCGGTCATTTGCACGTCGGTTAACGAGGAAGTGGTGCACGGCATTCCGGGAGACCGGGTCATCGGTCCTGCAGACATCGTGTCGGTCGATTGTGGCGCGATCGTCGAGGGATGGCACGGGGACGCAGCCATTTCGATTGTCATGGCCGATGCTGCTGATGAGCTTCGACAGTTGTCGGAAGTCACGCAATCGTCCATGTGGGCAGGCTTGGCCCAGGCGCGAGTTGGACACCATCTGTCAGACATCGGTCACGCTGTCGAAACCTGTATCAGGGATGCGGGGCCTTACGGAATCGTCGAAGAGTACGTCGGACATGGCATTGGTTCGCAGATGCATATGCA